>SDBU01008977.1_pt1 | contig 11284 bp, 12 predicted proteins | sample 2277071 | NCBI WGS metagenome assembly SDBU01 (sample SAMN10397929, study PRJNA504765) | marine sediment metagenome | isolation source: marine sediment core GS08_GC12, 126 cmbsf | place: Arctic Ocean: Gakkel Ridge, Loki's castle | collected 2008 | reverse complement strand
ATAGGTTTGGTCAAAAACAAGTTATACCGCTATGCAATTTGTACGAGTCCGGTTCGCCCCGTCCTGCGGATAAGGCACTGCTGGCATTTACCGGCAGAGCTGAACACCGACGCTATGGCCGAGGCGGCGAAATTCTTGGTCGGCAAAAAGGACTTCAAATCGTTTGTGTCAGCCGCCGACAATCGTGAAAATTCGGTCAGGACAATCTTTCGCTGCGGTGTTGTGGCTGAGAATGACTGGATGCGTGTTGATATCGAAGGCGATGGCTTCCTGTATAATATGGTCAGGAATATCGTCGGCACCCTTGCGGAAGTCGGCCTCGGCAGATTGACGCCCGAAAGGATAAAGCAAATTATTGAAGCCAAGGACCGAACCGCAGCTGGCCCAATCGCCCCCGCCGCAGGACTGTGCCTAATGTGGATTAAATACGCCTAAAGCGTATGCAGGAGACATATTGAAAATCGTTCATATTATAACCCGTTTGATTTTAGGCGGCGCGCAGGAAAATACGTTAATTACCTGCAAACTGCTCGCACAGCGGGGCCACGATGTTACGCTCATTACAGGCCCAGCTATAGGCCCTGAAGGCGAGTTATTTGAGCAGACGAAGAATCAAAAGTATAAGGTCATAGTCATTGATAAACTCATACGCCCAATATGCCCTCTTTATGATTCCATAAGTTATTTCCAAATCAAAAAGCACCTTCGACAGCTTCAGCCCGACATTGTTCACACTCATTCAGCCAAGGCAGGCGTATTAGGCAGATTCGCGGCCTACAATCTCAAACAGGCCCCGAAAATAATACACACAATCCACGGTTTAGCGTTCCACCGGTATCAGAGCAACCTGCTAAATAAATTCTACATTGCCATTGGAAAATCGGCTGCGAAGCGAACAGATTTTTTTATCAGCGTCGCCGATGCAATGACTAACCAGGCACTGGCGGCGGGGATAGGAGAACCTGATAAGTTCGTTACCGCCTACTCAGCTATCGAAGAGGATGATTTTCTGAAGGGCGTATCCAACGAGCAGAAAAAGCAATTTCGACAAAAGTACGGAATCTCTGAAGACGCTGTTGTACTTGTTACTATTGCGCGGCTTTTTATGTTAAAAGGCCACGACTACATTATCGAATCAGCTAAAACGCTATCGAAGCAATACAAAAACGCGGTCTGGCTTTTTGTCGGAGACGGAAATCTGTCAGAGCACTACAAAAAACAGGTATTTCAATTGGGTCTGTCTGATAAGATTAAGTTCACGGGTTTGTTGTCGCCGAGACAAATTCCACTTGCGATTGCCTCTTCGGATATTCTTGTTCACTGCTCGCTGCGGGAGGGCCTTGCACGCACGCTGCCTCAGGCGATGCTCTGCGGCAAGCCGGCTGTTTCTTTTGACATCGACGGAGCACATGAGGTCGTAAATGAAAATACTGGCCGACTTGTCGAGCCAAAGAACGTTAAACAATTGACAAAGGCCTGCGCAGAACTGATAGAGAACAAGGACCTCAGAGAAAAACTCGGCGCAGCCAGCCGAGAATCTGTAAAAGAAAAATTCGCACCCCAAACAATGGTCGACACTATCGAAAAGATTTATAAAAAACTGCTGGAGAAAAAAACAGAATGAAAAGTTATAGAAAAGAATTGTGGTTTAATACGAAAGCAAGGCGGGAATTTGTCAATATTACGCCACAGGTTGAGCAGTGCTTGGAAGAAAGCGGTGTAAGGGAAGGTTTTGTGCTCTGCAATGCTATGCACATTACCGCCAGCGTCTTTATTAATGACGATGAATCCGGCCTGCATCACGATTTCGAGGTTTGGCTGGAAAAATTAGCGCCCGAAAAGCCGTATTCGCAATATCGTCATAACGGCTTCGAAGACAACGCCGATGCTCACCTGAAGCGCAGCGTGATGGGCCGCGAAGTGATCGTAGCGGTAACCGACGGCCAGCTTGACTTTGGCCCCTGGGAACAAATTTTCTACGGTGAATTCGACGGCAAAAGAAAAAAAAGAGTTCTTGTAAAAATCCTCGGCGAATAGATAATTAACCTGTCGAATCAGATATAACTTAAATTAGAAAGGAGTCAAGTTATGGCAGAAGCAAACCAAAACCCACAGGAGGCCGGCGACGCCGAGCAGGGTGAACAGCCGCAGGGCGTTCAACAGCCCCAGCCGAGCACGGAGGTCAGTAAAGATGCCCGTATGTGGGGTATGTTATGTCACCTGCTGGGACTCTTTACCTGCTTTATTGGCCCGTTGATTATCTGGCTGATAAAGAAGGATGAAGACCCGTTTATCGACAACCAGGGTAAAGAGGCCCTGAATTTCCAGATTACTGTGGCCATTGCAGCGCTTGTGTCCGCAGTGCTGACGGTTGTTTGCGTTGGGTTTTTCCTGGGAATTGCGGTCTCCATCGCGGACCTGGTCTTTTGTATCCTTGCTTCGATAAAGGCAAACGGCGGCGAAAAGTATCGCTATCCGGTAAGTATCCGGCTCATCAAGTAAGAAATTTGAGCTCGACGAAGCTGCAATTAAGCCGGACTTGGCTTAACTATGCGATTTCTTATCAAGTTACTGATTAGCGTCGGCATCATCATTTTCGCCACGCAGATAGGGCGGAAGCTGCCGAGCTTAGCGGGACTTATCGCCGTGATGCCGCTGACCGGCGTGATAGTTCTGCTTTGGCTCTACTCGGACAACCCCGGTAATTTCAACTTGATGACCGATTATACCGGGGCGGCTTTATGGGGTATCCTGCCGAGCGTTTTATTTTTCCTCACGGCTTTTATGTGCTTTCGAAAACAACTGCCCCTTTGGATTGTCCTTTGCGCAGGCTTCGCGATCTGGCTTATCGCGGCATTCATTCATCAATTGTTACTCCATAAATAACGGCCGGTATCCCGGATTCGCTGTCTTAGGATTGGATTGCGCTTATTTGCCCTCTTGCAAAACTTGCGCCTGCCGACTATCATAGCTTAAATGGCAGCGAAATTGCGTAAGGAAAAGGCCGACCGCGGCCCGGTGGCGGTCAATAAAAAGGCCTATCGCAACTACGAACTTATAGAGAGGTTTGAAGCGGGTCTATCTCTGCTGGGCGCCGAGGTGAAGTCGCTGCGGGCGGGCCAGGCCGATTTGGCAGGCTCATACGCAAGGGTCGAAAACGGACAGGGCTGGCTCGTCGGCGTCAGCATAGCAAAATATGAAAAGGCCGGCACAGCCGGACACGAGCCGATAAGAAAGAGAAAGCTGCTGCTGCACAAAACTGAGCTTCACAGGATACAGATAAAGCTTGACCAGCGGGGCTTTACTCTTGTGCCTCTGCGAATTTACTTCAACGACAAGGGCCTGGCAAAAGTTGAGCTGGCACTGGCCAGAGGTAAAAGAAAGTACGACAAACGGACAAAAATCGCCGAACGCGAGCAAAAGAAGGGGATTGACAAAGACATGAAGAAGTATCGCAGATAAGTTCGTAGTTGATTAACCAACGGCTTTTGGATTTTTATGGAGTTTTGAGAAATGGCTGAGGAAGAAAAAAAACCGGAGAAAAAAATCATAGTTGATGAAGACTGGAAGCAGCAGGCTCAGAAGGAAAAAGAGATATTGGCTGCCCAGGAAGAAGCTAAGAAGAAAGAGACGGGCGAGGACAAGGCCGAGCAAGCCCCCTTGCCGAAGGGCAATTTCGCCGCGCTGATAAGTATGCTTACCACACAGGCACTGTTTGCTATGGGTGTGCTCAAAGTCGAGGGGCAGGAGAAAGAGCCGGACTTGGAGATGGCGAAGTACAATATCGATATGCTCGAAACACTCGAGGAAAAGACCAAAGGCAATCTGACCGAAGAGGAAAAGAAAGTTCTCGAGAATACTCTCAGCCAGGTTCGAATGGCTTACGTAAAAGTTGCGGGGTAACGGCCTTGGCGAATATATTGGACAAAATCATTGCTGACAAAACTGCTGAAGTAAGCTATCGCAAGTCCCAGATGAGTCTCGAGCAGCTCGAAGAACGTGTGTGCTCGATGCGCAGGTGCCGCAACTTCTACAAAGCTGTTACAAAACGCAGCACCCGCGGAATAAACGTCATCGCTGAGGTCAAAAAGGCATCACCATCGGCCGGTCTCATCCGCGAAAATTTTGACCCGGTAGCGATTGCGCAAACTTATCAGAAATGCGGTGCTGATGCTGTCAGTGTTCTTACCGACGAGAAATACTTTCAGGGCAGGCTCGAATACGTTGAACAAATCAAACAGGTTGTGGACCTGCCGGTTCTGCGAAAGGATTTTATTATTGACCCCTGGCAGGTATATGAATCTCGTGCCGCCGGCGCCGACGCGATACTTTTGATAGCTGAGGCCCTTGTGCCGGGCAGACTGATGGATTTAATGATAATCGCAGCCGAATTAACATTGACGGTGTTGTTGGAAGTCTACCGCGCTGACACATTATTGGCCGTTCGCAGTCTCATAGGCTTTCCTAAAAAAGGTTACAGTGTTCTCGGAATTAACAATCGCGACCTCAAAACAATGAAGGTAGACTTGGGAACGAGCTGCCGATTAGCTGGGCTTGTCGATAATAAAGATGAGCTTGTTGCCGAAAGCGGCATAAAGACGCGAGCCGACGTCGAAAAGCTCAGGTCTGTCGGCGTAAAGGCCGTTCTCGTTGGCCAGGTGCTCTGTGAAAGCGCCGATATAGAGGAGAAATTCACCGAGTTGTTCGGCCGGTAACTTCATACCCACTTCATTTAGTCAGAGGATAGGATTATTATGAACATATTGCTTTTTTTACTTTTGGGTCTTGTTGCGGGGATTTTTAGCGGCTTGATTGGTATCGGCGGAGCGATAATCATTATTCCGTCACTCGTGCTTTTGTTCGGATTGTCGCAGCACACAGCTCAGGGCACAACACTGGCTTTGATGGTGCCGCCCATCGGCCTGCTCGCAGCGTGGGTCTATTACAGGCAGGGTTTTGTCGATTTGAAGATAGCAGGCCTTATATGTCTGGGCTTCTTTGTAGGCGGTCTTCTCGGTGCTAAATTCGCTGTCGCAATTCCAGACCAGCTTTTAAGGAAGGTCTTTGGTGTTGTGTTGCTTGCCGCATCACTGAAGATGATGTTCGGCAGATGATACTTGTCGTAAGAAGCAACTTGCGCTTAATTTTCTATATCTTTTGTGCTTTCTGGATTTTGGCCCACTCGTCACGCAGTGTAACGGTGCGATTGAATATGAGCTTACTGGTGGAACTATTTGGGTCAACGCAGAAATAGCCTAATCGCTCGAACTGGTATCGGCTCAGCGGTTTCGCATCGGCTAAAGATGGCTCGGCTCGACAGGATTTTAAGACCTCCAGGGAGTTTGGGTTCAGGTTCGATTTGAAATCGGCGCCTTCTTTTATGTCATCGGGATTTTCACTGCTGAACAGATGCTCGTAAAGTCGCACCTCAGCCTCGATGGTGTGCGGGGCTGATACCCAGTGCAGTGTCGATTTGACCTTTCGGCCGTCGGGAGCGTCACCGCCTCGCGTGGCGGGGTCGTACGTGCAGTGAAGCTCAACAACTCGGCCGTTGGCATCCTTAATTACATCTGTGCAGATAACAAAATACGCGTATCGCAGCCGAACTTCCCGCCCCGGTGCCAAACGGTAGAACTTTTTTGGCGGGACCTCCATAAAATCTTCCTGCTCAATGTAAAGTTCTCGTGAGAATGGCACCTTACGTATTCCTGCACTTGGGTCTTCAGGGTTATTGATGGCCTCAAGCTCCTCAACTTTGTCTTTAGGGTAGTTGTCGATTATTACTTTCAATGGCTGAAGTACCGCCATTACGCGGGGCGAAGTTTTGTTCAAATCTTCTCGAACACAGTATTCCAATAGCGCTATGTCAATGGTACTGTTGAACTTGTTGACGCCGATGCGCCTGCAGAAGTTTCGAACCGAAGCCGGCGAATACCCTCGCCGCCGCAGACCGCAAATGGTCGGCATTCTCGGGTCGTCCCAGCCGCTGACTTTGGCCTCCTGCACTAATTGCAGCAGCTTTCGCTTGCTCATCACCGTGTAGCTTAGATTCAGCCGGGCAAACTCAATCTGCTGCGAGTGAAAAACACCCAGCTGGTCAAGGAACCAGTCGTACAAAGGCCGATGGTTTTCAAATTCAAGTGTGCAAATCGAGTGGGTAATTTTTTCGATGGAATCTTCAAGGCCGTGAGCCCAGTCGTAAGTCGGATAGATGCACCATTTGTCACCCGTGCGGTGGTGAGTGGCGTGCAGAATTCGATACATAACAGGGTCTCGCATATTCAGATTCGGATGTGCCATATCTATTTTGGCTCGCAGTGTTCGTGAGCCGTCCGGGGATTCACCTGCCCTCATTTGTTCAAACAACTCGAGGTTCTCTTCTACGCTGCGATTTCGATAGGGACTGTTCTTTCCGGGCTCGGTTAACGTGCCGCGATACTCTCGGATTTCGTCGGCGTTCAGGTCGCAGACGTACGCCTTGCCGGCCTTGATAAGCTTAAGGGCATACTCGTACATCTGCTCGAAGTAGTCAGACGCGTAATAGAGCCTCTCGGCCCAGTCGAAGCCGAGCCAGCGAATATCTTCCTTTATCGCTTCGACGTACTCAGCTTCCTCTTTTGTCGGGTTGGTGTCGTCGAATCGCAGATTGCACGTCCCGCCTTTGTTCTCCGCCGCGATGCCGAAGTTCAGGCAGATACTCTTTGCGTGTCCGATGTGCAGATAGCCGTTCGGCTCGGGCGGAAATCGTGTCGCAACCCGGCCGTCCCATCTGCCGCTCTTTATATCCTCAGCTACAATCTGCCGAATAAAATCCAACTGCTCTTTTGTCTCTTCGTCAGGCATTTTCGGAACGTTGTTAAAACTGTACTAATCTTGGAAGATTTTGGATTCAAATAGAGCATTCTAATATATTTAAGGGAGAATTTCACTAAGCGTTTTCAAAATAAGCTTTGGTGTGCGGATGTACCTTCTTATCTTGCAAGAGTTTTTCCTTGTCGAACCAGACAAGTTTGTCGTGTTGCTGGTCAGGAACAAGCTCTAAGTCCGAACTCAGCTTCGCTCGGTGGGTTAGTACCACGTAGTGCGTCCCGAAGCCTTTCCTCTGCGCAAAGTTGGTCGGGTACATATGCTCAAAGACACCAACGAATTCCGCCTTGGTATATGCTAAGTCAACTCCGAGCTCGCTTTTAACTATTCGCTCGAAAGCGTCCGCAATTGACTCATTTTTTCGGATTCTGCCGCCGGGGACAAACCAATAGCCCTTCGCGGGCTCATTTGCCCGTAACCCAAGTAAGACCTGGCCGTAGTCATTTTCTATTATCAAATCTATTGCAACCAGCGGCGCCAGCCTGATGACTTCAGCCAAATCATCGTGATTTAATCTTATTGGCTTCTCTTTGCTCATAGCGCCGAGCAATTTACCAAAATCACACGTAAAGGTACAGCGAATCTATTTGATTATAATGACGAATACCTTGCACAAACCTGTTTTGCTCGACCTGCGCAAGATGCCCGCCATAATTCGTCGCTCGCGATTTTGTCATTCCTGCTTAGGCAAGTCGAATCTTAGTGAGCAAAAGTAGACGTTCTTCTTTGCCACAACTCTGCCATCACCGAAGCTGTGATGATACACGTCCGAACGTACAGGCAGGTACCTGCCAAATTGGCACCGGACCAATAAAACCCAATCCCCATAAGTATCCGTTTACAAAGAACTTGTGCTTTTTATTGACTTGGGCACGGTGTTTGCTCTAATGTCTTCAGGAATACATAACAATTTATATTCGAGGGAACACAGGTTATGAAGTTCGACAAATTCACATTGAAGGCTCAGGAAGCCCTGGCGACTGCTCAGCAGATTGCGATGGCCAAGTCGCATACCGTTCTTTCGCCGCTGCATTTGTTAAGTGCTGTCTGCAGCGATGAAGCTGGCGTCGTCGTTATGATACTCAAGAAGATTGGCACCAACATCACCCGGCTGACGGATATGATAGAAAGCGAGCTTAACCGCCTGCCGCAGGGTGCTGCCGGTACTCAGCTCATACCTGAACCGGCTTTTAATCAAATTGTTCTTGACGCCCAGAACCGCGCCGACAAGATGGGCGATGAGTACCTCAGCGTCGAGCATCTGTTCATTTCACTTGCCTCGGTCCAGAGTGATGCCAAGGAGATTCTGCGGCTCAACTCGATTGAGGAAAAGGATATTGAAAACGCCTTAAAAGATATTCGTGGCGGCGAGAAGATAACCGACCAGAGCCCCGAAGGCAAATACAAAGCACTCGAACGTTACGGCATCGACCTTCTGGAGATGGCGAGAAAGGCAAAGCTCGACCCTGTCATCGGCAGGGACGAGGAAATCCGCCGATGTATGCAGGTCCTGAACCGTCGAACGAAAAATAATCCCGTGCTAATCGGCGAACCCGGCGTCGGCAAGACCGCAATTGTCGAAGGTCTTGCCCAGCGGATAGTCGCTGGTGATGTCCCCACGGGTTTGAAGAATAAAAGGATTATCGCTCTCGATATGGGTGCTTTGATAGCCGGCACGAAATTCAGGGGCGAATTTGAGGATAGGCTAAAAGCCGTGCTAAAGGAAGTTGTTGCCGCTGAAGGCGGGATTATACTCTTCATTGATGAGCTGCATACCGTTGTCGGGGCCGGTAAAGCCGAAGGCGCCGTCGATGCGGGCAACCTGTTAAAACCCTCACTTGCCCGAGGCGAGCTGCGCTGCATCGGTGCAACCACAATCGACGATTATCGAAAGTATGTTGAAAAGGATGCCGCTCTTGAAAGGCGTTTTCAGCCGATTCTGATTGACCCGCCGACTGTCGAAGAGACCATAGCCATACTTCGCGGTCTAAAAGACCGCTACGATACGCACCACGGCGTTCGGATTACCGACTCGGCCTTAGTCGCCGCCGCGACCCTGTCGAACCGCTATATCTCCGACCGTTGGCTGCCCGATAAGGCCATTGATTTAGTTGACGAGGCTGCCTCGGGACTGCGTATCGAAAATGACTCGTTGCCCGCTGAGCTGGACGATATCCGCAGAAAAATCGTTCAGCTTCAAATCGAACGCGAGGCGCTGAAGAAAGAAACCGACGACGCAAGCAAAGAACGATTGAAAAATACTGAAAAGCAGCTCGCTGAATTGCAAAAACGGGATAAAAAGCTTACAGCCCAGTGGGAAAGTGAAAGGGGTGAGATCGACCAGATGAAACAGCTAAAGGAAAAAATCGAGGATGCCCAGAACCAGTTCGAAGCCGCTCAACGCAAAGGCCAATTGGAGGCCGCCGCCCGTCTGAAATACGGCACAATAGCCGATTTGAAGAAAGAGCTTGAAGAAAAGGAGACTCAGCTTTCCAAATCAGACCGCTCTATTATCCAAAACGAGGTAACGCAGGAGCATATTGCTGAGGTCGTATCAAAGTGGACGGGCATACCGATTGCGAGGCTGCTGAGTGGTGAACGCGACCGGCTGATGAAGATGGAAGAGCAGATTCGCACACGAGTGGTCGGCCAGGATGAAGCGGTAGCAGCCCTGTGCAACGCCGTCCGCAGAAGCAGGGCGGGTCTGGGCGACCCGAATCGGCCGATAGGAACGTTTCTGTTCCTCGGCCCCACCGGTGTAGGCAAAACCGAACTTTCAAAGGCGCTGGCCGATTTTCTGTTCAACGACCCGAACGCTATGGTCCGCATCGATATGAGTGAATTTATGGAGCAGCACTCCGTTGCCCGGCTCATCGGCGCACCGCCCGGCTACGTCGGCTACGAAGAGGGCGGCAGACTGACCGAAGCAGTTCGGCGGAAGCCCTATACGGTAATCCTGCTGGACGAGATTGAAAAGGCACATCCGGACGTCTTTAATGTGCTGCTGCAGGTCTTCGACGACGGCCGATTGACCGACGGAAAAGGCAGAACCGTCGATTTCAAGAATACGGTTATCATTATGACGAGCAATATCGCCAGCCAGCAGATTCAGCAACTGACCGAGGAATCTGGCGCCGACTGGGAAATCGAGGCCCACGTCAAAGAAGCGCTCAAGCAGCACTTTAAGCCGGAATTTTTGAACCGTATCGATGAGGTAATCGTCTTCCATATACTCACAAAGGACGATTTGAAAAAGATTGTCGATATCCAGCTTGGCTATCTCGTCCAGCGACTCGATTCACGCAAGATTAAGGTCGAGTTTACCGACAGTGCCCGTAATCAGATTATGGATGAGGGCTACGACCCTGTTTTTGGCGCAAGGCCGTTGAAACGTACTATTCAGCAGCGACTGGAGAATCTACTTGCTGCCCAAATTCTGTCCGGTAAATTCGCTGAGGGCGATACCGTAAAAATCGACGCAAAACAGCACAAATTCACATTCGAAAAACTATAAAAACACTTCAAAAAAGAAGATTTGAAATATCCGGAATTTGGAAAAAACAGGAAAAATGGGGGTGAAATTTGGGGGCACACGTGAGTTTTTGGGTTAAAAATGGGGGTTGGGATGTTAAATTGTAATGATTGGGCAAGACAGGCAAGGCAAAAACGTTCGAAAACGTTTGAAAACATTCGAAAATATTCGAAAAATGATGTGAAACGTTTGAAAATATTCGAAAAAATTCGAAAAATGATGTGAAACGTTTGAAAATATTTGAAAAATGATGTGAAACGTTTGAAAATATTTGAAAAATGCGAAGCATTTTTCATGTGGCTTGTGGCTCGTGGCTTGTGACTCGTTCCGCCAGAGGCGGATAAAATTGTGGATAGAGAAAGATTGGAGGCCATAGTAATAGCGGTGGGTTGATTGTGATGATTTATTTTAATGCATATTTTGTGAAAGTGAGCGCATTCACAAACTTATCGATGAATTCGGAGAAAGCAGGACATCGGAACCCCGATGAGATAGCCTAAAAGACATCTCACGGGGCAGGCAGGTGAGCCGGAGAATTCCTTTTAGTTTTGAGCTGGTTGTTTTGTTGGAGGGGGTCCTTCGGCAAGCTCCCCGCTTCGCCCGAAATAACAGGGCTTCCGACTTCGCTTCCGCCTTCGCCGAGGCTGCGGCGGACAAGTGGGCTACGCCGGGCAAGCAGCGTTTAGCGTGTAGCGGACAGCGTATAGAAGTTCAAAGTTTAAAGCGAAAAGAGCAAAGCCATAGTGTAAAATTCAAAATTATTTTGACGAATTGGGGGTTGGGGAGTTTTAATTGCGGATTTCGCTGATTGAGGCGGGTATAGACCAGGGGGCATCGCTACCTGTCTGCTAAAATGGTTGATTTTAGGTATGATGGGTGGTATAA
>SDBU01008976.1_pt1 | contig 11284 bp, 4 predicted proteins | sample 2277071 | NCBI WGS metagenome assembly SDBU01 (sample SAMN10397929, study PRJNA504765) | marine sediment metagenome | isolation source: marine sediment core GS08_GC12, 126 cmbsf | place: Arctic Ocean: Gakkel Ridge, Loki's castle | collected 2008 | reverse complement strand
GAACGCTATCATTATCACCGGCCTCATATGGGGCTAAGAATGAGGACACCACTCAGAAAGGAGGATGAGTGTCGGATTTCTACGGAGAACTAAGCGACTGCTTGACAAATAACCAAGAATAGTGGTATTATATGAGTTTGTGATTATTGTTAATTATGCCTTTTAATCCTAAGGTTTCATCTTATTATATCTCTTTACCAGCCGCAGGTCTTATTTCAGAGTAGTACTGCAATAATACATTAATCTCGTATGGCTGTTTAAGGGAGGAGGGTAGTTTTATCTTATCAACACACACCGAAAAAAGAAAACTTCTTGTTTCCAGAAAATCTTATGCCAGGTTGCCCCAGATACTAGAGGTACCAAATCTGATTAATGTTCAACTAGACTCATTCCGCTGGTTTCAGGAGAAGGGGTTAAAACAATTGCTGGAGGAGGTATTTTCTACTAAAGACCTCACTGGCAGTAGAATGGAGCTTAGTTTTATAAACTACGAGTTCCGCAAGCCCCGTCTCGAGGAGGACTGTCGCCAGCGTGACCTGACCTACTCAGCTTCAGTCTATGTCAAAGCACGGTTACTAGTTAAGGAAACAGGGGAGATCAAAGAGCAAGACCTGTTCTTCGGTGACATTCCCCTGATAACAGCTAAAGGCACCTTTATTACCAGCGGTGCCGAACGGGTGGTAGTGAGCCAGTTGCTCCGCTCTCCAGGTGTCTACTTTACTATTGAAGAAGACCCCACCAGTGGCCGTGAACTATGTCATGCTAAGCTAATCCCTACCCGAGGGGCGTGGTTGGAGTTTGAAACTAGCAATCGGGATGTAATCTCAACTAAGATAGATGGGAAACGGAAGATTCTGGTTACTACGCTGCTACGCGCTATGGGTTACAGTAGTGATGAGCAACTGCTCAGCCTGTTCCCCGAAGAAGATAGCTCTTCAGAGTACCAGTTTATCAGGTCAACTATGGAGCGTGAGCCTTCGATTAGAAGCGAGGCTGAGGCTCTAATTGATATCTATAAGAAATTGCGCCCGGGGGACCCACCTAATCCTGAAAATGCCAAAAAACTGATAAGGGACCTGTTCTTTAATTCTCAGCGTTATGACTTGGGGTATGTGGGTCGGTATAAGCTTAACAAGCGATTAGGACTCGAAGATACGAAAAGAAAACGAGCTCTAGACGAGGAAGATATTATAGAGATAATCAGGCATATCATTATGGTTAATAATGGTAATGATGCCCCTGACGATATTGACCATCTGGGAAATCGGCGAGTGCGCACTGTTGGTGAGCTGATTCAAAACCAGTTTCGTATTGGGTTATTACGCATGGAGAGGGTAGTCAGGGAGCGTACGGGCATTATTAGCACTGAACAAGTTACTCCCAGTGCTCTGGTCAACATTCGTCCTGTAGTGGCAGCGGTCAAGGAGTTCTTCACTAGTTCACAGCTATCACAATTTATGGACCAAACCAACCCATTGGCTGAGCTAACTCATAAGCGTCGCCTATCAGCAATGGGGCCAGGAGGTCTATCTCGCGAGCGTGCTGGCTTTGATGTCCGCGACGTCCACTTCTCTCACTATGGTAGAATCTGCCCCATTGAGACACCAGAGGGACCTAACATCGGTCTCATTGGCTCTCTAGCTACCTATAGCCTGATTAACCAGTATGGTTTTGTTGAGACGCCATACCGAAGGGTTATTGCCGAGGCGAGTAATGACTATGATGGTTTACTGGGTAGGACAACCAGAGAGGCAGTGGTTGATGACCAAGGCAATACTGTAGTAGAATCTGGGATTACTATTACCTCCCAGCTTGCTACTGAGCTATCTCATCTACCCCCGAGAACTATAAAGATAGTGCCCTTCGTCTCTGACGAGATCATGTACCTGCCAGCCGATGAAGAGGACAGGTTTATTATTGCTCAGGCTAATGCTCCACTTGACCAGAACAGCCAATTTGTAGAAGAGAAGGTTGAGGCCAGATTTGGTGACCGCTACCTGATGGAGGTACCCGATAAAATTAACTTCATGGATGTATCACCCAAGCAGATAGTTAGTGTTGCCACATCGCTAATACCTTTCCTAGAGCATAACGATGCTAATCGAGCCTTGATGGGGGCTAATATGCAGCGGCAAGCCGTGCCCTTGGTCTGTCCTGAGGCGCCCTTGGTAGCTACAGGTATGGAAGTAGAAGCCGCCCAGTACAGTGGGCAGGTGCTCTTTGCTCAGAATGCTGGGGTGGTAACCTCGGTTACCGGCTCACAAATAGTGGTTACCGAGGATGACGATAATAAAACGTCATACCCGCTAATGAAATTTGTGCGCACCAATCAGGGGACTTGCATTAACCAAAGGTCTATAGTAAATAGAGGTGACCGAGTGGAAGAGGGACAGGTTCTGGCCGATAGCTCAGCTACTGAACAAGGGGAGCTAGCTCTGGGGCAGAATGTGCTGTGTGCCTTTATGAGCTGGGAAGGTTATAATTTTGAGGATGCTATTATCATCAGTAAACGCCTAGTAGAGAGAGATAAGTTTACCTCCATTCACATTGAGAAGCATGAGGTGGAAGCCCGGGATACCAAATTAGGGCCTGAAGAAATCACTAGAGATATACCTAATGTAGGTGAGGAAAGTCTACGCGACCTCGATGAAACTGGCATTATTCGGGTCGGTGCTGAAGTAAGCCCAGGTGATATACTGGTAGGTAAAATTACCCCGAGAGGGGAGACTGAGCTATCTGCTGAAGAGAAACTTTTGCGGGCTATCTTTGGCGAGAAAGCCCGAGAGGTGAAGGATACCTCCTTACGAGTGCCTCACGGTGAGTGGGGCAAGGTGATTAATGTCAGAGAGTTCTCTGGTGGTGACCTACCTGCCGGGGTTGAAAAATGGGTGCAGGTCTGGGTTGCCCAGAAGCGGAGAGTTTCCGTAGGCGATAAGCTATCCGGGCGGCATGGCAATAAGGGGGTGATTGCCCTTATTGCTCCCACTGAGGACATGCCTTTCCTCCCCGATGGCACATCGGTAGACATGATCCTCAACCCTATAGGTGTCCCATCCCGTATGAATATTGGCCAAGTTCTGGAAACCCATCTCGGTTGGGCTGCCCAGATACTGGGCCTCAAGGTACTTACTCCAGTTTTTGATGGGGCCGATGATAGTGATATCGAGGATGCCTTAGCTAGAGCTTGGCTAGCTCAAAAAGCCGGGGCGATTGACCCCAACCCTAGTAATGAGAACTCCACCGTGCAACTGGAACTGGTTAAGGCGTGGCTTAAAAGCCATGACTATGATGGAGACAGGGTGTTCAGTGATGGCTACTCAGGAGAGGCAAAGGAAGTTTGCCTGCGCCTGTGGCTCGAAGAACTAGGTGTAGCCAGCCGAGACCTTAACCCACAAGAACTAGAGCAAGCAGCGAAAAGGGTAAATAGTGAGAGAAACCTCGCCTCACCTATCACCGGCAAGGTTATACTACGTGACGGGCGCACCGGTGAGCCATTTGATCAGCCGGTAACAGCGGGTAACATCTACATGATGAAGCTAATCCACCTGGTTGAGGATAAGGTTCATGCCCGCTCTATTGGACCCTACTCCTTGATTACTCAACAACCCCTGGGTGGCAAGGCTCAATTCGGGGGTCAGCGCTTTGGCGAGATGGAGGTATGGGCACTGGAAGCCTATGGCGCTGCCCATATCCTTCAGGAAGTTCTGACTATTAAGTCAGACGATGTGTCTGGTCGAGACAAAACCTATGAAGCTATAGTTAAGGATGAGGATATTCTCCAGCCTGGCGTGCCTGAATCGTTTAGACTTCTAGTTAAGGAATTACAAAGTTTAGGGCTGGCTATTGAGGTGATTAGTGAAGAAGAGGAAAAGGTAGCCCTTGCCGAGGAAACTACGAAAGAGCTTAAAGAGGTAGAGGAAGAAGATGCTTGAAGTTAACGATTTTAATGCTATCCGTATTTCCCTAGCTTCACCGGAGCAGATTAGGAGCTGGTCTTATGGTGAGGTAACCAAGCCAGAGACTATCAACTACCGTACCCTAAAACCAGAAAGGGATGGGCTTTTCTGCGAGAGAATCTTTGGTCCGACTAAAGACTTCGAATGTTACTGCGGTAAGTACAAGAGAATACGCTACAAGGGTGTTATTTGTGATAAGTGTGGTGTCGAGGTAACCCGGGCTAAGGTACGTCGAGAACGTATGGGGCATATTGAACTAGCGTGCCCGGTAAGCCATATCTGGTTTGCCAGGGGAATACCCAGCCGATTGGGATTACTACTTGACCTGTCACCACGGAGCCTAGAGCGTGTTCTATACTTCTCCCACTACATCATTACCTTCGTTAATGAGGAAATGCGTCAGGAAGCAATTAACCAACTCGTGGAGAATAGATCACGGAGAATAGTTGAGCACCAAAGCGAGATGGAAGCTAAAATCACCGGGATGGAGCAAGAGCAGGCGACAGTAGAGGAGATAAACCAGCTTCGGCGTAATTTCGCAGAGGGGAAAAAGCAGCTTGAGGGAGAGCTTTCCATTGAGATAGAACAGCTAAAAGACCTGTGGAAAGGGAAATTACTCACTGAGAATCAATATCGTGAGCTCAAACAAAAATATGGTCAAGCTTTTGAGGCAGGGATGGGAGCTGAGGCTATTCTCCAACTTCTTAAGCGTATTAATCTTGATGAAATACATAGCCGTTTGCTCAGGGAAATCCAATCCACTTCAGGTCAACACCGCAAGAAGGCAAGCAAGCAGCTGCGTCTAATTGAGGCCTTCCGCCGCAGTGGCAATAGACCAAAGTGGATGGTCTTAACCGTGCTGCCTGTCTTACCCCCTGACCTTAGACCTTTAGTTCAACTGGACGGAGGCAGATTTGCTACCAGTGACCTTAACGACCTATACCGACGAGTCATTAACCGTAATAACCGACTGCGCCACCTACTGGAAATAGGGACACCAGAAATTATCATCCGCAACGAGAAACGGATGCTCCAAGAAGCAGTTGATTCCCTTATTGATAATGGAAGAAGGGGACGAGCCATCTCCGTCAGTGGTAATCATAAACTGAAATCGCTATCAGATATACTCCGCGGTAAGCAAGGACGATTTCGTCAGAACCTGCTAGGCAAGCGGGTTGACTATAGCGGGCGCTCGGTTATAGTTGCTGGCCCAGAGCTCAAGCTTCATCAATGTGGCTTGCCCAGACGAATGGCTCTTGAGCTATTTAAGCCCTTCGTTATGCGTCATCTGGTGAAGGAAGGTCTGGCTCACAACATTAAGAGTGCGCGACGGATAGTAGAGAAAACTAAGCCAGAGGTATATGACATACTCGAGGAAGTAATCAAGGAGCGACCGGTATTACTTAATAGGGCTCCCACCTTGCACCGACTTAGCATTCAAGCCTTTGAGCCGGTACTCATTGATGGTAGTGCCATTCAGCTCCACCCCCTGGTATGTACTGCTTTTAATGCTGATTTTGATGGTGACCAGATGGCAGTTCATATTCCTCTGTCTAAAGCTGCGGTCAAAGAGGCTATGGAAATTATGCTCAGTATCCACAATATGCTGTCGCCAAGCTGCGGTGAGCCGGTAGTAACGCCAACCCTGGATATGGTTCTCGGTTGCTACTACCTAACTACTATTGTGCCTGGAGCTAAGAGGGAAGGCACAGTCTTCGGTAGCCTTGAAGAAGCAAGGCTTGCCTATGGACTCAGCGTTATCCACCTCAGAGCTGAGATTGAGGTCAGGGACCGACAGAGAGATGGACATAGGATTAAAACTAGTGTTGGTCGCATCATTTTTAATGATGTTTTGCCCTCAGAGCTAGGCTTCTACAACAAGACAATTGATAAATCGGGTTTAAAGCAAATATTAACTGATTGCTATAAACTACTAAGTAACGAAGATACAGCTACCGTTCTGGACAACCTCAAACAGCTAGGCTTCCACTACGCCACCAAATCAGGAACTACTATTGCGATGAACGATATCGAGATTCCTCAGAGTAAGCCCAAGCTACTAGAAGAGGCAGAGGAAAGGATTGCCATTATTGAAAACCAGTATCACAGAGGGTTAATCACCGATGAGGAAAGGTATGGTGGTGTCGTAGGAGTATGGATGGAAGCTACCGATAGGATTACCGATACCATTGCCCAGACTCTTGACCACTATGGGGGCATTTATATGATGGCAACATCGGGAGCGAAGGGGAATATTTCCCAGATTAGACAGATGGCAGGTATGCGGGGTTTGATGACTAACCCCTCAGGTAGGATAATTGACTTTCCTATCAAGTCAAACCTCCGTGAAGGACATAGTGTTCTGGAATACTTTATCTCTACCCATGGTGCCCGCAAGGGATTAGCCGATACTGCTCTGAGGACATCAAATAGCGGTTATCTTACCAGACGCCTTGTTGATGTTGCCCAGGATGTTATCATTCTTGAGGAGGACTGTGGTACCACAGATGGCATATGGATATCCGAGCCACAAGAGAAGGGGCTATTACCACCGTTTGCTGAACGAATAATCGGTCGGTTGGCCGCCAGCAGGCTAGTCAATCCTCACACTGGAGAAACCATCGTTGACCGAAATGAGGAAATTGATGAGCAAAAAGCAAAGGAAATTATCGCTGCCGGATTAACCCAGGCTCACATAAGGTCTCCCCTTAACTGCCAATCGAGGCGGGGTGCTTGCCAGCGGTGCTATGGCAGAGATCTTGCCCGTAGACATCTGGTCGACCTTAAAACAGCAGTGGGTATAATTGCTGCCCAAAGCATTGGTGAGCCGGGTACTCAGCTGACTCTACGCACCTTCCACACCGGTGGCGTGGTAGGGCTTGATATCACTAGTGGTCTGCCTCGAGTAGAAGAACTCTTTGAGGCAAGAATACCTAAGGTGAAAGCAATTATCTCAGAAATAGATGGAGTGGCTGAGGTAGTTCAAAATGAGGAGGGGAGAAGGATTAAGGTCACTAGTTCCGAGGTATTTCGTGACGAATACTTACTGCCCCCTGGCTGGCAAGTTATGGTGGATAATGGTCAATGGGTAGGTATAGGAGCAGTATTAGCCTGTCAAGCCCCTGGGACTAAAGTTGTCCCAGAATCAGTAGCCTTGACTACCGAAACTCAACCTACCCTAGCTCGTGTAGCTGGTACAGTAACTATTGAAAATGAGCATTTGTTTATCACCTATGAAGAGCAAGAGGAGCGAGAGTATGCCGTCCCCAGTACTGCCCATATCTATATTCAAACTGAAGACCAAGTAAAGGCAGGGCAGCAACTTACCGATGGCTCTATCAACCCCCAGGATATTCTGCACATTTTGGGCAGAGAGGCAGTCCAGCGATACTTAGTAGATGAGGTGCAGAAGGTATACCGCTCCCAGGGGGTGAACATAAACGACAAGCATATTGAAGTTATTGTCCGCCAGATGCTAGCCAAGGTTCGTATTGATACTTCAGGTGACACTGAGCTAGTGCCTGGAGAGCTGATAGATAGGTTCCGTTATGAGGACATTAATGCTAAAGTGCTAGCTGAAGGGGGTGAGCCAGCTACTGCCCAGACTGTATTGCTGGGAATAATCAGAGCCTCACTAAACACTGAGAGCTGGCTGGCAGCAGCCTCCTTCCAGGAGACTACCAGAGTGCTTACCGAAGCCGCAATTTATGGTAAGATAGATAGGCTGGTTGGGCTTAAAGAAAATGTAATTATTGGCAAGCTGATTCCAGCCTGCCACCCGCTCTCTGAAGATGTGCCAGAACTTGTAACTGCTGAAGCGGGTGAAGAGGATAAAGGTGAGCTAGCTATCTAGGGGTTACGTTACGTCACGATTTGAAGTAATGGGGAGTCGTCCTGCCTTAGTTAGGGCGACTCTATTTCATTGCTGGCCTATCCCAGTTAAAGATGTGGTATAATATTGTTTATCAAGAAGGGTAGTAAAAGGGGGCTAGAGAAAAGGTTAAGAGAAGAGAAGTCCCCCCTTCACCACTTTCCCCTTCGAAGGGGACTAAGGGGGTGAGGTAGAATGGTTCGCGTTATATCAGGTAGGCCCACTACGGAGGACATACCAATTGATACCGGCCTTCGTCCCCGCCGCCTTGATGATTTTATCGGGCAGACGAGGATTAAGGATAACATCCAAATAGCTATCGCCGCCGCCAAAGGTAGGGGTGAGGCACTAGACCATATACTACTATACGGCCCACCTGGTTTAGGCAAGACCACCCTAGCTTATATTATTGCCGCTGAGATGGGGGTTAACATCAGAATTACCTCAGGTCCGGCAGTTGAGCGCCCTGGCGACCTAGCCGCTATCTTAACCAACCTCCGCAGCCAGGATGCACTCTTTATTGATGAAATCCACCGCCTCAATCGGGTAGTAGAGGAGGTACTATATCCAGCTATGGAGGACTTTGCCCTGGACATTATTATAGGTAAGGGTCCCGGTGCCAAAAGCCTAAGATTAAACCTGCCTCCCTTCACCCTGATTGGTGCGACCACCCGCTTTGCCCTATTAAGCCCACCCCTCCGTGACCGCTTTGGGGCTGTCTATCGCCTCGATTTCTATGACCAGACATCTCTGGAAACCATCCTCAACCGCTCAGCCCGGATTCTCAATATAAAAGCAGAAGCCGAAGGGCTGAGGGAAATAGCTCGCCGGGCTAGAGGCACACCTCGTGTGGCCAATCGATTACTTAAGCGAGTCAGAGACTATGCCCAAGTGATGAAAGATGGCATAGCCACCCAATCAGTGGCAGTTGAGGCACTATCCAAACTTGAGGTTGACCCTATAGGACTAGATGAAATAGACCATAAGGTGCTACACACTATCATTGACAAATTCAATGGCGGTCCGGTGGGACTGGATACTATTGCCGCCTCTATCAGCGAAGAGGCAGATACTATTATGGATGTCTACGAGCCTTATCTTCTACAACTGGGATTTCTGGAGCGGACACCTAGGGGCAGATTAGCCACTAAACTAGCCTATGAGCACCTCGGCCTGCCCTATAATAAACAAAAACCGCCTCAGCCAACCCTGTGGTCGTAAGATAGTGAACAGGTCTATCCTAATTCATAGCTGCTGTGCCCACTGTGCTGCTTACACCGTTGACTACTGGCGAAAGCAAGATTACGAGGTCACCACCCTGTGGTATAACCCCAACATCCACCCCTATACGGAGCATCAGCACCGTCTGGAGGCAATGAAATCCCTGGCTCAAGAGATGAATTTACCTCTCGTTGTAGCCGAGGGCTATGACATAATTGCCTATTTCCGTCAGGTAGTAGGGCAAGAGGCAGAGCGCTGCCAGTACTGCTTCAGGCTTCGTCTGTCAAGAGCGGCTGAAACTGCCCGTCAGAGAGGCTTTAACGCCTTCACCACTACCTTGCTTATTAGCCCTCATCAAAAGCATGACCTGCTTCGGGAAATCGGCTACAAACTAGCTGAGGAGATAGGCGTAGATTTCCTGTACACTGACCTCAGGAAACGTTATTCAGATAGCCGCCGTATGACTAAGGGACTAGCTCTCTATCGCCAGCAATACTGCGGCTGCGTTTATAGCGAGTGGGAGCGCTACACCAACCTTACCAAAAGTTCGAGAGGGGCTGACACTCCTTCTGTTAATATTCCCTAGAGGTATAGTTATCATTTGCTCCGGGTAAAACCCAGTTTTTCCAGACGGGGAATGATGTAATGGGCAATCAAGATAACCTGGCAAAAGCCTATACCCTTACCTTTCGGCTACCACGGGCAATTCAACAAAGAAGGTAGCTCCTTTTCCTGCTGTGCTTCTGGCGTATATCTTGCCTCCATGGTCGGTCATGATACCATGACAGATACTGAGTCCCAAACCAGTGCCACCTCTTTCCCCTCTGGTGGTGAAAAATGGGTCGAAGAGCTTGTTGAGGTTCTCGGCTGCAATCCCGGGCCCATCATCAGTAAATGAAATTCTGATATAGTCTTTCCTCAGTTCAGTTTTGATGCTGAGCTTGCCACCACGGTTTGCTTCGCTGATGACCTGCTCGGCATTTAGAATGATGTTCAAAAAGACTTCCTGCACCTGATGAGAATCGACCATTACCCTGGGTAAACCAGAGGCAAGCTCAGCTACAAGTTCAATATTGCTTGTCCTCAATTCGTAGTCCCTCAATTCCAGAGTGCTTGCCAAAGCATCGTTTATGTCTGAATATTCCTTCTTTGACGGGCGACGGCGGGCAAAGGCCACTAGATTCCGTATCACCTCGGCCGCTCGCTGAGCTTCATCGTGAATCCTCTCTAAATCCCGGCTGATTTCCTCATCGGTACTCTTTCTCAGGAGCCGCTGGGAGAATCCTATTATCCCGGTGAGAGGATTATTTATCTCGTGGGCAACGCCGGCGGCCAGCTCGCCAATAGAGGCTAGCCGACTGGACTGAAGAAGCTCTTGCCGGAGCAGTTCCTCCCTTTCCTCAGCCTGCTTGCGCTCGGTGATGTCACGCCATATGCTCAGAGTGAAATCTCTCCCGTTAATACAAAGAACCCTGGCGCTTACCTGAATGTTCCTTATCTCGCCGCTCTTTGTCCTATGTTTCGTTTCAAAGACGTCGGCTCCCTCTTTAACGACCTTGGCGATATGCCTCGTCACTTCCTCAGCAGATTCAATGACCTCAATGTCGGGTATCTTGAGCTTTGCGAACTCCTTACGGCTATAACCAAGGTTCTTATGTGCCCTATCGTTGAACTCCACCAGTGCTCCGGTGTCTGCGTCAACGAGCACAATTGAGTCTGCCGCTTGTTCGAAGATAGAGCGGTAACGTTCCTCGCTCTCCCTTAGCGCCTCCTCAGCCTGCTTGCGTTCGGTGATGTCTTGAAAGAAATTTATGAATTGAGTTTTGTCACCAGTGATAGCCCGGGCTACCGACGTCATGGAGACCCAAAACATGGAACCGTCTTTACGCCTCGTCCTTACTTCGAAGTCTCTAACTGTGCCTTGCTTATGTAGCTTGATAAATGGCTCCCTATCTCTTGAATCGTAATAAAAGACGTCGGCTGGTAACTTTGACAACTCTTCCTCTGAGTCGTATCCAAACATCTTTAACGTGGCAGGATTTACTCCTATGATGTCACCTTCTTGGGTGGTGATAGTAATACCGATGGGACTGTCCTCTATCAAGTTCCTAAACTTCTCTTCAGATTCGCGTAGCGCCTCCTCAGCCTGCTTGCGTTCGGTGATGTCTCTACCAATTCCATACGTGCCGATGATGTTACCCCTCTCATCCCGAAGGACGCCACTGTTCCAGGCCAG
>SDBU01008975.1_pt1 | contig 11284 bp, 10 predicted proteins | sample 2277071 | NCBI WGS metagenome assembly SDBU01 (sample SAMN10397929, study PRJNA504765) | marine sediment metagenome | isolation source: marine sediment core GS08_GC12, 126 cmbsf | place: Arctic Ocean: Gakkel Ridge, Loki's castle | collected 2008 | reverse complement strand
ACAGATCCGTCCGGAATACGCCGGCGCAACGAAAGTGGTGGATCACTTCGGGCTGTTCGATACCCGCGCCCTCGCAGTGCGGGCACACTTCACGAAACAGGATGTTGCCACTCCCGCACTGAGGGCATGTATTGACACGCTCGGAAAAGACGCGGCGCAGCATGCCCATATCGGCCAGACGCTCCACCACGTCGCGAGGCAGGCGTCTGCCGTCGGGCAACTGATACATGAAGCCGCCCGCCACAGGTACGGGTCGAAAGACAAGTTCCGCTTCGAGCACAGTTGCCGAAGAGCTGTGGTTCGTTTCTTTACTTGGCACCGTTGTGTTTGTCATGTTCCCACTCGCTCGCTTGGGCACTCTGTACTGTTGAGAGCCGACTATGCGGATAGACACGCACGACCGACCCGGGAACCAAGTATCGGCGGCCGACAGCATCGATTTCGATTTCTACGGGAAGCAGCGGCGTGCTCTCTGGGTGGAACCGGGCAATGGCCTCGGGAACCATCTTCAAAGCAGGTCCCAGCCGCGTGATACGCCCGGTCGCCTGCGGACCGTAGGAGCTGTTTATACTTACGTCTTGGTTCGCACGGAGCTTCGATGTATCCGTCTGCTCGAAGTACGCTACGACCCGTAGGGTGCTTGGCCTGGTTACCATCAAGACCGGTTCACCGGCCCGAACGAACTCGCCCGGGTGGCGGAGAATGCGCGCGATTTGCCCCGACGATGGCAGGTTGACCTCGCTTTGTCGGAGCTGCTCGTGCATCTGCTCAATATGCTTGCGAACCAGCTCCGCCTCACGCCGGAGTGGATCGACGGCGAGCGCGATTTCCGGCGCGACAGGAACCGGGCGTTCGATTGCCCGATCTATCGCGTCAATCCGAGCCTTCGCCGCTGCTTGAGCGTCCAGCAAGCGGGACAACCTGCCAGCAGCCGCGTTGTGCTCGGTGCGGGCGGTCAGCAGCTCCTGTTCGGAAGCCGCGTCCTGTTTCGCTAGCCGCTCAAGGCGCCGAAGGTTGAACTCCTTCGACGGCAACTCGGCGGATAGTCTCGCGATTCCCGCAGCTACCGCTCCCTTGCGCAGGTTACGGCGGAGACCGACCTGGCGCTGGCGACGACCGAACTCGACGCGACGGCCACCCAACTGGGCACCTTCCAATACGAATTCGTTCTTGTGGGCATCGCCGACCGGCAGCGCGGCGAAGAGATCCTCAAAGAGCACAAGGCGTTGACCGAGCAGTATCACGACGATTTCACGGCCATTCGTGAATTCAAGCTGGACCAAGCCGAAACCGCCGCCGTCGATACGATGCAGGAGGCCAACAGGAAGTACGAGAAGGCCTTCGCCGAGGTTACCGGGAAGTTCCACGAGATCGAGGAAATCAAGGAAGAGCTCGACGAACTCGCCGAGCAGATGGACGAGCAGCTCGCCCATGTCCTGGAGAAGCACGAGGGTGATCTGGCAGAGATGGAGCAGGCCGGGGCTTCCATCGAGGAACTCGCCCTCCAAATCGAGCTGGTCGAGAAACTGGCCAGGTGCGAGCTACTGTCCTTGAGGGTCTCGCACAACCAGGTCGGGTTTCTGCTGGACAAGAAGATCGAGCGTGTCAAGGCGATGGAAGAGGAGCTGGGTGAGCTGCGGGCCTACCTGAAAGCCGTGGAGGAGCTGGTCCCGCTGGCTGCCAAAGACAAGTCCGAGGAGTCGGCTGACTTGGCCAGCCTCGCCAAGGTCGAGCACGAACTCGACAAATACCAACAGCTTCTGGTAACGATCATCAAAGACGAACTGATCGTGGACGCCGATCTGATCGCCTGTACCGAGCATCTGGAACACATCGAAGAAACGGCCACGGCGTTCTCGCACCGGGCTGACCAGAACGCCGATGCCGCCAAGTCCGAAGCCGTGCAGGTGGCCTTCGCCATGATGGCGGTCACCGCGGTGATCGGCTCGCTGCTTGCCTTCTTCATCACCCGTGGGATTACCAAGCCTATCAATCGCATCATCGCCGGGCTGAACGAAGGATCCGATCAGGTCAACGACGCCGCAGGACAGGTATCGAGCGCATCGCAGCAGTTGGCCGAAGGGGCTTCCGAACAGGCCTCCTCGCTGGAGGAAACGTCAAGTGCCCTTGAGCAAATGGCCGCCATGACCCGAACCAACGCCGAGAACGCCAAGCAGGCCAACAGTCTGAGTGACCAGGCGAGAGAGGCCGCCCATTCCGGTGACAAGACCATGGAGAAACTCAACCAGTCCATGGCCGGCATAAACGAGTCGTCCGGTCAGATGAGCAAGATCATCAAGGTGATCGAGGAGATAGCCTTCCAGACGAACCTGTTGGCGCTGAACGCGGCGGTGGAAGCGGCCCGTGCCGGCGAGCATGGCAAGGGCTTTGCGGTGGTGGCTGACGAGGTTCGCAACCTGGCCCAGCGGTGCGCCGCGGCGGCGAAGGAAATCACCACGCTCATCGAGGGCTCGGTGAACAAGGCCCAGGAAGGCACCAGGGTCGCCGAAGAGGTCGGCAAGGCCCTTGGCGCCATCGTCGGCGACGTGACCAAGGTTTCCGATCTGGTCAACGGGATCAGCAAGGCCTCCGACGAACAGGCCCAGGGAGTGGAGCAGGTCAACACCGCGGTCTCGCAGATGGACAAGGTGACGCAGCAGAACGCTTCGGGTGCCGAGGAGTCTGCCTCGGCGGCGGAAGAACTCGCTTCCCAGGCGGTCGCGGTCAAAGGGATGGTGGATGAGCTATCGGCTGTCATCGGGGGGAACCAGATGAACGCGACCACCGCCTCGGTGGGTCACGGCGCACCCACCGGGCAGGTAAAGAGGCGACTTGACGTGAAGGTGGCCCATCTCAACAAGGGACCTCACGCCGCGCCGGTTGGTGCCGGGTCGCAGACTGCGGCAGGGAAACCGAAGGATACGAGTGAATCCCCTGACAAGTTCATGTCGCTCAGCGACGATGTCAAGGGGTTCTGACAAGTGTACCCGAGACATGGTTGAGGGCGGGCGCCGGGTTATAGTCATTCCCCGGCGTTCGTCCCTCCTCCAGACCTCGAACATGACGAGCACCGCTCGATACAAGAAAGCCTTGAACATGGCTGGGTTCCCGCGAATATGAGAGTCGGCACTCGACAGAAAGGTGAAAGCCAAAATGACAACGACACTCCTGGACCAGATGAAAACGACCGCAGCGAACGCGGGCAAAGCGTTCGGCGAAGAGGAAAGCAAGTACCTGACCTTCAAACTGGCCGACGAGGAGTACGGCGTGGAAATCCTAAAGGTCCGCGAGCTCATCGGGATCATGAACATCACCGCCGTGCCGCGCATGCCCATCTACATGAAGGGCGTGATTAACCTGCGTGGCAAGGTGATCCCGGTGGTGGACCTTCGTCTGAAGTTCTGCCTCGACGAGATCGAGCACACGGAGCAGACCTGCATCATCGTGGTGGATGTGGGAAAGGAGATCGGCATCATCGTTGATACGGTCTGCGAAGTGCTGGACATTAAAGGCGAGAACGTCGAACCACCGCCGGCAATGGGTGGTTCTGTGGATACCTCATTCATCCTCGGAATGGGCAAAGTCGGCGACGCGGTGAAGATTTTGCTGAACATCGATAAGGTCCTTACAACGGATGAGTTGATCGATATCGACTCGGCCGCGAACACTGCCGATTCGTCAATGCAATCAACTGGAACCGCTTCGCTCGCTTAACAACGCGCGAGTTTTGTGCCTCAAAGTGGGATGCGGCGTCCGTGACTCCGTGCGGGTGTCGCATCTCTGCGCTTAGGGATTCGCTGGATGGTTCAACGCGACGCCGCAGCGCTGGCGTGCGGCAGGGATCGCTCCCAATTCTCGGCGAAGCCGCTTCACGAGTTCGCCCTCCTCCTCGGTCGGCGCCAACACGCTCCCGAACAAGATCACCACGGCCGATGTGTGCTTACTTTTCTCCCGAGGACCTACCAGAGTCAGCCGGAATACCAGCCGAGAATCGTGCGATAACTGTCAACCGGTGCCCGCGATTCCGATATTACGGGCGGGCAGGTTACAGGTTCAACAGTGTGACGACATGTCGTCAACCGAGGAGGTCACACGTATGGTCCGGCAAGCGGTGAACGACGAAGTGGACGCCACGGCGGCCGTCGTGGAGCCGACGCAGGCGTATCTTATTTGCTCGTTGCATGGAGGGCTCTACGGTCTCGATGTTACCAGGGTCCGGAACATCGGCACGATTGGCAGAATCTGGAGGCTCCCTCTGGTCCCGGATTATGTCAAAGGGGTTACGAGAATCCGAGACAGACTGATTCCGCTGGTCGATCTGCGGTTACCGGATTGCGCATTTCCGGTATGACCTGAGGAAGCTGCGAGCAAGGCATCTGGCCGAGCGCATTGGTGCGACGCGACGTTATCGCCTGACACGGATTGGTCGCATCGTCTGCGAGGCCCTGGAAAACGGCGCCGTAGCGGCGGCCCTGCTGAGAGCACGAGCCACGACCCCGCTTCAAATCCAACCTGCTGCACTCTCCGCTTGACGGAAGTGGTAGCCTATGAGTCGCAAGGATAGGGCGTAGAGATGACAACAACACAAGAGATGACGCGGGTCTGGCTTAATGAGGGCGCCAGTATGGGGGTCGAACTCCCGGGCAAGCCCGGCCGATTCCTGTGGAGCTGGCCGCTACAGATCCAGGCTGGCGACAGCACCGAATACGGCCAGGCGCGGGCAATCTGGGACGGAGGCGTTGAATTCGAGATCAAGCGAGAGCTGCCAGTTGGCTCGCAGGTGCGTATCCGTCGGCAACTACGCGATGTTGAGCCGTGGGTCGAAGTGCGTATCGAAGGCGCGACCAGTGGGGAAGATGGAACCGTCATCGTTGACGGTACATTTCATGCCTAATCCGTATTACAGCAATCGCGGCACGGTCAATGCTCCCGTCGAGGGATCGACGCGAGCGACCGTTTGCATCGTCCGCTGCGGGATCGCGATGACCCGCGTGCGGCGGCGCGCCCTACGGGAACCACATAGGCGGACGGCATGGAGGGTGGGACCTCTCATTGGGCGGCGACCGGGAGTGCCCTGGGCTTGGCATCCCGATCAACAGATCCTTGTACTCGTAGGGCGCAGCCGTCGCGGTCGGCCACGCCTCCACGGGAAGTCGCAAGCGCCGAGTATAATTCGCCGGAGGCCAAGGGGAGCCTCCGGGGGCAGCGGGTTGTCAGCCCCGCCGCGATGCGGTGCGCCGTGCCGGGTCCGATGGGGGTCGGGTGCCGTGGGCGACCTGCGGAAGGGAGCCCCGGCCGGAGGCCGGGGGCGGATAGCTAAGTCCGATCATACGCGAGCCATTGCCGTAGGCGATTGTGCGGGTGTCGCCTTAGCTGCATGGTGAGTCCAAACCGTGTGCGCATGGCGATGGAACTGCTCGGTGACATCACGCAGGGGGAGCTTTCGCGCGCCAGCGGTGTCAGCACGACCACAATCTCGCTGTTCTTGTGCGGCAGGCGGAGGCTGCGCCCCGCGATGGCCGCACGGCTCGTCGAGGGATTGGAGCGCGCCTTCAAGTGCAAGGGGTCACGCCTCGATACCGCTTTCTTCACGGATGAGGACGGCGAATAGCCGCAGAAAGGACGCCTGCGGATTCCAATCCCACGACCGCGCCGTCAGACTGCGATCGCGCGGCAGAACACTCTATCAGGAGTCTTCGCCGTCGCTCGCCGGAACGAGGAGATCGCCGAGCTTGTGGTGATAGAACTCGCCCTCGTAACCCAGCAGGCTGAGGATCATCGCCAACACGAGCCATTCGAGTTGTGTCCAGTATTCTCCCACCGTTCCCTCGGTCGGTGAGAGATCGTCGAGATGCAGCAGCCTGTACCGCGTAGCAGGAAAACGCTCCGACGGCTGTGGGATTCGCAGCTTGTCGCAAACCCGGCGAATCCTCTTGCCGAACGACGGTCGAGCATTCCACTCCGTGATCGTCTCGATCAGCCGATTCGTTCTGTTCTCGTCCCAATGCTGACTCAACTCGGTCAGCACGCCATGTAGCCGCTGCTCGAAGCCGTCGTCGATCCTTGCGGGCAGGCTTGCGTCGATCTCCGCGCCCCCAACGGCGTCCGAGCGCTTGGCTGCTATTCGATCGACGAGGATGTTTAGGGTGGCACACTTGATCTCAAGGTACTTGTTGACCTGCACAAGCAGATACATGCCAAGCGTCTTGTGCCACCAATCGCGTTCCTTGGCGATCCCGCTGCACGCGGTCTCGATGAACGGCCTGAGAATCCCCGGTTCCCAGTTGTTGACGACCGCGTGTCCACCCGAATCGAAGGGATGGACGAGGGGGTCGCGCGAGAGCGTGTCGTTGCACACGCCGCGCCATTCACACGGCTGCACGCGACGCACCGTACATCGCGCCCGAACGCAAGCGTCAGCACTATCGCGATGTCGTCGCTGACGGACGAAACACTCTCTGGCGTGTCGCCCGCTTGAAACGCAGTCTCCAAACGGGCGGTTACCGGAGGGACGGATGGCCTGCGGGACGACATGGGGGCGATGGCGGCGCGATACGGGTACTGGCGGTGGACAACGAGCGCCGTTAATTCCCCTTCCTCACGCCCGCCCGGTCGCAGATGTCCTTCACGATCTGGCGGAACCACCTGCTGTTGCCCTTCCTGGTCGGGGCGTTCGATTTGCTCAGCTCGTCTGCTATGTGGGCGAGAGACTTGCCCTCGATCCGCATGCGCAGAATCGTGTGCAGCACCGGTATCTCCTTCGGGTGGTCCGAGACCTTCCCGGCCTCGGCCCGGAACCCGTACGGCGTGGATGACGGATGCACGGACCGCTTCGCCATCGCCCTGCGCATGCGATTGACCGCCAGCTTCGCCATCGCCCCGGCGTCGGCGGACACCTCCTGTTGGATGTCGGCGAGCAGACGAGTTTGCTCGGCGTGGACGGCGGCCAGCTTGTCCATAGCCTTATCTCTTGTTTCCTCCGCGTCGGCCACATCGCGCAGAGCCTCCGTGATCCTGCGGCGGCAGTCGTGCATGATCTTTACAACCTTGCCCTTCATGCCAGTCTCCTAATCTTCGTATGGTATGATGTCGCCGCACTCTTCTTTCGGCACGCCCAGGTCGAGCGTCTCTTTCCCCGTCCTTTCGTCGAACACGACCTTGTCCGGGTTGTCCTTGATGTCCTGCCACAACTCTGGCGGGTTGGGGTTGTCGTGTCCCGAAAGCACCAACACATTCGGTTTGAATGTGTGGACTTCGCACCGCAGCCGCGGCAGGCATCCCTACCGTATCCGGCGAAGCATTCGCCGCGGTGCATGCTCGCAAGGTCCGACAGCAGGTCGGCCAGGTCGGCCAGTTCGCTGTTGGTTATCAGCACACCCATCACGCATTCCCTTCTACTGGTCTGGCTTCTTCGATCAGGTGGTTCACCAGAGTCAACACAGCCCGCGAACCTTCCGCACCCGTATCCCCGCCATGAACACTTTGTCGAACATCCTTCAATGCCGTGTAGACGATCATCGCGCCGATCATGGCGATCCGGGTCGCCGAGGCTGTGTGCAGGTGGGCCACCTCGCGCTCGGCAGCCCAAAGGCCAATACGTGGTCGATGTTGCTCGAGGGCAGGCAGAGGAGGGCCGGGGGGTCTAGCTCGACAAACTGAACCCGGCGCGATACCATGCCGATGCCTTGGACACAATGATGGACACAAAGGGGTCCGGGAAGTGCCCCTTCCGTGTAGCCAGGATGGCCGGATTACAGGACAGGCGGCACGGGCCGGCAAGATGGGCAGTCTAGGTATGCGGATGTGGCGGAATTGGCAGACGCGCTGGCTTCAGGAGCCAGTGCCCGCAAGGGCGTGAGAGTTCGAGTCTCTCCATCCGCAGTCATAACCTCATGTAGGACCTCAACTTAGCTCCATCCCTTCTTTGCCGCCCGGTGACAAGCGGTGGCAGCGGGAGCGCGTCGGGAGCGCCGGACCGAAAGCGACCCGCCGAATTATCCGAAGGAGAAGGGATGGCCCTCAATTCCATAGGTCCGAGCGTGATGATTGCGCGCAGGCACGGGAAGTGGACAATCCGCTTCCGCTTGCCTACGGATGTCGCGGAACTCTACACCCTGCCGAAGCTCCCCCGGCTGGCTTCCCGGCTACCGGAACATGCAACCCACGATGACCTCGTTCGGGAGGCGAACCGCATCGGCCACAAGCTCGATCTGCTCATCCGTGGCGAGTGGTCGCCCAACGGCGAATCGCTCGCACACTGGCTCGGCCTGCCGGAGCCGGCCAAGAGGAAATCGAGCCGCAGGCCTCGCGCTTTCAAGGGATCGCTCTGGTCCGACCTTGTTCACTCGTACTCCGACGACTTCAAGAGCCAGAGCATGGCGCGCGAGTCGAACGAGCGCATCACCCTCGGTCGGCTCAAGACCATCGAGCAGTCGTTTCCCGAAAGGCATCCCGACACGATCACCGCCCGCGACTGGGACACATGGCTCGACACGCTCACCAGCGGTCCCGTGACCGTCAACAAAATGCGCAGCCTGGTCAGCAGGGTCTACGACCACGGCCTCCGCAACTACCGGGTGAAGGAGAACCCGATCCACAAGGTGCCGCACCGCAAGAAGCGCCGGTCAGCCGTCCGTCACACCTACCGCACGATGTCGATGATCCAAACAGAGTTGGATATGCGCGCTTTCACCGAGGACGAGGCGAGGGAACTGAAAAGCTGGCGTGTGCTGGACGAGCAGGAGCAGCAGGATTTGATCGCGTTGGCAATCGAGCGTTCCGATCTCGGTATGCTTTGCCCGGTCATCCTTGGTCTGCACGGACTATCTGGGATCGACATCCGCCAGATGCGCCGGGGCGCCTACGAACCTCGAACCGGAATCGTATCCGGCCGCCGGCACAAGACGGGCATGGTGTCGTTCCATGTTCCAATCGCGCCGACGCTCAAATCTCACCTCGACAAGCACCTGTTGACGGTGGCGAGCGGCGAGTGGGTCTTTCCTCATTTCCACCGATCCGAGGACGGCACCGCGATCACGGATGTGAAGTGTCGGTTCCTCCGCCACTGGGCGCGGCTCATCAAGGATACCGACTTCGACGGCATGCGCTTCCACGGTCTTCGCCATTCCTTCATCTCGACAATGCTCGTCAAGGGCGTGCGAGCCGAACAGGTCGCCCGTTGGGTCGCCCACCTCGACATTCGCACCACCACGGAGATTTACGCCCACTTCATGCCTGATGAAAGTGTCAAATTGATGGCATCGCTCAAGATGTTCGAGACGGGTTAGCTTCACCGCCCCGCCGAATCACTGCTCCGCCGTAGAGGATCGAACCCGCCGCTCTTGCTCCAACTTCCTGCGCGGCTGCGCCCACAGACCGCTGGCCGTCATCGCCACCTCGTCCGATAGGCGGGGCTTTTCGTGGTGTCATGTTATTGCACCCTCCCCTCTCGATGCCGAACAATCGCTCCTATCGGCCGTAGCGAAAAGCTCTATTCGTTTGCGAATGTGCCGTTTCGATCCTGCCGATCACCGTGTGGCAAGAATCCGGCACTCACTTACATGAGTGGTATTCCAACACAGGTGCAAGCAAGAAAAGGAGTCATCCAAATGACGAATAGCGATGCTACCGACCCGGAGAAGAGCACTCCAAAGTCCGAGAATAAGAAGTCCAATAACACCGGGACACGCGCGTCCCAACTTGTGAAGAAAATGGAGTTTCGGGAGCAGATCGACGCGATCAGGAAGGAATGGAAGCAATACGAGGAGTCGGGCAAGAAGGCCCTGGAGGCACTCAAGGCCATCGGAGGATACCTGAACGAAGTCCACGAGTGGCTCGACGACTATAACGACACAACATCCAAGGAGCGAGGGATAGCTTGGGAGGACTGGTGCAAGACGAACCTCCCGTTCGGAAAACGGCAGGCGAACCGTTACATCCGAATCTGGGAAAACCGGAAGAAGCTCAAGTTCAGCGAGAATGAGACCGTCTCGGTTCGGGCGGCGCTGTGCATGATAAGTGGATCGGGCGGAGGAAAGACGAAAGCGTTGCGGTCGGTGGGCAAGGGCAAGAGTAACATCAAGTCGAAGATCGAGGCAGGACCGACGGGGGGCGTATCGGCTGGTGCGACGGGGCACCAGATACGGTTGACTTGGCGGGACGATGAGATGGGCAAGTCCCTTTGCAGGAAGGGCGAAAAGGCCGTCGCGCCGGACGAAAGCGACATGCTCGCCACAGCCTGCGCGCGGCTCTTCAGTTTCACTCTCAACTCGAAGAACGGTGAACTCGGCAAGAGGGTCTGCAATGTGATCGGCCGTCTTCCATCCGCCCCGCGGGACGCCGCTGCACTCGCCGCTACGATCCAACGAATGGAGTCCGCGTTGATGGCACCCGCGAACATTGGCGGACCCGGCATCCCTGGGGAAACCGGGCTTACCGGCCTAACGGGGCCAATGGGGTAGCACCAACTCGTCAGCGGCCCAACCGGAGGCACCTGGGCCCAGCCTGCCGTGGCTGGAATGCAGGTGACGCGGCAGCCTAGAGACAGACGAACGGGAAGGGCCGCTTCATGCGGCCCTTTTCGTTTCCCGCGTTGCCCTTCCTTCACGACCATCCCCGCCGACCGCAACAAGCACGCAAGCCACGCTCGCTCTCATCCCCCGGCTTCCCTTCGGGTGGTCCCCCCGAGCGGCGTCCGTGATACAGCCGCCCGACGCCCACCCGTTGAGTTGGCCTTCGAGTGAGACCGCTACCGAACGGGTGACTCAGCACCGATACAACGGCGGCGATGGGCGATCCGCCGTGTGATTCGGTCCGAGGGCATCGAGGGAGGGCGTGGCGGCGAGGGGTTCGACGCATCGTGCCGCGCGCCTGCGGAACCGTCCACGCTCCAGCACGGTTGCACGCTGATTCCAGCCCAACTTCAACGGCCGGCTGCAACCAAGAACTCGCCTTTCCTCGCGTCCTAGATTGCTCCGAATCGTCGTATCATGGCCGCGTTTGGCGATCTCCGTGGCCTTGCCGGAAAAAGTAGGATATTTCTGTGCGCTCGGCAAGGAGACTTGACGCATATATTCTCGGAACAGAAGCGTAGGCGCGGAGCCGTTCATCTGTTACGATGGCGGCATTGCGTTGACAGGGCAGCCTTGGCGGGTGCGACGGCTGCAACGGGGCTTGGCGCGTCGGGTGGATCGGCCGTCAAGCGTGGACCGGAAACCGCCGCATCTCACCGGACTGCCACACAGGCAAAGCGATGTTCACACAGAGGCGGGCTTGCGCCCAGAAG
>SDBU01008974.1_pt1 | contig 11285 bp, 18 predicted proteins | sample 2277071 | NCBI WGS metagenome assembly SDBU01 (sample SAMN10397929, study PRJNA504765) | marine sediment metagenome | isolation source: marine sediment core GS08_GC12, 126 cmbsf | place: Arctic Ocean: Gakkel Ridge, Loki's castle | collected 2008 | reverse complement strand
GATGGTGATATTATCATCAGTAGTAGTAGAAGCGCACGTCAGGATTATATCATCTTTCGCCGACAGAAGAATACCGCCAGTTGCGGTTGTTAAATCAATAGCAGCAGCACCAGTACCAGCCGAGTTGATGATAACACTGTATTCACCGGAACCAGCCTGATTGATAATCAAATCCTCGTTACCAGTGTCGCTGGTAACCTGGATTGTAAAATCGCCAGCGGTGGAACCAGTTAAGGTACTTATGCCCTGTACTGTAACAAATGTACCAAAGTCCCATACCACAGCACCTGTACTGTTTGCACCCATCGTTATAGTATTGGTGCCGGTAACACAATCAAGAGTCAAGTCCTCGGCATCATCAGTATCAAACAAGAACACATCGTCGGTTCCATTGGAAAATGAATCGCCCTGCTTCAATGTAAGCACGCCAGCCTGCGACATATTCCAGCTATCACCACGAATGTCCGTGCTACCAGAAATACCATTGATGTAAAGCGAGTCTCCGGTGTAACCAGATGAAGCCGTTGTAATAGTTACGCAGTCGTAATCATTTGTAGTACCGGCAGTAGATGCTATAGTCAATGTAGACCAAGCGGTATCGCCTTGACTTAAAGCCATTGCAGCGACGTCAACAGTTATACCCTGACCGGCAGTATAGGCTTGGTCAAGAGTGCTGCCAGACGTTGTATTTCCAATGTCTTGCCAACCGGCTCCTGTGAGATACTTCAAAACGCTCGTATCAGTATCGTAGAAAAGCGTTCCTTCGTCTGACAATGCTTCGCCAACCACAGTTGTAAGGCCGGAGAAATACAGAGAACCAACCCCAGATGTGCCATCTAAAGCATCTTCTATTGCTACACACCAGTTAATAAACTTGTCTTTTGACCTGCCTGTGAATCGGTACGAGTGTTTGTAGGTCTTTCTGTTATCTATACTTGGGCTAATCGCACCGAGACACGGCTGGGCCATCAAGACAATGAAGAGAAAAACTAAAAGTAATCGTTTCATTGTTTGTTTCCTTTCACATATTCATTGCAACCCCTAAGAGGTCTACTGTACGAAAGTGGCCGCACTTTATCTTCGGGTCAACCCAGATGTCGTAACCGGCTTCGCGCAACTTCTTGCAGAAGTATACATCTTCGCCGATTGTCTTCTTGCCATAAACGAAACCATTGCACCAGTAAGGCCATTCAAGACTGTCGAACACTCCAAGTTTTACAAGCATCATGCCACAGCCAACGTGAGTTACCTTGAAAAGATTATCGGGCAATTCTTTTATCGGAAGTGCCTTGAACTTTTCTTCCCTGGATAAACACCAGGCGGTTTCACAGTGTCGGTTTAGTGGATAGATACCGGCAACCACGTCCTTATCGTGCGCGAGAAGTTTCTTCAAAGTCGTGTATCGTGGTAAAACGTCGTGGTCTACGAACAGGATGTGAGATGGCTTCGGAATTATGTTCTGGGCAAAAATCACAATCCTGTCCCTGCCCAATTCCGCATGAGGCGTAGCAACGTAAAACGTTTTAACGTTCTCGTTATGGTTCCATGCTTCCAGCATCGTTACGATTCTGACATCGCATTGATAACTGGGAGCTAATGGCATCCCGACTATAACTAAATCTTCCTTAGACATTTCTTTCCTCTTAGTCATTGCAATATTAAATTAAGTAATGTTAGACGCCGATACTTGCGTGTCGTAACTTGACTGTGGCCCGTGGTCAATCCACGCATCTATCGTTCCTGCTGAAACATTGTCGCTAAACGTAGCGCCAATAGTTAAGTACCGTTCATCGTCGCAGTTATAACGAAGTGGTTGGCGTAAAATCCAATCACCAACAGTCAAGGCTGTCATTGCTATCGGCCCCGAAGATGCGACAAGAACACTACTGCTATCCTGACCTTCCGAAGTATCGTCAGCAAACAACTTGAAATCAGCAGTATCGGTATCAGTAGTGCCAGATGAATAAGCGGTAGTGCCCACCCTGATATTTAACCAAAGTGGCTCGCCAGCGCCCATTTCGAGGTCTTCTGTAACCCAGTCGAGTTCCTTCCAGGTCGATATTGGTAGATAAAGCGTTGTGGTAGCGCCTGTTATTTCGGCGTCATCCATAAATTCAAACATTGCATCAAAAATAGCCATAAGTCTTTCTCCTTATGAAAGAACCGGCTCGACATTTGTGATAGCATCAAGACGACGTATCGGCATATCGAGGAAGTAAAGTTGAGGTTTACCAAACGGACTATCAGGCCCCCATTGGACATTCATTTTATCCTTGGCCAGAATTTGCAGTTGGGTAAACACAGTTTCATTACAATACATATAAATAGTGTCGTTACTCTTGAAGTTGTTGCGAATCTGTATGATAAAGTCTTCATTAAGAGTATTGGTCGCGGTGTGGTCGGGGTCGATATTACATAAACGCTTCACAGAACGCATATCTTCAATTGCAAGACCAATATCCCACGCAAACTCAGTAATATAAGCCCACAATTGGTTGTTTCGTTGCCCAGCCGAAGTTGAGGCGTTATCGCCAAGAGTATAAACCAAACCCTTGTCATCTTTCTTCAGCCCGCCACCATCGGTATTACGCGGGTGAGTCAAATAAACCCTACCAGCACCCCACTGGATAAACCAAATCGAAGTATTGGTATTGTCATCCGCTGTATGCCCATTGCTAAGAACATAGCTGGGGTCGGTCGTTCCCAGTGAACTATACCTATACTGGAATCCGGCAAATTCCTCCGGTGGTTTTACTGCGGGTGAAAGTGCACCAGCGCTAACGTTTCCAACCAATGTATTGGCAAGCTCCTGCCCCATCGACTCGATATAAGCGCGTTCCTGCTGCATACGATACTTAGTAGGATTCGGTTGTAAACGCATTACGTCTTGAGGACATAAATACCTTGCCTTCAGCATACCCATCTCTTCGCGAACCTGATTCAAGAGGCCGGTAGTAGCGTTCCAACCATTGCCAACCTTGACCCATTGAGAACCCGGAAGTGCAGTACGTCTGGATACGACGTGAGATGTAATATCATTCGCACGCTGAACAATAGCGTCCTCAATGATATTATTGGTTTCATTTAATACTTCTGCGACGTCTATAATCTGTTGATTATGTGTCATTTTTGCCGCGAGCGCTAAATTTTCGCGGTCATCTATATTTACTGCGGTAACAGCCATAGTTAAACTCCTTAATTAAAATTGTACATTCTCATTAGGTCGTAGGAGTTGTCCAGTCTAATGCTGGCTGCTACTACTGTGCAAACTCAGTCAGTTGCGTGCCTTACACGCTTGCACTCAGGCTCTTTCGAGTTGCCCTAAGCCTTCTATGCAGCACTAACTTTTACCCCATTTAGGAAGTTAATACTTACGCTACTAACTTATTTCCTTTTTTAATATTATCTATGCCCAAAAGTGGGCGAAGATTTTCTAATCTCCAACACATCTTGAATTCTACATCATCTGGCGAAACATACTGAAAAAATGATATTGGTATAATGTGGTCAATATGCCATTTGCCATAATTCTCCCATGTCATTCCCTTAGTAAATTGAGATTCCAAATGATTTCGCAATTCTTCTATTGTATAACCAACAAGAGATTCCCAATGCGAACCACCTTTACTTGCACCTTGTTTTTTCATGGCCGTACACAGAGCAACTCTTATTGCGGTTGTCATTCTAAATATAGGATTCTTTGCCCTTTCCCTATATTGCCTCTTCATATTTACACGGTGGCGCTCACGATTATTCACTATCCATCTTCTCCCATTTTCTCTTTCAGTAATTTTAACATTTGGCCTACTACGATACTGCCTGCCATATATTGCTCTTTTTTCTTTAGTTAATTCCTTGTTGCGGTATTTCTTTCTTGCGATAACACATTCAACCTTATGTTCCCTGCTGTATTTTCTGCTATAGTCAACAATTCTCTGTTTAACACCCCTTCTAACAAGGTACTTCTTCTGATATTCAATAACACATAATTTACATTTATAGGTGTACCCGTCTTTGGATTTCTTACATTTATGAAAATCCTTAGTGGATTTAACAGTTTTGCACGCAGAACATATTTTAACCATAGCGGTGCCCTCTTGCTTCAAAAAACGCCCGTGCCTTTTTGCTTTCGTCATCTTCGCCTGTAGCATACTGTTCCGGGCTATTCAAATATTGGGGAACGTATCCTTCTTCTTTTTCTCCCTCGGCACTGCCCTTGATAAGAGTGTCCGCCATTGTTTGTTTTCCTTTAGCAAGAAACTCCTTAATAACAATCGGGTTATTACCTAATCCAGTCTGTTCCAGAAGTTGCTTAAACTCATCACTGCACGTATCACAGAAACGACGAGCTATTGCCAGGGACTCATCATATTTATCGCCAAGTTCTTCTTTTAGCGACTTCTCGCCAGACTCTCTGCTTGCAACCATATCCGCTGAAAGTTTATCATAGTAACCTTTAACAATTGCTTCAAACGCTTGCTTGTTCACGCCCTGGTCATAAGCGATTTGCTTAATAGCACTCTCCCCTCCCTCATCCCGTAAGTTGCTCATTTCTTCCGGCACTGCAATTTCGTACCCTTCTGGATTCTCAGGGCATCCGGTCTTCTGATAAAATGCGCGTACCTCTTCCGCCGCCGATGCAGGCGTTGGCACTTTAATCATACCGCTTGCCATTTTTTCTACGTTACGATAACCTTTAATTACATCATCGCCATTGTTCCAGCCCCTCTGTTTAACTAACTCTGCATTCTCCGCAGAGAACCAACTTGAAGTTGTCTCAACTGGCTTATCTGCTTCGAGCAGGCTTCCTTGAGCTTCGTTTTCCGGCATTTCTAAATCTCCTAAATACCCTTTACTTTTTTACTTTTATTTATCGCCGCCACAAGACGGTCTATCCGCTGGGTTATCTCTAAAATTATATTCTTTTGTCTTTTGACTTCATTTATAATCTTAGTTATTTCCAAGGCATTATCAATTGACGTAATTACTTTTTTCTCTTCTTTGTTTTCTGTCTTTTTCTTTGCCATTATATTCCTTCCGGTGAAATTTCCATTAACCTATCTACAAACTGCGATACGTTTTTAGGGTCTACACAAATACCCATATTCTTTATTATCTTCTTGGCGTAATTCAAAACCGCCAGCTCCTCAGTAGTTTTCATATCAACGTCAAAGTATCCGGCCTCAATCAATAAATCACCCAGAACTCTTTTGCCTGCATCGGTAGAAAAACACTGCCGGTACGATATTACTTGGTTATCATTTTCCACTATCTTTTTTTCTTTTTTGGCAACCCTTTTTCTTTTGTTCTTGCTATATGACCCAGTTGTGTTTTAGTCATCTTTTTTAAGCCTTTGTTCCGCTTAAACAATTTGCTCGGATGATGTTTAGCAATGGCCGCCGCTTTTCTCTGTGCCTTCGATTTTGCTGGCATTTTCTACACTCCCACCGTTTCTGGTATATTTGCCAAGGCAACAAAAGCCTCTTCCTTAGTAGGAAAATACTCTACGACTGGCCCACCATTATATTGCGGGTAAGGGTCTATCCAATTTCCATAAGTTTTAGGGTCAGAAAAAGAATATTGAAAACATTTATACAAATACTCCCCAAGACCATCGCCTTCCAAATCTCGAAAAACATACCAGCCATTCCCTTTTTTATATAATGTTTCGTTTTGTTTTCTATATTTGGACATTTACACTCCTACTGTTTCCTGCAAAGCCTCGGCTGGAGAACCTTCCTCGGCTTTTTTACTCAATTTAGGATACGCTTCTGCCATCCCCTGTGCAGCCTGCATTGCCTGCTGCTGTTGCAGGTCAAGAGCATCTTGTTCTCGCTTTTCTCGTATTTCTTCAGCTGTTCGCAAAATACTTATCGGGGCATCTGTTGCATCAACTATCTGGTCCCGCAACCTGTCAGGGTGAATACCAATTAGAATATCAGGGACAATTACAGAAGCTTGGGCCATTTCGTTTAAGAAATTCTTCGTCGGCAGCATTTGGAATATCCGTCTCTGTGCCTGAGCAAGCGGGCCGATAAATAACATATTTATTCTTGCAGGCTTTATACCTCGCAACTTGGCCTCTTCAACAGCATCAATTAGAATCTGGGGCGGCTCAGGCAACCGACCGGCACGGTCAGCTATTTCGTGGACGTTATCATTGACCTTATTCAAGCCCTCTCTTTCCATTCTGTCCACTTGCGGGCCAAGTAAGACGGCCTTCTCCGCCTGCCTTTCCATAATCTCAGTTGCGGTCATTTCGCGCTCCGCACGAGCGAGAATCAAGAAAAACTCCACGCGGTAAGCGTCTTCGATAATTCTCTGTATCTTCTCTTCTCTATCAATGGCTATCGGGTAATTCATAGCAATCTGGACAGGAGTAATCTTATCGCCGCCACGTTCATAGTAGTTATAACCATCCGGCTCCATTTTCACATTACCCCTCATGTGTTCCGGTACGTTCAAGGGTGATTTTACCGACCTGTGAGCGGCTTCAAGTAATGTCTTTGACATTTGGTGGGCCTTTTTGATTTCCACCATTGCATCAGCGGCGGGTGAATAGCCGTATATCTCATCTGAGTTCTTACGTAACCGCCAGACGGCATAAGGATTAAGGTCAAAACCTGACTTACGAACAACTAAGCCATCCTCTACTTCCTGATTACCCTCCATCTGAACGTAGATTGAAGAAAATAGTTTATCTACAGCAAGGATAGAACCGAACATCCTATCGGTATTGGGGAAAACAGCGTGAATAAATTCATGTCTTTTTTCAGGATGCTTCTCTGCGTTCTCTATGATAGTTTTGTGAAGACGCTTGGTTCCAAACTTAGCAACCGCTTGTTTCGCTGTCAGGAAAAACTTTCTGAATAACGTATCTACCTCTCCGTATTGATTTTCAGATATGAATATCTCTCTCGGATGGATTGGTATATGAACCGCAACTTCCCTGCCTATATCTTCTTCCGTGAAAAGGGTGGCCGTACCTATCGAGCCTGCGTCCCTGAACCATTCGCCGAGTATGCTATAATAGTTTGAATTGTTATACTCTCCGTACATAGCTTCGTCATATTCCTGAAGATATCCCTGCACCTCGTCAACCTTGTTCATTCGCTGGTCGGTAAGAATGTTCTTGAACCACTTGAGGGATTGAGATACCATGTGCCCCTGCATACCATCAGCCCAGATACCCAAAGCCGAAGCGGGTACACCGCTGTAACCCATCTTGCCCCGTGCTGCACCTTTGTCATCAAACCTTTGAGAATCCCTGAGTAATTCGCGTCGAGGATTAACGTATCGGGCTATGTCGTAATCCCTATCCTCGTAAAAACGCTTTTCCTCTTCGAGCATTTTCATCCGAGCTTTTATACTTTCGCCTAAGCTTTTAGCCATTATGCCGTTGCCCTCCCCAATATCGTTGCTCGGCCACCTAAGGGTTCTCCAGCAGTTAAAATCGTGCCGCCACGACCTGCGGCGGCTATACGTTGTCGCCGTCTGTCCCTGTCCTTTTGCCTGACTTCCTCATCCAACTCTACTGGCGTGGGAGCTGGCGCAGTCGGTGGAGGGGCCTTTGCTTTCTTTGGTGAACCGAATAAACCCTTGAATCTTACAAAGGGGCGTTCAGAGTCAATCTGAAATATGTATCCGTTTTTATGTATTTGTTTTATCATTATTCTTTCCTTACAGACCCCATTCCAGCGGGTCTCCTCTTTTACAAATACCTCGGCGACCATCTTTATTACATTTAGCCGGACTAAAGCAAGCGATAGATTTTTCTATTTTACATTTATAACAAATCTTCATTTAATCCATACCCCAACTCAAGGGGTCATAAGTTGCACCCACCAACATCTTGCCGCCCGGCGCACTCATGCCCTGCCATGCGGTTAAATCGCCTAACGCCATATATAAATAGTTCAAGGCACTCCTGTAATGGTCGGGGCCTAACTTGATATACCTGTACACTCTGTCGCCGGTTATATCGTCCTCTTGCAGAATTTTAGCACTGTTACATAATTGTTTTGCAAATTCATTTACCTCATCACACCTGCGGGGAATCTCGACCAGCCCGCCTCTAACCCACGCGTGGGTTTTGTCAAATATCTGCGTCCTGAGTAATGAATATACACCGGCCTTTTCATCAGTCTTTAAGAACTCTCTTTGCTTGTCTTTGTACTCTGCCCCAAAGACACGATAAGATTCCCCAGCTTGAAACTTCGTGAAGGATTCTTCATAAGGACGAATATCGACCACAGCAGACTTGACGTTGTATTTTTTTGCAATATCGTGGACAGCATCGAATCCTTTGACTCTGCACAAATAGATAATTTTAGCTCGTTTCGCATCTATCTTCTCTCCTATAATTACTGTATGATATTGCTTTCCCACGTCCACCCCCATTGCGGTTTCTCTAATCGGCGTATCAGTACGCATCACATCGCCACCGCAACAAGCAAATACATCGGCCTCAGTTAATCTGTCCTCGGCGGGGATATAAGGCAATCCTAAATTAGAGTTGTAAAAAGTACCCATCTTACTACCATCCATTTGCGCCTCTTCCCACCTGCTCATTACCAGGGGCACCTCACAGTTGGGTGTTATTAAATGGGGGACGTGATAACCCGATATTTCCCTGCCTGGATACTTCATAACCATTTCGCCACTGAAGGGGTCTATTTGTTTAGTACACTTGATGCAGGCGAAATAAGGATAATACTTCTCGTGAGTAGAATCCCTTTTGTATTTTATACTCTTTGGAAAATCATCCACCAAGCAGGTATAAGCGCCACAACTGGTGCATTTTATCATCGAGTTCTTTTGGTCGGACAGTTCAAAGACCTTGCTTATGCCGAAGTCGGGAATCGTAGGCGAACCCAAATCCACTTCACGTTTGAACTTAGAGTTTAACAATCTGTCCTTAGTCATCTCTACGATTGAATCGTCAAATAAGTCCCTCTCGTCCCGGATAACCTCATCTGCCGGCGTTGAGCGAACGGCTGTGCTGTCTTTTTTCCTGCCCTTGATATTCTTGGTGGCAGTAGCACCCTTCAGGGTTAAAAAGCTCTTGCCGACCTTCTTGGCAAATACACTATCAGTTGATTTCAAATGCTGGCTGATACAAGGATTGTCATTTATCAAGGGCGTAAATCTGGTTTTTGAAAAATCCTCTACCGCATCTCTCGACGGAAAATAATAGATTACCCCCTGGGGATATACGCGATGAACGAGCCTGTGAATACTTCTAACCATAAAGGCGGTGGTAATGCGAGCCTGCGTCCCCTTCATAACGGCAATGAAACGAGAATCGTCCCTCATTATATTGCCCATATAACTACAGCTATCAAGGGTAAACTCCGTGCCGCCTATTAACTTGAGCTTGTTCGTTTCGGCCCAGTAACAGGCATCAGCACGCATCATACGCTCGCCAACAAGTTTTGGGTTACTGTAATCTATCATTCTTCAGGAGGTAATTTAACCTTTTTAATGGGTTCATCCTCTATCGCATTCAAAACTCTCTCAACGCCAAGCAAGTTCTTCATTCCACCCTCTTTCAGGGCTAAATCACATAAACTCTCTATCAAAAGGCGTTCCTGCTTGCCTGCTACTGTTATCTTCATTTCTTACTCCTTATCACTTATTTATCTGCTTCTTCTAACGCAGCCGCTATTGATTCCAGCGGTTTTGACAAAAAATTATCCCCATCACCTCTCTCCGAGTCTTCGTCCATAAACCTTTCCATCGCACGAGCAGGAACATTTACTACTCTTACAATACTTGCCAATAATTTTCCTAACATTTTTCACTCCTGTTTATACCAACTGGTTGGTCTTTATTCCTTTATCATCGGCCTTATCGCAACTGCAACATCAGTTATGACATCCGTAAACTCTCTATGACTCATTACAATCCTAACGTTATCATCGCCTGCCATATAATGCGTATGCCTTTCACAACAAACTAATTCAAATACCTCGTGTAAGAAACTATCAAGTTCGTGTTCATCCGAATTCCATTTAGTACCTATCACAATCTGCCTATTAGCTGTTTGGCCTCTACTACTCCACTTTTTCTTGTTCTTAGCAATCGTATAGGTCTTGCCGCTAATATTTACTGTCTTAGGTAATCTCATTTCTCATTCTCCTTAAAATAAGAACTTATAGCAAAAATACCTATAATATATGTGGGCCATAAGCATTCCAGCGCCAAAACTAATCACTGCCAGCAAAATAACGGAACCAATCACTATATATATCATTTCTCATTCTCCTTATCTATCTTAACACTACCGTTTTCGCGTTCACGTTTCCTGCGTCGATACTGACCAGTCATGCGATTTGCGGAGTTTATAGTCAATATAGCCGTCTTAGCCCGCGACCGCATTGTTATGTCATGAGTCAATCCACAGTCGCAACAAGCAAGGTAAAAATGACCACCGCGTTCTATCTCTACAGAATCACCGGCATAGAGTTGTTGGTATTTTATTTCTTGTTCTCCTTATTTAATGGCCCAATTCAACATGTTTCTTTGCGCAACTATTACAGAGGTTTATCGTTCCACATGAACAGTCATTCCCAGAGTAATAACATCTGTATTTCTTGCTACACTCAGGACAAGCAAAGGCCGGTTGCTCCCATAACTTACAGGTACATTTGAAAAAATGCTTGATTTTGAACATTAACGTTTTCATTTTAATTAAAACAGGGATGTCTAAAGCTAAAGCAATTTCATCAGCAATAGCCATTGCAAGGTCTACGTCCATTGTTTTGCTGGAATTTTTCTCATGGCACCAGCCCCTTGCTACAGCTTGCATAATTTCTTCTTTAGTCATTTCTAAATCTCCTAAAATAAGGGTTTAACGCAATAACTTTTTTCTCTATCGTGTAGGGCGCAAATGCTTATGTTACGCTATCAAAAAGCCCGATTGTTAATTTAGGCAAAGTTCTGTAAGTCCTTTGTTTACGTTGGGTTTTCTGTAAATGGCCCATTAGTATATCCAACTGCACAACCATTATGAGTTACAATATAAGTGTCCCAGTTTATTCGCTTATCAAATACATACGGCTTGACAAGAACCTCGCCACTGCCAAATCTGTTTACAACCCTATTCTTCACGTCCTGAAGGCTCAATACTGGTTCAGCCTTGCCAACAGACTCGTAAACGCTGTCGCTGCTATGCCATCTAAATAGTTTCATTTCTCTACTCTCCCTGTCTTAAATACTAAAAACCAGTTTACGTTCATCTATGCTATATATATACATCGCGCCCAGCCCCCAAACCCCTCCCC
>SDBU01008973.1_pt1 | contig 11285 bp, 4 predicted proteins | sample 2277071 | NCBI WGS metagenome assembly SDBU01 (sample SAMN10397929, study PRJNA504765) | marine sediment metagenome | isolation source: marine sediment core GS08_GC12, 126 cmbsf | place: Arctic Ocean: Gakkel Ridge, Loki's castle | collected 2008 | reverse complement strand
TTCATAGGTATGGACAGCAGAAGGATGTTTATATTTTCAACCTTGTAGCAGAAGATACGAGAGAAGGCAAAGTTCTGGTCAAAATTCTTGATAAACTCGAAGAGATCAGACGGGCGATGGGAAGCGACAAGGTGTTTGACGTTATCGGCGACATATTTTGCGGAAAGAATCTCTATCAGCTCATCTTAGATGCAGTAGCCAATACAAGAAGTATGGATGAGATAATAAAGGAACTCGATATTAGAGTGGACGAAGATTATATCAAAAAGGTCAAAGAGGCGTTAGGGGAGAGTCTTGCAACAAGACATATTGATTATACCAGAATTAAAGAGATGGCTGAAAAGGCAAAAGAATACAGGTTGATCCCTGAATATGTAGAGGAGTTCTTCAAAAAAGCGTTTCAAAAGGCTGGTGGAAAACCTAGAGTTAGAAAGGATGGGTTCATTGCAATAGACTCAGTTCCCTATGAAATAAGAAAAATAGCCGAGGGAGCTGATTTTAAAAACAGATACAGCTCTATCTTGAAGTCATACTCAAAAGCAACTTTTGATAAAGATATTGCTTTCAAAAATCCTGATACAGAATTTGTCTCCTTTGGACATCCACTCTTTGAGGCATTACTTGAATGGGTGAAAAGGTCTTACTTTCCCAGATTGCAGAGAGGAGCGATATTCGAAGATCCTGCTGGGAGATACAACGGTGTTTTGTGGTTTTTTGAGGGGGAAGTAAAAGATGGAAAAGGACAAGCTGCAGGCCAGCGTCTTATGGCGATTTATGACGATGGGAAGGAGTTGAATGAAGTTAATCCTGCAATTTTATGGGATTTTATTCCACAAGATTTTAATGAGCCAACAAAGGTGGATATGACCAAAGGAAGAGCCCAAGAATATGCTATAAGTGCTGTTGAAAACTACAAGCAAGAAATAGCCGATGAAAGGGAAAGGCAAGCGAAAATAAAGAGGAAATACGGAATTAAGTCTTTGGATTATTTAGTGGGTGAACTCGATGCTGATATTGCAGGGTTGTATGAGAGACAAGCAGAAGGTGAGAAAGTGGACATTGTTATCAGGAACAAGGGGGAGAGAAAGAAACAGTACGAAGAAGCCCTAAAAACATTGGAGAGAGAAATAGAGCAAGAGATAAGTTTGACAATCTCTATGCCGAAGTTTCTAGGTGCAATTCTTCTAAAGCCTACAATTTCCAAAGATATGGTAAGCAATGAAGAAATAGAAAAGGTCGGCATGGAGATTGCCATGGATTACGAAACAAATCAAAAAAGAGAGCCAGAGGATGTTTCAAAGGAAAATCTAGGATTTGATATAAGGTCTAGTGACGCTAACGGAAAAATAAGGTATATTGAAGTCAAAGCAAGAGCAGATGAAGGTCGGGTCGCCTTGACTTGCAACGAATGGTTTAAAGCGAAGAGGTTTAAGAAGCAATATTGGCTTTATGTGGTTGCTAATGCTGCCGCTGCTCCAACCCTTTACATAATCAACAACCCTGCCGAGAATCTAAATGTTCAGGAAAAGGTCGAAACTGTGAGGTTTATAGTGGCGTCGGAGGAATGGAAAGATAAGGGGACAAAAGTATGAACGATAAAAGATTCATTGAAGTGAGTTTTCCCGTAAAAGAGGTAAGTATTGAGTCTGCAAGGGAGAAGAACATAAGGCACGGGCATATTTCCACCTTGCATATCTGGTGGGCTCGTAGACCTCTAGCATCTTCCAGGGCAACTGCTTACGCATCTTTAATACCCGCTCCTAAAAACAATGTGGAATGGGACAAGAAAAGCCAGTTTATCATCGAGCTTTCAAAATGGGAGAACTCGCTAAATCCTCATCTTATTGAGAAAGCTAGAAAGGACATTTTAGATGCAAATGGTGGAGAGCCATTAAAAGTTTTAGACCCCTTTGCAGGCGGTGGTGCAATACCATTAGAAGCATTGAGGCTTGGGTGCGAGACTTATGCTGGCGAATATAATCCTGTTGCTATTTTGATTCTAAAATGCACTTTGGAATATCCCCAGAAATATGGAAAGCCAAAAGAAGTAAAGGAAGATTTGGGTCTGTTAAAAGGAAGCAGTTCAAAAAACCCTTTGCTTGAAGATGTCAAAAAATGGGGAAATTGGGTTTTGGAGAGGGCAAAAAAGGAAATAGGAAGATTCTATCCGAGAGAAGAAGATGGCTCTATTCCAGTAGGTTATATCTGGGCAAGGACCATTCCGTGCCAGAATCCTTCCTGTGCTGCTGAGATTCCTTTAATGCGTCAGTTCTGGCTTGCTAAAAAGAAAAGCAAAAAAGTAGCGTTAAAACCTTTTGTCAATAATGGAACAGTTGAATTTGAAATAGTCGGGCAAAATAATGATTTCTCAACAGATTTTGACCCTTCCAAAGGCACAGTAAGCAGGGCAGTTGCCACCTGTTTGGTCTGTGGTAGCATGACGGATGCGAATACTACAAGAAGACTCTTTCAAGAAGGTAAAGCAGGACAGAGAATGGTTGCCGTTGTTCTGCATCATCCGAAAAGAAAAGGGAAAATTTACAGAATCGCTACCGAGAAAGATTTAGAAGTATTTAGAGAAGCAGGGGAATATCTTGAAGAGAAAAGAGCAAAATTGATGGAAGAATGGGTAGTTGACCCTGTGCCGGATGAATCTTTGCCACCAAAAGAGACATTGGGATTTCGTGTGCAGAGATACGGGATATTAAAATGGAGCGACCTTTTCAGTTCCCGCCAGAAGCTAGCATTGATAACATTTGTGGAGAAGGTTAGAAAAGCGCATAAGAAGATGATTGAGGAAGGGTATGATGAGGAGTATGCGCAGGCGGTAGTGAGTTATTTGGGGTTTGTGGTGAGTAGAATTCCAGATACCAACTGTACAATTTGCCATTGGGACGGTTCATGGGAAAAAACTTGCACCACATTCGCAAGACAGGCTTTGCCTATGAATTGGGATTTTATTGAGGCAAATGTTTTTACCACTAAGGGATATGGTTTTGAGAATATCTTGAAAACAATATTAAATGTTTTTTCAACAATAACGATGTCTAATAGTTCTAATCCAACCGTCACCCAATCTTCCGCAACATCTCTCCCTTACCCCAACAACTACTTTGACGCAGTCTTCACAGACCCGCCTTATTATGACAATGTGCCTTACTCCTATCTTTCTGATTTCTTTTATGTCTGGCTAAAAAAGACAATCGGAGATTTATATCCTGATTTATTCTCAACGCCGCTTACTCCAAAGAGTAAAGAGATAGTGGCATACACAAACAATAGAACCTGGGAAGAGGCAAGGGAATATTTTGAAGAAAATCTCAAAAAGGCATTTCAGGAAATCTACAGGGTTCTGAAACCAAATGGGATTGCTACTATTGTTTATGCTCACAAGTCAACATCCGGCTGGGAGACTTTGATCAACTCGCTACTCGATTCTGGCTTGCTTATTACCGCATCATGGCCTATCCACACGGAGATGAAAGCAAGGCTAAGGGCGAGAGAATCTGCAGCATTAGCCTCCTCAATTTACTTTGTTGTCCGCAAGACAGAAAGGGAAGAAACAGGCTGGCTAAATCAGGTCAAAGAGGAGATAAAGAGATACATCCACAAAAAACTTGAACGGCTATGGCAGGAGGGTATCTCAGGTGCAGACTTCTTCATCGCAGCCATAGGCTCTTCTATCGAAATCTTTGGAAAATACGAGAAGGTCATGGATTACGAGGGTAACATAATAAGGGCTGATAAGCTCCTCAATTTTGTAAGGGATGTAGTGACAGATTATGCTGTAAGGCAAATATTACATAATGGTATAGCTGGCCAGTTATCACCTCTAACAAAGTTCTATTTGCTCTATAGATGGACATATCAGGAACGGAAGGTTCATTTTGATGACGCAAGGAAACTTGCTCAGAGCACTGGTATTGATTTATCCAAAGAATGGCACAAAGGATTTATAAGGAAAGAAAAGGAATTTATTATGGTTCTTGGACCTCAGGAGAGGGATTCAAAGGAAGTCGAAAACGATGAACTCGTAAATGTTATTCATCGAGTACTGATTTTATGGAAGGAAGGAAAAAGAGAAGAGATGAAAAAGGTTCTTGCTGATAGTGGCTGGGGAAATAAAGATGCCTTTTACAGAGTTGCCCAGGCGATCTCCGAAACCCTACCATTAGAAAGCAAAGAAAAGAAACTCCTTGACGGTTTCCTTTCGGGAAAAGAAAAGATATTAAGTGAGATGAAAGATAGAACTGTACAAGGGAGGTTATTTGAATGAAACCATTTTCAACCATAGCCATACCTCATAGGGATATACTTGAGGGCAGACTTACCATGGATGTTTTTGCTGCAGATGTGTGGGAGGTCTTTAAAGGGAGAGCAACAGAGGAATATCAGGACCCCAATATATTCTTTAGAAAAACATACATCACAGACGGATTAAAAAATCTCTTAAATTTAGTTGAGAAAAGACTTAACGGCAAAGGTGGAGACCCGATTATTCAGCTTCAAACTCCCTTTGGGGGTGGAAAGACCCATTCCCTTATTGCTCTTTATCATAAGACAAAAGGATGGGGAGCAAAGGTAGTAGTTATTGATGGAACTGCCCTTGACCCGAAAGAGATAACTATCTGGGAGGAGATAGAAAAACAACTTACCGGGAAAGTAGAAAAATTAAAGGGTAAGACCTCACCCGGGCGTGAAAAGTTGAGAGAACTCTTTGGTGAACATCAACCTCTTCTGATTCTAATGGACGAAATATTAGAATACACAACCAAGGCCTCCGGGATAAAAGTAGGAGACTCAAATTTAGCCTCTCAGGTGCTTGCTTTCGTTCAGGAACTCACAGGGACTATAAGAACTCTTGATAAATCTCTTTTAGTTCTTACACTTCCTTCAAGTGTGTTAGAGCATTATGATGAAAATGCTGAAAGACTCTTTCAACAGTTACAAAAAATCACCGGAAGAATGGAGAAGGTTTATACGCCAGTCCATGATGAAGAAATAGGCCATGTGATTAGAAGAAGGCTTTTCAGCCAGATAGACGAAAAAGAGGCTAGAAAAGTTATAGAAGAATTCTTGGATTATGCTGAAAGAGAGAAGATACTTCCTGAAGGTGTGGAAAAAACAGACTATCGTAGAAGGTTCACAAATAGTTATCCCTTCCAGCCAGAGGTTGTGGATGTCCTATATAAGCGGTGGGGGAGTTTTCCAACTTTTCAAAGGACAAGAGGAGTACTCAGATTACTTTCGTTAGTTGTGCATTCATTAAAAGATACCCAAAGCCCATTTATCAGATTAGGCGACTTTGATTTAAAAAATGATGAGATCAAAAGAGAACTAATAAAACACATTGGTCCTGAGTATTCTGGCATTATTGCTCAAGATTTAACTTCAAGGGATTCAGGCGCGAAAAAGGTGGATAAAAGTCTTGGAGATGCCTACACTCCATTCTCTTTTGGCAGTGTGGCCACAACCACGATTTTCCTCTATTCATTTTCTGGAGGTCCAGAAAGGGGTTCAACCATCGGCGAGGTTAAACTCGCAAGTAGTGACCTTTCTGCGCCAAGTAGTATAGTTGTAGAAGCAGTCTCCAAACTAAAAGAGAATCTCTTCTATATTTCAGATGAAGGATTATTCTTTACAAACCAGCCAAATCTAAATCGTGTGCTCTTAACTAAGATGGAGGGTATAGTAGATCTTCAACCGGAAGAGAAGAATCTTTTAACTAAAAACCTGACAAAAGAATACTTCGATATATTCCTCTGGCCCAATAATTCCAAAGACATTCCTGATACGAGGGGACTAAAGTTAATCATACAACGAAATCGTGATAAATGTAAAGAGTTTCTGGAAAATTGTGGAGAACGCCCAAGGGTCTATCGCAATAGTCTGGTATTCCTTTGTCTCCTGGAGTCAGAGAGAATAAGCTTTGAGAGTTTCTTGAAGAAAAAACTTGCGTGGCAACTTATAGAAAAAGATAAAACTCTCCGTATCACTGGCGAGCAGAGAAAGGAAACAAGAGACAGAATAAAAAAGGCTGAGATGGAAGCTAAAGAGCGGATAAGGGGTCTTTACCGTACTGTTTTACTCCCCTCGAAGGATGAATTTAAAGAAATTGATTTGGGAATCCCAACTTACGGAGCAGAGGCTACTATAAATAAAGAGATATACGAGAGACTAAGAAGTGAAGGCGAAATCCTGGAAAAACTTGCCCCTCTATCTCTTAAGGAAAAATATCTCAAAGATAGGGATTATGTTGAAACCAAAAATGTTTTTGAGTCTTTTTTCAAAACGTCGGGAGAAATTAGGATTATCTCAGATGAAGTGCTTGAAATCTGTATAAAAGAGGGCGTCAGGCAAGGATTATTTGGGCTTGGGGATCTGGAGAACGAAAAGCCCATGTGCCGTCATTTTAAGACCGAGTTCTCTCCTGAGCTCGTGGAAGGGGAAATATTAATCAAAGCAGAACTTTGCCAAATTAGACCTGAAGGAGAAATTCCAGATGAGGAGTTTCAGTCATACATAAAAGAAATACGACAAGTTCAAACAATAGAATCACTCAATAAAGTTGCTGAAGAAATCTCCTCGTATGGTTTATCTACAGGCCAAAGGGAAAAAATTGAAGATGAAATAAAGAGAAAAAGAGATGAATCAGAAGATATTCATCCGACCCCCTCCAAAGGAAAATACCAAAAGATTAGCCTCAAATTGAATGTTCCTACAGGTAAATTATCGGATATCGTGAGAATGATACCTTACCTCAAAAGTAAGTTCAATCAAGTGGAAATAAAAGTTGAAATATCTGCTCAAGATGGGGAGATGGTGATTTCGGATTATGAAGATAAAATTGAAGAGGCAATTAATCAGGCGAATGTTGCCGTTGAAGAGGAAAAAGTCGAATAAGTTAGAGATATAGGTATAGTGAGAATGCCGCAGCATCGTCCAACTCAAAGAGCATGAGCATCATACGACAGCATGTTTGTGTTTCGCTTCGCTCACCCAAATGCCTTCGGTACTTCGCAAATACGCAAGATGTTGTAGGCCATGCCTGTATTAAATGAGAAGAGGCTATTTACATCATAAGAGGTTCTAATCATGAAAGCTGAGGCCAAAGAGAGACTTAAGAGATTTCTTGCCAACCAAACTAAAGGACTTGTGGCGAGAATTAAGACCCGTAAGATTAATCGGAAGATAAGAAGACTTATTGGGAGCCCTGCAGTTATCTTTGGAATAGTCTTTGCAGTTAGCAGTCTTATTGGTGGACTTTTTCTGGGCTGGATTGGAGTTTTGGTCGCTCTGATTCTCAGTAGTGTTTGTGCGGAACTGTACTACCAATATGAGAAAGCCACAGCTGAAATCCACTACTTTGAACCAATAGACTTTCGAACACCTGATGAAAATACGATAAGAGAGGCCGTACAAGGTATTCTGAATACCCAAAAAGTTGAACCTTTTTATGTTCACGCTGCTCCGAAGTTTGATGAGGTATCAACCATTCATTCGAGATTGATCGAATCTGGCTTTGCGATGATTTCCGGCAGACCTGGCGAGGGGAAAAGTATGGCAGCTTATCAGGCTCTCCATCTCCTAAAGGAAGAACAACAGTATTGTGTCTACTCACTAAAGACTGGAGAATTAGAGGAGAAGGCATGGGCGGGTGAAATTCGCGATAAGGTTTTTCTTGAGTTAGATGAGTTGTTAGAAGGGAAAAGAAAGCTTATTTTAGTTGATGATGCACATAGTTTAAAAAGTAGAGAAGGCTTGAAATGTGACCTACTAAGAGAAGCGGAAGAAAGCAACGGTAAATATATCTGGATTGAAACTAAAGAGGAATATGAGGAGACCGATCTGAATGAATGTATTCGAATAAACTTTCGAGATATTAAGGATAGACTATTGGAACATTTCTACAAGACTCGCAATCTGAGTTTGCAAAGGACCCTGGCTGGCCGCATTGACGGATTAGAAGACGCAATTAGGCGGATGGAAAAGGGAGAAATTACCGATGTCTGGCATTTTGCTTTTTGTGCTACACGAGGTTGGGAAAGATTAATTCACAAGGTTGAGGGTCTAAAAGAAGTAAAATTACTGGTTCTATTTTTCATATCAGCTCACACAGTCTTGAATTTAGAATCTGAGTTATCTGTTAAATCGGTTAGAGACACAATCTTAGGGCTTGGATTTAACTGGTTATCTGAACAGAAGTCACAAATGCCGATTTCGGACGCAATTCAGAATTTATGGGTCGAGGAGAAACTGATAAGAATATATGAGAAAAGTAAATACGATAGATATATACGGTCATTACACCGTAACTTTGCGAGAGAAGTGATTAAAGCTTCTATTTTAAGAGAATCTTATGTTCAAGACCTATTAATCTCAGCAAAGGCGTTGCTAACCGATACATACCATTTATGTGCCGGTTACAGTGCTTTTCACCAGGCTATTGGACGGTACGCCCCACAATTTGATCGAAACAATAAAAACTGGTTCACTAGTCTCATGACTAATCTCTCGACTGAATGGCTGTGGGGTTATCCAATTTTACTAAACTCCATCAGAAAAACGACCATGAACGTATATAATGAGATAATTAACGAATTAGATATTACTAAACTTGCTGCGAGGCTCAGCACCATACAGGCTGGTGGATTTAGCTCGTTAGCACGCTTGCTGAATGCTTTAGGACACCGCCGCGACGAGCTGATAAACAATGAGAATTTTGACTTGGACAAGTTGGCGACACAGGCAAATAATGCAAAGATTGAGCAATTACCACGCTTGCTGAATGCTTTAGGACAACGCCGCGACGAGCTGATAAACAATGAGAATTTTGACTTGGACAAGTTGGCGACACAGGCAAATAATGCAAAGCTTGAGCAATTTGCCCAAATCGAAAATTTGATAGTAGCTTTAGGCCGGAATGGAAATAAGTTAATAGAGAAAATGAATTTGGAGGAGTTGGCCAAAAGAGCGAATGCTGTGGAAGTTGGGCAGCTTGAGCAATTAGCACGCTTGCTGAATGCTTTAGGACAACGCCGCGACGAGCTGATAAACAATGAGAATTTTGACTTGGACAAGTTGGCGACACAGGCAAATAATGCAAAGATTGAGCAATTTGCCCAAATCGAAAATTTGATAGTAGCTTTAGGCCGGAATGGAAATAAGTTAATAGAGAAAATGAATTTGGAGGAGTTCGCCAAAGCAGCAAATAATATTGAGGAGGCGGGGCAACTTGAGAAGTTAGCACACCTACTGAGGGCGCTTGGAGGCCGTCGGGATGAGCTAAGCGGCAAACTGGATTTGGAAAAGTTAGCAAGCGTAGCGAGTGCCGCTGAGATTGGGGAATTTAGGCGGGTAGTTGAGCTTTTGAAGTGTTTAGGTCAAAGGAAAAGTCAGGTTTCCGTGCTACTGAACCATGACGCACTTGTGCAAAAAGCGAAACAAATGGGCTCATCTGATATTACTGGAGTAACGATGCTCATAGCCGAATTAGAAGAGGAAAATCGCAGCAAGTTTATCCAAGAAGTTGATTGGTGTGCCATATGTATAAAATGTCCTATTCACGTTACTTCGTTTATCGGACTAGGAGCAAGCTTGGAAAATCTGTGGAAACAAGCCGAAAGGTTGTGCAACAGGGTTAACGTTAAGAAAGTAACTCAACATTTGCGAACTCATATTCATAAGATAAAGCAGGAAATTGGAAAAACCCGTCCTGGGTCATATTCAGGAGCAGCAAAGTTTCTCTGGAACTGTAATCAAGTTGACCATAGTTTAGCGAAAGAGATAGCAACTGAGACAATGAATAAATTGGCGGGCAGATTTGGGCTTAGACCAAGCGAGTACCAAGGTGTAGGTCGACTGATTAACGCGTTCTATGCAATCGATCCCGAGCTATCTCCATCTTTTGTCAAAAAAAATATAGTGCAAGAAAAAATTCAACAATTCATAAACGAGCACGATTGGAGTAAGGAGTCAGAAGGTCTAAGACACTTGATAGAAGCTTTCTATCGATCAGCCCCAGGACTTTGGAAGAAAATGATCGATGATCGTCGGATTATCATAGACCTAAGTTCTCTCAATCTGGACTCGATTTACAGAAATGTTGATGAGGAGAAGAATGCAGGCACTTCATATGATACACCATAAAAGATTCCCCCTTCGAGATCACCCAAATCCTTACTTCGCAAAAGTTCTTTTATGCTGGGCACCTTGTGCCTAAGGACGATCAGTTCTGGAGACACAATGCTCAATTACTGTGACTCCAGAAGTCAAAACCTACCCGTGGAGTGTAACGCCTAAACAAAATCCTAGACATTACCCAACTGTACTCTCTCTGACGTAAATCTCAAAGACATTGTTCTTTAGCCTTATTCCGTGTATCCGTGACTTTGGGATCCAAAATTTCATACCGTTATCAACCAATACGACGTTGTCAGTTTCGTGAATAGTACGAGCTTGAGCCCATATATATCTTTGGGTATATGAGATTGCTTCGTCGCTTCTCTTCCCGTAATAACAGGAAAATGTCTGGCCAGAACATTGGCTCACCTCCCTTGATACTCACAAGCTTTTGTGGCAGTTTTCCTATTGATGTGCAAACTTCTGGATATTTGCCCATAGGTCATTCCCAACAAGCGTAGTTGGGTTGCTTTCCTGGATAGTTTTTGATATAAATAGGGTGCGCTAACAGGAAGTATCTTGACAAGGGCGGATATTTCACCAATAGTTCGAATTGGTTGCAACTGCGTCCGCCACAATTTCGTATATCGTATTGCGTATATCGTATATCGCGAGAACAAAAAACAAAGAGAAAAGAACAAGGGACTCGAAGCCAAGTCGAGCGCCTCCTGTGGAGGAAGAATGAACGCAGTGAATGACAGCGAGACCGGCCGGCTTCGGAGAGTTACTGCGCGATGAATAAAGAGCGCGTGGGCTGTAACGGGTGCGAGACGGTGAGCACCCTGAGCGATAGTGACGTATTCTTCGTGTGTCATTCAGACTGTGTCACAATTAAACTTTTTACCCAGAAAATGGAATAATCAAGTAGTTAAATTAAGTGAAGTTTCACCTAAGAAACGTGTCAAATCATTTAACCCCGTAACCCAATTGGAGGTGGTTGAATCATATAATTTGTAACCGAACGAGGTCTTTGTTTTTTTGAGGGATTAGCTTCTGTTGTTCTTTTTTTCTGCTCGTAGAGTTGATAGAGCCTGTGGGTTTTCTCCTCAATCTTTCTTTTGAGTTCTGCCGGATTGAGACTGCGGTATATGATTTGTAGTTCT
>SDBU01008972.1_pt1 | contig 11286 bp, 9 predicted proteins | sample 2277071 | NCBI WGS metagenome assembly SDBU01 (sample SAMN10397929, study PRJNA504765) | marine sediment metagenome | isolation source: marine sediment core GS08_GC12, 126 cmbsf | place: Arctic Ocean: Gakkel Ridge, Loki's castle | collected 2008 | reverse complement strand
TGTGCCCCCCTTTACAAAAGGTTTCCGGTACAGCTGCAACTCACGCCATATGTATTTTTTCGGCAGTAAAATCGATGTTATTAATACGGTAAACTCCGCGAAACACCGATTATGTTAATGGCAAAATTTTATTATTGTTCTTACCCTAATATAATATTATTTTAAAATATTCAAACTATAGGAAGTATAATGGCTCAAAAAAAAGATAAAAAGAAAAAAAGCAAGCTGAGAGAAAATGTTGAAGCAATCGCATTCGCGCTTGTTATTGCTCTCTTTATAAAAACCTTTGCCGTCGACGTGTACAAGATACCTACCGGCTCCATGATCCCGACGATCGAGATAGGTGATTTTATCGTGGCATCAAAATTTATCTACGGGTCAAAGATACCTTTCACAAAAAAAAGGCTCCCGGAGGTCCGCTCCCCAAAACGGGGCGACATTGTGATCTTTTTAGCGCCTTTCTACGACCCGCCCATTATCATCGTTCAGCTTCTGACACCGGTGATTTACACTCTTACCCTGGGATTTGTGAACATAGACCCCCAGCCTAAATTTTACGTAAAACGCTGTATTGGCCTCCCGGGAGACGAGATCGAGATACTCAACAAAGAAGTTTATGTAAACTCCAGGCTGGTCGGAGGCTGGTGGCCCGAATACCACGCAGACCCCGAGGTTATTCCGCCGGGGGACAGCCTGATGAACCACCGGGATTTTTTCGGCCCCGTTATAGTCCCACAGGACAGTTATTTTATGATGGGGGACAACAGGGACCAGTCAAACGACAGCCGTTTTTGGGGTTTTGTCAAGCGCGAAGACATATTCGGAAAATCCCTGGTCCGGTACTGGCCGCCGAAAAGGATGGGTGTTGTCAGGTAGTCCCGTCAAGCTGCCCCCGTTAGCTTACAACTTCAATGCTGTCCATTTCCCCCAGCACACCGTTCGTGCGAGCCAGATACTCTATTTTTGCAGGGTCATGACCGAGAAGACTGCTACCCACAGCGTCAGCCGCAACAGGATCGAAGCTCGCGACAATGAAGTCCAGCTTTTTATTGGCGCCCCACAGGTGGCTCCCGGTAAGCGCCACGCTGGCATCAATTATACTGAGAGAAGGCTTTTTATAAAGGCAGATGTCAACGACAGAGTGGTGGGTGGAAGGGGAGTGCAGTCTGGATTTATTCCAGGAACCGCCGTAAAACCGTTCGGGCGCCAAACCGAACATGTTTTTCATGGACACTGTCGTAACGGTAAAGCTATGGTCCTTTAATACAGGAAGCGATATAATAAAAGCGTCCCGCGCGACCTCGGGCATGTGAAACTGTTTAAGGTGCAGCGTGTCCTCTCTTTTTAAAACTACTGTATCCGCCTCATTGAAATCGATAAGCTCGACCTGGTATTTTTTCGCGAAATCCAAATAGCCGAGTGCGCTGAAAACGTCGCGTGTTTTTCCGGTTCCGGTCCCTTCTCCTATTGCGACCCTGGCTTTCGAGTGAAGTTTACAGTACCTGTACACAGCCTGGGCAGCCTCCACCGGCGTTGTCACGGGTGGCGGGCTTGAGTTCGTAAGGTTCGGTTTTATGATTATCAATCCCTCCTGCGGCAGCCTTGCCGATGCGTCAAGGAGGTCAAGCGCCTCGAAAATGCTTTTTTCATAGGATGTAAACCTGACTTTCGAAACCCTGCTCATGCTTTTCCTCACACCACATCCGGGATTTTTAACTCTGTCCACGCTTTTTTTTCGGCCGGTAAGCCCGGTCTATTTTTTCACCCGTCCCGATTCATAATCAGGCGTGACTTTCACCCATCTCAAAAAATTAGCATTGGCGACGACATTTATAGAGCTTGTCGCCATGGCCGCCTCTGCGATCATGGGATGCAGCAGGCCGATTCCCCGTCCTGTGCCTTTTATTATAATTGTCTTTCCCTTGAATCTTCTAGAACCTGCTATCCACACTGTATAATTCTCCTTTATACAATTATCTGATTGTTGATTGCCCCTATTAAACTATTTTGGAATAATCCTGTCAAGAACATTATCCCGATGGGAATTATGCCCTCGCTGAACAAGTATCCCCTGTGACCAAAATTGAACAAAATAGTCTACTTGCCGAAGCAAAACATTACAAGTCCCTTGTTTATTCATTTTCACTCTTAAAAAATGCTATGTCCCACCATACAAAAACCTTATCTCCGGATCCAGGCATATAGAGCTTGACAATGGTAAATTTATTCTATCTATGCGCAGCATACCGGAAGTTGTCGATCTTGCAATAAAACGCTAAAAGTAATTGTTGACCCATTTTTGTTTTTTCCTTATTATCTCATGAATATCTTATGATTCATGGCCTCAATTCCTACTATTTTTTAATAAGCTACCGTAGAAAAAGGCAGAGGGAAGATAAATGAAAGATTCTATCGGGCTGGTCGAAACACATCTCGTTACTTTTGAAGGGTTATTTCGCCTTGAAAGCGACGCGGTGCTCGAAGACATAACCATTGCCTACGAAACCTACGGAAAGCTGAATGAAGACAGGGACAACGCAATACTTGTGTGCCACGCTCTGAGCGGCGACGCCCATGCGTCCGGGTTTCACGATGGGGACAAAAAGCCCGGGTGGTGGGATATCATGATAGGGCCGGGCAAAGCCTTTGACACAAAAAAATATTTTGTAATATGCTCCAATGTCATCGGAGGGTGCAAGGGAGCATCGGGCCCGGGCTCCATCAACCCAAAAACGAATAAACCTTACGGCCTCACGTTCCCTGTCGTCACAATATCCGACATGGTAAACGCCCAAAAACTGCTCATCGACCACCTCGATATAAATAAGATAATGAGCATTTCAGGAGGGTCCATGGGCGGGATGCAGGCTCTTCAGTGGACGATATCTTACCCGGATATCATCATGTCGTGCATCCCGATTGCGACCACGTCCAAGCACTCTGCCCTGCAGATAGCTTTTGACGAAGTAGGGCGGCAGGCGATCATGGCAGACCCCGGATGGGAGGACGGAGACTATTACGAAAATGACCTCCCTTTCAGAGGTCTATCGGTCGCGAGGATGATCGGTCACATTACATACATGAGCGACACAAGTATGGAAAACAAGTTCGGCCGGGCTCTTAAAAAAAAGGAATACGGGTATGACTTTACCCAGGAATTCGAAGTAGAAGGCTACCTTCGCAACAGGGGCGACAATTTTATACAGCGGTTTGACGCTAACTCGTACCTGTACATAACAAAGGCCATGGATTATTTCGACTTACAAAAAGAAGCAAACCTGTTCGAGGTATTTCAGCCTGTTAAAAATACAAAGTTCCTTGTTATAGCCTTCAGTTCCGACTGGCTCTATCCTCCCTATCAGTCAAAGGAAATTGTAAAAGCGTGCAAAATGAACGGGATCGACGTTACCTACTGCGAAATATCCTCCGATTACGGACATGATGCGTTTCTCATAGAGTACGCGGAAGAAACAAAACTTATAACACACTTTTTAGAAAAAGTAAAAAATAATAAAGTTCATGCGGAAAATTGAAAAAATCGACAAACTGCGCCTCGACCACAGAATAATCGCCTCAATCATCAAGCCTTCAAGCAAGGTCCTTGACCTCGGGTGCGGCGAAGGGGACCTTCTGGAATATTTGGTAAAAACCAGGAACATCGAAGGGTACGGGATAGAAATAAGTGAATCCGCTATTTACAGATGCGTTGAAAAGGGCCTCAGCGTTTCACACGAAGATATCGACTCGGGTCTGAATGATTACCCTGACAGGTTTTTCGATTACGTGATCTTCAACCAGACGATGCAGCAGGTACACAAGCCGAAAAAAGCTATCCACCGCGCGCTGCGGATCGGAAGGCAGGTCATTGTGGGGTTCCCGAATTTCTGTCACATATACGCGAGGCACCAGATGTCGGTAAAAGGCCGTGTCCCTATAACCCGCTCCCTGCCCTACACCTGGTATGATACGCCTAACATGCACTTTCTGGGCATCAAGGATTTTCATATTTTCTGCGGGTATGAAAAAATGCGGATTGAACAAATTTATTACCTGGCCAAGAACCGCGCGATACGGTTTTTACCGAACCTTTTCGCCTATAACGCAATCTTTCTGATCGCTAAGGATCAAACCGACAATCAATGACCGGTGTTTTTTAAAGTAGCCAAAACACACACAGGATATATCCCGCTTATTTTTTCTTTATCAGAATAAACTCGACTCTCCGGTTCCTTGCCCTGCCTTCAAGTGTGTCGTTCGTATCGATTGGATAGCGCGGGCCGAACCCATCATATGACAGCCTCTCGACGCTGATACCGCTCTCGATGAGGTATTCCCCGACCGACTGGGCCCTCCTCTTTGATAGCACCACATTGTAATCCTCATTACCCGTGCTGTCAGTATGGCCCTCGATGAGGATCGAGTGCTTGTCATACTTTTGCAGCACTTCTATCCCCCTGTCCAGTATGGCAAATGTCCTGTCCCCCTGAAGATCTGCTGTGTCGAAACCGAACTCGATATTCGACACCTGGATCTTGAGGCCACGCTCTGTGGGGACTACAAGTATGTCTATGGAAAACGGAACTTTTGAACTGACACTTTTATTGAAAGCCGAATCCGTTGCCTCAAAAACAACGTAATACTCATCCCCGCTTCCAACTAACCTGCCTGTATCCGATATCCCGTCCCACATTATCTGCTCTCCGGGCATTCCCGATCCGGAAAAGCGTTTAAAAACAGAACCGTCGACGGCGTAAATCACCGCACTCCAGATAGAGATTGGGGTTAGATCCTTTATTTCGGGGATTATAAACATTATATCATCGTTATCGTCTCCATCCGGGGAGAAGTATTTGGGCGAGACCTCGATATCGATTTCAGGCGGGTCGTTATCTATCGTGAGCTCTTTTTTGAAAGAGTATGTGTTGACGCCGCTCCTGTAGATCACCTTTAAGAAATAAAAATATTTCCCGGAGGGGACCATACCCTCGGACTTATCAAAACCCTTGCCCCATTGAGGCACACCATCCCATTCGATAGACTGGGGAATATAGCGGACTCCCCGGAACCTTTTTGCTGTCTCACCTTTAACAGTTTGAACGATCATGTCCCATGTATCTATCCGTGTCCGGTCGGAAAGCAGCGGGAAAAAAGTGACAGAATCAAGCAACCCATCTTCATTAGGGGAAAATATCGGGTTATCCACGTCCACGGCAGCGCTTCTCTCCCGCGTATCAAGTGCCACTTCAGGTATAATCTCCACGGTAGTGTTACCCGCCCCGTCCTGGCCGCTGAAAGAAATGTTGTATACGCCTTCAGGGAGGACTGTACCGTTTTCCCCTTTTCCATCCCATTCGAACACAGCCGGAATTTCCGTACCCAGATCGATCGTCTTTACTACAATTCCTTCAGGGGTTGTAATAGTGCATGTCCACTCTATTTCCGGTTCCGCCTTTGTGTCGATGATGAGTGTATCTTTGATTTCATCCCCGTTCGGGGAAAAGGTGGTGTCGCGGGCAGTGACACTCAGTAGCGGTGGTATAGTATCCACTATGATCCTTCCCTTTACCTTGAGCGTGGCCAGATTGTTTTTGTCCATTGTATAGAATTCATAAACATACTGATCGTCGGGCACGGTACCGCCGTCCTCATCTACCATGTTCCATATAATATAATCCGGAAGCCGGGCAAAATCCCCCTCCTCCGGTATCCGGCTTTTTATCACTTTTTCGACCTTTGACTGCCCGTCAGTAATTACCATTTCCCACCCGTGAATCTTTTCCTCCGAGAAGGCTTCGGTGCTGAAATTTAATTCATCTTTGTTACCGTCAAAATTCGGAGATATCAAATAAGTCTCACCTGATCTAAAGCTAAGGGAAAGGCTCCCGAACTCTTCGATCCTCTTTTTATCATCCTCAGTCATCGGGACAAACGTTAAAATCGATTCCTCTTTCAACCTGGCGATCTCGGCATCGGATATCTCATCCTTCCGGGACAATTCTGTAATGGAACCGCTGAGATCGGATACTTTCTGACCGCTTATCGTTATCCTTGTACCTTTCCTTAGCTTCACACCTCTATCTATTTTATTTAGAACACTCTTAATTTCCCGGGGGAGCCCGGACCTTTGAGGAACCTGAATATTCATCTTTACGTTAACGATCCCATCTGAAACCAGCACTTCGGTAAAACCTTCGGATGAACCGTTTTCGACATGCACCAGAAACTCCGTACCCCTCACCCCGAGAGTGGCTGTGGAGGTTACCACACTGTCCTCACTTTTATATGTGATTTTTTGTGCTTTGGTGAACAGATCTCCGGTTACCAGTTTTATGAGCGACCTGTTCTGATTCTCATCAACAGGAAGCATGACCAGCTGGAGCTCACTCCTGTCCTTCATTCGAAACACAGTACCTGAGCTCAAGACCAACTCAAGGTAGCTGTTCGCTTCCGTTTTTATCTTTACTCCTTCCTCGAGTACGTCACCAACATCAACTCTGATCCACGCCCCGCTGCTGGACGTAACGAATACATCTCCGACTACAAATATTACTTCCGCGGTCTTCCCCTCGGGCAGCTTGACCTCGATAATTTCCTTCTGCCCGCAGCTATATACAAAAAAAACAGCCAATAATATTAAAAGCAATGCGTGTCTTTTAATATTCATGAATTATCCTTTTCCTGTTCAGGCCACATATATCGATTGTTGCAGTATATTATAAAGTAAAATACCCATAAAGCAAAATAAATATTTTCATCAGCCTTACGACAGGCCCGCGGTTTTCTGAAGCAGGTCCTCTGCTGAAATGATCTCGTAACTGTAGCCCTGCTCCGTGAGAAAAAGCTGCCTTTTTTCCGCAAATGCTGCCTCAACTGTGTTTCTGGTGACTACACTATAAAAAAACGCTTTCTTACTTTTTTTCGGGCGCAGTATCCTCCCGAGGCGCTGTGCTTCCTCCTGCCTCGAGCCGAAAGTCCCTGATATCTGTACCGCTACATTGGCATCAGGAAGATCGACCGCGAAATTTGCCACTTTTGACACGACGAGGATCCTTATTGCCTGCCTCCTGAACATCTCGTAAAATTTATCTCTTTCCGTGTTCTTCATCCTTCCTGTTATTAAAGGCAGGTCCCACTGCTCTGCGATGCATTCAAGCTGTTTTAAGTAATGACCGATTATCAGGATATTGTCACTTTTGTGTTTCGATAACAGGAACTTGATGATCGCGATTTTATTTTTGTTTACGGACGCCCTTTTAAACCTCTCCCTGTTATCTTCGAGAGCGTACCTCTGCATTTCTTCACGGGGCAGCTCCGTTCTCACTTCCGTGCAGGTAACACCCGATATCCACCCCTGTTTTTCCAGGACCTTCCAGGGCATGTCGTATATCTTCGGGCCGATAAGAGAAAATACATCCTTTTCCCTCCGGTCCTCCCTTATCAGCGTTGCGGTCAGCCCCAGTCTCCTTTTCCCCTGGACCTCGGTAGCAAACCTGAAAACCGGTGCCGGCAGGAGATGGACCTCATCATATATTACAAGTCCCCAATTCTGTTTGTTCAAGACCTCGAGATGAATAAAGTTTCCGCCTTTCCTTTCCCTGTATGTCAATATCTGATAGGTGGCAATCGTTACAGGTTTTACCTCCTTGACTTCACCCGAATATTCACCGATCTCCCTTTCCGAAATTGTTGTCTTGTCGATCAGCTCTCTTTTCCACTGGCGGGCCGCTGTAATATTTGTAACCAGCACAAGCACGGTTTCCCCCACCTGCTCCATGATCCCCATACCCACGATGGTCTTTCCCGCGCCGCAGGGAAGCACGATGACCCCGCTTCCGCCCGTCTTTTCATAATTCATAAACACCGAGATCGAATCTCTCTGATATTCCCTGAAAGAAATCCTGTCTTTTATATCGAACCCGCATGGGTCTCCATGACTGTAGCCAGCCATGTCAACAACCGGGTATCCCAGATCGATGCACTCCTTTTTAACCTGGCCCCTGGACCATTCAACCAGAAGCGCCCCGGTATCGCTTACCTCTTTGTATATATATTTCTTGATCCGTATGTTCCTGGTGATTTCAAGAAAAAGATCCGGATCATCCGCTTTGAGCATCAGATGATTGTCCGTCCTTAAAAGCCTGAGCCTTCCATATCGGGTCAGCCACTCGTCTATCTGAATAAAAATATTTGGCGGGATCTCGTACTTTGCGTATCTCTTCAGCTCCCCTTTTATATCACTCACTTTCATGCCGCTGGAAGCCGCGTTCCATAGTGAAACGGATGTCAGCCTGTAGGTGTGAATATATTCAGGGCTTTTTTCCAGGTTGGCAAAGCGCAGTAAAGAATCTCTGGCCCCTTCATAGACCGGATTTAGTACCTCCAGCAGGATAGTGCTGTCGCCCTGTACGATGAGAGGGTTTTTTCGATCAGGATACATATGGAGAAAATTCACTGTTGCTGATATTTTGTAAGATCGCTGTTAAAAGATCTTTCTGAAACGTAATGTGTATTAGTACCTGGTAACCGACTAGCGGTTCCTGGTAACCGACTAGCGGTCCCTGGTTGTCAGCGGCAATTTAGTGTCCACCGGACCAAGCCGGTGAAATCCGACAGCACCGGATATGCCCGCGATTGCCCCGGAAACTAATTAATCTGGAGGTGAGCGGGCTCGAACCGCCGACCTCTTGCATGCGAAGCAAGCGCTCTCCCAACTGAGCTACACCCCCATCGGCTGTATCATAGAATATAATAGACTGGAAAACATAATCAAAGAAAATACCGTTGTTAACGAAGCATTAATTCCAGTTATAAAGTCCCTGGTAACCGACTAGCGGTCCCTGGTAACCGACTAGCGGTCCCTGGTAACCGACTAGCGGTTCCTGGTCGATCGAAATACCTTACTAAAATTATATTATTAATAAAAAAAGTGTTTTATTAAGGCGAAATATGGTTGACACTTGTGATATTTAAATTAATTTATAATAAATCAATAAATTTTTCACAATCTCCTGGAGGATTGGCTATGATAAAAGGCAAAGATGGAACAGTAATACCAAAAGTCGTGATAGAGCGTCTACCGCGATACTACAGGTATTTTGACTGGCTGGACAATCAGGGAGAAAAAATTTCATCTAAAAATCTGGGCGATCTTATGGGCTCATCGGCATCACAGGTCAGGCTTGATTTGAGCTATTTCGGAGATTTCGGGCAGCAAGGGTACGGCTACAACATAAAAAAATTGAAATCGGAACTCGCGAAAATACTGCGGATAAACTCACGGACCAATACCATTATAATCGGTGTAGGCAACGTTGGGCGCGCGCTAACCAGGTACAAACCCTTTTCAAGTTCAGGAATTTATATCTCCGCTCTCTTTGACATTAAACCATCCATAATCGGAGAAATGGTAAACAACATAATGGTGCACGATATCAAAAATCTGGCCGAGTATGTGACGGTCAACAATATTGAGATCGCCATAATGGCGGTACCAAAGGAAATCGCCAACGAAATTGCCAGCAGCCTTGTTAAATGCGGAATAAAAGGCATTTTGAATTTTGCCCCGCTTGATCTCGATCTCCGGAACAAAATCCCCGTTGAAAATATACATATCATCGACAAGATCCTCGCTCTTTCGTTTATGATAAAAGAGCGGCCGGAGTGATCCCGCACGCCCCAAAAAAGTCTGCCGATGCTGCTTTAATTCCTGATAACCGACTAGCGGTTCTTACAAAAAAATAGAAAATTAATTTTTATCTTTTTGACTTTTATAGGCCTGCTTTATAGATTAGAGTAACACTTCAGCCGGCATTAAAATGAAAGAAGAAAACCTCAGGCGGCACTATTTCGAGCTTCCCGGTAAGACGGGCGCTTTATCACTTGAGCTGAAAAACGAGTGCTTCCCCGGTCTTAATGACGACGAGCTTTATCAATTCGGAAAACTGTTAAGCGATTTCCTCTATGGCCTTCTTCTTGAAGATCCGGAAATGAGAGATAACTCTCTCAATATTTTTCAGTCCATACTAAAAGACGCTGCTATCTCCATAGAAAGCAAGGATATTGATTCTCTTTTAAAATACTCCAACAGGGCTTTCCGTAATGGGGATTATCAAAACTCTCTTTTTCTTTCCCAGCTTATACTTTCCCGTATCAATCAGATAATCGACAAGAAAATAGAAAACAACGACAGATTGATAGACAAAGAAATAATTCATCTTCAGATATCTTCACTGAATTTTATTGGGTATCTTTTTTCCAAGCTTGGAGAAAATGTTGATTACGGTCTCAAGCTCACAAAAATAGCCAACACTCTTCTCGATGAATTCGATGAAGACGACGACGACACCATAGCGCTCAGGACCGCTATCCTGGATACACTGGGCTCTCTTTATATCATTAAAAAAGACTGGAAAAATGCGATTATAAGTTTAAATACAGCTCACCAATGCGACCGTCTGCTGATCTCACACGGGCAGATCAATGAAATCAGCTTTCGACTCACCTGCAGTAACCTGGGTTTCGCGCTGGTCCATAATTGCAATCAGATCGTGGATAACGGATGTCAGGATGTAACTATACACAGCCTCGTAGAAGACCTGAAAAAGGCAAAAGATCTATTCATGACGGTCCATGTCGATAAAGCCCCTGTCGTCCCGGAAAGCCAGCTGAAAGACCTGGAACTATTAGCTGCTATAAAGCGCATGAAAAAAGGTCTTGAAACCTATGATGAAGTGAGGAAGAAATTACAAAAAAAATTAAAATAAACCGAACGCTTTTACGGGCTTGAATTTTTATCCCGGGTCCCTGGTAACCGACTAGCGGTTTCTGCAGTAATCCAGCTCCTTGCCGGTGAAGTCGTGTAAAAAGAACCTGTGATCAGAATGAGGTCGTCTCCACAGGATATTTCAACAGCGTACGCAACAGCATCTTTCAAACTCTTCTTTAAAACAGCCGAGGGGTAAAGCTCCCTTGCTTTTTTATAAACATGTTCCGTATCAAGGTCCTTGTGGGTCACAGGCTCCGTGATGATCAGGCTGTCTGAAATCGTCGCGAGGTTTTTAAGTATCCCGTTAATATCTTTACCTTTGACAATACCGGCGACAGTAACAAGTTTATTATAATGATATGCTTTTTTTACCGCCCTGACCAGAACGCGGGAAGAATCCTCATTGTGCGCCGAATCAAGAAGATAGCGTCTGTTCTTTGCGATAAGTTCAAGCCTCGCTGGCATGTGCACGTTTTTAAGAGCCTTTCTGATGGTCTTACCCATCGGCAGCAGTCCTAATA
>SDBU01008971.1_pt1 | contig 11287 bp, 7 predicted proteins | sample 2277071 | NCBI WGS metagenome assembly SDBU01 (sample SAMN10397929, study PRJNA504765) | marine sediment metagenome | isolation source: marine sediment core GS08_GC12, 126 cmbsf | place: Arctic Ocean: Gakkel Ridge, Loki's castle | collected 2008 | reverse complement strand
ATACAGGGCGGTTCGCGAACCGCCCCTACAGCATTGGGCGCGAGGGCTGGTATGTGAGAGCTGTCGTGTAGTGAACCCCTCTGGAGAGAGGAAGCTACTGGATCCTCGGACACGAGTTATGGGTAAGGCATAGCCCCCTTGGGGGAGGGTTAGAGAGGTCCGATGATCCTCTGGTCATCGAGACTCTCGACCCTGTCGGAGGGGTAGCAGTGAAGCTCAATGTCATCAGATTCAGGTGGACAGGGTACTAGGTAGCTCTGGGGGTAGCTCCTGTCTCTACCGGCAACCGATCCACATCGATGTCTATCTCGGGATAGAGCGCCTTGAAGCAGTCCGGGCAGATACCGTGGCTGAACTCTGCGTCCGAGTGCTTCTGGATGTAGGATTCGATCTGGTTCCAGTAGCCCTTGTCGTCGCGGATCTTCTTGCAGCAAGCGCAGATTGGCAGCAATCCGGACAGGGTTCTTACCTTACCCAGGGCATCTTGAAGCTCGGCGATGAGCCTCCCCCGTTCTATGGCATAGCGCATCGAGCGCACGAGAATGCTGCCGTCCACGCGACCTTTGACCAGGTAGTCCTGCGCACCCTCTCGGACGGCCCTGACTGCCATTGTCTCATCGTCGAGGCCAGTCAGCACCACCAGGGGGATACCGGGCACGCACGCACGCATCTTGGTGAAGGTCTCAAACCCGTGGCTGTCCGGAAGGGAGAGATCCAGCAGAATGATGTCCGCTCGCCCTTGGGTCAGCCAGTCCATGGCGCTTGAAAGCCGTTCCACGTGGACCAGGTCGAAGGCGCATGAATGTGTTTCTTTCAGGGCTTCGTAGAACAGACGAGCGTCTCCAGGGTTGTCCTCTACGAGCAGGATCCTGATGGCCTGATGTGGCGGCTCATGTACGCCACCAGCACCCAAGCTTCCATCTGTCCTATGTTCGAGCCAAGCTGTCCCCACTAAGCCCTCCCGTGGCCAGGCAACGTCGCAATCGTGAACCAGAACTCCTCTATTGACTGGATTGCCTTGATGAACTGTTCCAACTGAACCGGCTTGGTGATGTAGCAATTGGCGTGAAGATCGTACGCGCGCTGGATCTCGTGCTCGGCGCCGGATGTAGTAAGGACCACAACCGGAATACGCCTCAACTCGGCATCTCCCTTGATCTCCCTGAGCACTTCAAGTCCGCTAATCTTGGGCAAGCTAAGGTCGAGTAGTATGATGTCAGGACGTGTAGCAGCCGCGTACTTGCCCTCGCGCCTGAGAAACGCCAGGGCCTCGACGCCATCTCTTGCCACGTTCAGGATGTTGGTCACCCTGCCTTCCCTGAGTGCCTCCCGTGTGAGGCGCACGTCCCCGGGGCTATCTTCCACCAAAAGGATCTCTGCGGCGCGTCCGACCGGTGTATCAGTTGCCACTGCCTAACCCCCGCCGACGGGTAGCGTGAAATGGAACGTCGAGCCCTTCCCGCGTTCCGACTCCACCCAGATGCGTCCTCCATGACGATCCACGATCCTCTTACAGATCGCTAGCCCCACTCCGGTCCCTGGATACTCGTCCCTTGTGTGTAGTCGAGCGAAAATGACAAACACCCGTTCGGCGTCCTCGGGATCGATTCCGATGCCGTTGTCGCGGACCGAGAATACCCACTCGTCATCCCTCAGTTCTGCCGCCACGTGAACGCGGGGTCGATCCTTGCCACAGAACTTGAGGGCGTTACCGACAAGGTTCTGCAATAGCTGCACCAATTGACCCGCGTCGGCAGCGACGATGGGAAGTTCATCACGGGTGACAGCGGCGTCGCTTTCCTCGATGGCCGCCAGGAGGTTGGCCGTTGCCTCGTGAAACACCGCGTTGCAGTCGGTTAGCTCGAGTGCCTCACCCCTGGTGCCCACCCGAGAGTATGCCAGCAAGTCTCTTATGAAGCCTTGCATCCTGGTCGCGCCGTCCACGGCGAACTCTATGAAATCGTCCGCGTCGGCATCGAGCTTGCCCTTGTAGCGACGGGCCAGCAACCGGGTGTAGTTGGAGACCATGCGAAGTGGCTCTTGCAGGTCGTGGGAGGCGACGTAGGCGAATTGCTCAAGGTCGGCGTTGGAACGCGTCAACTCGGCGGCGTACTCTCTGAGCGCGGCCTCTGCCCACTTCCGCTCCGCAATCTCGCTCTCCAACTCTCGATTGAAACGCTTGGCATCCTCTGCCGTCTTCCTTGTAACCTCATCAGCGCGCTTGCGCTCGGTGATGTCCTCGGCGACGCCGGCAACACGATAGACATGCCCCTCCTCGTTTTGAACGGGAAAGCCGCGAGTCTGTATCCACCGGATAGACCCGTCGGGTCGCTCGATGCGAAACTCCCCCTCGGCGCCCCCTCTGAAACCGCTGGCATCTTGTTGGTGGTCGAAAATGGACAGCACGCGCTCTCGGTCCTCTGGGTGCACAGAATCCAACCAGGATTCAGGATCCTCGCAGAAACTCTCGCACGTGCGTCCCGTAATCTCCTCGTAGGCAGGATTGACGTACAAGACCTGGCGGGTGGCGAGGTCGCTCAGCCAGAATACCTCTCGGATGTTCTCCGCAAGCTGTCGGAACCTCTCCTCGCTCTGCCTGAGCGCTTCGTCCGCACGTTTGTGATCGGTGATGTCACGGACGATGGCCAGAGCCTCGTCCTCTGAGCTGACAGCAATCCGAGTTTCGTAGTGGCGTAGCTCGTCGGACTCGAGAAGACTGTACTCAGAGGTCTGTGTTTCGCCACTCTGCACTGCCCGCTCAACAAGCCGCATCTGCTCCTTTGCGACCTCCAGCGGCATTATCTGGTCGATTCGTTTCCCAAGAAACGCCTCAGGGGGGACAAGCGGCTCATCCCCCTTTCCATCAATGAAGTCCAGAAAAACGCCATCTCGGCTGATGCGAAACATCATGTCGGGAATCGCGTTAAGGAGCGCTCGGTTCGTTGTCTCGCTCTTCCTCAATTCTTCTTCCGTCCGCTTGCGCTCGGCAATCTCGACGCGCAACGCTTCGTTGGCTCCTGCAAGCTCGGCAGTCCGCTGCTCAACCCGGCTTTCCAGCTCTTCGTGAACCTTTCGCAGCGCCTGTTCCGCCCGCCGGCGCTGGAGCGCCACCGCTCCCAGGCTTACAAGAGTCTCGACAGTGCTTGGGTTCTTCAGTCCGGTTCCCTTCCGCATGATGATAACGAGACTGCCAAACAGCTCCCCTTCCCAGGCGAAGCCCATAGCATATGCCTCACCCAAACCAAGAAGCTCCTCGATGGCAAAGCATATTGGCCTGGGTATTGCCCCGACAGAGAGTTTGTACAGGCATCCGGGGACTTTCTCCAGCTTGCCGCTGGTGAGACCGGTCCTGGCTTCCTCGTCCACCGGGGTGGACATGCCGATAAGACGCTTCCCCACCAACCTGTTGAGCGTTTCCATGTGCCCGCGAATTCCGACGGCGCTGCGAACGCAGAAGGCGCCAGATGCTTCGTCGAACGAACTCGCGAGGACAGTGGCGTCACCAACCAGCTCTTGTGACTTTTCCGCTATAAACTGGTATATGTCCTCGTCAAGCGAGAGTTCGACGAGCTTCACTGCCGCTCTTGACAGAATCGTCAGCTCGCGGATGCACTGCTCTTCTCTCATATGAAGTCCCACTCTTGGGCCCCATTGCTCTTGGGGCAGCCTGAATAGTCGTTCGATCCAATCTGCTCCGGGGAGCTTCTTGCGATCGCAACGCCCGACATGCCCTGCTGGGTTGAGAGGCGCCGCCCCTCCTTGGATGCGTGCTCTGGCTTGCCGCCGACGCTCAACGCGCGCCCACTGAACGCCTCCGCGTCGTTGGTACGGCTGCCCCGCCGATCCCCGAATGCTCACCAAACAGCTTCAGCGGACCGCATGGCTCGTTGAGCTGGCGCCAACGGCTGGCGGCCTTACCCCCGGGGAAACATCGGTGCGTGGCGATTGGCTCGGAACGAGTTGCCTGGCCTCTCCCTGGCGCTGCAACGCAAGTGCGCGGCAGCGAACGGTGTTGTTTCGTGCTCATATCTTCGCACCCAACGAGCCACCGGGCATCGGGGCGCGCCTCTAGTTCACTTGGGTACTGAGTCTGGTTTCTACCTTGACGGGAGAGTGGCGACCCCCCCACTGATGTCCAATGCAGCTGGCGCCAGAGCTCGACTACGTGCGAGACACAGCGAGATAGAGAAAGGCAAGTTGACAAGGGCTACTACTGCCTTGGCAATGCCCCATTGAGCAAACACGCTACTCATTTCGGATAGAGAATCCGGCCAACGTGCGGTCTTTGTCTGAGAATCGATCTATGGTTTCTTCGGAGATTGGTCTACGTTATCCTGCGAGTTGAGGGCTTCGTCTCTCGGAGCCTCCGAGAAAAACCGACCCGTATGCGCTGTCCCACTTCCTGTTTCACTCCGGTCTGTATGTCATTCATCAATCGCCCGGGGCGTCGGCAGGCGTGCAGCCCCCAGCCCGAGATAGCGATTGCCCTTGTCCTTCCACCAACTCAAGGAGGCTTGCCATCACGCCATCCCAGATGTAGAGTGAGTGGCGCAAGAGAAGCGTCACCACAGACGAGGAGGAAGCAATGAGCGGACTGACCGAACAGGAAATGCTGGAGGAGTTGCGTAGCTATGATACGCCGTCGATAACCAACGTTGTCGCTACCTATCCACAGAACCCCCTTTGTCTCGGGCTGTACAATCCCTGGACCCAGAACTGGTATACGGACCAGTCCATCCGTTGCATGTATCCTGAGCTGGGTAGGACTGTTGGCTATGCCGTAACATGCGTATTTGGGCTACCTGATCCGGACTACTCACGTCTGTCCTTCATGGACGTGATTGACGCACTGGACGCATCAAAGAAGCCAACGGTTCTTGTGTTTGAGCAGAGATTCCCACCAGACATAGCCGGTAAGGTCGGGCTCGCTGGCGGGAACATGACGACCGCGATGCAGGCTGTGGGCTGTGTTGGCGCCATATCCAATGGGCCTTCAAGAGACTTGGATGAAATCCGTCCCATGGGATTCCAGTACATGCTAAGTGGTGTGACGGCTGGACACGGGGCCATGGCTGTCCACGGGGTGAATGTGCCGGTTGCGGTAGCAGGCATGGATGTCTGTCCAGGAGAGATCATCCACATGGACGAAAACGGCGCCTGCAAATTCCCAGCCGACAAGCTTGAGGGCGTTCTTACCAGTGTTCGAGCGCTGCAAGAAGAAGAAGCAACACGAATGCATCTGCTGCGAAAGGCCAGGACAGCAGCGGAGATCAGAGCGATCTTCGCCGGGGACTGACCTAGTAGCGAGGAAGAAGAGGGGAGCTCGTACTGAGGTCCTACGGCCTGGTAGTCAGAGCTTAGCTATGGGAGCGCGAGAGTCAGCCAGGGCTTTCGGCGTGCAAGAGCCCGATGTGGCGGCGAACACCGCCGGCACAAGCTCTTGACGCGCGCAGCGAAGGTCTCCGGCCGCCGGGGTTCGAAGGGGCGAAGACCGGCGACTGATGGTGAGCAACACTTATGGGTAAAGCATAGCTCAAGGGAGAGGAGGCTATTGAGGCTTCGGACACGAGCTATGGGTAATGCGTAGCCCGCCGGGAGAGTGAGCAGACTCCCCGACTCGTCGGGGTCGGGATGAGGGTGAATCGTCGCTCCGTCAGCCAACACTCCTTCTTGATAATCGAAAGGCCCTGCCAATTGCCGACGCGGGCGGGTTGGCGCCAATCGACACCGTCTGGTATATTACAGGGGTGGCTGCCGTATGAGACGGGTCGAGCCGGTACTGGTGAGCATTGGCTGCACTGATTCCAGACGAGTCTTCCCCTCGGTACCGGACCAGCCCTTCGGCGACGTAGCCAAGTGGTCTAAGGCGGGGGTCTGCAAAACCTCTATTCGGCGGTTCGAATCCGCCCGTCGCCTCCACTAGTTTAGCCCATGATAGACTGGTTCCTGGGAGATCTCGGGGGCCAGTCTATCTCTCTTGAGGGAGGGTTGGCCCGGGCTTGCTCACATCTGCTGCCAAGACGATTGCACGCGGGGCAACTCCTATTCCATCCAGAACGCGTAGACCGTCGCCATTCGGGCCACGAATCGCAACCGTACGGCCTGTCCTTTGAACCTCCCGATGGTCCCCCCGGACCACTGAACCCGGTGTCTGAGGGAGTCCCCGGCAACGACCTGGCAGTCGTCGAGCTCGAATCCAGGAAAGCGTTGCTCCTCCCCGGCGATGTAGTGGCCGATGTGGCTTTTTCCTCCGATGTCCACAAACCGCCCCACTGGGTCAACTACCTCGATCCGTAGCTCACGGTCCACGTTTGCGTTGACGTAGAGTTCGTCGCCTTCCACCACGAAGGGACGGGTGAGGAACGCTCCCCAGGGCTCGTCGGCCCGGAGCCCGATCAGTCGGTCCCTCGGCACGGTGGCGAGACCGATTGCGTTCTGCCGCCGACCTCCGGCCAGGCTCGATGGTCCCGGTTCTCCTGCAATCGGCTTCGAATGCGGGTACCGCGCGCCGCCGTAGTAGATCTTGGTCTGGTCATCGTGCACCACCATCAGCCCGAACCAGGTAATCATGTCGTCGAAATCGCCCCTTGGCCCGCGAGGGACGAACGCTTCGTCGGGGAACGGATGCTCCCACCGGTACCCGTCGCGGCTCGTCACCAGATGGATTTCGACCTCTCCCCGAATCTCGTTCTCAAGCATCTGGGGAAACCCGAAGTAGATGCCCTCATGACGGAACACCATCATGCTCTCCACTTCGGGCCATTTGGGGTCCATCGGGTTGAACACGGTCTTGCGGGGAGACCACTCTACGAGGTCTTCGCTCTCCTGCCGAACGATGTACCGTCCAATTGACGTGGCGTATCTATGGGGCATAGCCCGCTCGATAATCTGCCGGTGGAACATCGCGTAGCGTCCAAGGTTCTCGTCCCAGACGCAACTGGGATTGCCGCCGCCTGCGCCCTCGCGAGTCCCTCCCTCGACGTGATGCCAGGTGGCGCCGTCGGCACTGTAGGCGATTCCGCCCCAACCCCCGTACGTGGCGCCGTCTTCGTGATAGGAGTTCACGCCTACCGCCTCGAATCGACGCTCCGGTGGCCTCTGACGGCTATCGTCCACCACGTGCAGAGCCTTGAGAGGCCTCCCGAACGGCTCGAGGCGGCACACATTGTTATCTCTGGCGCCCTCGAATTCGACCAGTCCCAGCAAGGGCTTCTCCCACTGGATACCATCTTCGCTGGTGGCGTGCCCCATGAAACTGCCGCTGGAGGGAGTCAAGATGGGATACCACAGCCTATAGACGCCGTCTTTCTCGTCATATGTCGCGCTGGTGGGATAGACGCCGGCCCCTTCCGTGGCAGCGATCTGCTCCCACGGTTGGTCTGCCTCAACGATCGGGTTGAGGGGATGTTTCCTGACTCTCTCCTATACTCGCCGCACCTTCCACCAATCGCACAGCACTTCGTTGTCTACAAGGAGCTGCTTCCGAGCGCCGAACGTGAGAGGCGGTTCTGATTCAAATGCGCCGAGTCGTACCATTTCGGGTCTCTCCTGATCTTGGTTTCCAGTGGATCGTTGTCAGGCATTTGCCCATCTCTGCATCAACCGACCGGACGGCGCCTTTCAAGCAGGGAACGAGGGCGGTTCCCGAACCGCCCCTACGAGACACCGCGCTACATTTGATTCCAGTTGCACGGGCCGCCGGAGCCGGGCACAACCTTGCTCACCACGAGATCGTCCGCCTGATATCAACCTTCGGACAGGACCAACCAGTGGTCTGCCACTATGCAATTCGCGGGCGCTCACTGATCTGGACTAGCAGTCCGACGTTTCTCATCTCAACCGGCTCACGCACAGTGCGAACACCCATCACTAGCCGACGGCACTCCGGCAGCGTCGTTCACTCCGTCAACCACCTCCGCTCTTGCATCAGTACTGCCCGTATCTAATGGCAGCATCAAACATCGCAACGACGTTCTCTGGTGGAACATCGGCCATGACGTTGTGGACCTGGTTGAATACGAAGCCGCCATCCGCTCCGAAGATGCTAATCCGTTCCCTGACGTGTTCTTGCACCTCTTCCGGAGTGGCGTTGCGAAGGACTCTCTGCGTATCACAGCCACCGCCCCAGAAAGTGATGTGTTGCCCAAACTCCTCTTTCAGCCGTCTTGGTTCCATACCTGCCGCCGATGTCTGAACGGGGTTTATTATGTCGACCCCCGCCTCTATAAGGTCTCCTATCACGGGAGCAATGCTCCCACAGCAATGCAAGAACACGAACATATTGGAGTTGTCTTTGACATAGCGATAGAGCTTCGTGTGCAGAGGTTTGAAAACCCGACGATACATATCCGGCGAGATCTGCATGCCGGTTTGCATGCCCAGATCGTCTCCCATCTGGAGGATATCGACCGAATCGCCCACCACCTGCACCAGGTTTGCGAGGTTGTCCAGGTGGATCTCCGTCAGCATGTGAAGGAGCTTCTCTGCTTTCCTCGGTTCGCCCTTCAGCATCATCAAGAAGCCCTCGTTGGAACAGAGGAACTGGCCCCATTCAAGGATGTTCCCTCCAAAGGCCAGCATTATTGCCCGGTCTGTCGATGCCCTCGCCTCCTTCGCGGCCCCACCCAGCCAGTCCCAGAAACCATCTTCCCCAGCCCTGTCCCACGGAGAACACGGCGGGTATGCCCAGATGACCTTGGCCATCTTCGCCTTCAGTTCCTCGATCGTTGCTGGGATGTTGCCGTCAGCCAGAGGGTAGTACGGCTGCTCGAAATACAGGCATCCGTCTGGCTGGATGCCCACAAGGTCGCCATCGGGATGAAACAGCTCCATCCTTTTCCTCTCCGTGGAGTAGCCGTATCTCAGCCAGTGTGGGACCTTGCAATGACTCCCGTCGGGAAGCGTCCAGTCCTTCCACAACGATAGGTCCTGCGTCAGAAGATTTCCCAGATCGACCACGTCAACCTGGAATCGGTCAAGTACCTCGGCATCTGGGTGAGCCAACTGCTGGACCATATCGTGCATCCTGGCGGGCAGATCGCCGAAGCCCAACCTTCCTTTCAACCGGTTGTAGGCGATGGTCATGATGCCGGTTGACCGCATTGCCCCGAAGTCGATGGGCACTCTGTCCGGAACACGATGTTGCACCGTGCTGCGAATCCTGTCTCTTGAGATCATCCGTCATACCTCCATGTCTGCAACACATCATGCGGCGACTGACCGGTAGGCTGCTTCCCGCAACGTCGCTTCTGGAACTGCCGACGAAGCCGACCGAGGCCAAGGAACGTGGCGGGCATTCCCCAGATCAACTCTAGCATGTCTCAAAGCAGTGGTCACGTAGCGATCATCCGTCGCCTGGGGCGGACGATTCCGCTTTGGTGAAAGGTGTACACGACCTACCTCCGAAGAACGGTGGGGGGTTGACCGGGTCAGAGTGCGATGCTATCGTTCAGACCATCGCCCATTCATTGCAATCATCGACGTAGACAACGCCATGCGGGAAATCTCGCTCAACATACCAAGGGAGTATGCATGATTATCGATACGCACGTGCATTTCGCCGATCCGGCGACGCCAAACCCCGACCTTTTCCGTCTCGCGATGCCCGATGTGCTCAAGCACATCGCCGCGCCACAGGGCGTGACGGGCGTCGTGGTGGTGGAAGCGCGTCAGTCCATCGAGGAAAACGAGTGGATGCTTGATCTTGCCGCTCATGAGCCGTTCATCGTCGGATACGTAGGTTCCATCGACCCCTATTCCCCAGGGTTTGCGGACCACCTTGAACGATTCGCGACCAATCCTCTCTTTCGAGGCATTCGGGTGCATACGTTGGAGCACAGCGGCGTGGATGCCGAGCGAGTCTTCATGGAGAACATGGAGCGGCTGGCGGAGGCCGATATGGCCTTGGACCTCCACCTGTCTCACGAGCAGCTTGGCCCCGTGCACGACATCGCTCGGCATGTTCCCAACCTGCGATTGGTGCTCAACCATATCGCCGAGGGACGGCTCATTGCTACGCCGCCAGATGCCGAGTGGGTCGAGAACATCACCAGGGCCGCGCGGCACCCGCAAGCGTTCATCAAGATATCTGCGCTGGTGCAGATGACCTATCGGGAGCCATCGCACCCGAGCCCGGAGTTTGCCCGCCGCCGGGATGTTCCCGCTCCCTCGGAACCCGAATACTACCGGGCAACCATCGACGCCGTGTGGAACGCCTTCGGCGAGGACCGAGTCATCTACGCGAGCAACTGGCCGCAGATCGAGCGCGTCAGCGACTATGCGACAGCCCTGGACATCGTCCGGTCCTACTTCGAGCGCAAGGGCAGCGAGACCGTCGACAGGTTCTTCTGGAAGAACGCACGAGCAGCTTACAAGTGGGTAGAGCGGCCAGGGACGATAGGGGATCACGTACCTGACTGACTTCATCAAGACTATCTCGACGAAGTCACACCAGCCCGAATCGGTGGGATTCTCACGGAACTGGATTCGACTGCCGGTCGATCTATAGGTGTTCAGAGAAAGAATCGTGATTTGCATAGGCCCCGACTCGTCGGCGCCGCGATTGGGCGAACACACAGGTTCGCCCCTACCCCGGAACATTACCTGAACGTCTATAGCCCGCATCACAAGACGAGTAGCTGCCTGTTCAGTCGCTTGCTGGGGCGTGAGGTGGCGCAGGCCCCGACGAGTCGGGGCAGGGGCAGCACTGCCTTCAGCAGCTCTCACCCGCCAGCAATCGAGAGGCCGGGCGCCTCGGCTTCAACCGCTGTCTGAAGACACCCAGGCATCGTGAGGGGTGTTTGGGGTAGCCCCATGCGACACGGGTCTGCTCCAGTTTCAGCGGAAATCTAGCGGCATACCCCATTGACTCAGAAGGCCTGGCGGGTATAGGCTTGGTACTCACAAATTCACGATGGTAAATTCATGAAGACTATACCCTCCCCCCTTCCGGCCTTGACCGGAAGGGGTTTTCTCTGGCCTTGGCTCTGCTGCGACTCTCAGGGCGGCTCTGGTGAGAACCGAAGTCACCTCTAAGCGGGTTCAGGCCGACTACGAGAAGCCCGAGATCAAACGCGGCGCCCGACTGATGCTGGGCGAGGCCGGGGTCACGGCCATTGCCGGCGCCACCCACGGCTACTTCTCCTCCGCCTTCGCCGTCAAGCTGGGCGCCTCCACCTTCCAGATGGGCCTGTTCAGCGCCGCCACCGAGTTGCTGACCGCTCTTTCGCAGCTCTGGGCGGCCAGCCTTGTTGGCCCGCTGGGTGGCCGCAAGCGCATGGTGATAACG
>SDBU01008969.1_pt1 | contig 11289 bp, 8 predicted proteins | sample 2277071 | NCBI WGS metagenome assembly SDBU01 (sample SAMN10397929, study PRJNA504765) | marine sediment metagenome | isolation source: marine sediment core GS08_GC12, 126 cmbsf | place: Arctic Ocean: Gakkel Ridge, Loki's castle | collected 2008 | reverse complement strand
ACAAGAATGTCTGGAGGGACTGGTAAAACTGGTCAATGAAGAACTGGACTCAACTCACGTTGTACTTAAGGATAAGCTGGATGTCATTGATGCTGAACTTAACGATGTAAAGGCACGGTTGTCTAGGTTGTATGATGTTCTTGAGACAGGAAAGCTCAATCTGGATGAGCTTGCTCCTAGAATCAGAGAGCTAAAGACGAGACAAGACTCACTGAGTGAAGCTAGAGTTCAGACTGAAGCCGACATGGTAGTGCAGGGAGTGCAGCATGTGGATTGTGAGATGGTTAAGTCGTATGCTCAGGACTTGCGGGGCCTTCTGGAAGAAGCGGATTTTACCGAGAGTAAAACCTTCCTGCGCTCATTTGTGAAGCGAATCGTTGTAGATGGGAGCAAAGCTAAAATACAATACAGATTGCCAATGCCACCGAATGGGAGAAGGACACAATCATTAGGAGTTCTGCCTATTGATACCCTTGGTGGAGCTGGGGAGGCTCGAACTCCCGACCTTTTGACTGCCAGTCTATCACTAGCCTTATTTTCTGTTGTTATCAAAGCTAAACCGTTGTTTTGTGCCTATCGGTGTTTTAGCCTCAAAAAGCGTGTTTTTTAATTCAGTCTCAAAATAATTATTGCCAAATTATTGCCATTTTTTCAGCTATGATTTGGAAAATACGGTTAGCAAGAACTCAGCTTTAGTTTGAGCCTGAGACCTTACAGGCTGCCCCGAGCAACTTTTGGGATTTGGCTGTTTGTGGGAAGTGAAGTCACAAACCGCTAAAATGTGACTTTGGCGTCCAGTACTTTCAAAGATACGATTCGGTAAAAGGTTAACGATGACTTGCCCCCATTAAATGGTCAGAAAAACCTTTACTCCAGAGCAAATCATCAAGATGATTTGGTCACGACATCCGCATCTTCTACAGGTATAGTTCCAGTTATTTCCACACTTTGACCATCTATAAAGATGGACAACGCACTATTTATTAGATAAACTTGGTTAAATATATTGCTCAAGAAATAGGAAGGACAAAGCTATTATGATAATTGACTTTGAAAATCATATTTATTTGCCAGAACAGGTGGTATCGGAGAAGAGCGAGTCTGGCAAGATAACTGAGCGACACTGGGAAGAAAAAGGCAAATTAAGAATCCGTATTTTTGAGGATGCTTCGAATGTTGACCGGTATCTGCAGTTTATGGATGATGCGGGTATAGACATGGCGGTACTGACGGCCAATAGCTTTACGGGTGGCCTTGAGCAAATGAAAAGGTGGAACAACTTCTGTGCCGAAGTTGTGAAAGGTCACCCGTCACGGTTTGTGGGTTTTGCCTGCGTTCCTCCCCTTGGGGGTAAGCCAGCTTTAGAAGAACTGGAAAGGGCAGTTAAAGAACTGGGAATGAAAGGGGTGCATATATGGACAAGGAGCGATGGGCATCATCTCGATGATAGAGAGATGTGGCCTTTTTACGAGAAGGTAACAGAACTGAATTTGCCTGTCGATGTCCACGTGACTCTCGAGCCTTCAGGGCTGGAAGCGATGGAGTCTAGTTATGGTCTCTACTATGTCCTAGCAAGGGAATTCGATATGGCGATAGCAACATTGCGAGTCTGCCTCGGCGGCGTCTTGGAAGACTTTCCTGATCTCGTGTTGATTATAAATCATTTTGGTGGTGGTGTATCATCGGTAATTGAGCGCCTTGAAGCTTACATGGAATATTTGGGTTCTGGCTGGGGCAGTTTTTATTTAGATAAACCTTTGATAAGCCGTCCCTGGAAGGATTACTGGGACAAGCTGTACTTCAACGTCGCCGGTCGGGAAATGGGGATTGCCTCTATGAAGTGCGCCCTGAGCAATATCAAACCGGAAAGGCTCGTATTTGGCACTGACTGGCCATTTAATTATGATTACAGGCCTCAAGCGGTAAAAGATTATGCCGAGGAAATAAAAAAACTTGATTTACCGGCAGGTTCGGCAGAAGCAATACTGGGTAGTAATGCCGCCAAGATATTAGGTCTTGATATAGGTAGTTAGAAGGTTCCAGGAAGTGTTTAAACCACTTATCTAGGAATTCAGCCGCCGCTTCCGATAATATCTCTTTGCCTCCTCCAATATCCTCTCGATGTCAGCTTATTGGCTTGGCGTCAGATGCGTCGGCTTGTGTGTGTCAAGCATCTAGAGCCGTTATCTGATTCTCTGTCGTAAAACACTAATTATATATCTTGCCATCTCGAAAATGCACCCAACTGGTCTCGAACCAGATTTTCTCCCTGGGTATAGGTCGTCTAGTTACCCATTTATTCTGAACTTTCCCATCTGGTGTAGCCACAGTCTCCAATACACGATCGCGAAATTCGATATTCTCGGGCACCATTGACCACTCCTTGTCCAGTTTGGCGTGTATCGGGACACCTTTTTTATCCAGCACAATCGAAGAACCTCGACTACCAACACCGCTCTGTATCTCAAACAGGATGGACTCCAAATACACCGCGTGAGCAAAGCACAAATGGCGGTTGCGAAGTGTCTCGACTTTTTCCACAAGAGAACTGAAGGCACCGCCTGATGCTTCCAAATGACGCCACTGGATCCACGCCTCGTTAACCGCCTTAGAGATTACCGCCGAAGAACGAATATTGGCACCAGCCAAAGTCATACGTTCTCGTAACTCTCTCCGTTCCTCCTGCCAAGACCGCTTGGCGTCAGCACACTTTTCAATCCAATCTCCAATATAATTCATGGCATTTTTAATAGAATTTCTCACTTTAGATTTTGCCACAGTCCAGTCGCTATATCGATTAGCAATATACTCAGCAACTCGAAATCCAGCCACCTGTCCAGAGTTCAGTGCCGAACCACCTGGACGGTAGACACCATGCGAGCCATTCACTTCACCAATTGGGAAAAGGTGTTTAATATTTGTCGATTCCCACCAGAGGTTGCCCGCCAGGCCGCCGTTGTTGTGCTGGGCACACACGGCAATTTCCAGTGGCTCTGTAGTGATATCAATCCCATTGTTTTGGAATAATTTTATCGACTCTGGATTCATCTGCTGCAAACGCTCGATTGGGGTGTCCAACAAGGCGTTCGACTTAAGAAGATATTCATGAGCCTCTTTACTTAAAGTGCCAAAAGAAAAGCCTTTGGGGCTATGCAGATAATCAAGAAACACGCGCCGTCTTTTAATGACTGTTTCAATGTAGACTAAGCTGTCAATTAGCGAAGAACCGTTAATCACCCTGCGCGCATCAAACGGCCACTCGTAACCTTTAAGGAAGATGAGTGAGCACATCTCGCCTGCCGAAGAGAAATAATCGTGCATAAACTCACGTTCTTCGCTCAGGCCATCGGTGCCGGTGCTTATGAACCGCGGTATGACCTGCATATAGGTGCCAGATACATTCCAGCGGAATTTGGTTGCTGCCAATCCGTATTGCGACTCAGGTAAGTTCTGTGCCTTTGCTCCTACCATCAGCGCCAACCCTATCGCCCCAGTATGTACTTCTGGATATACACTGGTCTTATACAGGCCGCCAGGACCACCTACCGCAAAGACTATATTTTCCGCCCCGTACGCTGCCAGACTGCTATCTTGCTTCATAACAATGGCTCCAACTGCGCGTTTGCGGTCATCTTCCCCATTAGTCAACAATTGGATAACATCTTCTCCTTCACGTATCTGTATACCTAGTTCTCTAACACGCTTCAGGAGCACGAGGCACATTTCACGGGAGGTATACGGGCCAATTGAAGTAGCCCGAGGACGAGGGTCGTTATCTGTCTGATAACCAAAGAACTGTCCGTACTCATCGCGGGGGAATGGCATCCCCAGATTTACCAGGTGCATAAAAGCACGAACGGACTGGCTGGCTTCAACCAGTGCCAGGTCACCATGCATCCCGCCCCCGGCGTAATATATCTCGGCCAATGCAATTGGAGAATCAGCGTCAGCACCACATAATCCCAGCTTATTATAAGTTTGCTTGTCGCTGCCGGTGTTTATGGAAGTACCCTTTTGCAAACCTTCCGTGATGATGAGAATATCTTCTATACCATTGACACGCAGTTGCACAGCGGCATTCAAGCCAGCGGCACCACTACCGATGACAAGTGTATGGACCCAGGTCAGGGGAATAGAAATGTTAGCAACAACTACCGTATCTTCGCGCATACTTTAGCAGCTTTTAATAAATTGCTATGTCTATCAGGCAGAGATGTATTATAACCTGTGTATCATAAGCCCGCCATCGACCATAATAACCTGGCCCGTGGAATATGCCAGGTCACCGCGCACCAGCGTCGTCACCGCCTTGCCAATATCTTCAGGTAAGCCCCAGCGTCGCTGTATGGTCAATCCTCCGGCAATCAACCTTTCGTACTGCTCTCTAACTCCTGCCGTCATATCAGTCATCACGACGCCAGGACGCACTTCATAGACCGGGATGCCAAATTCCCCCAGGCGTGCCGCCCATAATTTGGTAGCCATACTAAGTCCGGCCTTTGAGATGCAGTACTCGCCGCGATTAGGTGAAGCAACAGTTGCGGAAATGGATGAGATATTAATAACGCACCCCTCATAGTTTGAGTCGGCTTGCTTCTGCCTGATCATCCACCTGGCAGTGGCCTGCGTCAGAAAATAGGGCCCTTTCAGGTTTACATCCATTACGCGGTCGTAACTTTCTTCAGTGGCTTCCAGAATATCAGCACGATTTTCTGGCGCAATACCGGCATTATTCACCAACACCCTCAAGCAGCCAAAATGCTCCTCGATTTCGGAAAGCAGGTGCGATCGGTCGTCCCTGATAGCGATATTCGCCTGAATGTATAGTACTTCAACACCAGCTTTACGCAGCGCCGACAGGGCATCGCGAACCTGCCTTTCCGGCCGCTGACCGCAGATGACCAGATTATGCCCCTCACTCGCCAAGCACTTGGCAATTCCGAGGCCAATGCCCCGGCTCCCCCCGGTAACTAGTGACACCTTCTGCATTAGTTATCTTCCCGTCTTGTTTGAACCAGAGTTTTTTTGCCTTTCCCCAGTAATCACGGTTTCGGTATCATTGGTTATTATACGCTGTTCCCCAACCTTTCGTGCTCATGCCTTATTTATTTTTGTTTTTATCTTTTGCAGCTCTTTAAACTCAGGACGATTCTTATAGAAATCGTCCAGTTGATAACAGCCGGAAACCATCCCATGCCGGGGGGCAGTGGTGCAGTCACTGAAGGTCCGACAAATTTTCCTTCGCTGCAGCGGTCGACCTTCGAGTATATCGTTTGGCATTTCAGGATAGCTAAGGAGCATTCGCCCCAAACCAACGAAGTCCGCCTGGTCGGTGCGGATCACGTTCTGGGCGACATTTGGCAGCCATTCCTGCAGGTATGAGTAACCGCAGCCTATATAAACAAATGAGGGCCGGGTGTGTTTTAACTCAGCGCAAACGTCTATCAAACGCGTGACACCGGCCAGCGGATCCTCAGGGGGCTGATATCCGTCCGAAGGGGGGAACAAGGCGGGTCTCAGTATATGTGGATTATGATAAGGGCTACCCGCGGAAATGCAGATAAGCTGGACACCCAGCTCCGCCAACAAATCCAACAGCGCCAGTGGCTCAGCCAAGTCAATACCTAATCCAGCATCATCGCTTCCGAAGGCATAACGGAAAGCCCCTGTCTCTGGTGGCACTGGCTCGCCACGCCCGTCTTTGCCACGTTGAAAAGGGACGAAATCAAATACACTCAAACGAACGCCAATATGAAGTCCAGGTGCTTCAGCTCGAATTCCCTCCACAATTTCTCGCAGAAATCTGGTTCTATTTTCCAGACTGCCACCATACTTACCCGGCCTGTCCACCGCACTGAGAAACTCATGACCCAGATAACCATGGCAATGCTTAACATCGACAAAGTCAAAGCCAGCCGATTTAGCCAGCACCGCGGCGCGAACAAAATCATCAACAAGAGAGCTTATCTCTTCATCTGTCATAACCGGCGTATCAGGAGGCAGCCCGAACTTTCTATCCAATACCGGGTGGTGGTACAGAATTTTTGGCTCCAGACCCCTTCCCTTGGTGGGACGTGAGAAACGGCCGGAATGGGTCAACTGTAATCCTATGAATAAATCATCACCTGTGCCGAAGTGTTTAGTATGGGTATCTACCAGTATCTTACGCAGCCGGGCTATTTCCCCAACCGTCTCTTCGAGTATCATTAACTGATTCGGGTTGGCCCGGCTGTCCGGTCGAACCGCGGCGGCTTCCCCTCCCCATATCATCTTGGCCCCACTGAGGCCAAAGCGTTCCCAGCGCCGCCGGGTTAATTCCGTGGGACGTCCATCAAGAGTACCATCCCATCCTTCCATTGGCAACACGGCAAAACGGTTCCCAATAACCCTATCTCCGAACACATAAGGCTGCGCCAGTGGTGAATCTGCACCCGTTTGAACTGTTTCATCAAACGGCAAAGACACGCCTATTTCATTCAGATACGCTTTAAATTCACCGGCCGTTTTCAAAGATGCAATACGCCGAATTGTCATCACACATCTCCCCATGATTTATCTTGACGAACATATTATCTACCATCAACCACATCGAATTCAAGCAGGAGTGTATATTTTGGTGAATAACTTGACAAAATACCAATACCTGTATATAATCGGGCATACAATTCGCCGTGATATTATATACAATATATTATTTGCAGGGTCTTTGCTAATATGTCATTTCAAGTACAGGATATCCCTGGACACCGCACTATGCGACAGATAGTGGTAGAGAAGTTGAGCCAAGACATTACTCAGGGGCATCTGACCCCTGGTCAGAAACTGGTCTATTCCGACATAGCTAAGGAAATAAACGTCAGCGTTACGCCCGTCCGAGAGGCCATGAAGACCCTCGAATCTCTGGGGTTAGTTACCATACTTCCTTACCGAACTGCCTATGTCTCATATCTAACGGCTGATGAAATCCAGCAGATATATGCGTTGCGGAAACTGCTGGAAGGCCTGGCCACCCGGTTATGTGCAGAGCATATCAGCCAGGCGGAGCTCTCACAATTGCGTCTGGTTCTTGAGGATAGGAACAAGAAAATTAATGCTCTGCACAGCAGCGCCGACGATGCGGTCAGGTCGAGCTATATCACTTCCCTTCAACACCTTCACGAAGAATTCCACATGAGACTCTATAGAGCTTCTGGCAATAAATACCTTTGTAATCTCATTGGGCTTCTCAGAAGTCATCTTAGTACCTATTTCCCGGTTCTTCTCAGATACAATCTCAGTCGAGTTGACGAAGCGCAGCGTCAACACTCCAAAATTCTAACTGCCTGTGAGCAAAGAAATCCAGAACTGGCTGAAAGTCTTATTCATGAGCACCTCGCCAATACAGTTCATGTGCTTCTTGAACACATAAAGACCTGCCCCCCCCCAAACGATGCCGCAGGCGGCAGGGAAGATAAGCACAAGATTGGTGCCGCAGTGGACACTGTTCTCCACCAAAATACAGAACACCCTGTCCATGATATTGAGGAAATACGTCTATGGGGGAAGCAGAATAAATAGTTAATATTTTTTGAAAACGTGACTTCAATGTCTGTACGATAAAAATACGTGAAGGGGGTGATGGCTTTCAGCGAGAAAATATCCCAGGCAATTTGATTCTAAATATTTTAGGAGAGGAAAATGAACAAAAGAAGAATACTAGCTCTGGTGTTAGCGGTGTCATTGTTGAGCGGATTAGTAGCAGTTGGTTGTGCCCCTGAAGCCCCTGCACCGGCTCCTGCTCCCGCACCGGCACCCGCACCCGCACCGGCACCGGCACCAGCTCCTTCTACTGAGAAAGTGGAATGGATTGTCAACTTCATGGGTGGCCCCGAGCCTACAGCCGATGCTTATCACATGACTTCCGGCGGTTTTCTAGAGAGAACGGTGTGGGAGAATAGTGGTGGCCGCTTCAAGCTAACGGTTCGAGAAATGATGGTGCCAGAGGATCAGGCACACGATTTGATAGCCTCAAATGATGTCCAGCTGTCGGACTTTACCGCCTCCGATATAAGTGGCACCTGGCCGTCTTTGGACTGGGAGTCTCTACCCTTCCGCTTCAATGACCTGCAGGAAATACGAGCCGCCTCGCAAGACCCGGAGTTGCACCAGCTTATGCAGAAGCAGTGGGCGCAAGCTGGCCTTGTGTATCTTGCCAACATACCTGGCGGCGCCATGAAGTACTACTGGTCCAAGGAACCGATACTAACAGTTGCGGAGTTCAAAGGGCAGAAGATAAGAGTCAGAGGTGCCACCGCAACCCATACCATGGAGTTGCTGGGGGCCTCACCAATATCCATCCCGGGGTCAGAAATAGCAGATGCCCTCTTCCGTGGCCTGGCCGATGTTATTACTTCTACCCTGGACTATGGCCTGGCACAGGGGTTGGGGGATGTAGCTACGCAAATCAGCATCTGGAACTCCCAGCCGAACTTGGCGGGAGGCATATACGCGAATATCGAGGCTTTCAATGCGCTACCTGACGACCTGAAGCTGGTATTAGTAGATGCCAGTAAATGGGCCTCAGAAATGGTTTACTATGCGGCTGTTCCAGAAGAAGAGGCAAGCATGGTCTGGGTATCTACTACTCAGTTACAGATTGTGTATCCAGACAAGGCGGAGGTAGACAAGGCCAGAGAGATGGTCAAGCCGGCGATTGATGATTGGCTGAAGATTGCCGGTCCAGACGGACAGAGGATTCTCGATCTCACAGCGAAGTACATAAAATAAAATAGGGTTGTGAGAATCGTTGCCGGGAGGCATACCGTAAGGAATACAATACAGATAACCTGGTATGTCTCCCGGCAACAGAAAAACTGGATTCTCAAGACGCAAACGTAGAAATGCGAGGCGATGAGTGAAGCTGAAAAAACTACTTGACTCCTTCATTAATATTACTGACAAAATAGTCGTCATAGGCGGCCACGTGGCGGCAGCTCTGATAGTTATAATACTGTTTCTGACCATGTATGAAATAATTCTGCGTTATGTATTCAATGACGCTCCCATGATTGCCGATGAAATTGCCGCCTATATGCTGGTGGCGGTAGTGGCTCTGGGTCTGTCCTACCGCTGGCGTGAAGGGGGGCACGTACGTGTTGAAGCTTTAGTCAGCCGGCTACCGGCGAAAGCGCAGTACTGGCTTAGGTTATTCACTCTGACCGTGACGTTATCCTTTTCTGTCATGGCCACCATCGGGGCGTTTACCGTTATAGGGCGAACCATGCAGTATAACCTGATGTCTAACTCATGGCTGCGGATACCAATAATATGGCCGCAGCTGTTTATACCCATCGGTTTTATTCTGCTGTCCGCATATATTCTGGGCACCATCTGCCGTCACTTGATGAAACGCAAAGAATTTCAAGCTGCTGATTGGAGGGGCCTAGATGATTGAAACCGGAATGAGTCTGGGTGTTCAGGCCTTCATAATTATTGGGGTTATGCTGTTATTTCTAGTACTGGGAACAGAGATATTTGCCGCCATTGGCGCGGGAGCGGCCGTGGGTTTAATGCTGTTTTTACATCAAGGTCCCGAGCATTTTCCTCGGTCGATGTGGAACTGGGTAAATAGTTTCACGCTGACCGCGGTGCCGCTTTTCATTTTCATGGGGGCGATGCTTGCCCAGAGCGGCGTGATACGAATGCTTTTCCGGGGAGCTGACAAAATCATTTCCTTTTTACCCGGCGGAATGGCGGCTTCCAGCCTTGTGGCCAGCGGCATCTTCGGCGCCATATCCGGTTCCAGCATAGCTTCGGTAGCGGCCTTTGGCACCTCGGTACTGCCTGAAATGGAAAGACTTGGCTACAAGCCTAGAATAGCCATAGGTAGCGTAGTGATGGGGGGCACGCTCAGTGTACTGATTCCCCCCAGCGTAATTCTCATTGCTTATGGCGCTTATATGGGACTGTCAATACCCCGCCTTTTTGCCGCCGGGCTGATACCAGGGGTAATCCTGATGTTTCTCTACGTTATTACCGTCGTAATCATAGCCAAGGCTAAACCGGATCTGTGTCCGCCGAGAATAAAATACAGTATTAAAGATAAACTAACCGGCCTCCTGGATATTGTTCCAGCGGTGTTTATCATGACGGTAACACTGGGGTCGATTTTCGGTGGTATTATGACTCCCACCGAGGCCGCAGCAATGGGTGGTTTTCTCAGTATAGTAACAGCCCTGGTTTTCCGGAAGTTGAGTGTAACCACCGTCAAAGAAAGTGCCCTGACTGCGGTTAAAGTTGCTGCTATGATGATGCCTCTTATCTTCATAGTTAAGGTTATGGGTTATGTTTTCAATTACCTGGGAACTACCGAGGCATTGGCAACATTCATGGCCGGTCTGCCATTAGGTAAATATGGCATATTGGTCGTCATATTTTCTATATACATCTTACTCGGTTTCATTATGGAAGGTATCTCCATAATGTTGCTGAGCCTTGCCTTTGTCGCCCCCATTCTCGAATTGCTGGGATTTCATTTAATCTGGTTTGGGGTCATCATGGTGGTAGTAAATGAGCTTGGTCTGGTTACACCGCCTTTCGGTTTAAACCTTTTCGCTTTGCACGCCGTGGTTCCCAGATATTCTATATTTACTATAGCTTGGTCGGCAGTACCATTTTACCCCGCAGTGCTCATCCTGCTGACACTGTGTGTGGCTTTTCCGGATATAGTTATGTGGCTCCCGTACCAGTTATATTGATGAATCTGCTGATAAGTTGTCAGATTAAATAGCACTGTCACCTAGAAATATGAAGGAAGGAGAAAATGAAAGATGGTAGACATCAGCGTAGAGATAGCAGGCGTTAAACTGAAGAATCCGCTCATGGTAGGCGCAGGCCCCAATACAAAGAACTTCCCCACTGCGCTTAATTGCATGAAGGCTGGCTTTGGGTCTATCGCGATTCGCAGCCTGCACTTGCAACACGTAAACCAACCCCCCCATGAGCCCAACAGAGCGATCTATCAGCTTTATGGCGCCGGTAAGGACTTCACCAAGTCCCTCTATTCCTTTCAATCTACCGGGGCACCGGCAGGACGCGTCCTTACGAAGGTGCCGCGTGGTTTTGGAGGCGCTGCACCCATGCCCACACTGGAGGAATGGGCTGAAGAAGTGTACAAGATAACGCGGGCTGCCAAAGACTACGATTGTGCCATAATCGGTAATATTGGCTGGTGTGGAAGCAATCTGACCGACGAGGATATGTGGAAGGCTGAGGCCAAGGCCATGACGGATGCTGGTGTGGATGCTATTG
>SDBU01008968.1_pt1 | contig 11290 bp, 7 predicted proteins | sample 2277071 | NCBI WGS metagenome assembly SDBU01 (sample SAMN10397929, study PRJNA504765) | marine sediment metagenome | isolation source: marine sediment core GS08_GC12, 126 cmbsf | place: Arctic Ocean: Gakkel Ridge, Loki's castle | collected 2008 | reverse complement strand
TTTGGAAAGAAACGGGAAAAAAGTCATTTTTGAAATTGAAACATACTATAAACAAAACAAAATTATTCGATTTATCGTTGCATCAAGCTTTCTTGGAACGGACTCGATAGTCATAATTTACAGTGACCAAAAAGATGTATGGGATGGAAAAAAACGAGCTCAAGCAACAAATTATCCCTCCAGCATCATATAGGAGAAACAAGTTGAAGAACTCGCAGATGACTCAAGATTAGCTAAAGCTTAGTTTGGCTGCTATGGTTCTTCGAAGCCACGCCAAAGCAGTTTTGGTCGTCGAGTAGCCATATACTCCTCCTTTGCTGAACGCACGGATGACATAAATTGGACGGAGGTAAAATCTTCGATGCGCCTGATCATGTAATTCTCTTAGTTCATTCATGCTCATGGTTGGAGTCTCGAAAATGGGTGTAGCTGTATCATACTTATTGAAGTCAGTTATCTTTATCCAACCCATTTTCTTTACGTGATCGTACATTGGTGTCCCAGGATAGGGCGTAGCTATGTAAACACCTATCTCGTCAGATTTTATTCGTTCCAAAAGTTTTATGCTTTCCAATGCGGTTTCGCGGGTTTCACCCGGAAAGCCGAGAATTATGCTTGCGACGGTCATCAAACCAACTTCGTTTGCCCACTTGAAAGCATTAAAAGTCTGTGTAAGGGAAATTCCCTTGCCCATCGCTTCTATAACCTGCTCCGATCCCGCCTCGACACCGAACCATACGGCAATACAACCGGCATCTTTCATTTTCTGAAGCAACTCTTTTGTAACCATGTCAACACGGGTTTCGCAATCCCACTTTATCTTTAAGCCTCGCTTCAGGATTTCGTTACATATTTCCTCGGTTCTGGCTTGGTTCACAGTGAATGCATCATCATAGAAAGTGTATTGGTCTTCGCCATATTTTTTATAGAGGAACTCAAGTTCGTCCACGACTTTTTGTGGGTTTCTCATCCGATACTTTCGGCCGAACATCCTAACTGCAGAGCAGAAGTCGCACCAGAATGTACAGCCCCTGCTTGTCATAACTGGAAAGATAATTTTTCCGTACTTTTTGAATTGTTCGATAGGCCAAAGATGAAAGGCAGGAAAAGGTAGACGGTCAAGGTCTTCGATGTGAGGACGATCTGGATTTTTTATGACCGTATCGCCTTTTCGGCAAGTTGTGCCCACAACATTATGAAAGCTTTCGCCATTTTCCACCTTTTTAGCTAGCTCAAGAATCGTATTCTCGCCTTCGCCCCTCACTATTATGTCCAGTTGTGGGCATTCTTTTAGGGCCTCCTCGTCCCAGAAGGTGACATGTGAGCCTCCAATAAGGGTTAAGCAGTTTGGCAAAGCCTTCTTAGCCACTGTAATTATGTTAAGGGCGGATTTGTAGGTAAGGGTTGTAGAAGTTAATCCAACCATGTCAGGTTGACGTTTGCGAAGTTTATTTTTCACCTCGCTTAATGTGAGCTTGAGGGCTTGGCAGTCGATAACGTTGACGTCGTACCCGTTTTTCTCTAGAACGGCGGCAAGGTATCCTATGCCCAAAGGGATGAATGGTGGGTGCTGGTGAGCGTCTGGCGGGTATGGTGGATTTACAAGAGTTACTTGCATCCTTACACACTTTCCTAAAACATTTTCATTTAATAAGAAAGAGGGCTATTAATAAGGTTAGTGCGGAATACTTTTCCAAAAGCCCAAGAGCTTATGGGCGAAAAAATAGTAAGAAATATTGAAGAAAAACGATGCACCAGCAAGCATAAAATGATAAAAGCATATTTTAAATGACAGCATACCCAGAGGTACAAATGATGAAAACACTACTCATCAATCCACCACAGGCATTTTTCCCGGGTTCAGACCCTCCAGCAGCTAATATACCATTAGGTTTGCTGTATATAGCTGCGGTTTTAGATAAGGCAGGATATAACGTGGAAATTTTAGATGCCCTCATGACTGATTTGCCGTTCCGAAAAAAGGGAGACATAACAGAAGTTGGAATGCCTTACGAAAAAATAAGGGAAGAAATTCAGAGAAGAAAGCCAGACATCGTGGGCATAGCAAATCCGTTCACAAGTCAAGTGGAGCACGCTGTTAGAGTTGCTGACATTGTTAAAGAAATAGATTCCAGCATTTTAACGGTTGTTGGAGGTCCTCATGTAACCGTAGTGCCAGTAGAATTCTTGGAAGATGCAAGGAATGTCGACATTGTAGCAATTGGCGAGGGAGAATATACGATGTTAGATATTGCCGAGTTCTTTGAGGGAAACAAGAAGATATACGATGTACAGGGGATTGCCCACCGTATGGAGGGAAAGGTGGTGTTGAATTCGCCAAGACCATTTAACAAAAATTTGGATGATCTGCCTTATCCCGCTTACCATCTAGTGGACATGGAAAAATATCTTAATCCTGAAACGATAGAATATCGCAGCTTTCAGAACAGGGCATTATCAATGGTAACCAGCAGGGGTTGTCCATTCAATTGTAGTTTCTGTTCGGTTCATCTACATATGGGAAAGACGTTTAGAGCGCACTCTGTAGATTATGTTGTAGACCACATAGAGCATCTGGTGAACAAATACCGAGTTAAGACGATATACTTTGAGGATGACAATCTCACATTTGACATAGAAAGGTTCGAGGCAATTTGCGACAAAATAATTGAAAGAAACATCAAATTCCAGTGGGAAACTCCGAATGGGGTAAGGGCAGACTATTTGACGTTAGATCTTCTGAAGAAAATGAAAAATATAGGATGCCAAAGCGTCTTTGTCGGCGTCGAATCTGGTGACCAGTATGTTTTAGACAACATAATTGGTAAGAGCCTCAAATTAAAAAATGTAATCGAATTTGCTAAGATGTGCAAGAAGATAGGGCTAAAAACAGGGGCATTTTACATTGTTGGTTTCCCCGGTGAGACTAAAGAAAACATGATGAATACTGTCGAGTTTGCCCTTATGCTAAAGAGAAAATATGATGTTGGCATGCATCTGCTTTTTGCAACACCGTCATATGGCACCAGATTATACGAAGAATGCAACAAAAAGGGGTATATTCGAGGTAGTTTAACGCCGAGGGCTTTTGCTGAGGTGAGACAAAATTGGGGATTGCCATTAATAGAAACCGAAGACTTTACGGCGATGGAAGTAAAGGAGATAGCTTCAAGGGCAATGAAGACATATAAGAGGATAGCTATAATTAACTACCTCAAGAACCCTAAGAAAACATTAAAGATGGCACTGAATCAGCCAAATCTCGTTGGAAAATTTATCAGGAACATGCAATCTCAATGAACAGAGGCAAAAAATCAAAATGAGAAAACAAATCAGTAATCGTTTTTCTCTACTTGTAGGATATATCAATGTGGGCATTATTTTAGAAACATTTAAGTTAGAATATTCAATAGGATTAAATGTAGGGTAAACATGCTTTTGGGTGAAATCGCTTCCCTCTTACAATAGAATCGCGGTTTTACCCTTTCACAGAATAACGCTTTGACGTGAAAACATGAGAATCACAAAAATTACATGTTCAATGGTTGCATCCGTCTTAGTTTCATTATTGGTTTTATCGTCTTTTATGGCGTTTCCAGTTTCTGTGAGCGGCATCGTTGATTCAAGCATTACCCTAGATGATTACGGCGATTTACTTCAGTATGAGTGGCCACAGATTCATGGCGATTCAGGTTTTACTCGGTTCTCGGAGGGACCAGCCCCAGAAGCAGCAGACATTCTATGGAAAACAACCATAGATGGTATAGAAAGTTATATTGCAGCATTTAACGGCAAAGTCTTCGTTACAACATCAAGGAATGTTATTGCTCTCAACAAGGATACAGGAGCAATCATCTGGAACACTACCCTTCCTGACCGTCAGCAGTGGCCAGCAGTATTCAAAATTGATGAAACTCGCCTGATTATATCAAAATATTGTCTTGAAACAGAAACTGGAGAAATTTTGTGGACCAGTGACGAGTTTTCTGCTAAAGTGTCCTATTGGGCTGAAAGTGTTTACAGTTCAGAGGAACAAATGTTCTATACTCAAGGTGACTCGATGGTTCTAGCTTGGAACGTTTCCGATATGTCAGAACCGCCAGTACTAGAATGGGAAACATACATATCCGGAAGCACAGGATCCGGAACGGGTATACAATATGGTGATGGAAGAGTTTTCCCCGGATCGTTTGAGCCTCACCAAGTGGCTCTTAACGCCACGACAGGCGAGATTCTTTGGGATACTGAAACAACAGGTGCAATGTGTTTCTCAGGTTCCTATTACGAAGGCAAGTTACTCAAAGCCGCCGAGCAAGATAACACATTTTACTGTTTCGATGCTGAGACGGGCAACATATTATGGGAATATAACCCAGAAACTCAGCTTGGATACTGGGTCAGCGGCAGCGCCGTAGCATATGATATGGTCTATGAACTGAATAAGGATGGGTGTCTTTACGCTTTGGACGTGAACTCGGGAGAGTTGGTGTGGAAATATGAAGGTCCAGGTTACCTGTATTGGCCGGGATGGCCGGTGGTTGGCGATGGAAAAATTTATACCACGACAGGTCAAAGGGTGTCGATTCATCCTTACACATTGGAGTATAGTGAATCTGAGTTTGTGTGTCTCGATGCCTATACGGGGCAGCTCTTGTGGGAACTGCCTATAGAAGCCTATTCTCCGAGAGAGTCTACTGCTATCGCGTATGGAAACTTGTATCTTATTCCTGGCTACATTGAAGAATTCAAAATGAATAGTTACGTAACTCTCGATGAGGTTTGGGCTATCGGCAGTGAGCCATGGTCTATGTGGCGTAGCGATTCGGAGAACAGTGGAACGGGTCAGTCAGGTCCCATGAATCTGAATGTCAGGTGGAAGTTTGCGACAGGCGGCGGGGTTGTCTCTACGCCAAGCATCGCCGAGGGGAGAGTTTATGTTGGTTCACAAGACAAAAACATCTATTGTCTCGACGCAAGAGACGGCAGATTTTTATGGAATTTCACGACTGGCGCTCGAATCAAATCGTCACCAGCAGTAGTTAACGGAAAGGTGTACGTTGGACCAGACGATGGGTATGTTTATTGTTTGGGCGCAAAAGATGGCAACCTCATCTGGGAGAGGTATGTGAGCGGTTACATCGAAGCCCATTTCGATGTTGTAACTGGAATACGCTCTTCGCCCATAGTGGTGAATGGTAGAGTTTATGTTGGGTCGTTGGACACCAATTTATACTGTTTAGATGCTGAAGATGGAGAAGTCAAGTGGGCATATAAGACAGAGGGTCTCATAACTTCATCTCCAGCTGTAGCAGATGGCGCAGTCTATGTCACTTCGCAGGAGCCGACCTCCGGTGCTCTCTACAAAATAGATGCCATCAATGGTGATTTCATTTGGAAGCTCGATATTCCGTATATTTTTTCGGCGGATAGAGGCATCGACCTGCATGTATCCCCAACAGTTGTAGATGGCATGGTTTTTGCAGCGGCAAACAAGGATGAATATTATGGGGTAAACGCGGCAACTGGTGAAGTTGAGTGGACATTTGTTACCGCTAGGGGCACAGAAGATGCAGGAGGATATTTGGTTGGTTCTATGGCGTATCATGATGGCAAACTCTTCATTGTTGACATGTTCTTCATAACAGCCCTTGACGCAACGAATGGGGAAGTCATCTGGAAGAGCTGGCAGGGAACTGAGTTGTATGCTGCACCTACCTACGCTGATGGTAAAGTGTATGTTGCCACAGACAGGCGTCTAATTTATGTCATAAATGCCTCAGACGGAAAGAGGCTCTCATGGTTTGAGCCTAACTCTAACAGCTGGTCATCTCCCGTCGTCTATGAGGGAAGAATGTACATAGGAAGCAACGACTGGAATGTCTACTGCTTCAGCAATTACCCAGTGACACAAGGTCAGATTTCTACCGTATTAGACAAGAATCAAGTTGAAAAGGGTGAATCTGTTACGGGTAGTGGTCAACTTAGTCCCGGAATTGCTTATGCACCAATAACTGTGTCTTTCGTAAAATCTGGCGGTACAGTAGAGAAACTACAGGTTACAGCCCGAAATGATGGAACCTTCAGCTTTGATTACATACCTGATGAGGTTGGCGAATGGACTGTCTCCATCAGGTGTTCAGGAGCATCATACATCATGGAAAGCGTGGAGCTATCCCTTAATGTGGTTGAGGAAACATCTGTGCCAGAGCAAACCCCACCAGAACATGAGGACCCGATGAATGAGCAGACTTCAGGCATACCAACAGAGTATATCACTGCGGCAGTTGCCGCATTAATTGTGGCGGTAATTGCTGTAGTTGCTTATCTACTCATTAAGAAAAGGAACAGAAATTCATCTGTTGTGATAAGCGGCTAAAGCACAAAGAAAAGATTAGACTAAAAGTTCTGATGCTTCAGAGTAGACTTGGAACATTTTTTGGGAACAAATATCCCAAGAAAAATTGTTGCTAACAAATTCTCTGCCAGAGCGCCCCATCTTTTCCCGTAAAGATTTGTTTGAAAGGAGACTTGAAAGGGCGTTGGCTAGCTCGTAACTGTCGGGTTCAACTAGTAGTCCAGTTTCTTTGTTTTTTACGACTTCGTTGATTGCGCTAACGTTGAAGGCAACCACTGGCTTAGCTGTGGCTTGAGCCTCCAATAATGAGATACCTTGCCCTTCCTGTATTGATGGTGAAGCGAAAACATCAGCGCAATTGTATAATTTGTGGAGCATTGCTTCGGGAACCTCGCCTAAAAAGGTAAACTTGTCTGAGACACCCTGCTCTTTTGAGTAGGAAATAAGATTAGTTTTGAGTGGCCCTTCTCCGACTACTACAAACTTTGTTTCTTTGTTTTCTTTGATGACATATTTGGCTGCTTCGATTAGATAATGTAAGCCTTTTCTGGGTATTAGGTTGCCAACAAAGAGTATCAATTGTTTGCTGTTTCCGCCGATCATATCCTTGACTTTACAATCTTCAGTGGGCTTGAACCTTTGGATGTCCACACCATTCGGAACTATCCGTATTTTCTTACTATCAACACCATATAACTGAACCATCTTCTGGGTTGAGTACCTGCTGACAGTAACGATCAGGCTCGCCTCTCTGGCTGCTTCCTTTTCGATTCTTGCAAGCTGCCACATGAAAAGGTTAGAGAGCTTCATTCTAAGGGACGGAGACACGCTCTGTGATGATTTAATATACTCGTCAGCAAGAACGCCGTGAACAGTCTGTATGAACGGCTTGTGGTTTTTCTGTTTCTTGAGGGACTTCAGGAATTTGTAGCCGCTGACAGTGTGCGCTTCATAAATGTCGGCTTTAATTGTGTTAACCATTCTGGATAGGGATTGATTGAAAAACCAGTTGTCTAACGGAAAAAGTGTATCAGTGGAGAAGCAGGGAATGAAGGTTGTTCCGTTTATCACATTAGGTTTGTTGAAGCCCTTTTTTGTTCCGCTGTAAACCGTTGTGTCAACTTCATTTACCAAATTTTTGGCAATCTCAACTATTCGGCGTTCAACGCCTCCGAAGTAAAGGTGCGGCGGCTGAGTGTTAAAGACAGCTACCTTCAGCTTCCTGTTCATTGATATATGCCTCTAGGTTTGAAACGGTTTTCCCATGCCACTCTTTGGCAACACTAACTATTAAAATGGAACTAGATAGGATAAGCTCCGCATATTTTACAGAACTTGCTTCTCACGTTACCGCCTTTAGATTTGCAGTATGGGCACTGCTTGCATTCTGCATCTTTGAAGACATCGGAGGGTACACCAAAAGTTGACCTGAAAATCTCGTAGTAGAACAGGTGCTCCTTGTCTCTTATCGTGACCTGATCAGTTTCCTGATACTTTTTGGCTTTCTCTTGGAAGTATTTGTCAGAAATTTTTTCGCCGAAAACTTTTGGAAAAATGGTGGTTCCGGAGCCAAATTCTAGACGAGTCTTTAGTCTCCACGCGATCTCATCGGGCAGGAGACCCTCGTAGGCTTTGCGGATTATCCAGTTTCCCCAGATTTTGCCGCGTTCACGTCTAATCATCAGTTTTTGGTCAACATTGTAGGCGAACGATTTGAATTCAGGATCAAGAAATGGGGACTTGGATACCATTCCAAGCGATTCGGCCATGGGAATTGAAGTGAATTGCATCACCTGCCACATGTTTGACAGGTAGTCCTTCAGCTCTTTTTCGTTGAGACCAAAAAGCCAGCTGTAACCGCTTAAGAGTTCGTCCAAACCATCGCCTGTCATCATAGCTTTGATTCCGTTTTCTTTTGCGGCTTTCAAACCGACGTAGGCTGCTACGCTGTTTCTGATGTCCATGGGATCAAAAACCTTCAGAATCTTTATGACATCTTGAATGGCTGAGTGCATTTCCTCCTCGCCAAAAACATGAACTGTATGGTTCATCTTCAGCAGATCCGCCATCAACTTTGCGTACTTGAGGTCTAGTGCTGGCGAGTTCTCGAAGGCGACAGTGAATGCTTCCAGTTTAGTATATAGGGGTGTGCACAATTATTTTTATTTGTTGTTTTCACTGTTTTTCCTGATGAGTTTGCTGGAACCAGTCACGCCATACTATTTGAAGCCTTATCTGCTGTCACTATTTCATGTGCCCAGTGGCTAATTCCAGTATTGACCCAGCCTTTCTGAGGCTTGGTTCATCGTTTATGACCGCTTTCAAGCTTATGGCTAAAAGACCTATGATGCCAGCGTAAACCTGACCAGCCTTCTTCCTTAAGCCCGTAACATGTTTCCAGCAACCATCCAAGATCTGATCCTTGATCAAACTGTTAAACTGCTCCACCACGTACTAACGTCCTAAACTGAAACATCTTCTAACCCCACTTTTTCCTTTTCTCCGCGGGTTGCATGCTATAACTGCGGTTGCTCCAGCCTTTTTCACAGCTTCTTTGGTCTCTTTTGAGTCGTAGCCTGCATCAGCTACAACTCGTTCTGGCGTCAAGCCTTGAATAAGCTCTAGAAGGAAGGGTGAGTCATACCTGTTTCCAGGCGTTACCAACGCCTTCATCGGTAAGCATTCCTAGTTGACGGCTACGTGGAGCTTGAAGCCCCTGAATGATCCTCTTGAAGTGTAGCCCCACCTGCCCTCTGGTCTCGCCTATCCTTTAAGGGAGTGGAGTCCACAACCAGCAGCCTGCAGGGCAACGGATATTGAAGGAGTTCAGCCAGCAGTTCAAAGACTTTTTGAGGAGTTCTGTGTATCGTTTCCACCATCTGCCGATAGTGGTTCTGTGTGGAACCCGTTTGAAACCTAACGCTCTCACTGCTTTCCTGTTCCTTTTCAAGTAGCGGATGAGAGCTTTATCGGTTCCAATCCGTTTAAGTCGAGCGTAAACGAGGAGGCGAACGGCCTGAAGTCTTGGATAACCAGGGTTCCCCCGCTTCCATGTCTTCTTAGAAACCATGGTCTTATTTACGACAACCCGGACAAGCTCATATGCTTCCATAAAAACAAGTTAGGACACAAAAACAAATAAAACTAATTGTGCACACCCCTATAGTATATTTTGATGCTACAAATACGATGATGCTTGTGTTTAATCCTCCGGAAAAGAGGATTCCGTCAGTTAGGTTTTTTTTAACGATCTTGTCTGTGAGTTAACGAATTTCTGAGCAAATTTGATCAATTGAATCCAATTCCAGTTCCCTCAGAGCGTAGTTTACAGGATAATTATGTAAATTTAAGGTTTTTTAACTAAACCTGCAAATCAACAGCATATTTTCGAGTTTGCAGGCTAGAAACGGTTACTGTGTTTTGTATTTCCGAATTAAGGCCACTGTGGCTAAAACAATTACTAGAGAACCCAAAGATGGAAGTGTTGTTGCTAGAGTTAAGCCGAACGGAGTGAAACTTAGGAAGAGTCCTATTAGGGCTGTGACGGCGAAGCTTAATCCTATGGAAAAAGTGAGTCTTTCGATTACGTCCAGTGTTTGCTCTTTGGGAAACAGTGTTTCGGTTAGGCAATAGCCAGGCAAAAAGGCTGTGAGAACGAATGCGAATATGTAACGTATGTAGGATAGTGGTGTTCCGGTTTCGGGAAAGAACATGATTGAAATGAATGACAGGGTTGATGTTGCTATGATAATCCAGAACCAGCGGCTTGTTTTTGGAGACAGGAAGCTGATGAAGTTTTTATGTTGTGTTGGTTCTTCAAGGGATACAAGTCCCTTTTTGTGAAGGCTTTTTACTTCTTTTTCTATGTCTTTGAGTGTAGCGTCAACTTGTTCTTGAACTAGCTGAACTAGTTCTTTCACGTTGTCTGGTTGCTTTGTCTCCAAGATGTCTAAGATGATTTTTTCGAGGGAGTTCATTTGTGCACCAACTTTCTTATTGGCAGGTTTACATAAAAGCGTAGTTCTCAAAGTCAGCTGATTGACGGCTACAAAGAATACTGAAAACAGCAAAAAGCGAATCCTGAGAATCCGCTTATATGGTGTTAAGGCTAGAATTCTGAAGAATATAAAAAAAATGGGCGTGTAGCCCATTATAAAATTCTGGTTTGTTTAGGTTAGCCGACTAGCTTGAAGAGCGGATGCATGCCTTCGACAGCTGGTCTTGTGCCAAGTTCTGCGGTGGCGGTCAGTATGTATGTGTCAATTACTGCAATAGCGGGGAAGACGAATTCTGAAAATTCGATTGGCCCAAACATGATCCAGTCTGCTCCGATCATTGGCAGTATAGCGTTTTGTGCTGCGTCGACGGCTTTTTTGATGTTTTTCGGGAAGTTGCCTTTGACCCATCCGAGGGTGTCAGACACGTTTCCGATGCCGGTTCCAACAGCTCCGCAGTCACCATATTGTTCTTTGATCAAGTAGATTGATCGAAGTCCTGCACCTACGCCTATTCCCCATGAAGGCATGGCAGTGTCGATAAGTGTGGCTTCTATGCCTGCTTTGTCTGCCAGCTCCAGAATCTTGGGTAGGATTTCAAGTTTGGCTGTGGTGCTGTCGTCCTGAGGATTGTCACACAAGATGATGGATGCTTTGACTTCGCAGTTCTTCAGGTTTTCTAGTTCTTTGTCTTTGACTCCGTTGTATATGGAGTTGTTGATAATTCTGGCTGATAGGCCGACTTCGTGTGCCCATTTGATGGTTTCTATTCTTAGTCTGGGGCTGATGGCGTCTATCTGTATTGGTGCTTCAGTTACTTTGCTGATGAATTCGATGTAGCTTTGGAAAGCCTCCACTGAAGTTCCTACGACATCCAAGATGAATGGGTTGGTTGTCATGTCGGAAAGCTCGTCCATCCTGTTAATTAGAGCTTCAGCTT
>SDBU01008967.1_pt1 | contig 11290 bp, 9 predicted proteins | sample 2277071 | NCBI WGS metagenome assembly SDBU01 (sample SAMN10397929, study PRJNA504765) | marine sediment metagenome | isolation source: marine sediment core GS08_GC12, 126 cmbsf | place: Arctic Ocean: Gakkel Ridge, Loki's castle | collected 2008 | reverse complement strand
GCCAGCCTGGCGCCTCTTCACGCCTTCGAACAGAAATTACCGGCAGCTGTTATCAAAGAGGTAAGAGATCTGGAACAGAAAATTCTCAACGGTACTTTCCGCGTTCCGGTTGTTGAGGAACCACCCTTTTCTGATTAATAAGTTATATTATTTGCAGGCCGGTGAAGCCAAAGTTTTACCGGCCTGCTTCACTTTCTAGACAGCTAATATTTCTTGAGGTAGAGTAATGGCAGATAAGGCAAATCCCGTTGTTACAATGCGCTCAGTCACCAAACGATTTTTAGATGTAACAGCCAACAATAAAATCAACTTCGAACTCTTTCCCGGTGAGATCTGCGCTCTTCTGGGCGAGAATGGCGCCGGAAAAACTACATTAATGAATATCCTCTTCGGCTACTACACCTGTGATGAGGGCGAGATATTCATTAAGGGGAAGAAAACCGAGCTGACCTCCCCCCGAGATGCAATTTCACAGGGTATCGGCATGATCCACCAGCATTTTACTTTAGCGCCCTCGCAGACAGTACTGGAAAATATCATAATCGGCACCAAATCAAGCAAGGGTCTCTTTCTGGATATTAAAGCAGCAACAGAAAAACTGCTGCATCTTCAGGAGAGTTTCGGTCTTCAAGTTGATCACCGGGCCAGGGTGTGGAGCCTTTCTGTAGGTGAGCAGCAGAAGGTGGAAATACTTAAAGCCCTGTACCGCGATGTAGATATACTCATAATGGATGAGCCTACTGCTGTGCTTGCTCCAATTGAAATAAGAGAATTATTTAAAACCTTAAAGTCATTAGTAAAAGAAAATAAATCCGTAATCTTTATTTCCCACAAATTAAATGAAGTTATGGAGATCTGCGATCGTATTCTGGTTTTAAGGGGCGGGGAGGTCGTTGCTGAAAAAATTAAAAAAGAAACCAGTACCAGAGAATTGGTAAATCTAATGGTGGGCAGGGAAATGTTGGAACAGCTGGAAAAGAAGAAGATCTCTACCGGTGAAGCGGTTCTGGAAATTAAGGAGCTTACTGTAGCGAATGACAAGGGTCTGGAAGCAGTTAAAAAATTCGATCTATTGGTGCGAAAGAAGGAAATAGTCGGTTTAGCAGGGGTTTCCGGAAATGGACAGACCGAGCTCTGCCAGACCCTCTTCGGCTTGAGAAAACCCCTGGCCGGAACTATTAAAATAAAGGGAAAGCCACTGCCCCCAGGCGACCCCCAACGTGCCATCCGCGCCGGAATGGCCAGGATCCCTGAAGACCGGATTGAAACCGGGCTGCTGATGGACCTGACAGTGTCAGAGAATATGGTCCTGGAAAACCATATTTCAAGTGATTTCAGTAATAAGGGCCTGATTAATTTCCAGGCAATTCATGACTATAGTGATGAGTTGATCAAAAGCTTCAGCATAAAGACTGCCGGCAGGGATGCTGCAGCCAAGAGCCTGTCCGGCGGCAACCTGCAGAAAGTAATCCTGGCCCGGGAACTATCAGGATCACCCAGCTTAATAATCGCTTCACAGCCTACCAGAGGTCTCGATGTAGGCGCCATGGAATATATCCACCAGCGGCTGCTTGAGGAAAAGGAACGGGGCGCCGGTATCCTGGTTATCTCCGATGATCTCGATGAAATCTTTGCATTAAGCGACAGGATAATCGTTATGTATGAAGGTGAAATAATGGGAGATATTACCATAGATGAAGCCTCCAGAGAGCAGGTGGGCCTCTGGATGAGCGGAGTATTAAAATGATCAGTTTCAGAATTGTAAAACGCGAACCCCTTCCGGGCTGGGCAAAATTATTAATCCCGCTAGCTGCAATATTTGCAACAATGATCCTCTCGGCAATCCCCATTATGATCGCCGGAGGCAACCTCTGGAAATCTTATTTTTATCTCTTTAAGGGCGCCCTGGGCACCAGGTTCAATTTCCTTGAAACCTGTGTGAAAGCCAGCCCCCTCATCTTTACCGGCCTGGCCGTGGCTTTTGCCTTCCGCGCCAGGTTCTGGAACATCGGGGCAGAAGGCCAGCTTTTAGCCGGAGCTTTAATGGCCGCCTGGATAGGTATCTACTTTACCTGGGTTCCTCCCCTCTTAATGCTGCCACTGGTAATGGTGGCCGGTTTTCTGGCCGGCGGGGCCTGGGCAGCTCTACCGGCCATTCTCAAAACCAAGCTTAAAGTAGATGATGTTGTATCCACCCTGCTCTTAAACTACGTTATGCTGCACATCATGGGCGCACTTCTATTCGGCCCGCTGCAGCAGCCGGCTTCCAGCTGGCCAAGATCATCAGAGATCATGGAAGCAGCCAAGTACCCCATGCTGATCTTTCGCTCCCGATTCCACCTGGGTATACCACTGGCTATAATTGCAGTAGCTGTTATCTGGTTTATCAACAAAAAGACCGTCTTCGGCTACCAGTCACGGGCAGTTGGGGTAAATATAAAAGCGGCGCATTTCGGCGGTATTAATACCACCTCTGTAATCCTTAAGACCGCGATTATTTCCGGCGGCCTTGCCGGGATGGCCGGAGTGGGAGAACTCTGTGCCATTCAGCAGCGGCTGATCCTGGATATTTCTCCGGGATACGGTTATGCCGGTATCGTAATCGCCATGCTGGGAAACCTTCATCCCATTGGCGTGCTCTTGTCTGCTTTTTTCTTCAGCGTAATTATTGTGGGCGCCCAGACCATGAGCCGGATGACCGGGGTACCGTCATATATTGCCGAAGTAATCCAGGGTATGGCCTTGATGATCATGCTCGTCTTCCTTCTCTTAACTGAATATAGGATAAAGGCGGTGCGAAAATGATCAATGAAATATTTAATATAGCCTTTATTACCGGACTGATCGGTGCCACAATGCGTATGGCCACGCCTATTATCTTTGCCACCCTGGGAGAGATTATATCTGAACGCTCCGGCGTACTTAACTTAGGGATTGAAGGCATCATGCTCATGGGAGCAATGACCGGTTTTTTGATTACCTATATCACCGGCTCACTCTGGCTGGGTGTAATAGCTGCCGCTTTAGTTGGTATGGTGCTCGCCCTGCTTATGGCCCTGCTCTCAGTATACCTGGGATTAAGCCAGCATGTTTCCGGACTTAGTATTACCCTCTTTTCCACCGGTTTAGCTATGTTTATCTACCGCCTTTATATAGGCTCTCCCATTATTCCGCCCACTGTACAGCCCTTTACCCAGGTGACCATACCCCTTCTTTCCAGGATCCCGATTATCGGAGATGGCATCTTCAACCAGTATCTATTGGTCTATCTGGCCCTGCTGTTGATCCCGGTTATTTCCCTTATCCTCTACAAAACCCAGGCGGGCTTAAAGATCAGAACCGTGGGTGAGAATCCCTTTGCCGCTGACACGGTAGGGGTTAACGTAAATCTGACCCGCACCCTCTGTCTGGTAGCCGGCGGCGCTCTCATGGGTATAGGCGGCGCTTTCCTGACCCTGGCACATCAGAACATGTTCCTCATCGATGTAATCGGCGGCAGGGGCTGGATCGCCATTGCCATGGTCATTTTCGGCAACTGGGATCCTTTAAAGGGAGCCCTGGGTGCAATTATGTTCGGCTTCCTCGATGGCCTGCAGCTCCGGCTTCAGGGCCTGGGGTTCAGGGTTCCCTTTGACATCTTCCTGATGATCCCCTATATATTGACTATTGCAGCCCTGATTATAGTATCCAGGAAGGCAACTGTGCCGGCCGGGCTGCTCAAACCCTATAGAAGGGAGGAAAAGGGAGGATAACGGACGCCCCGCAGGCTCCTCCTATATTTTTATCTGCCTGTTACCTCCTTACCATCCTTGACTACATGCAGGGGTGCTTCATGATTGGTAAGAGTTTCCCAAACACTCCGGGCATTGGCAACCACCAGGTTGGCTTTATTCCCCTCTTTTAGATCGAAATCTTTAATTCCCATAGCCCGGGCCCCATTCACCGTGATCAGGTCATAAAGTATTTCCATTTCTTCAAAGGTGGTCATCCACAGCAGGTGTGCGGCCAGGAAAGCCACTTCGGGCATATTGTTGCGGCCGAAGGGATAATAGGCATCCGCAATATCATCCTGACCCAGAGCCACGGCCACACCACCGTCATAAAGATCTCGTACGCGTGCATGCAACGGACCGGTTTGCGGATCACTCACAATGCCTATTTCAGCCTGCTTCAACAGGGCAGCGATCTTTCTGAAGTAAGGTTCGGGATAGAGCTGCATTGCCCTGGCATGGTGTACCATGACCCTTCCCTGCCAGCCTTCCTTTATAGTTTTAACGGTGAGCATCTCCAGGGTTCTTAAACCGGGATCACCGGCATCATCGATAAGCATAGAGACATCACGGTCATATTTTTTAGCCAGGTTAAACATCAGGTCAATATGAGTTTGAGAATCTTCATCGGTAAATTCGATCCAGGGAATACCCCCCACAACATCGGCGCCGAGTTCCATGGCCTCTCTTACATAATCCTCAGCTCCGGGATCTCTTACTACACCATCCTGGGGAAAAGCAACAACCTGGAGCTCAACAGAATCTTTAAACTCCTCCCTGGCCTTGATCAGGGCTTTTACACCTTCGAGTTTGGCTTTTGTATCCGTATCGGCAAATGCGCGTATATGGGTATTGCCGAATTTAACAGCCAGTTTTACCGCCCGGCGGACATTCTCAATAATCCAGCTTTCGTCATACTCTTCCTTTACCTTTGCTGCTAATTCAATTGCCGTCATGGCCCCGCCCATAGACCCTCCCTGGTAGGTGGTAAGCGCTTCCTGCCCTACCATAGTCAGGGTATACACTTTACAGAGATGTAAATGTCCGTTTACATAGGATTCAGTTACCAGTTTACCGTCAGCATCTATAGTACTATCAGCTTTTTCATTCAGGCCTGCTGCGATTCTGGAAATTCTACCATCTTCAATACCAATATCAACAAGTTTTTCTATAGAATTTCTGGTTCTTGCATTTTTTATCAGTATATCAAAGCTCATCAACGACTCCTTATAGATTATTATTGTAGAGATTAATCATTATACCTCATAGCTGCCATTCAGTACAATACTTAAGAGAAGTTCCAGAAAATATCATTATCACCAAACCGCCGGTGCTGTGCCGCTTCCAAGAGATGATCATTCTTTATCACGGCGGAAGGAGCCAGATCAGCAATTGTTCTGGCAACCTTAATAATTGAGTGGCAGGCCCTGGAGGAGAGCCCCAGCTTTCTGGCCGTTTGAGCCATTAGCAACATTCCCTGCTTATCCAGGGTACAGAACCTGGGCAACTGGCCCGGGGGAATGCGGGAGTTCCAGGAAAAGTCCATTCCGCGGTATCTCTCTCTCTGAATATTAACCGCCCGTAAAACCCGCGCCCGTACTTTTGCACTGGATTCACCCATTTCACCAACCAGCTCCTCCGCCGGTACAGACTGCAATGGAATTCTGATATCAATCCTGTCCAGAAGGGCTCCCCCGATCTTTTTCCAGTAGCGATGAATCTCACTGGTGGTGCAGATACATGCCAGTCCTTTCTGACCCAGATTTCCACAGGGGCAGGGATTAATTGCCAGTATTAGCTGAAATGAAGCCGGAAACCAGAGTTTTGAGCCTGCACGCACAATAGTGACTTTGCCATCTTCAACGGGCTCCCTCAGACTCTGCAGGATAGATATTTTAAATTCAGGCGCTTCATCGAGAAAGAGGACTCCCTCATGAGCCAGAGAAACTTCACCGGGACGTGGAAAGCTGCCGCCGCCTATAATTCCCTCATTAGAAGCAGTATGATGAGGTTGACGAAAGGGAGGATAACGAATCAGCCCTGCACCATCGCGGAGAATTCCAGCCAGGGAATGGATGCGGGTCACTGTAAGGGACTCTTCCTCAGTAAGTTGCGGCAGTATGGTTGGGAATCTGCTCACCGACATACTTTTTCCGCTCCCGGGCGGTCCGAAGAGCAGCAGATGATGCCTGCCAGCCGCTGCCACCTCCAGTGCCCGTTTCATAAATTCCTGCCCTCTGATATCAGAAAAATCCCCATAGCTGCTGTTTGAATACAAATCAGATGATAGAGGAACAGGGTCACATTTTTCAGGCTTGAGCTGGTTCTTTTTAGTAATGCCGGAAAATATCTTAGCAGCTTCTGTTAAAGAGGATATCCCGAAAACATCTCCGCCCTTTAACCCTTGAGCTTCCCTTAAGTTTTCTTTGGGTACAATAAAATAATTTGTTCCATTCGCTAATCCACAACCGACAGCTGAAAGCACACCGGTAGTAGAACGCACATCTCCACGCAGGTTAAGCTCTCCGAGCACCATGATCTTCCGGGTAATATCAAAGGGAATTTGTTTTGATGCCGCTAATATGCCGAGAGCTAAAGAAAGATCATAGGCAGCTCCCTCTTTGCGAATGCCGGCAGGAGCCAGGTTAACCAGGATCCTATCTGCCGGACAAGAAAAACCACTGTTGCGGATAGCTACCCTGACCCTTTCCTTAGCCTCCCGCACGGCATTATCGGGAAGACCAACAATATCTATACCGGGTATGCCCCGGCGAATATCCACTTCAACAAAGACCAGCCGGCCATTGATCCCCAAAGGTGCATGGCTAATAATAACAGATAACATTTACCCCTCTGTATTATTAAAAGGGGTTTTAAGAGTTGCTGCTTTTATATTTTATTTTTTTTATTTCTTCCTGAACCAAACGGTCACACCGCTCATTAAACTCATGACCGCTGTGGCCTTCAAGCCAGTGCCAGTTTATTTTCATTGTACCGGACAGATTTTTAAGCTTTTTCCACAGATCCTGATTTTTAACCGGTTTTTTCGAGACGGTAAGCCAGCCATTCCTCTGCCATTTTTCTATCCACTCGCTGATTCCCCTCTGCACATAACGGGAATCGGTGTAGAGATCTATTGTGCTCTGCTGCAATTCCTGTCTGGCCCCTATTTCTATTAATGCAGAGATAACAGCGGTTAATTCCATCCGGTTATTGGTGGTAGCCTCTGCGGAGCCGGAGTTCTGCAACCGGAATGATCTTTTAAGAATTATAAAAGACCAGGCGCCGGGCCCCGGATTACCGGAGCAGCCACCGTCAGTAAACACTTTTATTAAAGCCATGAACACCCTACGTCGCTTTTTCGCCTCATTATACGAGGACTCAATTTCTTTTTGATGCAAAGAGGAATTGAACTATAGTGCCGCCGTCACTCTTACTGGATATTTTGATCTGGCCCGAATTGCGCTCGACTATGGTCTTTGCAAAATAAAGGCCGAGGCCCTCATGATCAACTTTGGTAGTAAAAAAGGGGTCAAAAATCCTCTTTATATTCAGGTCATCAATACCAACCCCCTTATCTTCGATGATAATGCCGACAGCTCCATCTTCTTCGATAAGTCTTACGGAAATTGCCTGTTCATAGCCCTGGTTGGCCTCCACAGCATTTTCTAAAACATACTCTATAGCTTGAATTAGTTCCGCCGGATAGCATTTTATCTTTATTGAAGAGTTTATCTGCAGCTCTAAAATTATCTGCGGATACCTCTTCCGCATCTCCAGCTCGCTGTTTTTAACCAAACGCATTACTTCCACATTTACCATTATACTTGACCGGCTTCCGGTCAGAGATACCAGCTTACGGATAAAATCCTTTATCATCAGACTACCCTCTTCAACAATACTCATGAAACGCCCTATCTCTGTTTCGTGCTTCACGAGCTCTTCCCGGGGTAGAGCCTCACTTGATTTCAGATTCTTAAAGAGAGTATTGAGCCTGTTCTCCAGGGAGCCCAGTCCGCTGGAAATAAAATTAACGGGATTATTTATTCGATGAGCGATACCGGTAATAATTCCTCTCAGTTCCTTTATTTTATCCGTTTGAAAAGACCTTAACTGCTGACGGTTCAGCTCATCAACAATAATAAGCAGCTCCATGTTGCGTTTTTCCAGGGAAGCTGAATACTTCAGCGATTTACTATAGTAAGCTTTGTAAAATATTCGCTCTACCAGGGTGCCGATCAACGTTCTGATCGGCAGTAGAAAAACAAACAGCAGAGAGGTTACTAAGAATCCCGCTACCCTTTCAGTGAGCCCATAGTTGGCAATAAAAAGCCTCAGCACCGGTTCGTAGAGGATGGTAAAAAAAGCGAGTATTACTAAAAATAACACACCATAAACAATATAGCGATTTACAAAGTATTTAATATTAAAAACACGATGTTTTATCAAACCAATCACAAAAAACAGAGGAACAAATACCAGGAAAAGGCTGGCAAAATTACCCATACTCATGCGCAGCCCCTGAGAACCGCCAACGATCAGAGGCAGTTGATCCAGGAAAAAATAGGGAGGAATTGCAATTAGAAATCCAGCCAGGATCCACTCGATCTGCCGCTTATCGCTTAAGTGGGGGGTTTTAATATAGGCGCTTACCAATAGAACGGTATAGGCAATATAGGCGATACCATCAGAAATATTATTTATTTTACCCAAATAACGATACTGAACCAGCCAGGATTCCTGACCGCTCAAGCCCCACATGGAGTAGTAATACAACCTTGAGGCTATGAAAAAAAGATATATCCCCAAAATCCCCCAGATAAGGGTTAAACGTATTGAGCGCTTGAAGCGCGGGAATGGAAAGTACAGCGCAAAAAAGAACATAAACCACGAGGTCAGTTTGCCGAAGTGAATTAATAAATTTGAAAAAAAACTCTCATAATAAAAGGGTTTAACACAGGTAAAAACCAGGTAAAAGAGGGCGGCAAGGGTAATAAAATTAGAAGCCCTATCCTCCGGCAGATTAAAGATAAGATAAAATACCGTAAATGTTAAAGCTATGGCGAATATTAAAGTAAAGAACCAGTCAATCCTGGCAGGGTTAATTGCAGGCTGAATATATACTGTTCGTTCGCCTGATTCCCTGCTTTTGACCTTAACTTCTACAGGATCAAAATCCCATACTTCTGCATCCGCCAATACCACATCACGGCTGCCCTTGATGGGCCGGCCATTGATCTCTAATATTACATCCTTATTGGGATTTAGACCCGAGGCAACTGCCGGCGAAAAAGGTGTTTTAGGTGAAAAAAGCACCTCTCCCTGATCATAAATCACTTCAGGGTAATTAACTACCAGCCCGGTATTTGGTTTAAAGAGGTAGCGGACAAAATATACGGCTGAAAAAGAAGAGAGAATCAGAGCAAATGAAAATAGAATTAAAAAGCGCCATTTAAATTTTAAAAAATGCCTTAAGGATCGCTCATTCATCAGCAGTTGCTCTTCTTCAACTAATAACGGGGAACCTTCATACGTATTATCCTCCTGCCGTCAAAATCAGCCGCCGGCACAAAATAATCTTTTATCCGTAAAGGCAGATACTGAAAGACTTCTTCAGTAACATAAAAATTGCCTTTTTCAGCATATTTCTGTCCCAGGTGAAAAAGCGAATTCAGCGTGTCCGAAATAACTTGTCCGGTATTCTTTTTAACATATACCAGGTTGCCGGCATGGAGTACAATACGCATGGAGATAAAATTGGGGAAAAGAGAACCCTCCACATCGTAAAGCTCTTTAAAAAGTCTCATTCTGAAAGTGCTGTAAATAAAATCATTACTATCCGGAGAAAAAGGGAAAAGCACAATCCCGCCAAAACGGGACCAGATCCAGAGCCTGCCGCCGTAAGGCTTAAGAGCGGATTCAACATAACCTCTGAAAGAGTTGAGGGCAACGGCGAGGTTACTTGATCCATATTTCTTCTCCATCTCTGACCTGCCATCCAGCTCAATATACATCAGGAAAAAGGTATATTCTTTGCCGGGAACAATTTCCCGCCAGCCCTGCTTAACCGGTATCAGACCGTTTTGTATTGCAGCCTGCTCTTTATCCGTAGGACTATCAATAATTACCTTTCTGTATTCCTGTAGATATTTTTGAATACCTTTTAATCTCTTCAACGAGATCCCATCTTGGATTACACTTGAACCGGCATAATCAACACCGCCCTGCCGGAATAAGGCGCCGATATCCCTGGTCTGATTTTGCGGATCGATCAATCCCCAATAGATGCCACGTTTCCGGCCGAGAAATCTGAATAAAACGCCAGTCTCTTCTTCCGAAAGGCCGCTTGGATCCAGGTATATTAAGGTGGGAATATTCTTAATTTCAGCCAGGTTGACCCTCTTTTTAAGCTCATTAAGTGAATAATATGCCGGACCGGTGAAAAACTTGTTCCTGTGGAATGAGCAAAAATAATCATGGGCCTGGCTGTTATCTGAGAAAATCAGAAGATCCACTATTTACTCCAACCTCAATCGATATTTATATAGAAAGTTCTGAGATGATATTTCAAATGGCTGAAAAAGGCTGGCCAGTTTGCCACCGAGATCGCTGTACACTCCTGGTGAAATTGTGAGACTATTCGCCTCTGTCTGCTGTGATTCAATCAAGTTGACCCTTTTTAAAGTCTCACTTTCAATCTGCTCAGTATTATTGAGGAACCGGCACTGGCCGGTATGTACGGCAACGCGCAAGGCAAGGGGTTTTCTGATGGGCCTTTCCAGCAAATTGTACAGAAAAAGCTCCAGTAGCAGCTCTATGCCGCAGATTGTTGCATCAATATTCTTATTGGAAAAATAAAAGGCAGCCAACCCGCCATCTCCCTCCCAGTTCCAGACGCGTCCCTCTCTATTCTCCACCAGCCGGCCGAAGAGCTCCTGCAGATCAGAGTAGAGCCGGGAAATCTCTTTTTCAGGATACATCCTGACCAGTTCTGTGTTACCAACAATATCCACCCGTAAAAAAGAAAAATCGTAAAATGAACCCTCACGCAGGACGCTCCACCCCTTGGTTTTTACCCCGTCTTCCGATTCAATAAAAATTCCATCTTGAATTCTATAGGCATAGCCCATAGATTCTATTTCGTTTATTATCTGGGGCAAAAGACTGATGGGAAATTTTCTGCCCATTACACCATTTTCATGCACATCTATTAATACTTCTACAAAGCGAGCCAGAAGATCGCTCTGCTCAATATCGCGGACAATTTGCCGGGCTGCATCGATTTGAGGTATGGCGATGCTCTCAGGAAAGCCGCTTCTCTGATAGAGGTTATAACCAGGTATAACCCTGGCGGCCAGTTTTACCATTCGATGAACATGCACGGAACGGGACAGGGAATCGATTATCATTCTTACCAGGTAGGGATTTTTTTTCACGGCCCCAGCTCCGGGATATTCAGACCGGCCGGTATCCTGGTCGGCCGCATTTTACTGTCAACACAGACCCAGGTGACCTCAGCC
>SDBU01008966.1_pt1 | contig 11291 bp, 18 predicted proteins | sample 2277071 | NCBI WGS metagenome assembly SDBU01 (sample SAMN10397929, study PRJNA504765) | marine sediment metagenome | isolation source: marine sediment core GS08_GC12, 126 cmbsf | place: Arctic Ocean: Gakkel Ridge, Loki's castle | collected 2008 | reverse complement strand
TGCCAAATCTCTGGGTATCGTCAAGCCGTAGACAATACTAATTGGAGTAATGTTAAACATAAAGTTGTGGGCGATTTAATTATCCACACAAATGCCACATCAACCAAGAAAGGGATTCCAGGACTAAGTACCCACATGCGGACGGCAGAGCAATTAGATGACTACTTTGAAACATTCAAAAGCGTAGCAGAGATTTGGGAAAAAACTGCGGGAAGTAAAACACCAAAAGTATTTGAATTTCCATCCATAATCACCTTAAACAAGGAGTAGCAATGTTAGGAGAGTCAGAAGAACGTACATACTTAAATGTTTCTTACGGGAAACTTCGTCAACGCGCCAAGGAAGGCCAAGAAAAGGCAAAGTCTCGCACGCTGGAAGACGGGACAGTTATCTGGGAAAAAGTTTACAATTTTCTTGAAGGAATTATCGATAAAATATTTATGAAAACCCATGAAGAATATGGAAATTCATGGCTCATTCTTATGAGTGATGGAGAAGAGAAATTCTCCATTCAAGTAAGCGAAAATTCGAGATATGGAGATGACCTCTTGAAAAAGATTCCAAATCTAAACTATGGAAGAGGATATAAAATTACTCCATACGATTTTGAAGCTGATGGAAAACGGAAATGTGGAATCTCAATAAAAACCCTTCAAAGTGACCTAAGTGTTATAAGTTATTACCACACATTCGGTAAAAACCCAGATGGATCTGCAAGCGTCACAGCAACAAATGGATTTTTAGAATATGATGGCAACTGGAAGGATAAAGACGAAGTAAAAATTTACTTCATGAGGGTTCGCAAGTTTCTTCGAGAAAAATCTCTTGAGTATTTAGAAAAAGATAAATCAGCGACAACGAGTGCGAAAGCGGTTACTCCTGGCGTTGAATCGGGAGAACCTTTTATCGATGGACTAGAGACACCACCGCCACCAACCGACGAGGATGCGCCACCACCAAACAAAGGAGATGCTCCCTTTTAGATGAACCATGACCCGTGCCCCAATCGGACTTCTTGTAATAAGGTGCTTAAAGAATATGCTGAGTTTAACCACCCAGACAAGGACAGTATTGGGGCAATGTTGGATCAGTGCAAATGGATTCGGTGTTTGGCAAATCCAATTAATCAAAGGGAGTTGTCGACAGAAACAATAAAGGAACTCTCAAACAGGATTGAAAAATGAAATTTATACAAATATGTTGTGGTACAGATGGTGGTCCTGATGAAATATATCATGCAATCTATGGATTAAATGACATTGGTGAAATTTGGGCGAATGAATGGAATAAAGGAAAACGCTATTGGAAGAAAATCGATCCACCAAATTTGAGTGATATAATACAGGATAAATCATGAAAAAAGTCCTTTGGGTAGATACGGAAACTACAGGGCTGGGACCAAAAGCAACCGTTATCCAAGTATCTGGTCTCATTGAAATTGACGGAAAAGTTGAAGATGAATTCAACTTCAAATGCCGACCCTTTAGCAAAGCAGACGTAGAGGAAGAAGCTCTCAGTATACAGAGTAGAACTTTGGAAGAAATCATGGCATGGCAACCACCCCTAAAAATGCACGCTGAATTAACTGCTATTTTTGAAAAGTACATCAACAAATTTAAACGGGATGACAAATTCACTCCTGCTGGTCACAATGTTAAATTCGACATTGACGGCCTCTCAAACTTCTTTAAGCTATGCCAGGACAATTATTTCGGCTCTTGGATGACTTGGAACCCTATCGATACCATGCAATTAGCAGGGCTTCTCAATTATATGGATAGGATTACTATTCTTAATTACAAGCTGGAGCCTTTGTGCAACTCGTTTGGTATTGATTCAGGTGCACATGATGCTATGGGAGACATTAAGGCTACCCGTGAATTAGGCTTAAAGATGATTCAGATGTTAAACACTCCTAAAGAAAAAGAAGTCTTGTGAGATTTTTTTTAGATCAAGATAACAATTGTCATTGGTATATTGTTGATGCTAGTAAGCGGAAAGAATGGTCTGAATGGCTTGAGCTTTCCGAAGATGATGAAAATTCATGGAACGCCCCTTCGTTTGCTCAAGAACTTGGTGGCCATCCTAATCGGGTTGAATTTGGAAACGATTTTAAAAACGTATAAATAAAGGAGAAAGAATGAAAATACTTCATTTTAAGGCACAAAACGTTCGTGGCATCAAGGTTGTTGACATTTCCCCCAACGGAGACGTGGTTACCCTATCCGGTAAAAATGGTGCCGGAAAGTCCACCGTACTCAATGCCATTCAGAACACCTTGACGAGCGGAAAGCTTCCCGTCCGCAATGGGGAGAAGAAGGGCACTGTGACAATCGATCTGGGTGACTACACAGTGAATCGAACAGTTACCGAAAAAACAGATCGCCTAGTTATTAAGAACAAAGACGGCGCCACATACCCATCCCCACGAGAATTCCTATCTAAGTTCATTGGTGAGATGTCTATTGATCCCCTGGCATTTATACGGCTGAAAGAACGTGATCAGTTGAACGTTTTGTTTAAAATGAATCCAGGGCTCGAAGACAAGCTTGCTAGATTTGACAAGCAAATTGAAGCACTCAAAACAACTAGTAGCATGGTTTTAGGTGAAGGTAAAAAATTGAAGGTCGATATCGAACGGGCTCCGCATCACGATGACGCGCCAGAAAAAGAGATTGATACTCTAACTATTGTGGACGAACTGGAAAAAGCCAAAGCCAATAATGATAATGTACATTCGTTACGGGACGATATCACTTCTACCAGAGAAGCAATAGAAAAATTATTGATAAACGAACAAAGCTTTCAACAACACATCGATGAGGCCAAAAAACAACTTTTTGAAACTAATGCCGAAATAGTCCGAGTCAAACTTGAACTCGAAAAAAGGCAAAAATTGTTCGCAGAATGTACATTGATTGATGTTTCAAAAATAAAGGAAAAAGCTGAATCTGTAGACGGGCAAAATAAAAAGGTTAGAGAAAATTTCGCTCGTAAAGAAATGGAGACCGAAAAAGACAACGTTGCTAAAAATTATTCCGCACTTGGCGACAAAATGAAAGAAATGGAAGGATCAAAAAGATCACTTCTCGCCAAGACGAATGCTCCGATCGAGGGACTTCATGTGATAGATGGAGGCATAACATATAAAAATGTACTTATTAGCCAACTGTCAACCTCTGAGAAGGTCCGCGTAGGCGCCTCAATCGCCATCGCCCAGAACCCAAAAGCCAAGATAATCCTTGCAGATGATGTATCCCTTCTCGACAAAGACAACATCAAAATCCTGCACGAGATTTGCAAAGACTTCCAGTTGTGGCAGGTTGTGAACGACGATTCCGGCGACATCGGATTCTACATAGAAGAAGGTGAAATTAAAGTCTCTAATAAAAAGGAGGCTCCAGTCCCAGCATGATTGCAATCACAATTGGATGCATAATCGCTTTTTTATTTTTAATATGGTTTTTCCTTAAAGGACTCAATGGTGGCAACAAATAAACCTAAACCAAAAAAATTTGATTGGAAAACAAGGACTCCCGTACAAAAGGATCCATCTGGAGATCGTGAAAATAGATACAATGGATGGCAATACGAACCAGGGATGTATGGTGCTCTTGCGGGAGGATCGGGGGCTAGGACGCATCCTAGTGATAATGACTTTATGGAATTGTGATTTGTATCAATTTAGAGAAAAGTTGCGATGAGAACCGATTTAGAGCGACGGGCCGACCAGTAGCGTACTGATTTAGAGAATCGTGATGAGACTATATGATTTGTATCGATTTAGAGAAACTAAACGGGAGGTTGCGAGAGGAACCGATTTAGAGAAACGTGTTGAGGTGGCTCGCATTGGGACGATTTAGAGTGGCGTTTTGCCTCGTTTTGTATTGAAATGTCGTGATTCGATTTAGAGAAATGGAGTGAGATGCTATGCATTGAATCGATTTAGAGCAATGGGATTGGACGATGTGTATTGGAGTGATTTAGAGTTTCGGAACGCGTTGCACCGATTTAGAGAAACGCATTGTGATGATAAGAGTCGATTTAGAGAACCGACGTGGGGCGAAACGAAATGAGTCTATTAAACCTAAAAAGGAGGCGTTATGATCAAGTACACGAAAATTGATGTAGAACTACAGTTTCGTGAAACGGTGTATGGTGGTGTTCCTAAAAATTCAGAAGTAGGTAAAACCTGGGCCGAACTAAAAGGTCTTACTGATGATCAAAAAAAATTGATCGAGGAATCCACCGACGAGGTTGTTGAGAAAATGACCACTGGCTGGCTTACAGACGATGTTGGGGTTTTCGCTTTAGATATCACCATGAAAGCCCATTTGAAGGATTGTCTTAGTCGACTAGGAGTTTACAAGAAAAAAATAGGCAGTAAAAACGAAATGCAGTTTGGTGGATTCATCCGTCCAGAACGATTACGGTTCACAAACGGGTCTAATACACCTATTAAAGAGCCTCACGGCAAAAAAGACTGTATAGCCCACGTAAATGGTCCACAAGGGAGAAGAAGCGCCTTAAAGACTGTTGAGTACCTGGATAAACCCAATTTAAAATTTAGTTTTTATCTATTGAATCCACATTCACGATTAACCGTTGGCGATATCGAAAACGCCTTTTTGGTTGGACAGGAATACGGATATGGAGCCAACAGGTCAATGGGGATTGGTCGATACGACATTGCCAAATTTGATAAAATTGATGATGTAGAAATCAAAGCAGGAGACAAGATTTAGAGGACCGTAGCGCAAAGGATTGATTCGATTTAGAGAAGCGTACTGGTACGACTTGATATGAACCGATTTAGAGAAATGGAGCGCGGTCCTTCGACACGGCGCGATTTAGAGTTGTGTTCCGAAATGGATTATTGCGAAACGATTTAGAGATACGTAACGGTGTGAATTGATTTAGAGAACCGGGATGTACTGCGGCGCCACGCTTTGAGATGATTTAGAGAAATGTGCCGAAACACGATGAACCGATTTAGAGAAGCGAGTTGGGCCGAATTGCGGTGCGACGATTTAGAGAAGCGAACCGATACCTGACGAGATGAAACGATTTAGAGGAGCGCAGCGCACAGGATTGACTCGATTTGATTTAGAGGAATGATATGAAATTTGTTTTCCTATTTTTAATTATTGGGTGCTCCCATACCGAATGGATTTTACCACAGTACATGAATAATTATCGGTTGGCTAAGGGAGCAGATACAGCCTTTGTTGTAGGCGTAAAAACATTCACAGAATGCTTTGAGTGGCCAGGGAAACCCGACAGTTGCTATTCATTCGCTATGCACAAAGTTAAACTAAAGTGGTGGAAATGAATCTAACAAAAAAGCGCAAAAACGAGATCCTGCATCAGTCTTTAAATGGATTACCTGTTCATGCCATAACCTCGCTTATAATGTGGGAATACACCTCGCCTCCCAAAATGAGTTATCTGAATTTGCGAGTATATATAAAAGAGAAAATCGAAAAAGTATTACGTGAAGCTCTGATTAAAGGTGTAAAAATCAAATACAACAAAAAGGGGTTTATTGAAAAGGTGGAGTTAAAATGACCTTTGAAGTAATCCGTAAAAACTGCAAAGAATGTAAAGATGATTTTGCCGTCGAAAGGATTAGCCAAGTATTTTGTGATAGGAGTTGTGCAAAAAAGTGGCACAATCGGGATAAAAAGAAGAAGTATGCCGAAGCGAAACGAAGAACCTAAAGAATGACTGGAATTATTGAAGTTGATTCAGATCGTGGTAAAAATATTGGATTTACTTCTGATCGGTTTAGTCATGATAGCTACTTATGGAAAATAGAACAATATATCTACATTTCTTTTATTGAATCATTACAAAAAGGAAACTTTCACAAACTCGTGACATCAATCACAGATCAAGGGCTTGGAGTTAAAGTTCCAACGCCACTTGGGAGAATGGTAGATATTGTTATGAAATCAGGTTATAAAAAAACAACAGAAGGAGAATGTGAAATTTGGGTATTGGAGAAGAAATAATGCAGCCAGCTTGCGACGGTCTGGACCTAGGCCAGCTATCGTCGTTTCCGTTTTGCAAGACGGGTAGGCTGGCTGTTTAATTTAACAAAGGAAAGTTATGCATTCTAAATACCAAAAAACAGGGGATATATTCGATAAAACGATTGAAGAATGCGCGGAATTGATTCACATTATTTGTAAAATCAAACGATTCGGCATAGACAACTGCCATCCAGAAACAAGAGTTACTAATAAAGATCATTTGAGGTTAGAAATATTTGATGTCAGAAAGCGTTTGGAAGAGTTATACGAAAAGTTTTATGCTTAAATAAATGCACAGGTGGCGCAAGAGAACGCATACTGGGGTATAGGTTTGTAGTGTCAGGATTGACTACCCGACGAGCTCAGCTACGACCATGCTAGGGAGAATGGCCTTGGCCCTGTGCATAAATAAATTATGGGAATAGATAAGTTTCATTATGAATTTTATAGTAAAAATCCAAAAGTTCTTGGGGGTCTTGAATGGTTTAACGAAAGCGATTGGATTAGGGTTGCAAAACAGTTTCGGAAATGGATTAGAAGCGACAAGCGAAGATTGGAGGCGTACAAGAAATGGTTGTTGTTAAATGACAAAATGTGATCAATGCTAGGGAGAATGGCCCTGGCCCTGTGATTAATAACCATATACAAAGGAGATTCTATGAGTTTAGAATGGACTGATTCACGAGTAGAAAAAGACATCAAAGAAGAACTTGAAACTGTTGAAAAGATTGTTACTATGCTTTCAATGGCTGACAGGAAAAAATCTACTAGGATTTTGGAATATGTAGATTCCTTTTTGGAAGGAAAAGAAAAAAATACCTCATCACCTTGGTTGAAGGCAGGGGATCTAGATGTGGAGGATTTTAAAAAACATATTCTAGCAGAAATGGAAAAACGCAGAGAGCACGAATCAGAGGCAGACGCAGAATGAGCAAAGAAAACACCGAAAGGGGCACGAAAATTTTTGAAAATGATTCCCCACCACTTTGGTTTCCTAAAAATAGCACTGATTGGAAAGATTGGTCATCATATATACTAATTAGTGGAGAAAAGTTATCAATCCAATTCCGAATCAGAGGAAACGTATCAATGGAAGAATTAAACGAATATGATGAAATATCCGAAGATTTAGACAAAAAAATTGAAAAATTTTTGCAATCAGGTTTTGGAATACGAGACGTAGAATTGTCGGAGTTCGACGAAAAACTCAACATTATTTGGGAAGTTGGATTTTTTTATAAGCAAATGCGTATGACTTATATAAATACTAGTTTAGTTGTTGGAATCGGTTATTAGAATGAGCACCTTTGGTCCAGCCTACGACGAAAAAATTGATGGCAAAAGGATCAACAAACAAATGGAATTTATTAAAGCTTTTATGTTAGGTGGTAATTTTTGGCACACCCTAGCAGAAATAAGTTCTTTTCTAAAATACCCAGAAGCAAGCGTGAGCTCACAATTGCGACACTTGAGAAAAGAACGATTCGGTGGATATATTGTAGAGAAAAGACGAAGGGCTGATGCTGGAACCTGGGAGTATCGAGTATTGGAGCCAATAGATGAAAATAATCAATTGAGTTTAAACCTGTGATGATGTTTCCAAAAAAAAAGTGGTCAAAAAAGAAAAACCCAAATTGGCCAATAGATGAAACTACAAAGAAAAAGACCAAATACCACTCAAAAACACAGAAATGTAGTCTGGGACATATTCACCACTCTACAGGAGAATGCGGGTATTGCAATAACCTACTATTGCAGACGAAATGCACTCCACGGCTAGTGAAGTCGTTTAAAACGCAAGTGAAGTACTCTTTAAAGGTTAATGGAAAACAAATAACCAATCATTTTGTCGATTTCGAGGTTATACGTCCAGATGGGAAATTAGAAATCCACGAGTACAAGGGATTTGCAACGGCTGTATGGGCTATCAAACGTAAGCTATTTGAAGCTTTGTATCCCGACATACCCTATCTGGTTATTCCTCATCAACCCAAGGGAAGGATACGAATCCGCTAGTTCTTTTTGAATATGTCGCGAATGCCTACGCCAGCAATCCCGCCTGCAACAGTGGCCAGTGTTTGAAACATTTGTGCATCGATGATGCCATTGATTTGTAGGACACCTAAAAAAACAGATATCCACATTCCCAATTTTGTCTTTGATACTTTACCCTTCTCATTATAAAGTAGATCCTTAAAAAAATCCATAAACTCCTCCTTGTTAAAAATGTTCTGATATAGTTAGATGAAATTCATTATATGGACGCATTATCTCCATAAAGAGTTGAAATGTTGTGCCGGAATTTACCACAAGCCTTTCGTTAGTTCTTAATTTTCCCCAATATTGCGCCAACAAAACACAAGCCTCAGTATTTCTTTTGAAATTTCCTTTGTGGAACAACACATGCGTTCTTCCTGGTACATTGGTTATTTCAAAAGTTTCACCAAATGTCGGCGAAACAATTCTTTTACACATATATTGCTGTACAGGAATAGAGGACTTACTAACTTGATTTTCATAATCGGGAGGCTCCAAACATACGGAAAATACTTCTTTGTTTATTTTGATAAGACCAAACGTCCCATACTTTTCATTTTCCTCTAGTCTTAGCAACTCAACAACAGGATGCATGTGCAAATTCTCCCTGTATTTTTTTTGCGTAATAATTTCTGGCTTCAATTGCATCTTTGATGGTTTTGAAACCCTTACAATATCTACGTTTCCCTTCTTTACAAAGTTCAACAATCCAGCAATCACGAGTTTTGTGACGGTATATATTTTTATAACCATATTTATTGTTGACGGATGCACCCCTATTAAATGAATTTTCCGAAATAGAACATCTTCTTAAATTAACTTTTCTGTTGTCAAGTTTGTTTCCGTTAATATGATCAATAGATTTTCCCTTTGCAGGTTTTCCTGTGCTTACCCAATGCAAACGATATGTTAAATTATTTGCCCTTGCCATAGTAGTAACAGCATATCCATCTGCCGACAAATGCCATTTGTAATTTTTTATTTTTAAATAATATTTGGCATCAACTATAGCTGTTCCAATAAAATCTCCTTTATTGTCGGAAAGACGAATCAAACAGGTATTGTTTGTAAAAGTGAATTGATTAGGATCAAATTTGGTTCTATTTAAAATTTTTCCAACTCTTCTGATCTGTTGGTAATGCTTACAACAATAACCAAGAGCTTTAATGTGAATTAGACACTTTTGGACTTTGCAAATCATTTCAGTTTTGCCTTTTGTTTGCGGATGTCCTTGTATTGTTTGTTGATTTCTTTGATTAATTTAAGTTTTTCTTTTTCGTCGATCTCACCTTTCAATAATCTTTTCCTAACTCGTGAGACCGCCTGCAATTCAGATGCATGACTACCAACAGTAATTTTTATTCTATTGATTTTGGATTCTGCATTTGGAATATTTTTTTCGGTCTTTAAAAATTCAATATACTCATTTTGCTGATGTGGTTCTACGCGATTCCACCATTTCATGAATTCCAATTTCTTTTTTTGGCTTCCTGGACTAGATATTCTTTTAGCCAGATTTTCTTTAACACTCATATCCTGTAAATGATATTGGGACCAAATTAGATTTTTGAATGCTTTAGTTTTCTCCCAAGCGCCATCCTCTGCAATTTGTTCCATAAAAGGCTCTACGCCTTTAAGAGTTCTTTTTAATTGTATGTATGGGAAACCTGTGAGTTTGGCGCCTAAATCAAATAATTTTGTGCCAGCACGTGCCAGATCACCTTTACCAGCAGCTTCGACCAACTCAAAAAGATCAATTACGGGCTTAGCAATTACAGGAACAAATTTTCTTTCAAATGGAAATTCTACTCCTCTCGGCTTACCTCTACGAATTCTTAATGGATCTGTAACGACTGCTTTGAATGAGGCATCTATGAATTGGCCTACAATAGGGCTTCCACCAAACATGTTGAATAAACCTTCTTCAAAATATTCTTCGGGTTCTTCCCATGGTGCTTTCAATGCATGAACAACCCATGTTGTCCACAAAGAGGGTAGTATAATCCACGCCATAGCTTTCCCAACTTTTCTCAAAGCATTAACATCTTTTTCCTGGGTAAGCCTAAAGACAAGATTTGTTTGACGATTCAATTCTGTCATAAATGTGGTAAAAATTTTCCCCATCCCCCGCACCCTAAACAATGCTGGTTGACTAAGCAAATCACCAGTAGCTTGTGTTTTTGTTATAGAACCATCTGCTAATCGAATAGCCATTTCTTCGTCTGCGGTAGAAGATAAGACCTCTCTATATTTTGATAACCAAAGTGCATTCGTAATAAGCTTGTCACTTTCAGTCATTCCAGCAAACGAAAATTCTCTATATGCGTCCCACATATTCATAATCTGATTGAAAACTTTTAGTTTAGCTTCACCAAAGCCAAAAATTTTTCTGGTGTCATTTTTGGTTACAAACTCCTGGATGTCTCGTTCAAAATTACCACGACGATTCGCCATCAACTTAGATTTTGAATCAACAAATTTATCTATCTTTTTAAAATCTGTGACCATTTCACGCATAGTCCTCATAAGTGTTGCAGGTCTTACTTCGGTTAATCCCCTAAAAAGAGCAGCAGGTTGCTGTATTACCGTAGTAATATTGAATCCAATCACAGAGGTTACATAATTGACTCTAAGCCAATCAGAAATTTTATCAAGTATGTTGTCGTTAGAAGAAACTCTACCATTAGAAACAAGAGCCAACCAATCTTCTAATTGTCTTGTAACTGTTGGATCTTTTGCTTGCATAGCTTGTTTAATTTGTGGCAAATTCAAAAATTCATTTATTTCTAATACGGCCTGATTCATGGCGATATAATTTTCTTGATTTGTTGTTACTTTACCAATAGTTGCAAAGAAATCCCATTCTTTATAAGCCACACCAGATCCCGTTCTGGACTTGGTAAAACCCTTACTTATGCTGGCACGACGTGAACCGGCCCTTGCTAAGAGATCATGCATTAGATCGTTGTCCGGCCTCTGTGTATCAAGATTTGAAATTGGGAAATATCTGACTTCCTTGCTCATGTTCACGCCATGTTGCTGGCGGAAGACTTCGTTGATTCGGTCGAATTGTACAGTATCAAAAAAATCAATCAATTTATCTACGGCGTCTTTGTTTTTTTGTGGAAGGTCTGCAACAACTTGATCAATAATTTCATTGGATACTCCAGTGCCAAGTAAATGATTTCGATTGCCAGGATTTTGAGAATTGGCATATAC
>SDBU01008965.1_pt1 | contig 11291 bp, 7 predicted proteins | sample 2277071 | NCBI WGS metagenome assembly SDBU01 (sample SAMN10397929, study PRJNA504765) | marine sediment metagenome | isolation source: marine sediment core GS08_GC12, 126 cmbsf | place: Arctic Ocean: Gakkel Ridge, Loki's castle | collected 2008 | reverse complement strand
ATTATCTGGTTTATCTAATTTATGTATTCGCCTGACCAATGACCATGTAAGTACATCAACAGGTAATAAATTATTAATTTTATTAACACCCTTAACTGTTATTTTTGCCAAATGTGGTCTGATATTAATAGCCAAATAAGCATATATTTGCTTATCCTCGCCAAATGTAGCTACACCCTCCTGAGGTTGGATTGCCACAGGTATATTGGCTTGTACTCCTTTTTTGGGATAGAGATCAATAATACCTATGTGCAATGGGGAAGGAATACAGTACAGTGGCAAATTACCGTTATCTATATTCTCAATAGCAGTACAAATATCTTCCATCGCAATTTGTGACGCATATAGACGATCCAAATCTAAATATAACCTCAAAAACCAGGGCCCATATGATACTGATTGACCATCCTCATCATAAAAAACATTCATCTCCGGATATAGTGTAACATAAATTTTATACCAATAGGGATATTCTATTCCTACGTCACTCTTAAAAGAAATATCTGGCGCTTCAATATCAGAATCACGTAACACATCCGCCACAGTGACGTGTATTAGATTGCGACGAATACGTAGAAAGTCCAAATCGGTTATATTTACAAAATTATTAGGGGTGTTTAATGTCCTATTGGCAAAATGCACCGTACAATTCTCACTGGATCTCTGAGGACTGGCTCCGATCAGTTCCCTGAAAGCTTTAATACCACCTTTTACGGCCATAGCCACTCCTGTAAAATGAAAAGTATTAAGAGTTGACTGGGTTAAAATCTGTCCTAAAGCTTGGGCGGCTTGAATACCTACTAAATTACCAGGACGAATTAAAGCTGCTAAATATAAAGCCACTATTGATTCTTTTAAGGTTTGGATAGCCATAGGCGTAATAACTATTTTAGAAAACTGCATGATTAATCTTTTGACAATTTGTGTATGTAATTCTTTAGAATAACTCGTCAACGGTGTAATAGGTAATGGCAGAGAATTTGCTATATCCTCTTGTTCTGCCTGGGTCAAAGGGCGAGGCACTAATCTTTGGGCCAAATTATTTTTGAGTTCTGTCATTTGTGCCAAGCGTTCAGTAGGATCGATACTTACCATATCTTTGGCCAATCCAGCCTTAATGTTTCCAACATATGGTATAAATTTTTGATGGAGATAGTGTTGAGGATCAGCAGGAGGAAAGATATCCACCAGGATGCTATTCATTTCCTCCTGACTCAATGCAGAAAGGGTGGCCATGTCCTTTTAGGCTAAAAGGAATCTTTTCAAATTATAAAATCATTTTTTTTAATAAAATTTAATATTTGAATATATACCCATATTTTCAACTTAATTAAACACCTATTCTATCCATAATGTCATCTGCCTCACTTGTGGCTGGACCATCATAATTATTGGTTGGATTATATCTCCTCCTGCGTCGGGATGCTCTACTCAAATGGGGTGGGGAGGATTTATTATGAGCATGCTGCTGTTGAATAACTTGAGGTTGAGGAATTTGAGGTTGGGGAATTTGAGGTTGATGAACTTGAGGTTGATGAACTTGAGGTTGATGAACTTGAGGTTGATGAACTTGAGGTTGGGAAAATTGAGGTTGGTGAAATTGATCTTGGGAAAATTGAGGTTGGGAATAACCCTTAGAACGAGCTACATAATTTTCTGATCTATGTGTTCTTGAACCACCCATTCTTTGGGATAAATCTGTGGTTGGAGCCCTGCTATTAAGTTGCAACGGATAATTAATATTATAATTTTGATTAGAAATTAAATGTTGTATTTCTACAATAGCTCTTGTTATAAATTCTAATTGTTCTTCTGTAGTTGATGTTTTATATGTTAATTGTTCCATGTGATTTTGATAATCATCAAAATCATTGGCTAATGCCAAATGTTCTTCATTTAATCTCCGTATCGCTGTACTTAATTTGATCATATTAACAGGTATAACCTGCAATTTACCAACTTCTTCCAGTTGTGCCGCTACTTTAGTAGATAAATCTTTAAGTTCTGCTGTTAATGTATTAACTCTATGATTGGCATAAAAAGTACCACCTATAGCTGTAGCAAGAGCGGCACCGGACAAATATAGTGAAGGATCTTTTAATTTATCCATCTTTGTAAATAAAATAATGCTCCTTAGGTCCTGCCATCAGTTAAATATATTTTTCAATCACTTAATATTCGGGAATATATATTATTTTATATATAGGATTATGTTAGAAAGGGTCGCCTATATTTACACCTCAAAATACTACCAATATAATATTTGTATGTTATTACGCACATGTAAATCTTATAATAGTACTATAAAAAGTATATTAGAGGAAGGAATTACTATATATGTCCCTCTTATTGTGGGAATATACCTTGGTCAAACAACGTAGTTGTTAACCCTCCGTGCGGCCCTAGGGCCGCACGGAGGACACCCATATATATTATAAAAGACGGAGAAATGATGAGAAAATAAGAATTATGTTTTCAGGAATATAAAAAGGAAGCTAAAAAATTTACATTAGATTTAAATGTAAATTTTTTTGGAGCGGGACTGAGAAAATGAATTATAAAAAAATTGAATTATAAAAAATTTGTATATATATAAGAAATATATATCTTATTTCTATATATTATACACATAATGTCTGACGGAGAATTTTATTATGGTAATGATAGTGATATTGACATCGAAAGTGACGATGAATTTTACGGAAGCGATGACTCAGATATGGATGATGATTCTGATGATGATGAATCTGATGTTGATCCTACGGCTTTAATGACAGCTCTGGGTGTGGGACCTAAACGAGTAGAAGAGGTAGAGGAAGAGGAAGAGGAAGAGGAACAAAGATCACCAAATATTCCAATTCAGTCGGTTACCACCGCCGATATTGGACAACAATTTGTTATTGGTGGTGCTCCTCAACCGACTATTGTTCCCCAACGACCAGCTATTGTCCCAGGATCAGCCATTATTCCCACTGTTCAACCAACCATTGTTCCCCAACGACCAGCTATTACTCCTACTGTCCAACCAACCATTGTTGCCCAACGACCAGCCATTACTCCTACTGTCCAACCAACCATTGTTGCCCAACGACCAGCTATTGTTCCAGGACCAGCTATTATTCCTACTGTCCAACCAACCATTGTTCCCCAACGACCAGCTATTGTCCCAGGACCAGCTATTGTTCCCCAACGACCAGCTATTGTTCCCCAACGACCAGCTATTGTTCCCCAACGACCAGCCATTACTCCCCAACAACCAACCATTGTTCCCCAACGACTAGCTATTGTTCCCACTGTCCAACCAGCTATTATCCCCCAACGACCAGCTATTGTTCCCACTGTCCAACCAACCATTACTCCCCAACAACCAGTGGTAGTGGGAGTAACCGGACAGAGTATAGAGGGAATAACCATTAAACAACCTCTTACTTCTCAGAATGTAGAAGAATTGCTTAAGAAGAATGAAGGCGAAAGCGATGAAGCATTTAATTTTAGGAAAGCATATTCTCTTAAGGCTGCTAAAGTATTGGGAGTTGTGATTACTCCTAATATTATAGTGGAATTAGGAAGATTCAAGTGGAATTCTTTGAAATACAACACAACTTATTCGGATGAAATAGAAAAATTATTATCTCAAGTGGACAAAAGTTGAACATGTAGTAACCAATAAATAATAGTAAGCAACAAACATATAATTATTCATTACGTTTAATATAAACGTAATGAATGCTCAAAATTTTTTCCCTCTGTGACGTTTTTCAAATCGGCTACTACGCCCAATAGCTCTATCTATGGTTCCCGTTACAGATCGTGCTTCATCTAAATTATGCACACTCGTATTAATGGCGTCCTTTAGGGTATCTAAGCCTTGTTGACTGGTAATATCGGTATTAACAGTAGGATTTGGTGTTTTAGTTTTTATTCCATATTGGTGTGGTGGATGATAAGACCAAGAGCTATATTTTCTCGTAAATGGTTGTATAGGAATGTGATCTTTGTCAGATGGACACAATGTAATAATTTGGTCTTCTTGCCATAAACTTTCAGCTTTCCTATAGCCTTCCCAATATTCTTTTACACGATTCTCAGTGGATACCGTTATTCCAGTAATATCTATAATATTACTCGTTAATCCCACATGACGACAAGCTGGAGAAGACTGTCTTATTATTCGTTTACGTAATTGTTTGACTGGAGCATTAATAAAATTATCAATATCAACTAATATATGACGTAAATCATTATGTTTTGGTCCGGAAGATCTATGTAAATGTGCTGCATAATCTTCAGAAGTCGAATTGTTAGTCAAATATACACCTAATATTGGGGTTTGCCCATCATCATATTTATCAACAGGATATGGGTTACCCAAGGCTCCATCTACATAATAATCAGTATTATATAAAAATTTTTGAAATATTAATGGCATACATGCTGACATGGTAGCAGCATCTACTGATGATAGATTGGGATTTGTTATATGATCAAAATAAAAAGGTTCTTCAGCGGTAGTATTATATGTTACTACAGTATAAATTATATGTGTTAAATCATATAATTGCCTCATAGTTGGTACATACCCATATTTACTAATTACTAATTTTGTTAAAGGTTCCGACAAATATTGAGAGGGTAACAATCCTGTATTAAGAAAACTTTGCCAAATATTCATAGTTGAAATATGAGGCCAGATATTAAAATTTATCCCTATTGTTAATATTTCCCATGGTTTATATCCTATAACATATAATAGACCCAAAATAGCTCCTACAGAACAGCCGACTATTCTTTCTAGTTTTGAACCTAATTCGTGATCGTACATATAACCTAATAACCCTATCATTTTGAATCCTTTCATACCTCCCGGACCCAAAACCAATATGTGTGGAAACCACAATTGTGGTACACCAATATCTTCTTCATCACTATCACTGGTATGTGTACTAATAGTGTCTTCATCAGAGATAATTTCGCTTTCGTCTATTTTTATTGGGAATTGAATGGAATGTTCTACTTTTTTTTCTGATACGTTATTATCCCTGTAGCTGTCAATTACTATGGGTGACACTTCAATATGTTGCCCATCAGGTAATACACATTCAACGTTTTCTGTTGTATTCATAGTATAAAATTAGGCCCTAATCTTTATTTTATGATTACTTTTAAGTGGATCAATACTCTCTTAAAGAATATAATATGCATATATTCAATAATAAAAATTGGGAGATATATGCTGTTAATTCATATAACATGAGGAGCAATTAGACGCTATATTGGGGGACTATATTGGGGACTATATTGGGGGTTATATTAGGGATTATATTGGGGTCATATTGGGACCCATACTGGGGACTATATATATTGGGGTCCATATTGGGGTCCATATTGGGGACTATATTGGGGACTATATTGGGGACTATACTGGGGACTATATTGGGGTTATATTGAGGACTATATTGGGGATTATATTGGGGGACTATATATATTGGGGACTATATTGGGGACTATATATATTGGGGTTCATATTGGGACCCATACTGGGGACTATATTTGGGGACTATATATATTGGGGTTCATATTGAGGACTATATTGAGGACTATATTGAGGACTATACTGGGGACTATACTGGGGACTATACTGGGGACTATATTGGGGACTATATTGGGGACTATATTCATATTGGGGCCAATACCACTGTGGTGTTGGAGATGCACTGTAATTACTTTGTATAATATTGTCATCAATGGCCAGAGGTTTCCGTGATTGTCTTTTAAAACATAAATCATTTAAAAATCCAGTATTTTTGGGATTTTTGCTATTAGTATAGTAATATATAAAAATAGCTATAACAAATATTATTATTATTAATATAATCCCTCCTATGATATACCAGGTATAATCTGTCTGAGCATTTTTGGGAGCTGATGGATTGCTCTTATATGTTTTGGCCCAAGCTAAAGCTTCATTAAAAGGTATAGTCTTTCCTCCAGAAGAAGACATCAGCCACTATCTTTAATGGGGCCAAGTTCATCCTTAAAGAAGAATAAAATAATTAAAATTATATAGGTCCATAATCAAAAATGATTTATATATTATTTTGAATAATATTATTCAAAATAATATATCTCAGAAAATTTGACACATTTTATTTTTGATTATGGAACTATTTATTGGCTATAATAATATTATTTCATATGAAATATTGGATGTAATTATCCAGAAAACAAAAAATTTGCAACAAAAATTTGATTTTAGCAATTTTGATATTGACCCAAATGATTTCACAGTGGAGGAATTTAAATGTGAATTGGTACTTAATGATCTGATTGAACAATTAATTGCATATTATAATGATTCATTTACAGACAATGATTTGAAATTGACATTTAAAACACTTGCGAAAAGTGAGTATTTCGGAAGATCTGAAAAAGAAGAATTATTTTACTTATATTTTGAAGATTTATCCTATTCAGCAGATCAAGGATCAGCCGATTTTGAACAACTCGATTTAATTAGATTAACAAAAATTATAAATAAAGCTAAAAAACATTATGGTACAGAGCCTAATGTTCAGTGGTTTTGTGGCGGATAAAATCAGAATAATATATTATTCTGAGTATCTCAGAATGATAATTGATCCTAAATAATACTTCTCGTATAACAAAAAGGATGTTTCGTAATTTCGCTAAAAAACCTCCCAAAAGTGAACAACCCTCTAAAAGTTTGTGTACTTTTCACGCATACAGCAAAAAAGTTGATTGTAGGAATTGGCTTGATAATACTCATTTGATAGTAGTATCTATTGATCCTGGTATAGTTAATTTTGGTTTCCGTATTGAAAAAAGACCTTATAAACAAAATGTGCAAAATGTTGAAGTATTGGCTTACTGCAGACAAATGTTTTCTAATGACGTTAATTCTGACATATCATATTTATATAGTGACGTAACTGATTTTTTGGATGCATATAAAAAATATTATGATGTATGTCACATAATTATAATAGAAAAACAATTAGCCATAAATCATAATACAGTTAGACTGTCACAACATATTATAACTTATTTTATCTCACACTTTAAACATATGTATAATCAAAAATTCATAATCAATCCTACTTATCCCTTGATTATAGAACTAGATGCTAAATATAAAACGAATGTTCTTCATAAGGGTCAAGCTCTCAATGAAAAACAAGTTAAGGAATGGGCTATACAACGAGCACAAATTTTATGTCGAGCCCGTCAGGATCAAATAAGTTTAAATATTATTTCATCAGAAAAGAAAAAAGATGATCTGTGCGATACTATTGTACAAATAGAAGCAGTATGTAGTCATTATGACTGGGGTCAAACTGTTATTAATCAAGATTTAGAGGACGAATTTAAATTATCATTTGCTGGTTATATATTGGGAGGTAAAAAGGATGGGGCACGTAATTTGCAACAATTATTAAAATCAGTAAAAACTACTGACACCACTATACCTCAACAAAAAGTGACACCAATATTTATTATACAATAATTGAAATTACTTTTCGCTCAAATAATTGAATGAAAATATATTATTTTTTTAAAATAAAAGGCAGAATATGGCTGCACAAAGGGAAGATTTACAATTGGATGATTTTGTTTATATCTATCCCCAACAAGCAGATGAACAAATTCAAGCAAAATTAGCTGAACGTAAAGAATTTCATCAATTAATGACGCTTGGTGGAGTAATAGAAGGTCAGCAGCTTCCTGCTAGAGGTGAATTCTTTGCTCATCAAACATTTGCCCATAGGCTATTGGAAGTAATAAATAATGTTTTACTTATTTATCCGACCGGTTCTGGAAAAACTTGTGCTGCCGGAGGTAAGGCTGAACAGTTGAGGGTCAATTTCATGGCTGGTGCTATAAATTATGTTCAACAATATTTAACTGGTAAATGGTCTAATATACGGCATGTTTACATAATTGTGCCAGGTAAAACTATTGAAGCTGAATTTAAGCGACAAATTATATGTAAATGCTCTGCTCCTGGAGCGTATCAAACACCACATATATTGGCTGCCGATAAAATCAGCACAAGGGATACCAGAATAAACAAAGAATTAGCTAAATTTTACACTATTACTACTCCTACTCCTTTTGTTAATAAAATTTTAGAAAAAGGTTGGAACGATGAAGATATTAGCAGAGAATTTTCTGGATCACTATTTATAGTAGATGAAGCTCATAAATTACGATTACAAGAAGAAAAAATAAGAGCTGAAATGCCTGAAGAGGAGGAGGAGGAAGTAGAGGAAGTAGAGAAAAAGGATGATAAGGAAACAAAAAAGAAAACACGAAAAGAGCGCAATTATGATATGATTAAGAAAGTATTTTCTGTAGTTCAGAGAAGCAAAATAGTATTGATGACTGCTACGCCTATGATCAATGCTGGTAATGAAATAGCTTATATTATGAATCTGATATTGCCCCCAGATCTACAAATGAATCCAGAGTGGAATTATAATATTTTAACTTTGCAACAATTGAAGCCTTACTTTATGGGTCGTATATCTTTTGTTCCGGAACTGGAAACGGGGGTGAACGTTATATATCATGGAGAATATTTACCTTTTAAATATGAAATAGGAGATACAATTTATGATAGCAAAACAAAGGTTATGGTCGAAAGAATGAAGGGTCGTTTATATGAACCATTATACGATGATAAAAATAATATATATCCTGGGCAATTAGATGGTTATACGCATGCTCGGGATAACCCCGGACGTTTCCGGATTAATGAGCGTCAGGCTCTCAATTTTGCATATCCTGATGGTAGTTATGGAAAAAAAGGTTTCAAAAAATATATTAAAGAGGTAAAAGAGGGTACTAGAACTCGCTATGTGGCGTCCGACTCATTGAAACCTTGGCTATCAAATATTGATTATTTGGCTTATCGTTCTCAAAAATATGCTCGTATATTAGGATTAATTCAAAATGCGACAGGTAAAGTATTTTGTTATTCTGATTTTCTAATGGGATCGGGTATGATATCATTTTCTTTGATATTGGAAGCGCATGGTTACGAACGATTTGACCAAGAACAGAGCATATTTGTGGGACAAGCAAGACAGGGGTTACCTCCACTGTGTGATGATCCAGCTGTCAGTACTGCATTGCGCAGAGCAACGATTACACCAAAAAAGCGCTATACTTTATTAGCCGGGGAAACTGCCAAGGCTGGTAGTAAAAGGCAAAATGTTATAATAGAAACATTTAACAGTCGGGAAAACAGACATGGAGAATACATACAAATTATATTAAGTACCCCCATAGCTCAATTGGGATTAAGTTTTAGCGATGTGACTGATATTCATATTTTTGAGCCGGGTTGGACTGCTGCCAGTCGTCATCAAGCCAAAAATCGACCTATTCGTGCTACCAGTCATATTGATTTATTACAAGAAAAGAAGGAACAAGCCGCATTGATTAATGCTCAAGCGGGTCAAATGATTATAGATCCTAATACCATAAAGGTTAATGTTAACATTTATCAACATGCCAGTGTCGTAACTGATGACCTATCCGCTGAAAATAATGGCGACGTAGCTATATATAAAATTGCAGAAGAGAAAGGCATAGGTATAGATCGTATCATGTATTTTATGAAACGCGCCTCTGTAGATTGTCTAATTCACAGATTGCGGCAGGTCAGACCTGGCCAATCCAGTACACTTCATTATTTTCCAACTGATTATACTTGTATAAATTCGCCCCCTACCGGTCCGCTAATAACTGATAGTTACAATATGTTATATTCTACACCTAATATAAAAGCGGCCATAGAATTAATAAGTTCCTTAATGAAAAAATACAGTATATATTCGATTTATGATATTAACTCCGCAGTACAACGGAAAGACCAAACAATATTAGCAGATACAACTTTAACCGAATATGATTTTAAATTATTGGGACTGCGATTTTTAATATTAGCTGCGCTACAATTAATCTCTGAAAAAATTGTACTATATGACCGTTGGGGATATGATCGCTATTTAGGTGAAGAAGATGGTATATTATATTTAAGTGATAAATATCCTGTTGCTATAGCAACTACTAATTTATTGGATACAATGTATATTGGAAATATGTTTTTGGTAGAAAGAATAAATCTCAGTCAATTTTCCCGTTTGCAAAAACAACCTGAGCAAAAGGAGACTTTAGCAATAATACAGGCTCTGGATCCTCAAATAGATCTGGCCCAATTACAATCTATAATATTAAACTTGGATATTTATCATCGAGCCCAATTAGTAGAATGGGCTATTGATCACAGTGGACAACCCCTGGCTAATAATATTAAGGTCCTATTCGCAAATTCAATTTTCGAAGATATATCAGAGCCGACCGGTCTAATTAAAATAGTTAGTGATAAATTAAGAACTGATGTTGTGCGGAGAGGTCGGCCTCGAGATGAAAATAAAGAAATTACTTATACATATTCTAGTGCTGAATTAGAAAACACTGCTAATTACGATGATCAAAGTAAATTTGTCATACATAATGTATTATCATTAGCCCCTACGGAAGCTCAATATAATGTAAGTAATAAAATTATGACTGCTAAAGGGCCTTATAGATTAAAATCTGTGGGAACTGATCAGTGGCGAGATCCGACTGCCTTAGAAAATGTAGCCTATACTGCTCAATTAAAAATGATTTCTAGTATAAGATTAACTGAAGGTATGGGTTCACTATTTGGAACATTAAATAATAATGTTTTCCGCATTGTAGATAAAGGTAAAGAGCGTCAGGATAGACCAGGAGATGGTCGAACTATCCGCAGAGGTAAGAATTGTTCGGCAGGATTTAAAATCCCGGAGTTAATGATTATGTTGTGGAGATTGGAAATATCAGCACCAGAATTAACCATTGATATTCCTTCGGATCAAATAATGATAAGTACCTTAAGTAATACTAAGCTCGGTCGCAACCCCGAAATTAATTTACAGACTCTATCGCATGATGATTTAGTATTTTATTATAAATGGAATATATATATCTCTCAACAAACTCAAGCAAAAATACCAGTTATATGCCAAATTATACGACAAGAATTTGAACAACGTGGTCTAATTAAAAATATTTAAATATTAATTTATTTATATTCTATGCAAATATAGAATATAAAATATAAAATATAAATATAAAATATATAATATAAATATAAAATATAAATATAAAATATAAATATAAAATATAAATATAAAATATAAAATGTCTGATATTGTATTTGATATTGAACATGTAGC
>SDBU01008964.1_pt1 | contig 11292 bp, 11 predicted proteins | sample 2277071 | NCBI WGS metagenome assembly SDBU01 (sample SAMN10397929, study PRJNA504765) | marine sediment metagenome | isolation source: marine sediment core GS08_GC12, 126 cmbsf | place: Arctic Ocean: Gakkel Ridge, Loki's castle | collected 2008 | reverse complement strand
AATTTGCATATTAGCTAACTTTTTTTTTCAAATTATATATGATTTTTAAAAATAATCCTCTGTAAAATGAATAAGTTTTCTTGATAATTTAGGTAATTAAAATTTAAACTTCACTCCTTCTTTTAATCCTTTCTTTTGCTATTGCAGAGGTTACATAAACTATATGTAAAAATTGTTCAGCTAATTTTAACACATCTTCTGCTTCGTTTTTATCGACATGATTTGAAGTTGGATGTGCTGCGTCATTTCCAATCCATCTAATGGATGTTGCCCAATTTTTGATATCTTCTGTAATAACCCGATTTTCATATAATTGATTAATTTGCTGATAAAGTTTTTTATCATTATCTGAACCTTTATCAATACAGCATGATTGAACGACCCTTCTTGCTAATATTGCACATCCACGATAAGCTGCAACACTGAAGCAAAGTTTGGCTTCATCTAACTCATTTTTTACATTCTCTGGAATTCTTTCATCAGTAGGAGTTGGCAAAGGATGAGGAAATACTCGTTCACCATTTTCAACCACTAAACATATTTCTTTACAATTATTACACATACCCATCCACCAGATTTTACTATTTTTTTCGCTTTTATGAACACAAGTATGGTTAGCTCCATGAATAGTTATCACAACAGATAAAGCGGTGAATCTATGACAATAAGGGCAAAAAACAGATGCTTTATAAGTCAAAATACGCCACGCTTCCTTTTTTCCTTATTTTGAATAAATAATATTTAGATTTAATAAATGCAGATAGTTATTATAAAATAAAGCATAATAGTCCTAATAATTAGAGATTTGTTCTATTACAAATTTCTCTCACGAATTATATTCGTGAAACGGTTAATGTTCATTTAAAATAATCTAATTAATTCGTGAAACAGCATTTTGAGATTAAGTATTTATTTTTAAGAAATAAAGGATATTATTTTGGTAACTAAAATCCTAACAAAATTATAGTCATGCAATATTATTGCAATGTTTGTAGAATAGATATTACCAAAGCAGAGTTTTTGTATTCTATCGATAAATTTGACCACCCCCTTTGCAGAAAACATCAAGTTATAGAGCGAGAAAGGAGATTACAATCAGTTCAATATGAATGGCAAGAAAAAATTATTACAGAACAGAGTTTTATTGAGACTGAAAAGGCTACCCCAGCTGATATGAGTGAAGAGCAAGTTTCTGAGAGTGAAAAATCCCTTGCGAAAAAGGTTGCGGGAACAATAGGCAGAGGGGTGGTCAATGGGGTCAAGAAATTGGTGCGCTATTCGAAGAAACGAAGACAAATTCGTAAATGGAAAGATACCATCCTTCGCAGGATGAAGATGAGCCACTTAAAAAATTTGTGCTTTGAACAAAAAATAAGCATCAAAAAGGAGGAGTTGCGCGAAGATAAGAATGGGGAGTCATACTGGAAAGAACTCAATTGTACAAAACGCGACCTTGTCTCCCGACTGAAGAATAGAGCCTCAATAAAGACTATTACATCGTTTGCGCAGCGAAATCACATTCGCATCAAAGATGTGTTGGCAGACAGGGAAAATAAAATGAGGAATTGGGAATTAAAAAAACTTGATGATAAAACCAAAAAAGATGGGAGCAACTTTCTATTACAACTTGAAAAAGCAATACGAGAGTTTGTGCCAATGCGTCATTATGATAAAGAATTGCCATATCAAGATACTCTAGCAAGTGTATTGAGAAAAGAGTTTCCTAGCACCAGAATCGAAGTCTCACAGGGATCCACACGTCCCGATATTGTTGTAAGAGGGGTCGCCATTGAAATAAAAGGTCCTACAGGGATGGAGGATCTACAAACTATATCTGATAAATGCCTACGGTATCCGCAATATTTTCCACGAGGGATGATCTGCGTCTTATTCAATGTGACGGTGTCTGACCAATTCTATTCTGATTGTTTAAAAGGGATGAAACATAAATATCCTGAAGTTATTGTGATTAAGATTTAAATCTTAAACATTAGTAATGTTTATTTCAAAAAAAGTAAGATAAAAAGACAAGTGAAAAAGAATGGAAAAAATTAGAAGCGAAAGACATAATAAAATTTCAGGTGATTTCGGAGAACATTTCGTATGCTATTGGCTTAGTAAAAGAAATTTTCAACCAGTGCTTATAGATTATACTGGAATTGATATTGTAGCTTATAATAATAACTTAGAGGAGAGATGGGGAATTTCGGTAAAGACTAGAACTCGCACTAGTGACAAAAATCAACAAGAAGCTGTTACCATTAGATTAAGAGAACTTCCGCTAATTTTACAAGCTTGTGAATTCTTTAATGCAAAACCCTATTTTGGGATAGTTTCCGATGGAGATATACAAAACCAAATATCCATTCATATTATTTCCCTTGAAGATATGAAAAGAATAAATAACTATGAAGTGGGTAAAAATCTTTACATAAAACTTTCTGAAACATATATCAAACAATATGAAACTATAAAAAATTCAATAAATCTTAAAATAATATATGAAGAGAAGTAGTAAAAATATCCCTGAATAAGAAAACGTAGAAACTCAAAATTTCATGCAACGGTTACCGATTTAATATCGTAAATTATCCCCTTGAGATATATTAAAATGCAAGATTTTAGAACGAAATTTCATGAGAACAAAAATAATCCCTTAGAAGAAAGCTATTGAAGCTTGATTATTCAAAGGCTTCGTGAAATAACCGAAAGAATTTAGAAATGTCGTTTTAAATTCGTAAAAAGGAGATTTTTCCCAAGAACCATAATAAAAACAATTCTGATTTATCATAAAGCTTAAATTTATTGAAAATAAAAATTTTCAATAGGTTAAAAAACAATTCACCTAATTAAAGAGAAGATAAAAAGTATGAAATTCGATGTCATTTATTATAAATAAAAAAATTGAGGATGTTGTTGAGAGTGATTTAGAGTATCTTATTGATAATGAAATTATTGAAGCTAAGAAATTAGAATATAAACGAGATTTACCAGGAAACTCAGATTCAGAGAAAAAAGAATTTCTTGCAGATATCTCATCTTTTGCTAATGCAAGTGGTGGCGATATAATATTTGGAATTGAAGAGGATAGAACTACGGGTAAACCTATTGGTCCACTTGAAGGTTTAACAATTTCCAATGTAGATGAAGCTAAACAACGGTTAGACAATATAATATTGAATGGATTAGAACCTCAATTACCTTCATATTCTTATACCATTAAACCGATTCATCTTTCGAACTCAAAGTATGTGATTTTGATAAGAATTTTAAGAAGTTGGCTTAATCCACACAGGATTTCTTTTAAAAGTTCTCATAAATTCTATTCACGTAATTCAAGTGGAAAATATTTAATAGATATACAAGAACTACGTGCTGCTTTTATTTTATCTGAATCTTTAACAGACAAAATAAAAAACTTTGTGGAAAAAAGGTTATCATGGATAATATCGAATGCATCGCATATTCAGTTTAATAATCAAGAAATCTTAATTTTACATCTTATTCCCTTAGAGGCATTTAGATTAGGACAGGTTTATAAAATTAATAATTTAACTCAGAAATCGTATGCTTTAATGCCGATGCATAGCTCTAGTTGGAATTCGAGATATAATATTGATGGGTATTTAACATTCAATGTAATTAAAAGTAGGAAGCCTTTTGAAAAAACTTATGTCCAACTATATAGAAATGGGATTATAGAAGCAGCAGAAGATTATGTATTTCAGCTATATAAAGAGAAAGATAAGATCTCTATTATCCCAATATCTGATATTGAAAGCGAATTAATGCAAAAAATACCACACTATTTAGAAAACTTAAAAGACATAGAGGCAGACCCACCAATATATATTTCAATTAACATATTTGGAGTCAAAGGATTTGGGCACCCCTCACGTATCGAAAATACATATCCTGTAGATAGAGATCATTTGAATCCTCCTAATGTTTTAATGGAAAGCTATAATGAAGATTTAGGTAAACTTTTAAAACCAACTTTTGATTCATTATGGAATGCGTGTGGTATTTCAAAATCTCCAAATTATGATAAGGATGGAAATTGGGTTAAGCCTTAGCTTAAGGTGATCTGTTGAATTTTCTAGTATAAAACGTGAAATGACAGTAAAGTCAATAAAGAAGATTAAATTTCAATTTAATCTCAAATTACCATAGTATGATTTATAATGTTATTTTTCATATTAAAATATAAAGAAATCTGAATTGATAATAATGGAAGTACAGAATCGTGTTGTATATCCCAGACAAACTGTATCTCGAGTAATATTTCAAATTAGATATCCAAATCTTTTTATGATCGAAGATAGAATTGGTGAATATCAATCCCAAATTATTGATAAGTTCCCTGAATCGTCCCTAACGATAAGAAAACAATTATTATTTGCTGATTATGTAAATAAAATTGATTTAGAAACAATCCCTACAGATGAACAATTTGCAAGAAAGATCTGGAATTTTAAATCCGAAGGAAATTATGTTATGGGTGTTTCTACTAATTCATTAGATATAACATCAGAACACCATAAATCTTATTATCCTACTGATAATGATGAGGGATTTAGAAATATTATTCAATTTGCCGTTGATAACTTCTTAGATATAATCCCAGTTAAAAAAATAAAACGAATTGGGTTAAGATACATTGACGATTGCCCTATTCCTTCCAAAGACACTAAAAAATTTAAAGAATGGTACAATACAGTCTTGCCGTTAGAGAGGTTTGAACTTGATCAGGTAAGTTCTATGATTTTTGAGACCAAAAAAGTTAGGAAGAGCGACTATTACTTAAACTATAGAGAGAATTTTGTACCAGTTGACCCCGAGGGGACGAAATATAAATTTTATTTAGATTTTGATGGCTATAAAGAAAATTTTCCTCGTAGAGAATATATGAATATTTTAGATAAACTACATAAAATAATAAATCAAGAGTGGAAAAATACGATAAAGCAACCTGTAAAAGATTGGATGAATAAAGAAATAGAGGTTGAAAATTATGACCCAGGAATCGGATGATAATAAGACTGCTCCGAATATGGAAAAAAGAAAGATTAATGGGAATAAAAAATTAAAAAGAAGAGATGTTCTATTAAATATGAAAATGACTGGAGAACCCGTTGATAAACTAATTAGGATAACAGAAAAATTCGAAGAGAAGAGTATTTTTGTAGAATACGCATCATCCACAGAAATATCTGAATATTTTGGAGAGGAAGTTACAGGTTCTGAAGAAAATATAAAAAAGGTAAAAGAGATTAGAGTTCCCTTCGATAAATATATCATCAAAGTAGGATTGTCTCCCACTAACGAATTTTTAGGAATTACAGAGATTGAAATTAGTAAAGATTTTCGTTCAGAAAGAGAAAAAATGAAATCTAAACCCTTTTACGATGTTGATAAATATTACGAAGAATGATTGAGAGGAAATGTTTTATAACGATACTTTAGACCCTGTCCTAAGATTTGGGGATATTTTAAAAGGATTTATCAAAACTGAGCCAATATTTAATAATCCAATCTTAAATTTAGAACAAAAAATCCAATATAACATTAAAATATCTATACCTAAATTCTCTGTAGTACTAACTCCGTGTTGTTCTATAGGTCCTTCTATAATAACTCTAACCCCATTAATACAAATTCATTCTAGTTTCATGAAAAATCCTTATTTTGCTAAAGATATCACAAGGATTAACAGGTTGATAGAATTACCAAAAAATAAATTTGTTCCAGATGATTGGGAAAAATTAGATGAAGATGAAAGATTAAAACATATCACCCAAGGAAAATCATATTCAAATCTAAAGTACTTCATCTATGGAGAAGACGAAAATTTAGAGCCTTATGTATTAAAAAGAAAGGATATTGGATATTATATGATTGATTTTACACGGTCGTATCACATTATTTGTAATAATATTAAAAAGGAGGGAAAGACAGAAGGAAATCTTTTAGATTCAAAAGTTTTACAGCTTTCAATTGAAAGTAGAGACCAATTAAGGAGTAAAATTGCTGAATATTACAGTAGAATACCTGAAGAAGATAAAATCTGTAACAGTGAAATAACCCAGAGTTAGTCAATTAACCAGTAGATAATATAAAAAAGAAAGTTAAATTAAATTTAAAATAATCAATTTTAATTGTTTCTTCTTCGTGAAACGGTTAGAATTCAAAATTAAAGAATAAAGCTCTCATTCACTACTTTAGTGATATTTTATGTTTTTAAAATAGGAATTATCTGAAATAGTTAGAAGGGTTGATTTAAAAAAAGAAAAAGACGATTTCTGCTTGCCGAAATTACTCTGTGGTCTATTTTATTAGGGATATCTAAAAGATCTGTGTAAATATTCACACATTTAAATAATTCTTCATGTTCTTCCATAAATTCATCCTTGTAATTTGATACAATATAGAGAGAATCTTTTGGAAATCTGTTTATGTAACCATTCAAATGCCACATTCTTCTTGGATAGGCACCTATAAAAGCGAGAGTTTTGGGATAGAACAATTTTTCGAAAATTATTTCCTTATTAAAAATTTAAAACTACCCAAATTTTTATATTTTTATAAAGCTAGATAAAAATGAGAATAATTAAGGAAGGGGATTAAAATTCTAACCAAAGATGTTTTTTGTCGGATTGGAGCATACGATTTCGAAAAATTTACCCAGATTATGCTTCAAGAGGAATTAGGCATAGGGATCAACAATTTTGGAGGTACAAAAGATCGAGGTCGGGATGCCTACTTTGAAGGCAATGCTAAATATCCCCCTAATGAGGAGAAATGGTCTGGAATATGGATTTTTCAAGCAAAATTTAGAGATTTTATTAGAACAGGTGAGAATGATGCAAGAAAAAGTCTAATTAGTTCGTTGAAAAAAGAACTAAAGAAAATTTTAAAAAAATATGAAGATAAGTGTAATAATTATATATATATAACTAATGTAGAATTAACTGTCAATGATACTGAGAAAATGAAAGAAATTGCAGAAGATTTTTCCATTGAAAATTTTAGAATAATCCATTTCCCAGAAATTAATTCTTTCTTTGCAAGAAATATAAATATTAAATGGCAATTTCCACGATTAATAGGTTTTGCCGATCTAAATAAAATTATTAGTAAAAGTATAAAAGAACGATCTAAAGCATTTCTTGAGGCGATTCAACCAAATCTAGAAGTTTTTGTGCCTACAAATATATATTTTAAGGCAATTGATGTATTAAAAGAATTCAATTTTGTAATTTTAGAGGGACCCCCAAAAATGGGAAAAACAATGATTGCAGATGCGATCTGTCTTTCTAAAGTTCCTTTTGGCTTTATAATATATGATATTAATAAACCGGAGGAGTTCTTCAAAGTTTACAATAAAAATGAGAAACAATTATTTTTATGTGATGATGTATTTGGAGCAATTTCGGTAAATGAATTTAAGTCAGAGGATTGGGTTCGTGATTTATCCAAAATTCTAATAAGACTTGGACAAGAACATCAACTAGTTTGGTCAAGTAGAACTTCGCTCTTTAGAGAAGTTTTACATAAAACAAAATTAGATGAAAACTCTGAAAAAATTGAGCCAAGTAAAGTAATTGTTGAAGTTATCAAACTTAATAGAATAGAAAAAGCTCAAATTCTATATAATCATTTAAAATTATCCCATATATCGGCTCAATATAATCAAAATCTTATAAACTGCATTATCTCTTTAAAAAAAAATATTATAGATCACAAAAATTTTTCACCAGAAATAATTAGACAATTATGTACAATTGAACTTAAAAGCATTACAAAAATAAATAATTGTAAAAAGATTGAATCACGAATTATTGATTTTTTAAATACACCAGACGAAAGCTGGAAAAAAGCATTTTATTCATTAAAATACGAAGATAAACTGTTTTTAATTACTCTTTTTTCTATGGGTCCACTTTCACCTATAGAACAATTAAAAATAAAATTTAATAAAATATTAAAATTTAGTCACAGAAGTTCAATTAATCAATTTGAATTATCATCTCAAAGACTTTTTGGAACCTTTATAAAAAAAATCATTTATAGCTTCAAAGAAAGGATTTCATTTTACCATCCCTCAATAATGGATATAATAAAAATATTAAGCATAGATGATAACAGCATTGAAGAATTACTTCTAAAATTAGGAGGCTCCTTTCTATTTAAAGGTTTATATCTTAAATATAACCTTAATTCTCCTCAAAGAAAATGTTTAATTGAATCAATAATTAACGAGGAATCCATTCAAGAATTAGTAAGACTTCTTTCTATCATAAAAAATATGACAGATGAAATTATTATTGAAGAAATGGAAGATTTGCTTAAATACCTTTGTAGTAGTAATTTTTATATAAAATTTAATAATCAGATTTCGCGTTTTTCAAATATTTTCTCTTTGATTGATAAATATAAGAATTTAAATATTAAAGTTCAATGGATTGATCAATTCATAAATGAGTTATTTAATAATCTGAATCAATTTTCAGTTGAGACTCTACTGGATTTAATAAAAGCACTTAAGGTTTCATATCATGATAAACTAAATTATTATATTAATGAAAACTCTTCAATCAATGAAACACTGGATAATTTCCTCAAAGTTGAGAGTGAGCATCTTAACGAGGAATATGATCCAGAAGAAGCAGAATCTTTTAATGAATTATTAGAAGAAATAAATCAAGTTTTATTTGACATTGATATTGAATTTGATTATTTTCTTGAGGAAATGACAGAGGAGGAAAAAGCAGAATTCTATGAAGACGATTATTTCAATGATGATGATAGATATTACTCAAGTAGCGCTGATGGTGTATCGGAAGATAGTATAATTGATTTCATTTTTGATGATTTCTTTGAATAATAGGATCAATTTAAATCAATTTTATTAGCTAATTATTAATTGCTTCACCATTAATCTTTACTTTATAATTTTTTTTAGAGATTTCCTTAGCCAGAACGGACATCATATTGCCTACCCATTTTTATTCATTTTTTGCAATATTTTACCTTAACCCATAATAAATATAATAAAAATATATCTTTTTGCTTATTCTCTCCTATAATTATTATCTCACGCCCCTGTGTTTCACCATCCTAAAAAAGTAGGTGCATGATTAATACAAAAAAATTTGGATAAGTCCGATAAATCGTTGATTTTTATTCTTTTTATTAAAATTTCTGAAAACATAACCCCACATTCTGGGTAAATTAAAATAGCTATATTCGGATTAGCATTTATACCCGAAAATTTAGTGGTATCTATTTCAATCATTCTTTTCTCTACTTACAAAGGATATATAATTTTCTAATAATAATTAAACAATAAAAATATTTAAATTAACCATTTCAATAAGAATTTAGTGTAAAAAATAATTTTAAGAATTATAAAGAAATTATATTAGATTATTGATATAGAAAATTAAGCAAAATTTAATAAAATGAATTGTCATTGGGTTCCTATCGTTTATTTAAAGAATTTTGGATTTGAAATATCTAATCAAAAGTTAAATCCTAGAAATAAAAAAACCTTTTATTTCAATAAATCTAAAATTAAAGAAAAAGTTAAAAATACAAACATAAAAAGAATAAGTCTTAACAAAATTTGTTGTGAAGATGATTATTATAACACAAATCTGGAAAATTTTCTTAACATAAAAGTTGAAACTGAGATTCTTGATAATGCTTTTACAAAAATTATATCAGAAAAATCAATTAAATCATTAAATGAAAAAGAAAGAACTGCTATCAAACAATTTATTCTTTCTCAAAAAATAAGAACTCCGTCGGCTATACGTAAGCAAATAGAACTTAATATTTGGTTAAAATCAATTCCAAGAGAAATTTACGATAAATGCCTTCAATCAAATATTTTTAAATATATTCCTCAAGAAGAACTAGCAACTAGTAAAGAAGAATTTATGGAAACATATGAAAAAAATATTGCTTTAGCTGCAAGATTTCCTAGTTTGTTGGATGATTTTAAATGGATTTTAAGAATTAATAAAACAAATATTCCATATTTTACTTCTGATAATCCTATAATAGATTATTCGAATATATCTTTTTGGTATTTTAAGATAACTGAATTCTATTTTGGTAAACAACAAGATATTATTTTGCCGATTAATCCCCAAATTATACTTGTCCTAACGAAAAAGATAAACGATCTTGAATATGATCCGGAAGATCTTTTTCTCTATACATGGCATCAAATTTTTTCAGATAATAATAAAATAATACGAAATGCTGAAGATTATGTATTAATGAATACTAATAATAATAAATTAATCCAGAAATGTATTGACATTAATAAAAAATGTCTCCAGAAAAAACATAATGAATATACGATTATAAAAAAGCCTTCAAAAGATAAAATTCATATTAAAAGATTTAAAAAAGTTAAGAATTTTAAATGTGAAGATTGTGGAACCATTTTCAATACATTAAATGCATTAAAAAATCATCAAAATAGTGGTATTCATAAGAAGAGGCCTATAAAATGTACTGAATGCACACGACTTTTTAAAACGGAATTGGATCTAAAAAAACATTTGAGAGATATCCACAAAATTAACTTTTAATACTTAGATTCATGGTTATGAATAAATCTCGAATTTTTTGTGGTATTTCTCTATGTTCATAAGAATCGCTTATATAATCAATATTGGAATATCTATTTATTTAAAATCTAATTAAGTTTTACTAATCATTAATTTGACTATTGCAGGATTTATATCTAAAATCTGTTATTTTTCTGGGAAAATTTAAAGAAAGAAAAATATCACAAAATTATCACTTTCTACAAGATCATAATGAATGATAATTAGACAAAAATGAAATAATAAACAAATTTAAGAATATTCAAAAACATTAGATTGTAATAGATGAACATAAAATCCCTAAAAATTCATAACTTTCGCTCAATAAAGGATGCCTTTTTTAACTTATATGATTATTCTATTTTGGTTGGAGCAAATAATGCAGGTAAGACTAATATTTTAACTGCTTTAAGAATATTTTACGAAGACCATATAAATTTTAATGAAAGGATTGATTTTCCTAAATTTAAAATAGATGACAATGAAAGCTGGATTGATATAGAATTCTTACTAACTGAAATGGAGTTTAACAATTTAAAAGTGGAATATAAAAATCCAGGAAATATCCTAAAAGTTAGAAAGTATCTTAAATCAGATAATAAAGATAAATCGAGATCTAAGCAAAGTAATATCTATGCTTATGAAAAAGGTTCTCTTTCGGATAATC
>SDBU01008963.1_pt1 | contig 11292 bp, 7 predicted proteins | sample 2277071 | NCBI WGS metagenome assembly SDBU01 (sample SAMN10397929, study PRJNA504765) | marine sediment metagenome | isolation source: marine sediment core GS08_GC12, 126 cmbsf | place: Arctic Ocean: Gakkel Ridge, Loki's castle | collected 2008 | reverse complement strand
CTCTTGAACGGTCGTGGGCGAATCCGTCTCGTCCACGGACATCTCCAGATCGAACGGCCGACCCGACGCGCCCTGGAGAAGGTGGCGATAGAGTCGCACGATGTGCGCCAGGGCGCGGCCATATTTCACGGCGGCACGCAGGATGTCCTGCTCCGCAAATTCGACCTCCAGGTTCAGATCCACGGTGAGCCGCTGCCCGGCGAACGCCTTGCGGCAGTCTTTCTCGCAGGTCTCCAGGTCATCCCATGGAAGCTCACGGAATTTGCGCTCCAGCGCGGCCTGCGCGTAGCGGCTTGCCCGGTTGTCCACGTGATCGCCGGGGTCAATCGTGAACATGCGAAACCCGGCGGCAAGCGTGCGGTCAATATCCTCGATGGACTTGAGATGGTCCGCGTCCGCGCCAAAACCGTCGCGGAACCCTTCTTCGAAAACGCCCCACGTCGCGTCGTCCACGACTTGTTCCGGCGACCGCTCGGTCCGCGTCATTTCCCTCATGGACTGCTGAGCCAGGATAGGCGTGATGCCCGTTCCGCGCACGGCCCGGATGTGAGCCGGCGTGGCCAGGCCCAGCCGGTCGCCCATTCCAAACGTGTGCGCCTCGCCCACGCGCACGGGCGCCGTGTAGGGCAAAGCATTGCGAAGGGCCACGGCATTCTGATGGTTGATGGGACAGACCTTGAGGACGCCGTGGCGGCAGGAGCGGACCTCTCCCTGGAACTCCTGCGGCTCCTGGCAGGCCATGATGCAAAGGAGCTTGTCCCTGCCTCGACGGCCCAGGAAATAGGCCCGCTGGTCTCTGGCGGCGATGGACTTGGAGTAAACCGTCAGACCGGACTCGACAGCCAGCTCACGCCCAGCCAGCTCCGCTTCATTCTCGTCGAGTGGTCCGGCAAGCTCCTGTGCATCGAGCAGCGGGATCAGTCCGGCCATCTCATTTCTCGCTGTAAACCGGCCTGCACCAGTGGGAGTACTTCGGCACATTGGCCCGGATCACGTTGAAGTATAGCTCCTGGAGTTCCCGCGTTACGGGGCCGATCTTGCCGTCGCCGACCGGTCGGCAGTCAATTTCCACAACGGGCGCAATTTGGGCGCCCGTACCGCAGAGGAACGCTTCGTCAGCGACGTACAGTTCGGTTCGGTTGATGCGGCGTGCCACGGCCTCCCTTCCCAACTCGGCCGGCGCTATCTCCAGGATAGTGCGCCGCGTGATGCCTTCCAAGTTATCCTCCTGGGCACCGGGGGTGATCAATCCGCCGTCTCGCACAAGAAACACGTGCTCCGCGCTGGCCTCGGACACGTATCCGCTTTGGGTGAGCAATATCGCCTCATCGTAACCGTTCGCCTCGGCCTCGTAGCGCGCCAGGGCGCTGTTCAGATAGGCACCAGTGGGCTTGGCCCGGGCCGGGATCATGTTGTCGCTCACCCGCCTCCAGCTCGACACGCACACTCGGAGGCCTTTCGACGTATCCAGGTAATCTTGCAGGGGAAGCGTGTACATGGCGAATTCATTCGACTCTTCAGTGAGCATGGGCGAAAGCGCCTCGGAGTTGTTGAATACAATGGGGCGGATGTAGATGTCCTCTCGGTGGCTGTTTCGGCGGCACAGCTCAATTGTCATCCGCACCAGGTCGTCCACGCTGTAGGGGAGCTGAAGATGGAGCGTCTTGCAGGAATCCTGGAGCCGCTGAAAGTGCTCTTCGGGTCGGAACACATAGAGCTCCCTGTCGTTGCTGTTCCAATAGCCGCGAATGCCCTCGAAGCAGCCCAGCCCATAGTTGAGCGCCCTGGACCGGATGCTTATCCTGGCATCCGCCACGGGGCAAAATTCGCCCCCAAGAAAGGCCACTTCAGGCTGCGACATGCCTATGACTCCTCGGAAAGAATGGGACAGACGGCGTTCCCCAAGGGGCAGTTGTGGCTCATCAGTATATCGAGTGGCCGGTACCGGTCAAGTGCCTCACCAGCTCAAGGGTGCGGGGCGGGAGGCTGCGGGACCGGATCGTGATCCGCACGCACCCCGGCTTCGCTCGCGGATTTAACCGCCTCATCAATGGCCTCCTTGAACGCCCTGGTGGCCGCCTCGACGTCATCGGCGTCAAGAACGGCTGAACAGACCGCCACGGCCATGTGCCTCTTCCCAGCCGCCGAAAGCACCTCACGAACCCGCTCCAGTGTGATGCCGCCGATGGCCACCAGCGGCTGCTCGATTTCCTCCGCGGCGGCCTGAACGTATTGCAGGCCCACCCCCTGCTCGTAGCCCTTTGTGGGCGTGGGGAAGACCGGGCCCACGCCGATGTAGTCGGCGCCGTCAGCCGTTGCCTGGCGGGCCTGTTCAATGGAGTGCGTTGAGACCCCGAGGACCTGATGGTCCTCCAGGACGCGCCTTGCGGCAGCCGGCGGCAGGTCTTCCTGGCCGAGGTGGACGCCATCGGCGCCGACTAGACGCGCGATGTCCGGCCTGTCGTTGACGATGAAGCCCACGCCGAGGTTCGCCGTGAGGCGCCGCAGTTCCTGCGCCAGCCTCAGAAGCTCGCGGTCCCGCATTTCCTTTTCGCGCAGTTGCACCACGTCTGCGCCGCCGCGAATAACCTGGCGCGCGGCCCGAAGAAGCGGTATCCGGCAGTGAGCCTGCGTGAGAAGGACGTATAGCCTTGTCCGACGAAGAAGAGCAGCCGCAGACATCTCAGTCGAGAGTGACATATCCGACCCTCCCCTTCCTACATCAAACAGCTTTTCAGCAAGATGAACGTCGGCTGCCACGGCCGGACAAGCCCCGCCGTGGCACCCACAAGACATTGAACCTCAATTAGCCACCAAGTTTGTCCGTCTTGACAGTGTTGCAGGGACTGATATAATAGCAATGTGCGGCGTGCGTGGCGAGCCGGATTGACGTCCAGCTCGCCTAACTTCTTTACCTTCCACCATTAGCGCCCTTGCGCCCTGCAGCGAGCGCCCACTGTTCGCGGAGGCGGCCCGTGTCGGCTGAAGCCAGGGAATCCTGCGGACTGTTCGGCATCTTTGGCCACGATGAGGCGGTCCACAATACCTTCCTCGGGCTCTATGCGCTTCAGCATCGCGGCGAGGAAAGCTGCGGCATAGCGTCCACGGACGGCAGGAAGATCATCTGTCAGCGCGCCATGGGCCTGGTCTCAGACGCGCTCAAGCCTGAGGTCCTCTCCCGACTCCGCAACCGAGCGGCCATCGGCCACGTGCGTTATTCCACCACAGGCGCAAGCCGCATCGAGAACGCCCAGCCGTTCGTGGCCAACTACGCCAAGGGCCAGATCGCCATCGCACACAACGGCAATCTGGTGAACACCAGCCGTCTTCGGCGCGAGTACGAGCGCCACGGCGCCGTGTTCCAGACCACCATGGACACGGAGGTGATTGTCCATCTCATCGCCAAGCCCAGCCACGCATACAAGGAAGAGGGTTTTGTCCACTGTCTGAATCATCTGCGAGGCTCGTACTCACTGCTCATCCTCACGCCGCATGAACTTGTGGCCGCGCGCGACCCATCCGGCTATCGGCCGCTGAGCATAGGCGAGCTCGACGGGGCCTGCGTGTTCGCCTCTGAGACCTGCGCGCTCCGGCAGGTAGGCGCCAAGTACGTCCGCGACGTGGCGCCGGGCGAGATGGTGCGGGTCTCGAAAGACGGCACGCAGTGCCACACGTTTGCCGCGCCGGTGAGGATCAAACCGCAGTACTGCATCTTCGAGCTCATCTACTTCGCGCGGCCGGACAGCCTGGTGTTCGAGCAGAATGTACACGAGGTGCGAAAGCGCTTCGGCGTCCAGCTTGCGCGCGAGCATCCGGCCGAGGCCGACGTGGTCATCCCCATCCCGGACGGCGGCAATTCAGCGGCCGTCGGCTACGCACGAGAGAGCGGCATCCCCATGGATTACGGGTTCATCCGCAATCACTATGTTGGCCGCACCTTCATCCAGGCCAGCCAGCAGCGCCGCTCCACGGGCGTGGCCATTAAACTGAGCCCGGTTGAGGAAGTCGTTCGAGGCAAACGGGTCGTAGTCGTTGATGACTCCATCGTGCGCGGGACGACCTCCAGGGCCAAGCTCGCCCAGCTCCGCGACGCGGGCGCGCGGGAGATCCACATGCGCGTCACCTGCCCGCCGCATCGGTTCCCCTGCTTCTACGGAATTGATTTCCAGACCAAGGGCGAACTCATCGCCGCTCATCACTCCCTCGATCAGATTCGCCAATTCCTCAATCTGGACAGCCTGGGCTATCTGAGCGTGGAAGGCCTGTTGAGCTGCGTGCGGCCGCCGGCCGAGCACTACTGCGCCGCGTGCTTCACAGGCAAATACGGCGTGACGCCGCGTGAGCAGGTCAGCAAGGACAGCCTGGAAGTCAAGGCAGAATGATGAGTGATGAGTGATGAGTGATGAACGACAAGGTAAAGCCTGATCTGCCCTCGCGGACAAAAGAATTTGCACTCCGGATCATCAGGATGTACTCGTCGCTTCCGCGTTCCGGCGCAGCTCAAGTGCTTGGCAAACAGGCCCTCAGGAGCGGCACCTCTGTCGGCGCGCAGTATCGGGAAGGGCTGCGGGCCAGGTCAAAGGCCGAATTCGCAAGCAAGCTTCAGTCCTCTTTGCAGGAACTGGAGGAGACGACCTACTGGCTTGAGCTCTTGGCTGATTCCAGCATAATCAAGAAGCAAAGGCTTGCGTCTCTGCTCAACGAGGCGGGAGAGCTGACGGCCATATTCGCTGCATCGGTCAAGACGGCAAGAAAGCGAACGAGCGCTTGAGACGACAACAGTTGACGTCTCGTTCATCACTCATCGTTCATCGTTCTTAATTGTGAAGGCCGAACACCGACTTCTTCCTTCTGGAGGTCCTCATGGCTCGTGGGATGACCTACAAAGACGCCGGCGTTAATGTCGAAGAAGGCGGCCGTTTCGCCGCGGGCATCCGCGCCCTGATGCGCCGCACTTACGGACCCCGCGTAGTGGACCTCCCGGACGGGTTCGCCGGGCTCTGCGCGTTGACCGGTCCGGGACTCCTCCCCCGCCGCTATCGCCGGCCTGTCCTGGCCGCCTGCACCGACGGCGTCGGGACCAAGATCAAAGTCGCCGTCCTCATGGACAAGCACGACACGGTCGGCATTGACCTCGTGGCCATGAACGTCAACGACCTGATCGCCGTGGGCGCGGAGCCGCTCCTGTTCCTCGACTACATCGGAACCCACAAAATGGACCGTGCGCGGCTGACTCAGATCGTGAAAGGCATCTCGGAGGGATGCGTGCAGGCGAACTGCGCCCTGCTCGGAGGCGAGACCGCCGAGATGCCGGACCTCTACGCCCCCGGCGAATACGACCTGGCCGGCTTCGCCGCCGGACTCGTCGAGCGCCGCCGCATCATAGACGGACATCGGATCCAGGCAAAGGACGTGGTCATCGGCGTCGCCTCCAGCGGACTACACAGCAATGGCTACACCCTGGCGAGAAAGGTGTTTTTCGATAAGGCTGGGATGTCGGTCGAGGATCACGTGGACGAACTGGGCTGCACGCTCGGCGAGGAACTGCTCCGGCCCACGCGCATCTACGCTCCCGCGATCCGCGTCGTGCTCGCCCACTACAAGGTCAAGCACATCATCCACGGGATCGCTCACGTCACGGGCGGCGGCATGCCGCACAACATCGACAGGATCCTCCCCCGCCGCTGCCAGGTCCGCATCAAAAAGGGCTCGTGGCCGGTTCCGCCCATCTTCGAGCTCCTCGCGCGCCTGGGCAAAATTGATGAGAACGAGATGCACCGCGTCTTCAACATGGGCGTGGGCATGGTCCTCATCGTCCCGCCGTACAACGCGGACGTCGTCCTCCGCCTCCTCAAACGCGCTCGCGATACCGCCTGGATCATCGGCGAAGTCCGTCAGGGCAAGCGAAGCGTTACGATCACGTAGTGTGTCCCACGGCGGCACAGACAGATCGTTCACCACAAAGGCGCGAAGGGCACCAAGAAAGTCGCGAATGAGGCCATAAGGGAGGTCATAAGCGCTGCACAAGACCTGCCCGCCAAATATTCCGAGCCGGACTTCTGGATGCCATGATGTTTGTGAAGGGAACACGGAAGGGAAAGCGCCAGAATGAATATGAAACTGATTGTCCTCGTACTGGCCACGGTGTGTAACGGCCTCGCGGCAGGGAAGGCACAGAAGAGCGCATATGAACTGGAGAAAGTGGAGCACATAGGTTCCTTTGTGGGGTCTGAAGAGGCCAAGGAACACCTTGCGCGTCATGGGTTCGTGGTAACCGATCAGCAGTTCAAGCAGATCTTCGAGGCATACATCGGGTCCGAGTTGCCCAAATTCATCACCACCGATTCCGCTTGGCATACGTACCACGTGTTGCTGGAAGAAGGCGTGCGCAAGCTTGAGGAAGCTCAGGCAAGGTGCCTGAAGAAATTCTCGACCAGGCTGATCGAAGTTGCCCTATCCAAGAGTAAGGGTAAGAAGGGGCCATACATGGACCTGGCCCGTTTTGCCGGCGTTGGCCTTGGTCTGCAGGACAGAGATGCGATCGGATCGGTTCAGACCGAACTCAGAAGCGAAGTGGAACGTGTGTTAGAGAAATTGCAAGGGGCGACCGGTCTCATCGATGTGCTATTCTTCGGCCTGCCGATCATGCCAGAACGGCTGAGGGCGCATAGCTTTTACACCAGATCTCCTGCGTTGTCGGGCTACTTTGCCGCTCGGCAGTGGTATGCCATATCTGACTTCCGGGCCAACTCGGAGGCGGAGACAGCGCGGGCGCTCCGCCTCAGCCTGATGATCGAAGGAGATCGAGAACTCAGCGACCTCTACGCACAGCTGTCGCTGCCGTACGATGCGTTGCTCGCTCACTGCGAGGATGGCGACGTGCTAGCTTATTCGAGAATTGCCGACAGAGTGTTCGGAAAAGACTTCAGCGAAAGCAATCTCACAATGAAACTGGATGAATTTCGTCTAGCGCTATCAGAACTCCCGAACCCAAGTGTGAACGACCAGTGTCTGTGGCCGGAGCAGTATGAAAACTTTGCAGAGGAAACAAAGGGCTTTCGCCTGCTGCCGCCTCGCCGGATTCCCTCCGCCGTGCTTTTCCAGAACACGATAGATCCCATTGTGAAAGACAGAATGTTTCCCTCTGGCGTGGACCTTCTGGCAGCCGGCCCTTTGGCCTCAGAGGCCGGCAAGCGAGTCCTGCGCGCAAGCGTGCGAGATGACAAAGTCGCCGATGCGATACTGAAAGCGAATGCAGGGCCACTACCGGATTCGCTTCACGGAAGGGCGCTGGAGCTTTTGGCGTTGCTGCAGGAACCGCTGCCGGCGACCGCGCCAGCCCCTTTGCGCACAGCGGCTTGGCACGATAAACAGCTCTGGACGCAACTTGGGGCTTGGGCCGAGCAGCGGCACACGTGGGCGCTGCACACAAAGCTCAGCGCACACTATCTGTGTGCGTCTCCAGAAGACATCGGGATGGTCTCTCCATACCCGGAGTTCTTCGATGGGTTGGCGGACTTGTCCCGGGCGACCGCGGAGGAACTGGCGAAGTTCATCGGCGAAGATGTGATCGACACGAGGGCTGCAGGTCAGGAACTGTTGGATCTGATCACCTTTATCAGTCGTTGGTCGGACATGACGAGGCAGCCAACCGAAGAGGAAAGCAGGAAGTTCCAGGAGTTCATGGAGTTCAGCGACGCATATTTCGCCAAAGTGGCTCCTGAGACACACAGCGGATTCGAGCTCGCAATCAAGAAGCTTGAACAATCGGCCAGAAGATGCGCCGAGGCGAGACAGCCGACGCAGGAAGACCTAGACATTCTTAGAGTCTTTGCCGAGCCTCACGGTGAGATCCGCGACTTGCTTAGGGACTTTGCCAAGTTGTGCCATGCTCTGGCGGACATCGCTGACAAACAACTGACGCGCCAGGCACTTGACGAGAAGGACAAAGATCTCATTCGCAACTACGGCAAGACGCTGGCGCGATTCCACTTTTACAGCGGCAACTCTTGGCTCGACGCCCGTGACGATTTCCCCCGGGTTACTCCCATCTTCGCAAGCCCGAGGGAGGGTGAGATTCTGTATGCGGGGCTAGCTCGACCCGAAACGCTCTATGTCATTGTGGAGACCGGCGACAAGCAGGTTCTGCATTGGGGGGCCGTGCTCAGTTATCGCGAGTTCCGGCGAGCATTGGCCAAACCACTCAGCGACGAGAATTGGCAGGCCGAGGTCAAACGAGGCGCTATTTCACCAGCGCCCTCATTCACAGACTCGTTCAGGAAGTCCACAGCTGTAGCTGTGGAAGAGATTGTGACGATCATCAAGTCGGGTGGAACCTACGCGGACGTGGACAATGTCACCGACCGTCGAATCACGCACGTGATGATTGAACAATTGCTTGGGGGGAAGCCAAAGGATGCCGGTTGGCTGCGGCTATGTCTCTGCCGTCGCGCTAGGGCAGAAGACGTGGGGGATCTGATTCGGATACTGAAACAGACTCACTTGGAGGACATAGACCACTTGGTCATGTGCATTTCGAACTTGCCGTGGGCCGAGCATAGAGACGAACTCCTTGAGTTGCTCAAGCATGCGCAGGTGAAGTATGCGGACTCCGCCGCTTACATTATGTCCCAGCGACCAGAGGACATTGACGTTGAGGCGCTGGTTGGACAGTTCGACAAGCTGCCGGTCCGGACGAGGCGGCTAATCGTTTTCCTCTTCGGGCAAATCGAAAGCCCTTGCGACGAGGTCGAATCCACGCTAATCAAGGCGCTAAATGACAAAGATCCCGGTCTCCGGTACGAGGCCGCAAAGACTGTCGCTCGAACCCGCTTGAAGAAACCTTCCATGGTCGACGCTCTAATCTCGCGGCTGGACGATCCCAACGAATACGTATGCGCAGGGGCGGCCATGGCCCTCAGGAAGCTCGGGGTTAAGAATGCTGCGCCGGCGATGCTAGCACGTCTCAACAAACGGGTCCGGCCACGAAACATCACCACAAATGAGTCGTTCAAGCAGCGCGAAGCGGTATTGGAACGCCTGCAGTACGGCGGTTGTGCAGCCATAATGGTACTGCATGAAGACGACTTCTTGCTGCCGAGGGAAGGAGAAGCAAGAGCGCTTGGGGCCGAACTGATCATGGGTCTCGGCACGTTTGGCTACGCACCGGCCAAGGAACAACTGGAGAAGATGCTCAGGGGAAACTACGGCAGCGAGGCGCTGGATGCCCTGGAGAGAATAGACCCGGTTGGCCACCTCGACCGGTTAATCACAGTGGCCAACGACAGGAATGCTGACACGTCTGTACGAAAAAGCGCACTCAAAGCATTGAGCCGGATCGGAAAACCCGAACTCGCCCTAAAGCTCGTCCCGATTCTCGACGATACCTCCAAAGTCGGATTTGCAGTAGGTGACGAGGAGTGGCGGATCTGCGACTATGCTGCCAAGGCCATTGCCCTGATGCTCGACTGGCCCGATAATATCTCTGAATGGAGTGACGAAGGGAGTGACAGAGAGTCCAAGGAGAGGCTGATTACAAGAATCAGGAAGTGGGCGCAAGAGCAGAACTAGCATGAACGGGTGCGAACACTGAGAATATGGGAGCTAATGCTGCATTTCTTCGTCGTCCGTGAATGGGAAGTGGGGTCAGGTCTCCTTTAGCGTCTTGTGCGCGGGCAGGCCGGGTTTGAGGGGCGGGAAGGTGCTCGCGACCATCGGGGCAATGCAGAGGGCGTCAGGGGACCGACTTCAGTCCGCCGAGGCGTTCATTCCGAGAGTATGGTGCTATAGAAGCCCAGAATGGTCCGAACGTAGAAGACGATGATGATTATGGCCATAATGCCCCATGCGGTCCAGAAGACCGCCGAGGTGATCATCTTGAGCGACACCTCGGCCCGCTCGAAGTAGTCTTTGGCCTGACGGCGAAAGATGTCGGGCATGCTGCCCGATTCCTCGGCAATGTGGAGCATCTCGAGATAGTCGTACGGAAAGAGGCCGGTTCGAGACAGGGCCTCACTGAGCGAGTTGCCGGCCTCGAGCTGACTCACGATCTTCGGCGCCCGCGCAGCATAAGCGGCGTTGCCCGAGGCCTGCAGGCTCCAAGTCACGGCATCCGTAATTCTCACCCCGGCATCGGTCATCAGCTCCATGCACCAACTGAATCGGGCGAGCGTCAGCGTCCGGAACACTCGGCCGATGATGGGAAAGCGAGTCATCACCTCATGAGTCGGCCGCAGGCCGCCGAGCAGGCGCGTGATCGCGTAGTACAAGATAAACGGAATGAAGAAAATCGCGACCCCGATCACCAGAACTCTCAAGGCTTTATAAGCAGCCACAGGGTCATTCTGGAGCCAAGCCGGAAGGTAGGCAATGAAGGCGATAACGAGAACGAGGAAGACGTACAGAAAAGCCGGGTAGATCAGGCGCAGGAGCATCCGCGTCCACATGGACCGCAGCAGACCGTAGTACTCAGAGAGTCGTTTGAGAACACCGCCCAGTCCGCCGACCGTCTCGCCCACGTGGACCAGGCGACGATACAGCGGCGGAAACGTTCGGCCCTGATGCTCGAGGGCTTCGCTGAACGTGGCCCCTCCCTCTATCTCGCGTCCGAGGCGGCCGTAAAGCTGCCGGCGCGAGGAGCGAGCGCCCCGCTCGGCCGTGGCCAGGGCCCGGCGGATCGGGAGCCCGGCCTCCAGCATGGTGCTCATCTGGTGGCTGAAGTCGCTGATCGCTCTCAGTCGGAGTCGCATTGCCATGGCATCATTGCAAATCCATCATTGACGAGTTCAAATTGCCGCATGCTTGAGAGGACAGAAGCGCATCGAGGAAATCAGCGCAACACCAAGGGTGCAGACTTTTCGCATGGGGAGTGATGCCGCCTGCAAGGACACTCTTGCACTCTGCAATTTGAAATCTACGTTTGCCACTCCCATATGGCCTTCTCGACGTCGAAGATTCGGCAGATAAGCGCCGCCCGAACCCACATCCCGTTGCGTTCCTGACGCCAGTAGACCACTCGCGGGTCATCGCTGTAGTCCAGCTCAGGGTCTATTTCGTTTATCTTGGGAAGCGGGTGCATCAGGCAGGAGGTTTTCTTCATCCGGTCAAGGTATTCCTTCCTGAAGACGAAGCGCGGATCGTAACGGCGCTCCGCAGGAGCGCCCGCGCCGGCCGTTTCGTCCCTGGGAGCGCGGGCCTCCAGGCCCGCATCCGCACGCAGGGACGGCAACGCAGCGGGCTGAAAGCCCGGGGCCCCAGCAACGGCCCCCGCTACTCGAGGATGTCCGGCAGGTC
>SDBU01008962.1_pt1 | contig 11293 bp, 17 predicted proteins | sample 2277071 | NCBI WGS metagenome assembly SDBU01 (sample SAMN10397929, study PRJNA504765) | marine sediment metagenome | isolation source: marine sediment core GS08_GC12, 126 cmbsf | place: Arctic Ocean: Gakkel Ridge, Loki's castle | collected 2008 | reverse complement strand
AATAGGTTGGGCCATAAACGCTAGCCACGTCGCATTTGGCTCCCAATTCTTAAACACGGCCATTCGTGCATCATCTTCAGACATCCCTTTCCAGCGGCGGTACAAATAGAGAAACGCAGATACCCTATAGTTCACTACGCAATGCACCCACACATTTTGATCTTGAAGGGATACCATGAGGCCAAAGAACTGTCTTAAATGGTTAGTTTTAGGCGCGTCGAATGGCACCGGAATATGGTGATACGTCATACCCAGCTCAGTAACTATACTACCCTCCTCGGGAATGGCGTTCTTCGAATCGGGCATAGCCAAGTTGATCACTGCACAAAATCCAGCCGCGGAGATAGATCGGAAACCGTCCTCATCCGGTTGTCCCGAAGAAGATAGTCGATCCGAAACACGAAGATAATTAGTAATGTTCTCGACGGTCATATCCTTGCGTTATAACGATTAGCATAAGGGGCAACTAAAAACGTGCGGAGCACGGCTTTTGGTTGTCCCAATGAGCGATAAGCGAATGTTCTTAATGCACTTGTTAGCATTTTTTTTACTCAAATGTATGATATTCAACCGTAACTCCATTTGATGATTTTTCTGCTCGAATAACTCTAGCATTAATATGATGTTTTATATCTATATTAGTATTAGATTGCCAGTATAGTTTAATTTCTGGCCCTTGACCCTTTTTGGCTGGTGCTTTGCCGTGATCTGTATCGGCAACAAAGAAGCTTTTATTTTTAAAGAATTTTTTTGACTCTTTAACTAATGAACTAGTAATTGGGATAATTGAGACATGACTATTAAAGCCTGTTGTTGCACCACAATCAATTTGATGAACAATTGCTTTAAGTTTTTTATTTGGAGATGGTGATTTAGAAATTAATGTTTCTGCACAAAGATCAGGAAAGGAATATTTAAACCAGACTAAGGCCAAAATTACCACGATTAGAAAAAAGCTTATTACTGAAATAAAGGCAATTGTAATTTTTTTCAATGTGCTCATATTTTTTGTGATGCTAACGGCCAAGCCAAGCGGCGGCGAAGCCGTCCGACTTGGGCGCCTGGTTAGCTGTCATAACCCTTGGATGCATTCTATTGCGTCTTCCACATTCGAAACGATGCTCGTAGAATACAATCTGTCAAATGACAACAGATTGTCCGTGAGCAAGACTCTCAACGGGTTGTCTGTACAAAAAACATCACAATATGGCAGGGCTGTCGCCGCATGATGGAAGTCCAGGAAATCATTCTCTTTAAACTTTCTTTTTCTATCCCACCGAACAGCGGCATGTATCCCCGAATGTATGTTAATGAATGGTAGTTCTGTAGATATTTTTCCATTTGAGAAAGCAACATGTATCAGCTTGGCAAGCAACTTTCCAGAATTGTCATTATTCTTCTCTTCTGGGGTCAATTCACGGCCAACTTCTTTCTCAAAGATATACCTAAATAAGTCAGAAAACTGATCCTCTAATGTGATAAGAATTCCCTCTAGTTCAATGAGAAATGTTTGCTTGAAGCTTTTCAGCTCGGACTCATGACGAAACTTTTGGTCGGTTATATCTCTTGCCAGTTTCGCAAAGGCTAAATCAGGTGAATCTTCTATATCTCCAAGCGTGTTAAGGATTTCCTTAACCGAATAACTCCATAGAACATCCATAGATGCTTTCTGAAATGCGAGCATCTGGTCCTCAGGAACCTCATCGATCACCGGGGGCACAAAACTGCCACCGATTTGGCCAGTTGCACCCCAAACCATTTGAGTTAATGGATATACCTTGTCAGCACCTTTTCGACCTTTTTCTACAAAGTGGTAAATTTCTGCTTGGATACGCTCAGGCATGGACAAAAATGATACGCCACCGCCAAGCTCATCAATAACATGTGCGGTAGCCAGCCTCGTTACGGCATCAGTTTGTTTTAGAAGCTCAATAAATAAACTATCACTTACAGGAAACAGAACATCACCACTTTTAGCTTTTGAGGATAGAACTTCATAAAAGTCTTGGTGTTCAGGTTTTCTGCTGCGCCCCAAATGGACGCCCCTTAAATAGATCCAAAAGTTCTTATCCAGGTATACTTTCGGAATACCTTGTATTCGATCTCCAAGCTCGATTGTCTTTCTACGCCAATACTCATTAAGAGTTACATTCGGCTCCTTAGAATGATAATCGATTCGAGACAAAAGCTGGCTAGACTTGTGATCGGTAGCGTTCTGGGTAGATTCCACGTTACTTATTGTCCGTATTGACAGCTAACGATTAAGCCAAGTGGCGGCGAAGCCGTCCGGCTTGGGCGCCTTGTTAGCTGCTGATGTACTTAGATATCTGTTCACGTAGGTCGCGAACCTTTTCGATGGAAGTTTGAATAAACGGGATTACTGAGGCGCCATTATCTTTGAACTTGAAATCCACCCACGTAACGATCTCAGTCTTGACTTGGTCATTTGGGATTGGTAATTGAGTTCTAGGATCAATAGGCACTCCCATTACCCGCACGCCGCTTCCAAAGCTTACGCCAGGCCCCCACGATACACCACCTCCACCCGTTGGCGATGTCACCGAGACTCGTCTTGATTCTGTTCTGGTTTGCTCCACTAAATCTTGATGCTTATTATTGTTATTAAGAACATTGAACTGCCCTAACCAAGGGTCGTTAAAAGGCTGTACCTTCTCCAGAACAGAAAAGACTTCCGGGGACTTATCCTTGACTCCCGAATAGTCTTTGGCCATCACTTTTTCGAACTCCGCAAGGGATTGTCTTATAGGAAAATACAATCGATCTGGTTGAGAGTCCGCCAAGTATTCGGATATGTCATGTGCCAAGTAGTCGAGAGCGGAACGAAGATTCTCAAAAATGTTCTTTATATCGATTTTTATTTCTTCCGACATACTCTTCGCTCTCAACGCTGACTCATAGTCTGCTTTTAGTGGAGTAACCGCTTTCTCAGCTTTAGATAAGAGTGCGTCAATGCTTTTTCCTCGACTCATTGTGATTACCTACAGGCAGCTAACGTCGCAAATAAACGGCGCGGTTTTTGCGCCCGTTTTGATTTGCCTTGTTAGCAGCACGATGCCAAATCATTTGATTTTTTTGTATTTCAAAAAGATACCAGAACCGTCGCCAGCATGAAGATTCCCTTTACTATCGAGAACATAATATTCTCCGTGGGCATTACCACCCTTCTCCACTAGCTTTGTTCCATTTGACGATGCACCCTCGGTCATTTCATCAGTAGAGCTGCTACCGTCCTTAAACTTCATTTCAAGAAACAATTTCGAATTCTCTCGATAAAGTGTAATTGTTGCTCCTACATATGGCCGATCATCCAGCCAGATGCCCTTTACTACACGTGAATGGCCCAGAGCTTCACCAACCATTCTCTTTTCTTCTTCTGCGATGGTACCAAGAATCCTTATTTCCAAATCAGGCGTAAAGTGGGTTGTTGCCCACGCACCCTTCCCAGTGACCATGCCCGGCAAGTAATAGGCAATCCAAAGCCTGTCATATTGTTTTCGATCCCGCCGAAGCGCAGTGGCAATTTTACCAAGAACCCGTTCATCAATTTTCTTACTTAGGCGTATATCTATATTGTTTTTACTCAGCCTAGTGTTTGGTGTCTCTTTGATAATGTCGTATTTCACACCCAACGGGGTGCTGGTTTCGCCACAACTAGCTATAGCTAACAAGGCGAATGTCATGATGATTACTGGTGTTCTCATTATATTGACCCCTTTTCGTGATTTGTCAGTCAGCCATGTTGCAGCTAACGGTTGAGATCAGCCGGAGAAAAAAACGAAGTTTTTTGCGATCGGCTGGAGTGATTTGTTAGACGACGTTTCAATTTAACTCCTCTAGCCAGTAGGAGCCAAATGTAAATGAGTCCATTGGGTTTAGGCCGTTTTTTTCAAAGTATAATTTTAATGTTTCTAAAGACTGGTCACAAAGTGTTTGAAGGAACTTCCACGGGTAGACTAACTCAACAGACGAAGCGTCAAGCTTATTATCTTCGCCTAGTTTTGACATAAGGTGATAGATGGGATCAGTGTCATCATCAAATTCAATACCTCTGCCGAGAAGTCTCATTTCGTGAACCAAACTATTTCGATATGTATATAATAAATTACAGTGTTGCAAAGAATGTAGGCCAATCCCTTGAATTGGTATTCTGTGTTCTTTTGATGTGGGCCAATATTTTTTTACTTCTTCAACATCTAGGTCATCAGAAATAGGCATTAAACGACTACCATGAACTGACAGTTTGCTAAATTTGTCTAGCGCCCAGATTCTTAGTTTTTCAAAAACGGGGTCTGGGTTTTTCTTAAGAAGCTGGACTAGATGAACGAGGCTAACACGCTCTGCATCTTTCCATTTGCAGAATCTCTTTACATAGTAAACATAGCGATCTTGATTCCCTTTTCTCTTAGGTAAGACCGATTTAGCCAATGTATCAAGTACAGTCACATACAAAAGACTTCTATACAAACGATCGTGTTTCGTACTCAGTGACTGTATCTCAGACAGCTGATCTTTAAAATATGAAATAAATCTATCTATATCTTTTTGTGGGTCATGTGGCATTTTTGAATTTACGTCGTCTAACGACTAAGCTCAGTTGACTCCAAAAGCAAGTGAAACGCCGCTTTTGGAGTCAACTGGAGTGCATTGTTAGATTGCGTAATATTCATTTTAAATTCTTAAATATAAGTGGTGACCAAACTAAGCCGCTAACAAGAAAATATATACCTTGGTTTGGGCTTGAAAATAAAGTAGTAAAACCTTCGTTACCTACAAATGGTAATGATGCAACACCTAAAAACATTATAGTTGCAAAAGCTGCGGCATAACATGCAAATTAATTTAAAAAACCAAAATATATTTCTATTTCCTTTAACGCTGGTTTTTTCTTGTTCTTTTAAGTGTTCTTTTCCTTTAATAGAAAATAGTGCCCAGTATCCTATTGCTATATATATGGATGTGATAAGAAACCAGAAAGGAAAAAATATAATTTCAAAATATTGCGTTGGTGATTTAGAGAATATTTGAGGGTATTTAATTAATTGATATATTCCAAATAAGAATAGAAGCCCAGAACCCACAAGAAAAACCCAAGCAGAACGAATAGTTTTTATTTGTAGGAAATGTAGAATTCTATGCATATCTTTCCTTTAGCAATCTAACGTTCGAGTTAAGTGGCCGCAGCGAAGCGGAGGTCACAACTTGAACGACTTGTTATGTGGAAGCTCACGTTTCATCCCGCAAAAATACGATATGGTGAAGATGTGTTATCTCCACGGGACATGGCATGGCTAGATACTCTTCACTGATTGTGTATGGCTCATTATAGTCAGCGATTATCTCCGCTGCGGCACAGCTTAATAAATCTCTATCATAGTCTGTCGGTTCACCATCAAATATAAATCGACATGCGATATCTGTACCACGATATTCAAGTGAGGCTGCTCTTAGAGTTTTCGGTATATTACTCAAAAGTGCCCGCTGTGCGCTAAGCCTTAAATCAATTCCGTACGGATCCTCTTGTGGAACATCAAGTTTATTCATTTTAATAATCGCCTATGCCACATAACGTTTGAGTTAAAAGGCGCCGCGCCTTTTGCGGCGTCCGAGCAGGGCGGGTTTTTGCCCTGCGTTTTTGAATGACTTGTTATGTGTTTTAACCATAGAAACAGCAGTGCTTGTCTTCTGCCACCAACTCTAGAAACTCTTCTAATGAAGTAACCTCTGGCATTGGATCGTAGCTATGCCATTTCATATCTGCTCGTTGCCAATATACCTTCCAAAGACCACTCTTTTTAATGTAGGTGGTTTTAGCAACCATCTCTTCTATTTTTTGATCTGGCTCATTCCATCGTGGACGTATCTCGAATATTTCAATACTTTGATCTTTGATTCGATAGCTCAGATCTACTTCATTTCTTATATGCGGAGGTGGCCTGTGCTGTTCCACATAGGAACCCACCAGTTTCTCACACCGTTTGATTTCAAATTCACTTATTGCCATGTCTTTTTTTACACATAACGTACAATTAACAGGCGCCGCGTTTTTTGCGGCGTCCTTGTTGAATTGACTTGTTAGAAATTATTTTGTTCCATACTTATCAATATATTTATTTACTATGTCCCAAGTGGTATTTAACATTCTTGTGCGTTCTTCTTCAGTAAATGGCGCCATGCCCCCATGTCTTATAATTTTTGCAAATTTCTGGATATTGTCATTTATCACCTTTTCACCTATGTCTAGGTCCTCTCTCAATATACTCCAGCTTTTCGCTCGTTTCTTTTCTGGATCGAGGGAATTGCGGTGGCAATAAATCTGCCGTATTGACTCAATTGCTCGAAAACAATGGAGAGAGCTATCATAAGGGTTACGAATTGCCTTTCGTAAATCGGCCAAGCAACGTTGAAACAAACCGCCTTCGACATCCTTGAATAGTGAGGATATTATGGCAAATCTTTCCTTAACTTCATCATTTGATTTGCACGTAGGTAAAGTGTCGATACTTACCCCATATATATGATCTTTTTTAGCCTTAACGTCATAAGCTTTGATAATTTCAATTTCATAACCGCAGCCAACTAAAAAACCAAAACTATCTACAAGGACCTCAATTCTGGGTTGTAACGAGTTTCTCCAGGTAAAAAGGCCGATTTCTTCTTTAGAAGTAATCAAATGAGCTGTAATTTGAGAAACTGATATTTCAATAATTAGCGTTCCGATATCATTACCTTGAGGGTCGCACAAATACTGAGTACTTTGTGATATTGATACTTGTGCTCGTTCTGGGTGAACAACTCCTGAGAATACTAGTTCTCTCATATGTACCCCTAATTTCTAACGCCGAGTTGTGGGGCTGGAGCGAAGCGGAAGTCCCAGCGCATGCTTATTATGCGCGAACTCGAACGTTTTGTTAGATGCATTAATGTTCAAGTTTAATATACTCATCAAACATAACCTCTAAATTATTAAGGGAAGAGTCAAACCAATTTTTAATAATGCGTTGTTTTTCTATGTTTTTGCTCCGCTCTTCACCACTTACTGATTGTTCTTCTTGCTGTAAACAATGCAACTCTACTGATTTTTTATATATGTCTGAAATTAATGATTTTATTACTGGGTCTCCGGAAAATAAGAAATGCACTCTTTTGGTGTCTCGAAGAAACTCGATGTCAGCCCCTACAGCAATACGCCCATTTTGTAATGCTTCAGCTAAATATGACGCTACCTTTTCATAAATAGCATAGCGCTTTTCAAACAAAGAAAGTTTGAGTTGATTTCTAGAGTTAAGCCACTGACCAAATGCGATTATTGCAACGATGACCGCAACAGTAGCTGTAATGATTGATAAATCCATATGCATCTAACGTTTAAATAACTTGCTCATTTTTCATTGGCCGGGTTTTGGCCGATGAAAAATGAGTCAATGTTGAGTTGCTTGTTATGTGCTTATACTTCACGGTAAGGCTGCTGTGAATTTATTGTCATTTTACACGCACCTTTATTGCTTAGATATGCATTTATGGCAGAAAATGCGAGATCAAAATTTGGAGACGGCCCCACATAAACCTGCTCAAAAAACCTACCATCATTGCGAATGTTTTTAAGTTCAAAGTTGATATATGGAACTAAGGTGGTTTTCCCACTTCTAAACTGAATGTCTTTATTTACATATTTCTCGTAAAATTTGCTAACCAACCGCCATTCACACTCTTCGTGAAAAGCAGGATCCTTAATTTTTACGAATTCATTAAGTAGTTGATCGGTATATTTATTTAGATATGAATGATATTCCTGTCCTACAGGCCCCTTAGTAGTATCAATAGAAACTTTATCACTCTCAAATTCTGACAATATGCTTTCAATTGCGTCTTTTAAAATCCTTTCTTGCTCCTCATTCTTGTATATACATTTCACTAAATTCAGTCCATTATTTTTCGCGAATCTTTTAATGTCAGAATGATTAAAGCCAATACTTATTCCAGTACCATGCGATGTATAGGCTCTCCACTGACTCAGCAAGTTACCTTTTTCTGAAAGTGAAAAAGAGAAGATATAGTGAGGGTTATTCCGCATATTCTGAATCCATTTCGGTATCTGAGTAAGCAACATCACACTCAAATTGTTTGCGTTTTTATCTTTATACTTTTCAGCAACCCTTATGAATTTATCAATTGCATATTTGATTTCATTTTGATCGTTCATGTAATAAATGTGCGAAGCTCTAACTACGCCTGATTCCACGATGTTGTATAGAGTTTCGTGGCTAGTGTAGTGGTATAAAACACCTTCTGTCTTAGGACCGAAGATCACGAATTAGCCTCCTTTTGCACATAACGTCTGAATTGAGCGGTGCGCGTCAGCGCGTCCGGCCCGGAAGGGGCGTACTCGAATGACTTGTTATACGTCATCTTTCAATTACCTCGGAAGGCGATATCTCATTATTAGACGCCAAGGTATCCCTTAAGGACTCAACAATACTAAGAAGTGTATTAGGATATTCGTTGTTATTTGGGTTATTAATCCAACGAAGGAAGTCAGGCATATTTCCGCCAACAATATTATCGAGTCTGTGCATTATTTCAGATAGAACGAGAGGTCTTTTGTTGGGTTTATCCCAGATATGCCCAATGCACTTGTTTCGGAATTCTCTGACCTTCTTCTCGTTTAGGGTTTTATTTGTCTTTTTTACTATCTCTCGAAATTCATCGGGGATAAGGTCATGGTAATGCTCATAAAACTCTAGCCATTTCGTAAGAGCAAGAATTAGATTTGATAGACACATCTTTTGAACCGATACCATTTGTTCCATATTCAAATGACCTTGGTTGTGTGCACGTGAAAATTTTTGCAGTACTTTCCCGCTAATGACCAGGTCACCAAGCAGATCATTCAATATGTCGATTGCATCTATTGCTCTTTCTCGACTGCCCATATTCATGCGCTTATGACGTATAACGCCTGAGTTAAATGGCCGCGCGCAGTTTGCGCGGTCCAAGCAGGGCTGCTTTTTGCCCTGCGCTTTTAAACGATTTGTTATGTTTAAGCATGATTCAAATAGTACCCTAAAGAAAATGATGCGTCATAAAGGCAACCAATAACATTTTGACTAGATTTTGGATCTAAAGCCTGTTCAAGATACATACATGCTTCTTGAAGTGCTGGCAGATAATTTGCAGTTTCAATGTTGATGCCTTCCGTCTTGTTCTTATTTGCTCTTTCCTTCTCGGCTGCTATTTCTTTACAGATTTCACCTATAGACCCCATTAGTTCTTCTTTTCTATCATAGGTAGCTGTTTCGAACTCCTCCGAAATTGCATCAAGACTGGAACAATATTTAGAAAGTCTTGTTTTTACCCGTGTAATTGTGAATTCGTTATACATTTATTTATAAACATAACGCTTTGGGTAACAGGCGCGAGCGCGTTAGCGCGAAGCGTCCTTGTTGACCTTTTTGTTAGGCGATTTTAATGCTTCCAAGACCCCGTCCCAGAACTTAACTCGGGCGTTAACCGCGACGTTTGCAGCTTCAACGGCTTCTTGGGTTTTGATTTCATCACCGTCACACAACCCGTTGAGAAGCCTTAGCGATAATGGGGCATGAAAATCTTCATCCAAGTGTATGTGTCTATTCAGATAAAAATGAAAAATATGTGCCTCTTTTTCAGACACTCCAATTCTCTGAAGAATAGAACGGAACATGCATGGAATAATATGCTCCCTTCCCAACGCCAATGCCGCCGCCACCTTATGCGGCTTGTTGTCTTTAATAAACTGAAATGTTTTTGATGTGAAAATCCGTGATGGTGAGGGAACGCCAGGTAAAGTCAGGGCTTCTTCAATACCTTTTTCTTTAACTGTCTGAACAAAATCAGAAGACGGTGAAGTATTTGCGCCTATTTCAACCATTGCTTTGTGGTAAAGCTCAAAATGGCTTGAAAATTCACCTGAAATATAAGTTTCATCAGATTCTTCTTCAAGAACCAGTGCGTTTATAAACCGCCTAACACTGGCGTCTCCCCGCGGGGTCCAAGGATATGTCGTTGGAGCAACAATTGATTGGAGATACTTAATAAGGGACATGAAGTCCCAAACAGAATACACGTGATGCTCCATAAAGCACTGCAAATCCTCAATGGTTGCAACTGCTTCGTATATAGGGTGCTCTTCGAGACTTTTTTTAAAGGAAGCTATGATCCCGCTGGTTATTTCTTTCGCCATAAATACTCCATTGCTTTGATCGCCTAACGCTTGCATGTGGGGCCGTTCACTGCGTAGCGAAGCGGAGCAGTGAAACGGTCCCACACGATGCGATTGTTAGCGGTTTTATACAGCATCAAGTTTTATTGCTCCATCATAATGGTGTAACAGCAGATAATCGTCCCATCCATTATTTCCCTCGCAGCATATGATTGATGTTTTAGCAATGTTTTCAATGCTCAGGATATGTTCTTTAATCTGTTTCCATGTTTCTTGAATATTATCAGTTTCAAAATCATAGTTAATGTACCGTCCTTTATCGTCACCTTCCGTTATTATTGGTTTTATTCCAATTCTGGTAAGTGACTCAGCAACCAGATCCTCATTCAGTGAGTCGTTCCTTTCTGGTTGAATTTGAATATTTACTTTTTTCATTTGTACCGCTAACGTTTAAGCTAAGGGGCCGCGTGGGTTTCGCGGTCCCGTGCGCAGCACGTACTTGAGCGCGTTGTTAGGCATCATTTCTCAGCGATACAACATTTTCTCGTGCCTGAGTAGGATCGTGCTCAAATGCTTCAACACTGAAGGATGCTTTGGTTTCTCCAACGAAAATACCATTGAACATGTAACCATTTTTTGTTTCTAATAAACACAAACTAAGCTGTTGATCGCCTGATTTAGAACGGAACATACCAAGCGCTGGATCGCGATACGCGTAAATCGAACCTTCAAATATATTTCCTGAATATCTAACGACCGCCGTATGAAAAAATATATCTTCCGTAGTTATTGTTTCTAGCTCAATTTGGTGTTTTGGCGAACCGTCATGATGGTGCCAAAATCCACTAAAAATATAATTTGGATAATTGCGCTTGATATCAATTACTCCTTCTACTGGCAGCATAGTAAGATCACCTTCAAGCCGGTAAGTGCCTAGCAAAATGTAATGTGCTTCTTTAAATTCCATATTTATTGATGCCTAACGTTTTGGGTGAGTTGCGCGGGGGAAACGATGGCCATTACCGAAGTCACCGCACTACACTCCACCACCAAACTATAAAAGAACCAAAATACCCA
>SDBU01008961.1_pt1 | contig 11294 bp, 11 predicted proteins | sample 2277071 | NCBI WGS metagenome assembly SDBU01 (sample SAMN10397929, study PRJNA504765) | marine sediment metagenome | isolation source: marine sediment core GS08_GC12, 126 cmbsf | place: Arctic Ocean: Gakkel Ridge, Loki's castle | collected 2008 | reverse complement strand
ATGCACTCCACGTCGCCGACCAGAAAGCGTTGGCCAACGAGATCGTTCAAACGCACGCCGCGCGTCAACACATTGCGCCGCGACTCCTCGTGGCTTAGCTCGATGCCCGCTTCGGCTTTTATAGCCTCGAGTCCCTCTACCTCTATAAGCGTCAGATCCTTGCCCTTCCGCTCCACGGGCTCTGATGCGAAGTTGCGATCCCCACGCGGTCCCTGGCCGGCCAGCACCTGGACGCGCTTGACCTGCACTGGAAGTACGTGCGGTGTAGCGGCAATTGTAATTTGTTCTACGAATCCGGCCATCTGACTCGGCAAGGGTAGCTGGGGACGGGCCGTGAAGATAGTCCACGCGGTGTTTGGGTCAGAGTACTCATCCGAGTCGGTTAACCTCGAACCCGGCTCCCTCTATTTAAAGGGAAGCCCTGCATGTGCGGTGTCTTCGCAATGAAATGCATAGCGGGCAGTTACCATTAGGAAGATGAGAATCGAGGGGCAGAAGGTTTTGCTTACCGGTGCCACTGGCGGCATCGGGCACGCGATTGCCCGCGCACTGGCCGAAAAGGGTGCGAAGCTCGTGATTACCGGGCGTAGAGCTGACGTGCTCGAGCCGCTTGCCGCCGAGGTCGGCGGTCAAGCTGTGGTCTCTGATCTGGCGGACGCCTCTGATGTTGACGAGCTTGCTCGGTCGGCAGAGGACGTTGACATTCTCATTGCCAACGCGGCGCTTCCGGCTGCGGGCAGGTTAGAGGACTTCACGGTCGGGGATATCGATCGGGCGTTAGACATAAACCTGCGGTCGCCCATTGTCCTGGCAAAAGCCCTCTCTGAGCGAATGGCCCAGCGAAGAGCCGGGCAACTGGTCTTTATCTCCTCGGTGTCAGGAAAGCTGCCGAACGCTGCGTACTCGGTGTACTCGGCCACCAAGTACGGCTTGCGGGGGTTTGCACTCTGCTTGCGTGAAGACTTGGAACCGAGTGGTGTGGGAGTCTCGGTGATCTGCCCGGGGCCGATTCGCCAGGCGGGCATGTTTGCTGAGGCCGATGGGGAGTCTCCGGTCGGTACCAGCAGCCCAGAAGAGGTCGCCGCGGCCGTTATCCGCGCAATCGAGAAGAACAAGGCCGAGATCAACGTGGTTCCGCCAGCCATACGAGTGACGATTGCGGCTGCAAGCGTGGCGCCCGGACTGGTCCGCTTCGCCGGCCGCAAGGTGGGGCTACGTGAGCGCTCGGCTGATTTGGCAACAAAGCAGAAGCACAAACGCTAAACGCTTCCTCAGAGCTACCGTCGTAATCGCTTGCAGGATCACTTCAACCGAGGGCGAACTGCTGTAACCGGACATCCGGATCGGGAGGCTAATAGTCGTCGGGCGGATGGGTACTAGGTTGTGACAAGCAGAGGAAAGGTGCGCGAATGGAAAGCTCGACTGTAACTCCGGAGGTTCGTGAGGCCGCAACAGGGTTGAAAAAACTCTGGTGGCTCTGGCTCCTACTTGGAGTTGCCTGGGTGATCATAGGCTTGGTGATTATCCAGTTCGATCAGGCCTCGGTCACTACGGTGGGGATCATTATCGGAATAATGTTTGTGGCTACCGGGTTTCAGAACTTTATGTTCGCCTCCTTCGCCGATAGGTATAAGTGGCTCTGGGCGATCTTTGGGGTCTTGTTGATAGCGGCGGGAATAATCGCCTTTATCAGCCCCCAGAACACCTTTGCTGCGATCGCAGACATCCTCGGCTTCATCTTTCTGCTCATCGGTATTTTCTGGTGCATTGAGGCGATGGCGATCCGCGAAGAAAACGATCTCTGGTGGTTTGGGCTTATCGGTGGCGTCTTGATGATCGCCCTCGCCTTTTGGACCTCGGGTCAATTCTTCACTGAAAAAGCGTTCCTACTGCTTGTTTTTGCAGGTATCTGGTCGTTGATGCAGGGCTTCATGATGATTGTCCGGGCATTTCAATTTAAAAATATCGACCGTTACATCTAATGCCCTTCCAGCTTTCCCCGTGAGCGAAGTAGCTCTTCATTAGCGGCGACAGTGAAGCTCACCAGTGCCGAGTCCAGGTAGGCCCGCACGCGAACAATCCTGTCGCCCTCGAACTCACACACCCAACAGTATTTGTTGGGGAACGGCTGACCCCGCAGGTCTTGGGCTTTTGCGGTCATCTCTACCACAGCGGTGTTACCGTCAACCAGGACGTTGTCCACCGATAGTGCGATTCCGTCGGGCATTATCCGGTTGAGGCGATCAAAAGTGCACCGCATGAACTCATCCTTGGAGTCGTAACGCCCGGCGAGTGGGTGCGTTCCCATCACCGTCCAGGACACGTTGTCAGCCACATGCTCGAAGAACTTCTCACCTTCCCCGGTTTGCAGATGGGCGAATATCTCACTCACCTTCTCGTGCGTGGGTCGTGTGGGCTTGTCGGCCATGCCTCGTTCCCTTCAGTCGGTATCGTTGTATTTGCCCACCATAACCGCGTTAAGCAGATCGCGTGGACTTCAGGCGTGCGTTCTTGTATTGGTTGGGGTCTGTGACTTAATCGTCCATGTTGGAGGAGCGTGACAGTTGATCAGCGAACTGACGTGGCGTGAGTACCGGGGGATTGGGATTCCGCAGTTCAGTGAGATGACGGTCGCCAGAGACGATTAGATCGGAGTGACTTTCCGTCGCGAGTGCGAAGAGGTAATCGTCTTTTGGATCGGGCGTTACCTTCGTTGGATCAGGCGGATCATCAATACGGATCGCGTTAACTGCCAGTGCCTCAATATATGCTTCGGCCCTTCCCTCGCCGGCTTGTGATGCGAATTTCTCTCGCCCAAGCACGCTGGAAAGCTCGCCAATCAATTTCGGTGAAACAACCAGCTCGAATGCACCTCCATGCCATGCTCTTACGATGCGATCAGGTGACGACTCACGCCGAGAGATGAATGCCGATACCAGGACACCAGAGTCAACGACCGCCCGGATCACTACTTGCCTTGTCGGGCGGCATGAAGCTCAGAGTAGGCAAGCTCAAGCGCCTCCTCCTCACTCAATGTACTGAGGCCCTGAGCCTTGTCGAGAGCTGCTATCCCCAGGTGGGCACGAAGGGCGGCCTCGACAACCTCGGAGTCGCGTTGATCGGTTCTCGCAGCACTAACCTTGGTTGCGCGTGCCACTTCAGGATCAAGGTATATGGTGAGCTTGCGCTTCTTGATTGTTGCCACAGTTAGACGTTAACATTATGACGTCATGACGTCAAGAGGCAAATAGAGACTTATAGCCCTGCGGTTGCGGATTCGAATCCTGCCGTCGCATATCTCGCTGCTTCATCTGACCTGCGATATTCGGTTTATCTCGCGCTAGGGTTCTGCGCATGAGAAACCCAAGAGATTTTTTCAAACCACTGGCAATAGATGCACCTGAACCGGTGCGTGAAATTCCCTTCAAGCCATCGCGGATGATCCACTTTCTCGATTTCTCGAGTGAGAAGATGGTGGCCAAGGTTCCTGACATCGCACAGAAGGTCGACATACTGCTCGGTAACCTGGAAGACGCTGTTCCGGTAGACCGGAAGATCCCTGCAAGGGATGGGTTATTGGAGGTTGGTAGCAAGATCGAGCTGGGTGACACTCAGCTTTGGACCCGTGTCAACGCTCTCGAATCGCCCTGGATGCTGGATGACATCACTGCACTGGTTGGCGAGATAGGTGACAAGCTGGACGTGATCATGATTCCCAAGGTCGAGGGGCCGTGGGACATCCACTATGTTGACCGTCTGCTGGCCCAGTTGGAGGCCAAGGCAGGCCTTGAGCGCCCAATCCTGATTCACGCGCTCTTGGAGACAGCTCAGGGAGTGGTCAACGTGGAAGAGATCGCAACAGCATCGCCACGGATGCAGGGCATGAGTTTCGGACCCGCCGATCTGGCGGCAAACAGGCGGATGAAGACCACACGTGTGGGTGGTGGGCATCCGGCCTACCGAGTCATTGAAGACCCAGATCCGGACAACCCGGAGGCAGCTAGGGCAACCGCGCAGCAGGACCCATGGCATTACTCGATCGCACGGATGGTTGATGCCTGTGCCAGCGCCGGGATCCTTCCTTTCTATGGCCCGTACGGAGATATCAAGGACGTTGAAGGCTGCGAGGCTCAGTTCCGAGCGTCGTTCCTGCTTGGCTGTGTCGGCGCCTGGTCGCTGCACCCGGTGCAGATCGGTATCGCCAAGAAGGTGTTTAGCCCGGACCCCGACGAGGTTGCCTTTGCCAAGAAGGTGATAGAGGCGATCCCAGATGGCCGAGGCGTCCACATGATCGACGGCAAGATGCAGGATGACGCCACCTGGAAGCAGTGTAAGGTGATGGTCAATCTTGCAGAGATGCTTTCGCGCAAGGACCCCGAGCTGGCAGAGATGTACGGCTTCGAACCGGTCGCCAGCGCGTAGCTTCTACATACCGCCCATGTTTGTCACGCAGCGGGCTTATATATAGAGACCACGGCTGCGCCGCCGAGCCCGATGTTGTGCTGGAGGCCCACCTTCGCACCCTCCACCTGCCGCTTGTCGGCCTGGCCGCGTAGTTGCCAGGTCAGCTCGCTGCACTGTGCGAGGCCGGTGGCGCCCAGCGGGTGGCCCTTGGAGATCAGACCGCCCGATGGATTCACTACCCAACGCCCACCGTATGTTGTGTCCTCGTTTATTACTAGCTCATGACCTTGACCCTCGGGCGCCAGTCCGAGCGCCTCGTAGGTGATCAGCTCGTTTGCAGAGAAGCAGTCGTGCAACTCGATCACGTCGACATCGTCGGGGCTGACCTCCGCTTCTTCGTAGGCCTGCCGCGCGGCCTCCTTGCTCATGTCGTACCCGACTATCTTGATGCAGCTCTCTTCGAAGCTCGTGGGCGTGTCGGTCACCAGTGCCTGACCGGCGATCTCGACTGCCTGTTCCCACAGATCGTGCTTGTCAACGAACTGCTCGCTGGCAACGACGACTGCGCCAGACCCATCTGACGTGGGGGAGCACTGGAGCTTGGTGAGAGGCTCGTGAATCATCTTCGCGTCCTTGATTTCATCAAGTGTGTACTCCTGCTGGAACTGTGCGTACGGGTTGTTGACAGAGTGCTTGTGGTTCTTCCAGCCGATCCAGGCATAGTGGTCGGGTTGCGAGCCGTAGCGCTCCATATGCTCGCGCCCCGCGTTGCCGAACATCTGAGGAGCGGGCGGCGAGTCCTCTGGCTTTCGCACCTCGAACATGGTTGTAAAGTGGCGGTCGATCGGATTGACCCGGTCCGTGTACTTGACGCCCAGCGATCCCTTCTCCATCTTTTCGAAGCCGAGCGCCAGCGCGCAGTCCACCAGCCCGCCTCTAACTGCCTGGCGTGCCAGGTACAGCGCAGTCGAGCCGGTAGAGCAGTTGTTGTTGACGTTGACGATCGGGATCCCGGTCAGGCCGAGTTGGTAGACGGCCCGTTGTCCCGACGTGGACTCCCCGTAGCAGTAGCCCACGAACGCTTGCTCCACGGAGTCGTAGGGCACGGAGGCGTCCTCGAGCGCGTTTGTTCCTGCCTCACGCGCCATGTCCGGATAGTCCCAGTCACGCGACCCGGGCTTCTCGAACTTGGTCATTCCCACACCGATTACGAATACACGGTTGCTCATAGCTCGTCAGCTCCTCTTTGGTGGCCGTCTTCCATCCGATAATAATCGCAAATCGGGAATAATCATCGCGTTTGTTGTCTCCAGGTCGTTGATCTTCGCTTTTAAGCTAATAAATGTTAGCGCATACGCTAACATATACCTATGGACACTGAAGCCTCATTGATGCCAACGAAAACTACCCGGCTGATAGACGCAATCCTTTTGCGCAGCGGTCACAGTCAGGCAGAGTTGGCACGTCGAGCCGGGATTCCTCGGTCTGTACTCAATGCCTATCTGCGAGGACATAGGCAGCCCGGTGTCGATGCGCTTGTGCGCCTGTGTGCAGCAGGCGGCTTTGAGTTACGGCTCACACCACATTCCGCCCCCGTCAACCCAAAGCGTGCCGGGCGACTGCTGACCCAGGTTCTTGAACTCGCCGAAGCGCTCCCATTTCGTCGCAGCGAGAAGCTCGAGTACCCACGACTTGCTGGGCTGGTCAAGCCGCAAGCAGGCCAATGAGCGAACTGATCAACAAACTGTTCGCGGTACACGACTCGCTGATGGAAGCCGGCCTGGCTCATGCCTTCGGTGGGGCGATAGCGTTGGCTTACTGCACAGAAGAGCCGCGAGGTACCCGGGATCTTGACGTAAATATTTTTACCGACTCATCAAACGCCGACAAGGCACTTGCAGCTCTGCCTTCAAAGGTCTCCGTATCACCAAATGACATCGAAACTGCGAAGCGTGATGGGCAGACAAGACTCTGGTGGGGCGATACGCCGATCGACATTTTCTTGAATAACCATCCGGTTCACGAGGTTGTCGCCGCCGGGGTTACGTGGGTGCCGCTATCCGGGCGACAGATACCCGTACTTGACTGCGCGGCGCTAGTTGTATTCAAAGCTTTATTCAACCGCACAAAGGATTGGGCCGATATTGAGGCAGTCGCGGAGGTTAGCCCGTCCCACATCGATCAGGCCAAATCCATGCTTGCGGAACTGCTCGGGACAGACAACCCTATTTACGGCCGACTCAATTCCTTACAGTCGTGAAACTGACTGAAGTGTGGAGAAAACCTGGGCTTAATGGTGACTAGAAACCGAGGCCGTATCGACCCCTTTCGACCAGGGCTCTGGTCAACCCCCGACGGATGTAGTAGATTGTTTTGATGCCCGCGAACGAAGAGGAAGACAAGCAGACAGACGCGAAGGACACGGATCGCTTTTCGACCGCTAGGCGGCGCGGTGTCACTGCATTGGTTGTCATTGGGTCGTTCTTCCTGTTTCTAGGGATATTTACCGAGTCGATCAACCGGCAGGTTCTCAACAGTGACGAATGGGCGCGAACCAGCACCGAGCTCCTCGAGCGGGAGGAGATAAAAGAGGCATTATCCACCTATCTGGTAACCGAGCTGTATGAAGTCGTGGATGTCGAGAAAGAGCTAAAAACAGCCCTGCCAAAAGACCTCAAGGGTCTGTCGGGACCGGCGGCCGGAGGCCTGCGTGAGGGGGCGCAACGACTCGCCAAGCAGGCTCTTGGTACCAGTACTGTCCAGTCCAGTTGGAGGGAAGCGAATCTCCAAGCCCACAAGGCGCTCATGAGGATCCTCGAAGGTGACGGAGACGTTGTCAGCACGGATAAGGGTACGGTAACTCTGAACCTTCGCCCGCTCATCGAGCAGATAGGAGAGCAGGTCGGTGTGCTTGACTCACTCAAAGGCGGGCTGCCTAAGGACGTTGGGCAGCTGGAGGTGCTGCGTTCCAGTGAGCTCAAAGAGGCACAAGATGCAGTCGCCGTGTTGCGGGGGCTGGCGATCATGTTCGGTGTGCTGGCACTGGCGTTCTATGTCGCAGCGGTCTGGCTGGCAAGAGGTCGACGTCGAAAGACACTGGCTATCGTAGGAGTCGGCTTTCTGACGGCCGGTGTCCTGGTCTTGGTCGCTCGTCATTTTGCAGGTCAAGCGGTCGTCAATGCGCTCACAACGACCGCGTCAGTGGAGCCGGCCGCCGGGGCGACGTGGAGTGTTGGGACAAGGCTTTTGCGGGAAGTTGCAGTGGCGGTGATCATCTATGGAATCTTGTTGATTGCAGCCGGCTGGATTGCGGGCCCCTCGAAGGCAGCGATAGCGATTCGCAGGTCGTTGGCGCCTTATCTTCGAGAGTATCCCGGATACGCGTACGGTGTGCTTGCGATCGTTATTCTTATCGTCATTATTTGGGGGCCGACCGCAGCTACCAGGACATGGCTTGGCCTTCTGATCATCATCGCACTGTTGGTGCTTGGAACAGAGATTCTTCGGCGACAGACGGCAAGGGAGTTTGCAGATGCAGGCGTCGGTGACACCGCGAAGGGCATGCGCAAGGCGATAGGCCGTGGCTGGACCTCGGCAACTTCGAGTGTCTCGGCTGCGCGCAAGCAGGAAGGCGATACGGTTGCGCCGGTTGATGAGCGAGACAAGAAGTTCGGACAACTCGAGCGTCTGGGCTCGTTGAAAGAGAAGGGTTTGCTTACCGAGGCTGAGTTCGAGGCGGAGAAGCGGCAGATCCTGGAGCCCGGGTCTGAGGGCTGAGGGCCTACAGCTCCTTTATATCGATACCTTCATCGGTGAAGATCTTTTTAATTTGATCAACTTTTTCTGAGTCATAAAGCGAACGCGCTGGACTGGTATTCGCGAAACGTGTTTCAACACCAAGGGTTTCACACTTGTCGAACCAGAGCGGGTTGTTCTTCAATATCGCCGCAGTTTTTACACCGTTTTCCCGATAGAAATCTGCAGTAGCGTGAATGTTTGCATCTGTGTCGGTAATTTCGGGGATTAATGGCGTGCGAGGCAGAAGTTCAAAATCGCCGCTCTGTGATCGCTCGTGAAGACGTAAGAAGTTTTGCAAAATCTTGTCATTACCTACTCCACACCACTGTTTGTGTTCTTCTGAGTCGATGATTTTAATATCCGCGTAGACCGAATCCACGTATGGGAGTATCAGTGACTCAAAATTATCGTAATCGAACCAGCAGCACGTTTCAATCAGTGTGTGAATACCTACTTCTTTAAAACTTCGGAGCAATGAAGAAGTAAATTCAATAAATAGGGTCGGTTCCCCGCCGGAAATAGTAACTCCACCACCAGAGTTCTTAAAAAAGGGCTTGTATGGAGTTACCTTGCCAACGACTTCTTCCACGCCCATCTCTGTGCCCACTCTGCTCAGGGCCTTTGAAGGGCACTCATCCACACATTTAAAACACAGCGTGCAGGTTTCTCTGTTGATGGGTATGTTGTTTTCAAAGGTTATTGCTGATTCTGGACAGGCCTTAACGCAATCCAGGCTTTGAAAACATTTCTCTGGGTCGAATTGCAGTTCAACTCGCACCTTCTTGCTTTCCGGATTCTGGCACCAAGCACAGCTCAGCGGGCAACCTTTGAGGAATACAACCGAGCGTATCCCAGGGCCATCATCCAGCGAGTTGCCCTTGATATCAATAACAAGCGGCTGTGAATCACCCTCAGAGCCCAAACTCGCTCCTACCTATGATCTCCAGCTGCAGATCGCGCTGCATCAGCGTGTAGTAACCGGTGTATCCGGAAACGCGCACAATGACATCGGAATAGTATTCCGGATGTGCCATCGCGTCTTTAAGCGTGTCGGTATCAACCATGATGAACTGCATCTGCATCCCGCCCTGCTCACAGAAGGTCTTGGCGATGTCAGTTACGTAGTCGACGTTTTCTTCATGGGTGTTCTTATCTGAAAATGCAAGACGAACGTTGAAGGCGATACTGTTGTCGAGAGTCAGGGGGTCGAGTTTGGCAATATCGCTTACGTTGTCCAAAATATTGTTCGAAGCCGATGGATTGGGAGTAAGCCCCGGTGTGAAAGGCTTACCGGCGAGCCGGCCGGACGGTGATGCGCCCGAAACTCTGCCGTAGACGGTGTGGTTGTTATTGCTCCTGTAACCGGTAGCGTAGTGGCCGCCTCTGCCGTTATCGTGATTTTGGAGTAAATCCGCGATCATACGGATAACCCGGTTTGTCATGTCAAGCGCTTCCTCGTTACCTGACCCGAATTTCGGAGCTGCGGTCGTAACCAGCGCGTGGATCTTTGAATGTCCTTCAAAGTTATTGTGGACGGCCTCATTCAGTTCCTTGAACGTGAACTGTTTTTCTTCGAAAACAAGCTTCTTGATCACCATTAACGAATCGATGACATCTGAGAGTGCGGTGAGAGAGGCACCGGAAGAGTTGTATTTGGCCCCTCCGCGAGTCATCCCGCGGCCATTCTCGACACATCCTTCCAGAAGGGTGGAATATAAGGGTGACGGCATGAGTTGCTGCTGGATCTCGAGCAGCTGGTGGGAGCCTATGAAGGCTTGTTCATATATAAAGTTAAATTGCTTTTCAAAAGCGCTGTAGAACTCTTCAAAAGTCGTAAAATCCTCAACTTGACCTGTCTTGGGCCCAAGATCCCATTCGGCTACCGTGTGGTTGCCATTATTGAGCGCCATTGTAAAAGGTGCCATCAGGTTGGAGTCAATATCGCCGGTGGCGGCAAGATGCTTGCCGGAAATCACGGGCTCCACGCATCCGCATGGTACCCAGTCGCGAATATCTTCAATGGCCCATCCCTCGTGTTGTTTCCAGGCATTGATTACGGCTTCATCGTTATGAATAGCAGGCGTGCCGCAGGTAATGTAATTCACTTCGCACACCCTCTTAAGATACGTCCTGCTGTTGACACCGGGCATGTATCGCGCGTCCATGTCCGGGTCATTCACGCACAACATCTCCGTTACCTTCAAAACGATGTAGGTCATATCATTAACGGCATCTGTTCCATCGGGTTTAACGCCTCCAACGACGGTGGAGGCCACAGCCGGTGCTCCCGAGTTTTGCCATGAAGCGATAGTTGGGGCGCCGATCCTGTGACTGGTGATCATCATAAAGAGGCTTCCGACCACCTCAATCACATGCTCAATGTAGTCTTCCCGGTCCTTTTCTGAGGAAACCTTTTCAATATCTGCTTCGAAGTATGGCTGAAGTATCTGGTCCAGCCGTCCGAGGGCTAGATCGTCATCCATACTTTCCAGCCCAAGCCCGATAAACATAATCCAAATTGTCTGAACAGCTTCTTCAAGAGTTTGCGCCGGATTATCCGGGACACGTAGAAGAGTCTGTTGCATATGCTCCAGCTCCTTTTTTCTACGTGGATCGGTTTCCTGCTCCGCCTCTTTCCCGGCCTGTTCCGCCAGGTTTCGGACATAGACGGATATGGCATCCAGGCTTATTTTCATTGCTTCGAGGGTGTTTTTCTTTTCCTGGTCAGCTGACGTGTCGTTATTGAGCTCCTGATCAATCTCTTCACTGATCCCTTTGAGCCCTATCTTTACAGCCTTATCAAAGCCCGGGCTACCCGGATTAAGGGATACCAAGCCCCACAAATTCAGGCAAAAGTTCCTATCAGCTATCTGAGCGGGCAGCGGATTATCGAATTTGTCTACCCAGGCCTGGCGCACATTGCGGTTCACCCAAAATGGAAACACATGCTTATGCAGTGTCTGGATCGTCTCCTCAGAGATGTCGTACGGATCCAGCTCTCGCCCGTGGATGGTTCTAAGCTCACCCCAGATCGACCAGCCAATCGTATAGGGCTGGATTATTGACCCGCTGATTGGATTGGGTGTCAAGGA
>SDBU01008960.1_pt1 | contig 11294 bp, 11 predicted proteins | sample 2277071 | NCBI WGS metagenome assembly SDBU01 (sample SAMN10397929, study PRJNA504765) | marine sediment metagenome | isolation source: marine sediment core GS08_GC12, 126 cmbsf | place: Arctic Ocean: Gakkel Ridge, Loki's castle | collected 2008 | reverse complement strand
TACCCGGTGGGCTGTAGCCCTATATTTACCAGACAGTATGTTGAGATTTATATCGTGGAAACGGGTAGCATCTCCTCCTGAAACCGTCTTCTGCGGCACCTCTTTGAGAGCAAGACCCATATTGCTTGTGTATAAAGCGACAGGTAGGTCAGGCGGGAATTCCAATGGTGGCACCAAGAGCTCGACTGGATATTCTATCTGGGCCTGGATAAGCTGGCTGGTGGTAGCATCAGATGACAGCTCTCCACTGAGCAACAAAGGTGTGGTTGGACTAAGGAGGTTTTCCGGGTGGCTGTTGTTATAGAAGTTCACCGTTTTTGATATCTCATCAGTCAGGCGCCGAATGTTATCCTCCAGACTCGCCCCCTCCCCTCCTGGAGTTATGGTATGCATTATAGCGGGAATACCATTAGCTACCAGAACGATATCAAAACAGTCAGGCTCCAAATTTACTATTAAGGCATCTCCTCTATTAGCTGCTCTAGCCAATGCCAGCGGCTTCAGGTCCATAATGTAAGGCTTTACTCCAGCTTCGGCCAGTGTCTGAGTCACGGCATCGATAAGGTTTCGCGGCACGCCTATAACAAAGTAATTCAGCTCATCATGTCCACCGCCGATAGCTTGCCATGAAAGGTAAAGTTCCTCTAGAGGCAGTGGTATTTCCTTTTTTGCCCCCCGCAGGATAGCCTCCTCTAGAAGGGCAGGCTTCATCCGGGGCAGGTTCAGAATGCAGTGAGTAAACGACAAGCCAGTCAGGCTAGTAATGACCTGCTCTTTAGATACTTTCGTTGATTTAAACAGGGCATCAATGGCTTCCCCTACCGCTTTCGGCTGTAAAATGAGCCCATCCTTGACCAGCCCCGGCGCCAGGGGCACGTCTCCCCACACCTGCACATGCCTTTCCATAACAGAGAGGAGTCTTATGCTGGTATTACTTATATTTAGCGTAACCGACATTTTATAGATAAGCTCCTTAGTTAGAGGTCAGAGATTGAGCATAGATAGCCAAGTCGAAGCTAGCAATGAATATTATAGTTCCCTCAGAACCAGTTTCTTCTTCAGGGAGCGCAGTAACTCTGGTGATGCTCAGATTCTCCACGACAAGTGTTTTATATTCCCCATTTTCCAATTTACTAACGAAACTGACCAGTTGAGAGAAAGTTCCCTCAGCGGCTACAGTCAGCCGCAAAACACCATAGCTATGCTCCCCCACCATCTCCGTTGACCACGATTGGGTTACCAGGGGAATAGCCCTGACCCCATAGTCATTGGCCAGTTCAAGAATGGTATTGATGACCTCGGTGCTGTGCAACTTGCTGGGGAACGCGCTTTGCTCAGCAGCCAGCCTTGCCTGAGCCGCCTCCAATCGCTGCTCCAGGTTCTGAGGAGGCTCAGGTATTTGGGCAAGTGCTTGGGTAGCCTCAGTAATTTGGGAAGTCAGAGCTGCATTCTCCCGGCGCTGATTCATATAGTCCGTCCCAAAGAGGTAATAGACCACCAACAAAGCAATTATTAAGATGGCGATGAGTAGCTTGCTCCTCACTAAAGTCTCTACTCCGCCTAGGCCCTTATACCTGAACTGCCGGAGCAAGGTCGTTACTATTCTACTTGCCACGAGATTACCCCTATTCCCAGATAGCTGGCTTTCGCTCTCACTGTGATAATAGAATTATCCTGCTGCGCTCTAATATCATAAATGGCAGCAGGATAAGTGGTGGTAACAACCATTATAACTAACCCCGTATAGGTTGGAGTTTGCACCTGGATGATATAGGAGCCAGCAGATTCGATTTCCATCTCTAGCTCGTAGGGACGGACTTTTAAATGATACATTTGGGGTGTGCCCCCCAATAACTTAACCTTCACAAAGTCAGCCTCAGTTTCAACCAGCAGACTTATAGTACCTGGACCTTCCATATCCAGCGGATAGTCGTTCCAACCTGGCTCGGTTTCCCACTCCAGTGTCGTCTCCTCACTATCTTCGCTGTCTTCAACAAATCGTATTTCGGTGGTAGGAAAAGAAGGACCGTTTATCTCACTGGGGATAGGTTCAAGAGAATCAGCATGATATGCGGTATTGGTGGTGAGCAGTGGATTCCCCTTGAGCTTCCACAGCGCCCACTCAACCCCGGCATCGGCGGAATATTGCTCAGTCATCACCTCTTCATAGATTCGAGAGCCAATGAGGCTGCTACTGGCGTAACCAATAAAGGGCGTTATAACCACCGACCCTAGAGCCAGAGCAAGTAGGGCCAGGGGGAGAACTTGTCCTTTTTCGCTATTCATCATTCTTCACCCCTCTGTGGGTCGGAGGTGAACCTTATATGTTCCTTGCTCACTTATATTTGGTCTCCCTTGGGGAGACGAGGTTATAGTCATGGTGATAATGCGGTTTTCAACGAAGAAAGAAATACTACTAATATTTCGGGCTAGCGTCATTTGAGATTCATCAGCGGTGCGGCGAAGCTCGGTGTCCACTAAGGCATAGGTAATTGAGGAATCGTCGGGTAGAGTCAGCACCAGCTCATTACCACCGCTGGCTGTTTTTGCCATCTGCCCATCAAGACTGACCCAGTGACCTGCGTTCTGAAGCTCATGCATGGCTGTCATCTTATCATTGCCATACTCAGTAACAGTGATGATTTGATAGATAGCCGCACCCAGAACACTGACGATAAGTCCAGTGATAGCCACGGTTATGAGTAACTCAGGTAATGTAAAACCCTTCTGACCCTTCATCATCGATTCACCTTGTAGTCCTCAATGGTCAGTATGTCTTCCCCGTCTCGGGAAATAGTTACTGTTATTTTTTGGATGTTGGCATCAGTAGCAGGTTCAAGGATTGACTCAACCTCAACGGCGATGGCATAGCCTTCTGGTAGAGTGATGGGGTTAGGATTATAAGTTTCATCATAGGTGTGGACATAAGGATAAGTAGTTGCTTCTGAATTGTAGGGGTAGCTCTTGGTATATTCCAGTTGAGTTCGCCCCAGGCTCTGCGCCACAACTTGCTGGTTACACTCACCGACCGCAACCGTTCCTGCTGAAAGTACTATCACCAGAGCAACAACGGCAACCCCCAAGATGGCAACCGCGACCAAAGACTCGACCAAGCCCAGTCCCCTTTGGTCATGAACCCAGCCTTTTACCCTTCTAAGCCACGTCATTATACAGCCCCCAGAATGGAGTACAGCGGTGTTATCATTGAGAGGGCGATGAAAGCAACCACCAGCCCGATGGCCACTGTCAAAGCGGGCTCTATCATTGATACGAGGGTATCAATCTTCTGGTCAACCCTCTCTTCATAATACTTAGCCAGGGTGGACAGGGTAGAGTCTATGTTACCCGTTTTCTCCCCCACGACTACCATCTCAACCAGAAGTCGAGGGAACAGGTCAATCGCAGCCATCGGTTGAGACAAACCTTGCCCCTGAACCAGCTTCTCTCTGACATCCCTTAAAGCCTGGCGGACAACCCTGTTCCCGATGGTTTGAATTACGATATCCATTATCTGCGGCAACCGTAGCCCGGCTTTCATCAGCATTGACGTTGTTTCACAGAAGTGGCACATATTGCGCTGGATATTGATGGGGCCAATCACCGGCATCTTCAACATTAACCTGTCCATGGTCAATCTTCCAGTCGGTCGCTTTGCATAGTAAATAATCGAGACAACCAAAGTAAATGCTCCCCCTAGAAGGTAGAGATTATAGTTGATAAAGAAGTCGGTAGCAGCAATAAGTAGTCTCGTCGTCCAGGGCAATTCAGCACCAAGCGAAGTAAATAGCCCAATCAGCGGCGGCAGGACCACAGTAATGAGCAGGGCAAACACCCCGATAGCCATAACTAACACCAGGGCAGGGTATGCCATAGCCCGGCTCATCTTCTTCATCATCGTCATCCGTTTCTCCATGTAGCCGGCTACCCGCCTCAGACCGACTTCAAGGTTTCCTGCCTGTTCGCCGGCTTTCACCACCTGGCAGTAGGTATAGGAAAATGCCTGCGGGTACTTGCTGAGCGCTTGAGAAAAAGAGCTGCCTCCGCGAAGCTCCTCAATCAACCCGGCGATGACTCTTCTGAAGGCAGCCCGAGACGCCTGCCCCTCGAGTAGTTGCAGTGCGGTAAGGATAGTAACACCGGACTCAATCAGGGTACCTAGCTGGTGCGAGAAGTCAATCACATCCTGAGTCTTAACCCCGAACAGGGTTGGCATCAATTTTTCTATACTTAGCCCTGGGCGTACCTCTTTCAGGCTGAGGATACGATGATACCCTGCCTGGTATAGGGCTTCCTCTGCCATATTTTCGGAAGTGGCATCAATTGTGCCCCGCATAATCCGTTTATCGAGGGTATAGGCTGTATACTGATATGCCATGGTTTCCTCTAAAATGAGTTTGAACACCCGTCATCAGCCGATGGAAAACACACTACGCATTACCTCACTCACTGAGGTAATGCCCTCTTTCACTTTTAGCATCCCGTCACGTTTCATTGTTACCATTCCTTCCCTGAGTGCCTGTGCCCTGATATCACCAGCACTGGCATTACCGAGTAATATCCTTCTAATTTCCTCAGTCATAACCAGGAGCTCGAAAAGCCCGGTTCGTCCCCGGTAGCCAGTGTTGGCACAAAGATTACACCCTGTCCCGCTATAAAAGGTAGTTGACTGTTGCTTCATTTCGTCATCGTAGGCGATCTGCTCCTCCACAGGTGGCTGGTAAGGAGCACGGCAGTAAGAACAGATACGGCGAACCATCCGCTGGGCGACAATACCAACCAGTGTCGAGGAGATAAGATATGGCTCGACACCCAGGTCTATTAGTCGGAAAAGCACACCAACGGCATCATTGGCATGAATTGAAGAAAGTACCAGGTGCCCGGTGAGAGCAGCTTGAACTGCTGTCGTTGCCGTGTCTTTATCCCGTATCTCACCTACCAGGATAACATCAGGGTCATGCCGCATGATAGCCCTCAGACCATTGGCAAAGGTAATCCCAGCCTTAGGGTTAACCTGGGTTTGGTTGATATCCGTGAAATGGTATTCAATAGGGTCCTCAATTGTCAGGATATTACGCTCGCTTTGGTCGAGCTGGTTAATCGATGCATAAAGGGTAGTCGTTTTACCTGAGCCGGTGGGGCCGCCCACCAGTATCAAGCCGAAGGGACTCTTCATCATCGCCCGATACTTCTTGAGAGCATCAGGTAACAAGCCCAGCTCGGGTAAGGTGAAAAGAGACAGCGACTTATCCAGAATCCGCAATGTTACCCTCTCCCCATGGGCTGTTTCCATAGTGGCAGCTCGAATGTCAACGTCTCTATCCCCTACCTTGATTGAGAATTGACCATCCTGAGAGCGCCTTTGCTCGGCAATGTTCATTTCAGCCAGGATTTTCACCCTGGACACCAGTGGCATATAGGCACTCAACGGCAAGGAAAACATGTCATGCAGTATGCCGTCAATACGATAGCGAATCCGCAGCCTACTTTCCTGTGGCTCAATGTGGATATCCGAGGCCCTATCCCGTACCGCTTGCACCATAAGTAGGTCAAGGGTTTGAGCAATGGGTGTCCTGGCAATGAGGTCTGAGGTAACCTCAGCCTCTTCCTCAACAGGTGGGGCAAACTGGCTTACTTGCTTCTCTATTTCACCACTAGACCTATAGTTAAGGTCAATCGCCCGCTCAATGTCAGCAGGGATACCAAGGGCTACCTCAACCCTCATCTTCGCCTGAGCCTTAATGTCCTCGATGGTACGGATGTCCTCGGGGTCAGCCATAACCACTACTAGCGAATCACCGACTATATCAAGTGGAATAAGGGTGTGTTTTCTGGCCGTATCTTCAGGGATTAACCGCAGGGCGTTAGGTTGAACCATGTGCCTCTTCAGGTCGATTAGAGGCACATTTAACTGGACACTGAGCACTGCTGCCAAGTCTTCAGCTTTGACCAGCCCTTGGTTTATCAAGACCTCACTGAGTTTCCCCCCCTGCCTCCGCTGCAGCTCCAGGGCGCTCTCTAATTGTTCGGTGGTGATGAGGTTCTCCTCAACCAGCATTTCGCCCAGCCTCTTTCTAATTGCTCTATCAACCGATATCTCCCCGCTATCTCTGTTCATACTCTTTCTCCCGAGCTCGTGAAGAATCCTTATTATTTATCTTTTCACCCATAATATGTTGAGCCACCCCTCTTATTGACCAAGCCATGGGACAGTTGGGGTTGGAGAGTATTACCGGGGGGCTGCAGGGCACAAGTTCAAAGGAGGTCTTGGTATCATAAGGTATAATTCCCAATAAGCTGACCCCGATGTTCAGCTCTACAGTGGGTTTTATCTTGGAAAGCTCCCACTCAGGAAACATCCCCTCCCGGTCGACGACCACGGCTCCCATTCGTTCCTGAGAGATACCCAGGAGGTGCAAAAGGGTAGCGGCGTGCTTAACGCTAGGCAGAGCATCAGCTTTGGAGTCGGTCACAATGATAATAAGGTCGCACTTGGTGAGCACCGCCCTCGTGGCATCGGAGGGCTGAAATAGCAAATCTACAAGAAGATAATCGGTCACCTCCCGAAGCCTCTCAAATAGCAAATCAATATCAGAGGGCTGAGGCATAGCTAGCACCCTTACCCCCGTGTGGTGAACTACCAATGCTGCCTCCAGGTCGCAACGGTCGATAGTATCTATGGGTTTTGCTAGAAGCTGAGCGATGGTGCACTCAGGTTTAAGTCCAAGGTGCTCGGCTATGTTGCCACCGTGGGGACAAAGGTCGAGTATAATAACCTGTTTACCCATCTGCGATAGAGCAATGGCTGTATTGGCCACCATAGTAGTCGTTCCTACCCCTCCTTTAGAGCCAAGGAAGGTGATTATTTGTGACCTGGCAGCAGTTTTTTGTGTTAGCAGGGTCTCCACCCGGCTGAGTATCTCCGCGGGGTCTGCCGGCTTGGTGAGATAGTCATCCGCCCCAACCTTGAACCCGGTGGCTTTGTCTATTTCCTGAGCCTTGGCCGAGAGCATCAAAATGGGCAGTTGGGCGGTTTGAGGCTCAGCCCGCAAGCGATGACAAATCTCAAAGCCATCTATACCCGGCAGCATGATATCCAGGACAATGAGGTCTGGCTCTTCATTTTGGGCTTTCCTGATTCCGGCTAGCCCATTGGTTGCAGTGAGCACCTGGTAGCCCTCTTGCTGGAGGGTATACTGTATCAACCTCAATGCGCTTGGGTCGTCCTCAATAACTAAAATCCTCTTATCCATAAGACCTATCTCCTCTACCATTGGAGTTCAAGACCCCCCTCTTTCCTTCTAAGATGGTTGCTATCTTGGTCACCAATTCCAAGCGGTGCCACGGCTTGCTAATATAGTCATCTGCCCCAACCTTGAGCCCGGTGGCTTTATCTACTTCCCGAGCCTTGGTCGAGAGCATCAAAATGGGTAGTTGGGCGGTTTGAGGCTCAGCCCGCAAGCGATGGCAAATCTCAAAGCCATCTATACCTGACAGCATGATATCCAGGACAATGAGGTCTGGTTGTTCATTTCGGGCTTTCCTGATTCCGGCTAGCCCATTGGTTGCAGTGAGCACCCGGTAGCCCTCGTGCTGTAGGGTATACTTTACTAACCTCAAGGTAGCTGGGTCATCCTCAATAACTAAAATCCTCTTATCCATGAGAGTCACCCCCAGCCTGATTTAGAGGTAAGGTGAAACTAAAGGTGCTGCCTTCCCCGGCTTTACTCTCTGCCCAGATACGCCCACCGTGCGCTTCTATAATCTGCTTTGAGATATAAAGACCAAGTCCTGCTCCTCCAACCCCGGCCGAGTCTTTCACTCGAAAGAACCTCTCAAACAGGTGTGGCATAACCTCCTCGAGAATACCAATACCATGGTCGGTGACCTGCATCATCAATTCACTATCCTTGACCTCAATCTTCACCGTGACGCTGCCACCATCGTTGCTGAACTTGATGGCGTTGCTGAGCAGATTGACCATCACCTGCCTCAGCCGTTCTCCATCCACCTCCAACTCAGGCAGTGTTGCTGGAATATCTTCATTGATTACGATACCCTTCTCACTGGCCAGGCTATAAAAACTTTCTACTGCATCCTGGGTTGTATTCTTTATCGACATGTGTCGCTTCTGGATCTGAAACCGACCGGATTCAAGGCGCGATATATCGAGTAAATTATCTATCAGTTTACCCAGATGCTCACTCTGATTATCTATGATGGTCAGGAATTCCTTCTGAGTCCCAGGGTCGGGCACCTTGCCCTGGAGCATCAACTTAGTAAAGCCCCTAATTGAATGAAGTGGGGTACGCAGCTCATGCGAGATATTGGAGATGAATTCGGATTTCAGGCGCTCGCTTTGCCTTGCTGCGGCCATTTGCTCAATGTACCGGCAGTTGCTGATGGCAATCGTTGCTTGATTAGTTATGGTGGAGAGAAGTCTCACAATACCCTCGTTAAAGATGCTCTTTTCCCCCGAGCCAATGCTGACCATCCCTATTACCTGTTGCCTCATAATTAAAGGTAGACTAGCAAATGACCTCAGTTCCCTATTGACCTGGGAAAGGACTCTATCGGGCTGCCTTTCTCCGTCAACAATGATGCTCACTTTATTGAGCTGAATGATATGCTCAGAGACAGTCTGCATAGCGTCTATCGTCCTTTGGGTCAACTGCGGCACCAGGCTTTCCCACCCTAACCGGTAAATCCTCACCGTGAATCTCCACGGCTGCTCTGGATTGGCGTTGTCCTCCACAAGAAAGCCAGCCACCTGGCAATCTGGCACTTTAGCCAGATAATTGAGTGCCACGCTGACCACCTGGTAGCCATCCAGTATAGAGACCAAGTCTCTGGATAGCTCATAAAGGAGGGACGAGCTATCGATTATTTCTTCTTTTTGGGTAGCGTACTCGTTCATATGATTAGTAATCACTTGACTTTCTTCCTTGTCATTGCCCCTTTCCCCGTCAGCGAGAGGCACGTTTTCCTCTGTCATTGCGAGCCGAAGGCGTGGCAATCTCGGTGGTGGGGGCATTCCTGGAGATTGCTTCGTCGCTTACGCTCCTCGCAATGACACAAAGAACTGCTAGAGCCTGTTCCAAATTTAAGCTGTGCCACCTGAGTTCTCCTATTTTAAGTTCCAGTATTTTCCTAAATTATCCCTTACTTGCTCTATTACATATATAATCTGCTTCCCCTCTGCTCCTTTTAGGTTTGGTTGTTTCCATAATCTCTATCTCCCTCGTCCGGTAGGTGACCTGGGCATCTTGCTCAGTAATTCCTGGGAGTTGTTATCCTTGCCATAGAGGGTGGGGCTGCCGCTCATCAACCCCTGTGCCCCCTCAAATTCACCAAGCACTTGTATCCCCTTGGAAGTTATCTCAAACTCCTTCACAGCCTTATCGTGGTCGCTACCCCGCATCTTAAGGATGCTGAGAGCTCTGGTTATTCTCGACCCCAGTTCCACATAGCGAAGCAGGATGATATTGTCAGAGACAAAGGAGATACCGTGAGAACTCAGTTGAACGGTGCCAAAGAGCTCGGGTATCTCAGTGGTTAAAAGCGAGGTTATGCCCTGAGCCCTGAAGTAGTTCGCCAGTGAGTATACATAGTCTCGGTAGCGAACCTTGTCCGGGGTGGCAATCTCGATGTCAGAAAGGCTATCTATTACCACCCGCTTGGCGCCGATGTCATTGATGCAGTTCTTAATTACCATAGTGTGTTGGTCAACACTCATCTCCACTGGTGAGGTGTAAAGCACCTTGAGCAGCTTCATCTGCTGCATCTCATCCAGGTTCCAACCGAAGCCTTTCCCCAGGGTATTCAGGTACCCCGGCGTTTCCTGGAAACTGACATAGACGCCGGGCTCCTTGCGACGTACCCCTTCGGTGATGAAGTGCAGACCGGTGAGTGTTTTTCCCACTCCTGAGCCACCAGCAACCAGGGTTACTGAGCTCTTGGGGAATCCACCCTGCATCATGGCGTCAAGACCCTCAATCCCGATGGCAATCCTCGTTTTCCCGACCTCATAGTAGGGCGGTTGGTCCGGGGTCTTTATCCTGGGATAGACTTCGATACCATCCCTGGAGATGGTGAAGGGGTGCCGACCACGGAAATAGGCAACTCCCCGCATCTTGATGATATTGATATATCTTACATCCTGTAACCCCTGCCTCTCGCTTTCCAGCATGATGATGCCGTCGGCGATAGCAAAGATGGGGGCGCTAACAATGTCCTCGTAGTTATACTCGCCTATCAGGAAGGAGGTGCATTCGCTTACAACCAGAGCATTGGTCAGGTTGTAAGCAAACTCGCGGATGTCGGCGGCAGACTGGGACATATCGTGGATGGCTTTGAAACTATCTATGCCCAGAATAGGGGGGGAGTACTTCTCAAGATACTCCCTGATTACCCTGGTTACCCCAGCTAGCCCCTCGTTCTGCACCACATCGGCGATGTTGAGGTACATCACTGCACCCTGGTCAACCTTCTCTCTGTCGAAAAAGGTGAACTCCTGCTGGTAGCGAAGCATCTTAATGGTGGGCTCAGAGGTTGTGACTAGATACGGCACCTTGTTCTCAGCACTGGCATTGCTAAAAATAATCTGCTGGGCGAGGATGGTCTTACCTGTGCCCGGGGGACCACCGATTATGTTTAACGAGTATTTGGGTATGCCCCCATTGAGAATCACATCCAGATTCTTGATGCCGGTAGAGATTTTGTCGGTGATATCCATGACGCTCCCTCCTTAATAGTTTGCTATCAACTCAGTCCTCCTCACCAGCCTTTTTGAGAAATACATCCGCATGAGGCTTTAGCTGGTTCACCAGTATGTCCCCACTAAGGGTAGTCAGAATTGCAAGTACCGTTGTCACTACAGCGGCAAAGGCTTTCCTTAGCTCTTGCTGGCTGATTTGGTTGTTCACCCCTTCACTTTTCTGGAGCTGAGGTCCGTCTCCGCTGAACTTGACAACCTCCAGCCAGGGGAACTTCTGCCGATTTTTGGTCACCGCTTGCTGGAAAAGGTACTGGGTGGTGACAACCCCCAGGATTGGCGTCAGCCGGTGCCACATCACCTGCACCACCTCCTGAAAGAGGTTAGTGATTCCGCTGTCTATGTCTGATAGCTCAGTCATAGCAAAACCTCCGTCCTTTTACCAGCCAATCTGAACCAACCGGCTCTGGTCAGGTGAACAGCCACCGCAGCCTTGCCATTGCCAGGAGCCTAAGCAGCGAAGCCTAGAGCATAGCTCCTTGCTTTCTTCCTTGTCATTGCGAGCCGAAGGCGTGGCAATCCC
>SDBU01008959.1_pt1 | contig 11295 bp, 15 predicted proteins | sample 2277071 | NCBI WGS metagenome assembly SDBU01 (sample SAMN10397929, study PRJNA504765) | marine sediment metagenome | isolation source: marine sediment core GS08_GC12, 126 cmbsf | place: Arctic Ocean: Gakkel Ridge, Loki's castle | collected 2008 | reverse complement strand
GTATTGAATAATTTTAAAGATGGTGAGTTTTTTCGAAGAACAAACACAAATAAAAACAGCGGAAAGATCAGTATTACAGAAAAAAGTATCTGATCTTCACGCTAGACTTCAAAGACAGCAAAAAGCCCAGCCTGTTCTAAAGTTTCCAGCTTTAGAACAGAAGATTCAAATTCAAGGCGGAAAAGTTGATGCGCTCGGTAGAGAGCTTTCTATTCTTAGAAATATAAGAGATAAATTAGGGCAAGCACAAAAAAGAGGATTTACTATTACAGATGACGAACAAAGAAGATTTTTTACTTCTGAACGTGCAAGAGTTGGTCAAGCAATATCTATGGCTTTTGTTAGGGAAAAAGAACAAATAGCAACCTTAAAAACTGCAAGGGAAGAAGCAGCTAAAAAAGGATTAGAGCCTATTCGAGTTAGGGGCATACAAAGATTTAGAGATATTCGAACTAAAAGACTTGTGCCGATAAGAGCTCCCACTGTTGCAGTTAGAAAATTACCCCCTAAAAGAATAATTCTAAAAAAGAGAGAAGTTATAGGATTACCCAAGAAAAAATTAACACAAAAAGAAGTATCAGAAATATTACAGCTATCAGTAGATCCTAAATTAAAATTCTTTAATAAAGAACAACTTAGAGAAGAAGCCGGATTAAGAAGAAGTGTAGATAATTTCTCGCAACAAAGATTAAATTTTTATCAGAATCAAATAAATAAAGGTATTTTATCCGTAGATAATGCTAATAGATTATTAGAAAAAGATGTAGATAAAAAAATAAATACCGAAGTTGAGAAGAGTGAATTTTTTAGAGAGAAGAATAAAAGAGAATCAACTTTAACCCGTTTAGCTTTTCAATATGAAACGGACAGAATAGCAGCTGTGGGAAAAGGAAATAAAGCTCAGGCCGGAACTTTAAGATTTTTAAGAAATATGGCCGATACGCCTTCTGCATTTGTAGAGCTTGGAAAAGAAATTAATAAATTAATTAATAATCCAGAAAACTTTATTCCCTTAGCTGCAAGTATAAGGGCATCAATAACTAAAGATAATCTTGCCTTAACTTCTGGAAAAATTAAAAATTTTGTAATGACACGTCCAGGAGAAGCTATAGCAGAAGTCGGGGGAATGATTTTAGTATTTGGAGCTACAGCTAAAGGATTAAGATTAGTGACACAATTATCTAAACCAGTTTCAAGAAATGTAATTAAGAAATTAAAAATAAATGCTGGATTAAGGGGGGGATTAAAAGGGATCCCTGTTATTTCTGCAAAAGTTACCGAGAGCGTTGTAAAAGCTACGGGTATCGCTCCAAAGATAAAAGTACCGAAAGCATTTTCTAAAGCTTTTAATGAAGCTGTTAAAACAAGCAAGATAACAACGACATTAAAAAAAGTGAAAGTTAAGGCCAAAGCTATAAAAAAGGTATTGACCGCAAAAGAAATTAAAATAAAAGTTAAGAAACAAAGTTTACTAGGAAGAGCTGCAATAAGACTAGAAAAAAGAAAACTTGCCGCAGAGAGATTAAAATTACAAAGAAGAATTATAAAGAGAAGAAAGGCAAAAGTAAAACGTAGGAAAAAATTATTAAAAGAAAAAAAGAGGAAAGAAAGAATAGCCAAATTAAAAAGATCTAAAGTAGTTGTTGCAGCATCAAAATTAAAGGCCAAAGCAAAAGCTAAATATAAGGCCCTAAAGAAAACAAAAATAGTAAAGAAAATTAAGAAAAAGAAACTAGAATTAAAAAAGAAAAAAGAAAGAAAGCTTTTAGTAAAAAGAGTTTCTCAAAGAAGAAAAGAAAGATTAGCGAGAAGAAAGAGATTATTAAAAGAACAGAAATTCTCCAAGAGTAAATTAGGCAAATTGAAAAAAAGAGCTACTGTTACTATTTCTCGTTTAAATAAAAGAATGAAAGAATTAGAAGCGATTGAAGAATTACCCCCAGGAACAATAAAAAAACTTAAATCACAAACTAAGAAAGTTATAGCTAAAATTAGACAAAGGAATGTTCAAGTAAAAGATATTAAGAAAATTGAAAATATCCAAAAGAGGGCCTTATCTAGATTTAAGGCAGCACAAAAAAAACAAATTAAAAAGATTCAGAAAGAAACTCCAACTCCAAAAGAAGTGATTAAGCAATTTAGAAAAAGTAAACAATTAAAGAAAGAGCAAAGGAATATAAGAAAGAAAATTCAGAAGACAAAAAAATTAACTTCTATTCAGAAAGCAACTCTAGGAAGATTGAAAAGCCAACAAAAGAAAGATATTAAGAAAATTCAAAGAAAAGTGATCTCTCCGCAAAGAGTAATTAAAAGAGCTCGAAGACGGCAAAATTTAGTTAGACAACAAAAGAATCTTAAGAGAAAAATAAAGAGATTATCGCAACCTTCCTCTATTCAGAAAGCAGCTTTGGGAAGATTAACTACAAGCGAAAGAAGACGTGTAGTTCCCACATTAAGACTAAAACCAAGATTAGTGTCTCCAAGAGAAGAAATATTAAGAAAAATAAATGAGAGAATTAAAAGCTTAACTCCACAAAGAAGAAAAGAATTAGAAAAAAGATTACGTAATATTAGAAAAAGAATTGAAACACAAAGATTCAAAATTAATAATCAATTATTACAACAAACAAAATTAACCTCTATTCAGAAACTTGCTTTAAGAAGATCTAATCAAAGAACTCAACAACTTGCTAAACAAGATAAGACATTAGGAAAAGAAATAAAAGTTATGGGAAATCAGCAAAGACAAATTCTTAGAAGTAAAGTTAAACCAAAGATAAAACAAAAACAATTATTAAAACTTAAACAAAAACAATCACAAGCCCTTAGAACTAGAAGAAATCTTCAAAGAAGTTTAAGCGCGTCTAAATTTAGAACAGTTCAATTAGTCACAGCCGGATTACTATCTAGACAAAGACAGAAACTTAGCCAGCTAATAATCCAGGCCCAAGCTGGAAAACTTACACAAAAACAAAGAACTAATTTAAAGCAAATGCAAGCTGAGGCACAAGCTTTACTTCAAGCTCAAAAAATAACTACTGTAACACCACAACCAGGAGTAACTTTAGTAACTCCAGCATTAAAACCAGCTAAAGCAATATTGTTAAAAAGAAAGAAAAAAAGAATAAAGAAAGTTCTTAAAGTAAAAAAAGTAAAAGCTTATCATGTTTTTGCTAAGCCTGTTAAGGGAAAGAAATTAATAAGAATAACAAAAAGGCCTTTAAGAAAATCTGACGCTAAAGACCGTGGAGCTTATGCTGTTGATAGAAGTTTATCTGCTACATTTAAATTAAAGCCTGTAGGAAAAGTTAAAAGACTTGGGGTTCTTACTAAAGGAGAAAAAGGAAGATTCTTAAAAACTAAAAGAAAGTTTAGATCATTTAGAATAGTCAAAGGAAAAAGAGTTCCTTTAAAGAATAGATATATCGAAAAGAAGGGAAGACCTAGGATTGACACCCGGGGAGAGAAAAGGGGTTTGACTTTAAGAAGATTAGCAAAACAAAAAGGTTTTATTAAAAAAAGAAAGAAAAAGAAATAATGGTTAAAAGAAAATCTAGTACAAAATCAAGACCAAGTAAGACACCTAGAGGTCCTAAATCTAGACCAAGATCTAAACTAAAAAAAAGAGTTATGACTAGGGGATTTACAAGAAAACCAGTGTCAAACAAAAAGAAAAGAAATCCAACTAAGAGAAATATTAAAAAGGTAAGAGGATTTTCTAATATAAGAAAAAGGAGAAAATATTAATAATGGCTAAAAAAACTTTAAGCGAGTTAAGAAAAGAAGCAGACAGTCTAGCAAAAAAACAAAAGGAAGAAGAACGGTTAAAAAAAGAAAGAGATGAGAGACAAAGATTAAATAAAAAAATCTTTGAACTCAAACATGGGGAAAAAATAAAAACCGGGAAGAAAATAGCAAAGAGTGTAGGAAGACGTACTAAAGGTTTCTTAGATAATCTCGCAAAGAATTATGATCGATTATAAATAAATCGATAGACACTAACAATGACAGATGAAACAGACGACTATATAAAACAATTAGAAGGAGAAGTAGATACTCTCAATACTAAGAATACACAATTAAGCGGATCTTTAGCGGGTAGCTCGTATGCCGGAACTCCAGGGAATCTTATAGAATATCAATTAGATCCAGGAGATATGTTAGCGAGGATTGAACACTTTTTACGAGGAGATTATATTTCTATAAACGATAAAACAAATGATGAAGTCTGGACAAAACAAGAAAATGAAGATCTTGTTTTGTTTAATGAATATGGTGTAAATTCTATTATGGTTATCTTAGGAAATTATATCGATAAAAATACTATGCTTTCCACTTATGATGATATGAGAATTAATGAGATCTTAGGAGATTTTGGAGACGAGCTAGCTAAGTTTATTTTCTGTAATTATGAAAAAATGGGAATGAATACAGAGTTTAAGAAAACCAGATATCAGCTTATAGTATTAATGATCCTTCATTCTGTCGAATCTACATATCGAAGGGCCATAAGAGGAGATACAAGAGTAGATCTTAATAGTGCTAAGATTTTTACACAGAGCGATTTAATAGGGCGCCCTTCAATGGCCCCCATGGGAAATAAAAAGAAAGGTGGCGGATTCTGGAAAAACCTATTTTCTATATAACTTTTAGATAACAGATATCCTTTTAAAGTATGTTTTACATAATAAAACATGGTAAAACAAGATACAGAAGAAGACAAAGATAAATTATTAAAATTAGTTCAAAAAATACCTTTATTTCTTAAAGGAGCTTCTTTATTATTCATTACAGCAATAGTTGTATGGGGATTTTATAAAATATTGAGGTCCTTTTTTTAAAATGATTCTCTTAAGTTATAAATTTTGGGTTGGGTTTATTATTGGAGTTCTCATTATAATGGGACTTTTATTTATATCACAAATTTAAAATGGAAAAAACAATAAGGATCATAGGAAACAGCAAAGGGATTATTTTCAATAGAGAAGAACAAGATATTAACGGTTTAGAGGTCGGAGATATTCTAGAGATCACGATCATAAAAATAACTAAAAGCAAAAAGGGGGGCAAGAAATAAAATGGATTATTTAGAAATTATAGATAAAAAAATAAATCAATACGAAGCAGATTTAAAATTAATTACTGTGTCTTTAAAGAGTATAGATAAAATAAAGACAGCAACAGTAAAAATTAAATTTGAAGATTTAATAGTAGAAGAAATAAAAAGATTAGGGAATCTGATTAATGAATTAAAAACTTTCTTAAAAGAAGAAAAAGCAAAAAGAAAAAATGAATAAATTAAAATTCTATGATCTGCTTTTATGGACTGTTCTTATAAGTTTATTTCTTTTTATAATTTCAATTTATGCTAATTCAAATTCAATATTTATATTGGGATTTTTAGTTATTTTCATAATCTCTCAACTGATCTTTTCTTTTAGTATGTATTATTTTATGTTCAAGACTAAGAATTATATTCTTTTAATAATAGGTATTGTCTTATGGCCTAGCACTATAATCTTTTATTTAACTATTATGAGAAATAAATTTAAAGAAGGAAGACAAAAGAAAAAATGAATCCTAATAATCCCTCTTGTCCTAGATGTAAAACTAATGTTAATGTTGTAAAGGTAAGGGACGTTTCTTATTTTAGGTGTGCTTTTTGTGGTTTAGAATTTATAGTAAATGGTCAACAAAGCTTATCATTATATATTAGGGAAAAAAATAATATTCATCAGTTTTCATCAACCCAAAGTGTTCTCTGATGCGGGCTAATTAGTTCATTTATTAGCCCTCTTTATTACCCCTGGGGTTAAAATACCAGGGGTTTATACTCAAGAAATGGAAGGGAAGTAAAAATCTTGTGGGCATTCCTTAAGGTATGTTATCTCTCATCTTCGACTTCCATAATATTTAATATGAGAAAACAAAGAAAAAAATGTAATCCAAACTGTAAAGGAAAAATTTATATTTTCAGTAATAGAATTTTCAAGCGTGTTAAAATAAAATATTGTAGTTCATGTTCTAGGATCTACTACGATAAAGAATTAAAATGAAAAACAATCTTAAAGTTTCAAATCTCGTAATGAGTGGAAGAGTTCCTCTGAATGGAAAATTGAATGTTAAAGATTATGAAAAATTAGTCTATAAACTTAATTGGGAAGAAGTTTGTTATGGGGAAAACTTCGCTACTAGATTTTCTAAAAGATTTTATATAAGAAAGAAAAAAGAGTTTTCTGTTCATAATAAAGAAAAAGCCCCGTATGTTACATTATTTCATCTAGGGGGTATTATTATTGTTGGGTTGAAATCTAAAAAAGAAGGAAATGTAGTTTATGATTTAGTAATTCAAGATCTAAAGAAAGTTTGTAAAAACAAATTAAAATGATAACAGCTTTAAAGGATCCAAAACCACCAAAAGGTTATTTAGATGTTAGTGATGACGATACTTGGAAATCTTGTTTAATCTGTGGGGGAATGATTACTCAAGTAAGAAAGGCCCTTTTTACTTGTACGAGCTGCGGATTAGAATATATTGGTACAGAGGAAGATATGCGGCCAGATAAAATTTGGTCTGGTGAAAAATGAAAAAGACTAAAAAAAGTGTAGGTAAATCTGCAAATCAACCCGCAGTACCTACCCCCATTAAATATACCTACCTTCTCTCTGGAAAATTTCCTATGGAAGAGATAATATTGGGAAATACCAAAAGAAATGTCTTAGAGTTTATTTATAAAGGTGGTAATCCCCATTCCATTTCAAATGACTTAAAAATTGCTCGTTCCACGACGATACAACACTTAAAAGAACTAAGAAAAAAAGGCCTGGTTAAGAAAGGTTTAAATGATGCGGGAAACTATGGAGATCTTTGGAATATTACACAAAAAGGGACCTATTTAATGGAAAAAAGTGTAGGTTTTCATGTAAAATCAACCCGGGTAGGTATGGGACATTATAAAACTGATCATGTAAGAGGTCATTCTTTTATGTTTGTTTTATCTGTACCAAAAACAGATAATTGGAACAGACGGGAAGAGATTTTAAAAGAGATGAAAATTCCTTATAAAAAATTAAATATTTTTGGTGGCGGTCAAGGAATATTATTTCAAGGAAGAAAAATACATTTAACGAATAAGTCAGTTATAGTATTTGAGAAAGAGAGTTATATTTCAGAGTTAGCAAAAAAAAGTCAAAGTCAAGCTGTAAATAATTTTCTAAGATTAATAAAGAGTTTGGAGAGAAAACTTAATTTAAATTTAAGCTTTGAAGGAAGATATAGATTTAGAGTGGCCAGACAACATTATGCTTTAATTAAAAATGCTCTTGCTAAACAATACAACAAACAAGGAAAAAAACTAGAGGTATATAATGATAAAGGTCTTTGGTTTTTAATAGACAATTCTTTTAATTTAAATGAAGCTGAGACAGTACACCCAAAATCAGCAGTTCCGGATAATGAGAAGGTACAAAATTTCTTTAATTCATTAAAAGAAAATCCTATTACTTCTAAAGAGATCCTAGATAATTTTTCAGAATTAAAAGGCATGCTTAAAGGTACGTCTGATAACCAAATTCAATTAAGCCAAGTTCTAGATCAAATGGATAAAAATATGATCAAGATAACTAAAATAATATTTGATGAAAAGAATAAAGAAAAATAGACTATACTAATATATTCAACTTCTTAATTAAAGTCGCTCAGAATCAATCTATAGGCCTCTTTTTTCCTTTGAAAATTAATAAATCATTCTGTTAACATGATGTTGATAAGAAAGCTAAAAATTATAAACTAAAAAACCTTATGTTTTTTATGGGTAAATTAGGGGTGTTCGGGATATTCTTAGTAATGTCATTATTCTTAATCAGTTCTGTTTCTGCACAACAACCTTCTGATACTCAAACAAATATTAATATTAATATTGGACTTCAAATTGAATTTACTCAAGTAAATTTTCTTAAGAATGGAAAATCTCATTTATTTAACGCTCATGTTTTTAATATTTCTACAGGGGAAAGAGTTAGTAATTCTACAACAGACTGTACTTTTCATCTCTTTGATAATTTAGGAGAACATCAAATAGACCAAGTTCCCATGACATATTCTAGTGAAGGTTTGGATTGGGATTATAATGTTACAGGAAATAATTTTACAAGGAATGGAGATTATAGTTTTCTAGTAGTTTGTAATTCATCAAACATAGGGGGGTTTTTATCTAAAGGAATTGTTATAACTCAAACAGGGGAAGAGCTCTTAATTCAAGAATCAATTTTATATATTTTCTTAAGTATCTTTGTAATGTTTCTCTTCTTACTAAGTTTATTTCTCACGTTTAAAACTCCTTATTCCCATACAACAAATGAAACAGGAGAGATAATCAAATTAGCAAGATTAAAATATGTAAAATTAGGTTTGATAATGTTAGATTATATTTTAATGGTTTGGGTATTAAATACTCTTATAGGGATATCTGAGAATTTCCTAACATTAACTTTATTTGCCGGGTTTGTGGGATTCTTATTCCAAACTCTAAATAATCTGGCCTTACCATTCGGCGTATTTATCATAGTTCTTTCCTTATTCGAGATTATAAGAGATACTAAAATTCAAAAAATAATAAATCAATTAGGAAGTTATCGACCTAGTCATTTAAAATAAAATGCCCGCTAAAAAGAATCCCGATGAGAAAATCCCTAGTGTTACAAATAGAATAGGTGTAGAATTTAATAAAGAAATAGAGAAGATCAAAGAAGCCCGAATCGAATCTGGGCTTGATAAAAAAAAGAAATCTACCAGGAAACTTACTAATTTAATTGTAACACATAACAGCTGGCCGTATGTTCGGGAAGATCTAATTAAATTAAAAATAGAAGGAGAGGAAGATGAGGAAGATTAATCTTAATAAAAAAAGAGGACAGACTACAATTTACATTTTTCTTTTTATCTTTATAATTTTCTTTTTTTCAATATTCCTGGGAATAGCTCTTTATAGTTTTAATCTTGTTAATGATGTTTTTGACCAGGATTTAGATATAGGCCAGGTTAATTTAAAGACTATAAATTCTCAAACATTCGGAAAGATCAATACAGCTTTTGTAAATAGTGCGGATATGATCGGGATAATTGCAGTTTTAGGAATGTCCTTAGTTATGATTATGAACGCTTATTTATTAGGAGATAGATATCCTAAATTATTTTTTGCTGTAGATATTTTAATCCTGGTATTTGTTTTTATAACAGCTGTTTATCTGCAACAAACTTATGATATTTTCATAAATAGCAGTACAGACTTCCTTAATATATATTCGAATGATATACCGAAGACTTCCGCCTTCATGTTAAATTTACCTTCTATAGTTGGGACCTTGGGCGCCTTAATAATGATCTTTAGCTATATTGGAATCAGAAGAGATGAACGAAACCCAGAGGTGTACGGATATAGAGAATGAAAACTAAAATATTATTTATCACATTAATGTCATTTATGATATTAATGATAGGAAATGTCTCAGCTTTAGAATGGGATAATTGGAAAGTTTATGATGAAAGAGAAAGAGAATATACAATTACAAATGCTTTTGGGCAAGGTGATGACATAGCAAAGATAAAACTAACTTCTGATTTAAATCAATTAGTACCTCGTGGTTATCAGAAAGTTGCAGAGTTTAATGTAGAAAATTATGAAGATTATATTAATGTTTTTAATGACATGGAGTTTCAAGATAAAAATAAAAACAATGAAATTTTTACAAGAAATTTTGATTATAAATACAAAACAATAATTCAAGTACCAACTTATAAAAATGTTTGTGATGAGTTTTTAAGTAAAAATGGAACTATTCATTATAATAATTGTGTGGAAGAACAAGATGGTTTTAGGAATAAAGTGGATTGGAAAGATATTAATAAATTAGATGGATTGCTTAAAGGAAATATAACTATTGGAATTTTCACAGAAGTTAAAAAGGGAGATAATGTTGAGTGGATTCCAACATTATTTGGAGAAAGATTAACAGAATGGGCAGGATGGGAAGAAAGTTGGAATGTGGATATAATTTCATATTGGAAATTAGATGAATCTTCTAATGGAACGGTCATCGACAGTGTTGGAAATTATAATGGGGTAAATGTTAATGCAACCCCAAATGTAGCTGGACAAATAAATACTGCTTATGATTTTGAAAGAAATGAAGGATCTTTTATTACTGTTGGAGATATTGATGAGTATGTTGTAAGTAATGAATTTACTATTTCTATATGGTTAAAACCAGAATCTTATGCTGCAGAAAATGCTATGTTCTCACATTTTGGTGCTGGTGGAAACAGGGCTTTTTTATTAGATAGAGATGCAGGGGGAACAAGATTCTTGGTTTATAATTCTGCTGATTCTGTAGCAATACCATCATTAGGATATGATGTTCCTATAGGATTATTTAACCACTTGGTTGGAGTTTGGAATGGAACAAATGTTGTATTATATATAAATGGTACACAAGGGGGAATTGCTGTTCAAACAGGAACAATAAAAAATTCTTCAACATCTGTCCATATAGGTTCAAGAGATGGGGGAACTATTAGTTTTGATGGTATTATTGATGAAGTTGCTATTTGGTCGAGAGCATTAAGCCCTTCTGAAATCAGTGATTTATATGATGCTCAGAAAGATGGTTTTGTTAATGGTTCTTTCACAGAGTTTCCCCCAACATTAACTTTAAATTCTCCTGTAAATGCTTTTAATTCAACAATCCAAACAATAGATTTCAATGGAACATCGGTTTCTACTATTGGAATTGTAAATAACACATTGTTCATAGATGGGGTTTTAAATGAAACAAATTCCTCTGGAATAAATAATACAGATTATCTTTTTACAAAAATAATATTAGATGGTTCTCATAACTGGACTTATGAATCATGTAATATTAATAGTTGCACAACAGCAACAACAAGAACTTTTACAATTGATACAACTCCAATAATAATTGTAACTGATCCCCCTACTAATAATTCAAATTTCACAATTTCAACAATATTTTTTAATGCTACTTCAAGTCAAAGTGTGGGATCATGGACAGTAAATTATAACGGAACGAATATTACAGGATTTACAATTAATACAACATTAGTAGTTGAAGATGGAAACCATCATTTGTTATTGTATGCTAACAATTCTGAAAGTGGAATATTTGGTTTGAATGATTCAATATTCTTTTCTGTTGATACAACAGCTCCAACAATAAATGTTTTCTCACCTTTGAATCAAACTTACACAACTTCAACAATTTATTTTAATGCAA
>SDBU01008958.1_pt1 | contig 11297 bp, 10 predicted proteins | sample 2277071 | NCBI WGS metagenome assembly SDBU01 (sample SAMN10397929, study PRJNA504765) | marine sediment metagenome | isolation source: marine sediment core GS08_GC12, 126 cmbsf | place: Arctic Ocean: Gakkel Ridge, Loki's castle | collected 2008 | reverse complement strand
TTCTCCACCAGCTTTTCCTTATAACGATTGAGCTGCGCCTTTATCTTCTCAACAGCCAGAACCACTGCCCGGTCCATCTTGGGATCAGATTCAAAAGCGGTGAAATTGTGTTTTTTGGAATGGGCTATAATCTCCACCTCTTTCATACCGTGTTCGTGAGTCAGAATGATATGGTAATCTAAAATACCGTCAAAATAGCGGTTTAATTTGCGAATCTCCTTCTCAACAAAGGTTCGCAGCATCTTCGGCGCTTTAAAATGGCGCGCTGTGATTTCGATCCGAATGCCTCTGGATACTCCGTTAGGCATGAACTGGCCTCCTTATGCTTAGATACTGTTCCGTTGGTCATTTAAATTCGGGGACCGGCTGGCGCCAATTCTTCCCCTTCAGCAGTGTACTTGGAAAAATTCTCCCTGAATTTGCCTGCCAGCATCCCTGCTGTTTCATCATATGCCTTTCCATCGGCCCAGGTTCCCCTGGGACGCAAAATGGCACTGTCAACCCCCGGCAGTGACTGGGGCACCAGGGTCCCGAACACCGGGTCCTCAGAACACTCCACCTCCTCGATGGCCCCGGTAAGAATGCTGGTGATTATCTCCCTGGTGGCCTTGATGGCAATTCGCTGGGCCCCGCTGGTGGCGGTGCCGCCCAACCAGCCGGTGTTCACCAGGTAGACTTTCGAGCCGTAGGTGTCCAGTTTTTCCCTCAGCAGGTTAGCATAGGTCAGCGGCGGCAGGGGCAGGAACGGTCCACCGAAGCAGGGAGAGAAGACGGCCTGCGGTTCAGTAATACCCCGCTCGGTGCCCGCCACCCGGGCGGTATACCCGCTGATGAAGTGATACATTGCCTGGCGAGTAGTCAACTTCGATACCGGCGGCAGAATGCCATATGCATCGGCGCTCAGGAAGATGACCGTATCGGGGTGACCGGCGATACTCTCACCGCCACCGGCGAACAGCGAGTTCTCGATGTGGTCCAGCGGGTAGGACACCCGGGTGTTCTCCGTCTTGGAGCCATCAGTATAGTCCACCTCCAGGGTTTCCGGATCGTAAACCACGTTCTCCAACAGCGCCCCAAAGCGGATGGCGTTATAGATGTCCGGCTCGGCCTCCGGGTCCAGGTGGATCACCTTGGCATAACAGCCGCCTTCGAAGTTGAAGATGCCGTGCTCCGACCAACCGTGCTCGTCATCACCGATCAGCGGCCGGTTGGGATCGGTGGACAGGGTGGTCTTGCCCGTGCCCGACAAACCAAAAAACAGCGCCGGGTGCTCGCCGTTACTATCAGTGTTGGCCGAGCAGTGCATGGACAGCACCCCCTTCAGCGGCAACTGGTAGTTCATCACCGAGAAGATGCCTTTTTTCATCTCCCCGCCATACTCGGACCCACCGATGATCGCTAACCGCCGGGCCAGGTGGAAGATTATAAAGGTGGAAGAGTTCAACCCGTGCTGCTTCCAATCCTCATCCACCACGTCGGAGGCGTTAATAATGGTAAAGTCCGGGCTGTGGGTCTTCAGCTCCTCCGCCGTGGGCCGGATGAACATGTTATGGCAGAAATGTGCTTGCCAGGCCTTCTTGGCTATCATCCGCACATCGATGCTGTGGCGCGGGTCGGCCCCGCTGCGCCCGTCGAACAGGTAAACCCCGCGCCCTTCAGGATCGCTGTTATAATAGTCCAGCACTGCCTTGAGTAAATGATCAAAGACTTGTTCGCTCACCTTACGGTTCACCGGGCCCCACCAGATCTTCTCGGTGGTAGTGGGCTCGTCCACGACAAAACGGTCATTCGGGGACCGACCGGTGTAGATCCCGGTATCCACCATGACAGCGCCCCGGGGACCCATTCGGCCGCCTTCCTGTTGCAGCTCATGTTCCACCAGCCGGGCCAGCGGCCAGTTGCGACGCACTTCACCAGGATTTGTAATTCCGATTTCTTCCAAGCCGTACATTGATAGATCCTCCTACTGGTTGGTTGGCCTAATCCGCATGTGGATGAGCTTGCCGATACTGCTGCTTGATGCGCTCCATCGTCACATGAGTGTATATCTGGGTGGATGACAGTGATTCGTGTCCCAGAATATCTTTGACCGCCATCAGATCGGCCCCTCGGTTCAGGAGATGGGTGGCCATGGTATGCCGCAGCAGGTGGGGACTGAGCTGCCTGGCTTCCGCCACCTTTTCCAGGTAGTGCTGCACCCGCTCCTGGACGGTCCGGTTAGCGATTGGACGCCGGCCGCGGCCACAGAACAAGGGGTGGTGGTACTCCACTTGCTCACCGTCCGCCCTGCGAGCGCTTAGATATTTCTTCAGGGCCGTAGCGGCCGGTGGACCAAACGCCGCCACCCGCTCCTTGTTGCCCTTACCTATAACCCGTAGCGTGTTTGAGGCGAAAGAAACATCGTTCACGGTCAGGGCAGTAAGTTCGGCCAGCCGGATGCCGCTGGCATAGAACAGTTCCAGCATCGCCCGGTCCCGCAGACCGGCCAGCGTATCTTCCGGGGGTTGCTCCATCAGTTCGATAACCTGACCCTCACTGAGAAATTCGGTGACCGAATTAGTGTATTTTGGGGTGCGTAGCTCGGCCGCCGGGTTGGCGGGGATAGCTTCGGAGCGGTTTAAGTATTTGAATAGCGATTTCAAGCTGGTCAGATTGCGGGCCACCGTCCGCGGGCTCAGCCCCCGTTCCCGCAGTCGTCCCAGAAAATGACGCAGTGTCTGGCGGTCAATACGCGCCGGCTGCTGGGCCTGTTGAGGGTCATAATCCACCAGGAAAGCGGCAAACTCCGCCAGGTCCCGGCCATACGCGCTCACGGTCAGGGGTGAGTAGCGCTTCTCTTCCTCCAGGTAATCGAGGAACTCCTTGGTCAATAACGCGATTTCAGTCGGCCTTTCAGTCATTTATCCGCGGCCCTAGAAGTTCCAGTGCTGAAATAAAGTCCTGCGCTAAGGGCGCTTCGAATGCCACCCCTTGCCCAGTCCCGGGATGGGTGAAATTCAAGCGCCAGGCGTGCAGGGCGGGACGTTGCAGCACCCGGCCCAGTTCCCGGACCGGCCCGCGCAGTTGGGGGGCGATCCCGGCCGCCGGCCGCACACCGCCATACAGGCCGTCGCCGAATATGGGATGCCCCAGGTGGCTCAAGTGTACCCTGATCTGGTGCGTGCGGCCGGTGTGGGGCTGCACATCCAGCAGGGTAAATCCCGCGAAGGTCTCCCGGGTGCGGTATGCTGTCAGGGCGCTGCGCCCCCCGGTGGAACAGGTGGTAAAAGCCAGCCGGTTGCGCGGGTCGCGCACCAGGTTGGCCTCAATCCGGCCTTCAGGCTTCGGTTGGCCCCACACCAACGCCAGGTAATGCTTTTTCACCTCCCGCCGCTCGAACTGGGCGGCCAGGGCACGATGAACCTGGTCGGACAGAGCTACCACCAGCACCCCGGAAGTACCCTTGTCCAGCCGGTGTACGATCCCCGGCCGCACGCGGCCGCCTTCGCCCGAGAGCCGGTCGAAGCGCCCTGCCAGTCCGTTCACCAGAGTGCCCCGGTTGACCCCGTGCCCGGGATGGGTCACCAGGCCGGCGGGCTTGTTTACCACTACGATCCACTGATCCTCATGGATAATGTCCAGAGCCATCTCCTCCGGGACCACCCGCAGCGGGTCCGGCTCCCTGGGCAGGTCCACTACGATGCGCTCGCCCCCCGCCAGCGGCTCCCGGGCCTTAATTACCGGGACATCATCCACCAGCACCCGGCCCCCCTTGATCAGGGCCTGAATGCGGGTACGGCTCAGTCCTGCCAGCCGCTCCACCAGGAAATGGTCCAGGCGGGGCCAGGCGCCCTCAGCCTCAAGGGTGGTAACAGCGGCCGGCTCAGGCACCTTCCACCTCGATGTTTTCACTCTGCGGGGCTACGAAAATACTGATAATCAAATAGAGGACCACACCGACGCTGACCGCCGAATCGGCCACGTTGAACACGTACCAGCGGTGGCTCCCGATTCCTATGTCGATAAAATCCACCACCCGGCCATAAATCAGGCGGTCCACCAGATTGCCGATGGCGCCGCCCAATACCAGGGCCAGGGCGGCCTGGGCAGCCGGGTGGCTGCTACGCTCGCGATATAGGTAGTAGCAGATTATTCCCGTGGCCAATAGATTGAGACCCGTGAACCACGGCAGGGTGGCGCCCACACTGATGCCGAAGACGATCCCACTGTTTTCCACGTAAGTCAGCTGCAGCAGGTTACCCAGTAGCGGCGTGGAAGTATGCAGCTCCAGGTTACTGCGAACCAGGAACTTGGACAATTGGTCCAGGACCACAACCGCCGCAGTGTACCACAAGGCTGGCACTAAAAACTCAACTTGGGGGCTTACTGGCGCTTTGGGTCTTACAATCAAAACAGCTGGTGGTATGCGGTACTTCCTCTAAACGCTCCTTTTTAATCAGCTTACCACAGGTCTGGCAAATTCCGAACGTGCCGCTCTCGATCATCTCCAGGGCCCGATTGAGATAACGGAGGTAGCTGTTCTCCCTGGCCAGCCAGTAGTATGCTTTCTCCCGTTCACCCTGATCGGTGCCGGCGTCGGCCATGTGATAGGCATAGGTGGAATCGCCGGTGATCGAGGACTCATTGGCAATCTTGGCATTCTCCTTGAGCGCACCCATCTCCACGAGCAGCGTCTTCCGCTTATCCACGATATTCCGCCGGAAGTGCTGCAGCTCTCTTTTAGTCCATTTGGTTTTAGTTGTCATAATGATCCCTCACGATCCGGCCCGCGTAATGTGAATGCTCACATCGGCGCCATTCAAATTTACAACTTTCTGATGGATTGGGCTCTCCAGATTTTCCACCAGCCTGGTACCGAGGACCTCCGCCAGGAAATAGCTCTCGAACCGCTGCAGCGCTCGAGTCAGGTGGCCGTCACCGCTGATTCCCACCAATATCCGCTCCTCGACCCTCAAGTCCGCCTCTTTGCGCATGTTCTGCACCTGGCGGATCAGGTCACGGACCGTCCCTTCCTCGATCAATTCGGGCGTCAGGTCGGTATTGATCCCCACCACGATGTCCCGCGAAGTAGCCACGGAATAAGGCGCAAGGGCCTGCTCAGTGACATTTAATTCGGCCGGCTCCAGCACCACGCTGCGCCCGGCTATTTCCAAAGTCACGGCCTCTTTTTTCCGCCATTGGGCCAGCACTTCCGCCTGGTCCCGCTCAGCCAGCGCCTGCCGCACCTGCTCCAACTCCCGGCCCAAACGGGGGCCCAGCAGCGCCGGGTTGGGTTGAATCTGGTAACTGACCAGCTCCTCGGCGGCCACAGCGGTGCGCAGCACCTTGATATTGAGCTCCTCCAGCAGCTGCGAACCGTTTTTTTCAAGGGCCGCCATGGTGGCCTGGTCGCCGCACACCAGCACTTCGCTGAGCGGCTGGCGCACCTTGAGGTTGGCCTTGTTGCGGGCCGAGCGGGCCAGGGCCACCACCTGCACCAGGCTGTCGATCTCCCGTACCAAGTCCTCATCCATCAGAGCGGCCCGAAATTCGGGGAAGGAGCAAAGGTGGACGCTCTGGGGCGCTTTATCATCTAAGGAACAGACCAGGTTGCGGTAGATCACTTCGCTGACGAACGGGGTTATCGGGGCCATCACCTGGACCAAGGTCACCAGTGACTCGTGCAGAGTGCTGTAGGCGGCGTACTTATCCCCGTCGTTGGCGCTTTTCCAGAACCGCCGGCGATTGCGACGGATGTACCAGTTGGACAATCCTTCCAAGTAGCTGTCCACCGCCCGCATCAGGCGGTCTGTGCGGCAGCCTTCATAGGCCGCCTGGGCGGAGCGCACCAGCTCCTGGGTCTTGGCGGTCATCCAGCGGTCGATCTCCGGCCGCTGGTCGTGGGGCACGCTGTGCTTTCCGGGGTCGAATTCGTCCAGTGAGGCATAAGTGACAAAGAAACTATACGAATTCCACAGGGTCAGCAGCTTCTTGCGCACCTCGTCGGCGGCGTCATAGCCGAAGAGCAGGTTAATCTCGGGGTTCTGGGCGGCGTACATCCAGCGCATCACGTCCACGCCCATTTTATCGGCCGCCTCATCGAACCAGATGGCGTTCCCCTCGGATTTGTGCATTTCCTTGCCCTGGGCATCCTTGACCAGGGCGTGACCCAGCACCCGCTTGAAGGGCGGCTTGTTCTCCAGCACGGTGCTCATGGCCAGCAGGGAATAGAACCAGTTCCGGTACTGCCCCGGGAAAGACTCGGTGATAAAGTCGGCCGGAAACCACTTTTCCCAATAGGCCCGGTCGTCATTGTAATGCATGGTCGAGAAGCTGACGATCCCGGCGTCCAGCCAGGGGTTGCCCACGTCGGTGATCCGGGAAACAGCGGCCCCACAGTGGGGACAACCGATCCGGACCTCGTCCACCCAGGGGCGATGAGGCGTATGCCCCTCGAAGTCCTCCCAGCCGTTGATGGCCTTCTCCTGCAGCTCCTCCCGGGAGCCGATGACCGTCACCGTCCCACATCCGTCGCACTCGTAGATCGGCAGGGCTAGGCCCCAATAGCGTTTCTTGGAGATCATCCAGTCGGACATATTCTTCAGCCAGTCCAGCTCCCGGTCCAGGCCAAACTCCGGCATCCAGTCGATCTGCTTGGCCACCTTCATGATCTGGTGGCGCAGCTCATCCATGACTATGTACCATCCGGTCACCGTCCGGTAGACCAGCTTGGTTTTGCAGCGCCAGCAGTGGGGATAGCGATGCCGGTACTGCTCCTGCCGGATGAGTAATTTCTTCTCTTTCAGGCTGGCAACCACCCCGCCGGCCACGTCGTGCGCCATCTGGCCGGTGAGCCAGTCGAAACCGGCCACATAAACCCCCGCTTCGTCGATGGGCTTGATAACCGCCAGGCCGAAGTCGCGGCCCAGGCCGAAGTCTTCCTTGCCGCAGCCGGGGGCGATGTGCACGATCCCCGAACCCTCCTCGGCGCTCACTTCCCGCCAGGGGATCACCCGGTGCTCCACACCGGCCGCCGCGGGCAATTCGTCGAACGGCCCGCCATAGGTCCAGCCCACCATTTCGGCGCCCTTGAGACGGCGGACAATCTTGGGCTTATATTTGCGGCCGAAGGCGCGGGGGATCGCCTCCGGCATCAGATACAGGATAGAGCCACCCTCTTCGATGGCCACGTACTCCCGGTCCTCCGCCACCGCCGCGGCCACGTTGGCCGGCAGGGTCCAGGGGGTGGTGGTCCAGACCACCAGGTACTCCCGCTCGCAGCCCTTCAGGGGCAAGGCCACGAAAATGGATTTGTCCTCGATCTCGCGATAGCCCTCGGTCATCTCGTGCTGGCTGATGCCCGTGCCGCAGCGGGGGCACCAGGGCATGGAGTCCTCCCCCTTGCGCAGCCAACCCCGCTGGTGCACCATTTTCAAAAAGTGCCAGATGGCATAATTGTTCTCGTCGGACATGGTGAAGTATGAATTGTCCCAGTCCATCCAGTAGCCCAGGCGGATGGACTGCTGGGTCTGGATGGCGGCGTATTTGCGCACCCGCTCCTTGCACAGCTCCACAAAGCGCTCCAGGCCGAACTCTTCGATATCCTTTTTGCTGGTGAACCCCAGCTCCCGTTCCACCTCCACTTCCACCCACAGGCCCTGGCAGTCAAACCCGTTCTGGTAGCGCAATTCGCAGCCCAGCATGGCGTGGTAACGCTGGAAAATGTCTTTGTAGGTCCGGCCCCAGGCGTGGTGCACGCCCATGGGGTTATTGGCGGTGATGGGACCATCCAGGAAGGACCAGCGCGGACCGCCCCGATTACGGTCCCGGAGCTTATTGAAGATGTTGTTAGATTCCCACCAGTCTTGGATCGCAAGCTCCTGGCGGGCGAAATCTACCTTGGAATCAACGGGTTGGTAATTCCTTTTCATCCATAAAATTTACCAGTTTCCCGTCGAAAAGTCAACGCGGCTGGCTGGCTGGTAGTGTCCTAATTTGAGATAATCTCCCGTGGCGGAGATTGATTCACCCACGCAAAATCGTTGCTCCTGCACATTTCTTTATCACCTGCACATATATCCAGCACCTGCAGTTTGTCGTACCACTACTATAACTTCGTGAGGATTCATGGGGTGCTGAGGGTAACGCCCGCGATGGAGGCAGGGGTTACAAGTAGATTATAGGAGATTCAGGACTTGCTCAATTGAGGATATTAGGACATGTTAGCTGAGACTTGAGATTATTGCGTGTTTCTGCCTTGGGCTGATTGTACGAGCAATCCTTATCATTTGTTTAACTTCGCCGATTTCTCGGTTACGTAGTACTCCTTTCTTCCGTTGGGGGTCTCGCGTTAGTTGCTCAACTATTTCTGACTCTAAAAAGTCTTCTTTCACCTCTGAACAATTAATGAATGAATCATGGTCGAAAAAAGTATAAGCGGATGCTGGTAGACGCATTTGCAGGGCATACAACTCTGGTCTCGATTGAATAAAGCGATTGATGTCGCTGTTAATAACGAAGATCAGAGACGGCCTATTAAGCTTGAGGAGGAGAACGTACTTGTTTTTTGGATTGGGTATCGTGAAAGAGCAATGGAGATAAAGAATACTGCCGGGCAGAATGTCTTCCATGACTGACCGTCTCTATTCTGCCCTGAGACTATCTAGTCACTAGCCAACTGTAGCAAAAGGTCGTCACCTCCAGGAACGCTCTTAATAAACGCCTCTGCTGAAATAAAGTCGTTTTCATCAGCCGCTTTATGAGCTGCATCGTGGCTTTGGCGCTTCAACTTCGAGAACGACATGGAACCGTATTGCCCCATCGATTCATCTAGTATTTCTATATCGGTTTCGCTGAGCAAATCCAACTCTGGTTCCCTGAGGGGATATATTTTGTTGTTTTCCTTTTCAACCCTGAACGCCGTGGGTTCGATGTGATTATCTCGAACGTCTTTGATCATATCATACAAACCGCTTGGAACAGGGCCGTGTTTCATGGCCACATACCGGTCGCAGGAGATTGATCGCCCATACTTCGACAGGTGGTCTTTGTCTGCGAAGTAGACAACTTTCAATGCCGTGTACATATCCGAGCAACGCCTTGTAACATAAAGAAGGATCTCGATTGCCTTCTCCTTGTTAAACTGTCCCAGTATGCTCATATGGTTAACAAGGTCTCTCTACGGTTATACGCTGGATAAAAGAAAGGCTCCAAGTTATTGGAAATTATGGGCTTGCTTGAGTTTAAGTTATGGCTGCCGTGCCCGTGTAGCATATTAGTCGTCCCATTACTCTATGTCAAGACTTTTTCATTATCGGAGGGATCCCTCAATTCTTTACACCTAATCTTTAGGCTGCTTGGGAGCTAGAAAGTTGTCATTGATTCTATGTTCACTACCACTAAATATACGGCAAATACTATACCAAAGTTGCGCTCCTCTAAGGAAAATTCGGGATGATGGCAGATTTTAAAAATTTAAATTAGGACGCCACCGGCTGGCTGGGCATATCCAAATTTGGGATTTGAGGTTTGATATGAGGAAAGGAGATACATGGTCGGGGCGTGAGCTTCCCCAAGCGTGAACCGTTTTAGGGATTCGCCCGAAAAAGGTAGAGAACTAGAGAGCACTAAAAATCATTGTTAACCATTGACCATTTAGTTAACTTGTGTTAACCTAATGAGAATAAGTTAACACTTGTTAACCTAGATAGGCTAAGTTAACATAGGATGCACCAGTGAGGCTTATGACAAAAGAGAAATACATCACTATACCTCAATTGGCGAAACTCTTGGGGGTGAGCCGCATTTCGATTTACAAGAAAGTGAAGAAAGGTCAGATTCCCGCAATTAGAATAGGTCGGAATTATGCTATTACCGACCAGACTATCGCGCAGGTGCTCGGCGAGGAACTATCTGAAAAGGAGAAAAGACAGATAGATGCGGCGATTAAAAAGACAGTAGCACAATACGGAGAGGTACTAAGAGAACTAAGCAATAAATAATGAAGATCATCACAGTCGCAGCAGTCGAGTACGTTGCATTCGAACTCGCGAAAAAACACCTCACTCTCAACGAGCCAATTCCTGATTTCACAACCCGATTCCCGAATGTACTTGAGAGTTGCGTAGTCACTCCGTTTCAGAAATTCTCCGGGAAGTTCTTGTATCCGTCGTTTGTTCCTAAGGCCGCTATCCTGTTCTATTTAATGATCAAGAATCATCCGTTTCAAAATGGCAATAAGAGAATTGCCATCACAACCTTGCTCACATTCTTGTTCGGTAACAAGAAATGGTTGGAGGTAGACCAAACTACACTCCTACGCTTTTCTATTTGGATAGCGGAGAGCCAATCCGAATACAAGGAACAGGTTGTCGCTATTATTGAGCAGTTTATTAAGGGGCATCTAGTGCCCCTCCAACCAAATGCGGAAGCAAGGGCGTCAGCGGACAACTAAGTTACTTGGCCTCCCTCAGCTCAGTTCAAGGCCCACCAGTCGCACCGTGTCACCGCGCTGCAGTCGCAATAGTATCGTATCACCACTATCGTAGCGCTCCAGGGCCCGCCGGTAATCCCGCAGGTCCTCGATGGTCTGGTCGCCCACCTTGACCACCACGTCCCCGGGACGCACCCCACCGCGAGCTGCCGCGCTGTGGGGGTCCACCTTGGTTACCACCACCCCATCGTCGGTGCCCACATTAAAGCGGGCGGCCTCCGGGTGGGACAGGTCGGCCACGGCAAAACCGGTGCGCCCGAACACTGCCTCTTCATCCTCGGTGTCCCCCGAGTGGGCGAGGGTTGGCTCCACCTGCAGCTCGCCCAGCTTTACCGTCAAGGTTTTGCGCTTGCCCTTTCGGATGATGGTCAGCTTCGGCTTCTCGCCGGGCCGGGAGCTTGATATCAGGTTTCGCAGGTGGGCCGAGTCCCGGATATCGGTGTCGTCCACCTTGACAATGATGTCTTCTTCCATTAGCCCGGCGTCCTCGGCCGGCGAGTCGTCCACCACCCGTACGACCAAGGCCCCGTCCATCGACTTGGTCTTCATGGCCTTGGCGATAGAGGGCTCCAGGGTCTGAATCTGCACCCCCAGCCAGGCCCGGGTGACTTTACCGTGCTCCACCAGGTCGGCCACTACCCGCATCACCAGGTTGACCGGAATGGCGAATCCCACCCCGGCGCTGGAGCGCGAAAACCCGTCCGTGGCGATGGCGGTATTGATCCCTACCAGTTCCCCTGCCAGGTTGACCAGCGCGCCCCCGCTATTGCCGGGATTGATGGCCGCGTCGGTTTGAATGAAATCCTCATACGGCCGGTCACGGCGG
>SDBU01008957.1_pt1 | contig 11298 bp, 13 predicted proteins | sample 2277071 | NCBI WGS metagenome assembly SDBU01 (sample SAMN10397929, study PRJNA504765) | marine sediment metagenome | isolation source: marine sediment core GS08_GC12, 126 cmbsf | place: Arctic Ocean: Gakkel Ridge, Loki's castle | collected 2008 | reverse complement strand
ATTGAGGTCAGAGTAATCTACCACCGGGACAAGACTACCTGTCCCCAATGTGGAGAGGTAACTAATAAGGAGCATGATAGGAGGCAGCAGCTCAAGCAATATCGGAGACTGAGGGATAGGGCAGTATTCCTCATGTTGATGAAGAGACGATTCCGATGCCCTTTTTGTGGCAAGGTATTCACTGAGCCTGATGAAGCCTTTGGTCTCAGGAGGCGATCCAGTTACCGATTCAGGGAATACCTGGGCCGGCAGGCACTTCACCAAACGGTGAGGAGAACAGCTCAGAAGGAGCAGGTAAGTGAAGGGCAGGTGACGAGATGCGTTGCTGAGGAGATAGGCAGAATGGTTGAGGCAAGAGGTGTGGAAGAAACACCTGAGTTCATTGGACTGCATGAGTTCTCGGTAAGGAGGCGGCGTCTATATCACACCACCATCTGTAACTTGGTGAAGGGAGAGGTAATGGAGGTGGTAGAGGGACAGGGGCAACAGAAGGTAAAAGAGTGTGTAATACGGACTCTCCTGAGCAGCTTCCAAAAACCCTGGCACATCCTCCGGTGCCAGGGTCGGCATCACCTTTTGGTCATGTCGCGGAGCCTCTGTAGCCTGAGCCACACTGCGATTCAGTAGCCCCATTCTGACGGCATACCCTAACGCCTCTGCTAGGAGAGAGTGGCAATATCGCACAGTTTGCGGACTCAGTTGCCCTTTGCTATCAACACGCCCCTGCACTTTTTGCCGGCTGTAGAAAGCTTGGAGATGACGAGGCTCAAGCTAGCACCTTGTCCCATCCAGATATGAGGCTATTTGTCCTAAGTGCCTAACAAAACAAGGACAAGCGGCGAGGCGCAAGCTATAGCCCGACGGTGTCAAGCACTTCGGGAACCCTCTTTTCCCAGCCGATAGCCATAATGTGTACCCCTTGACAAAGGGGCTTCATCTCCTTAATCAGGCGAGCCGCAATCTCGACGCTCTTTTGTGCTCGTTTCTCGGCTTGTTCCATCTCCTCGATGAGGTTATCTGGCACGTGCACCCCGGCAACGTTCTTGTTCATAAACCGGGCCATAGCTGCCGACCTTAAGAGTACGATTCCCACCAGCACCGGCACTTTGAGATATTCTACAGCCTTCATGAATTTTTCAAACTTCTCTGGCTCGTAGACCGCTTGAGTCTGGAATTATGATATAGGTCTAGGTAATAACCCAGCCTGTTCTACAATTTCCGGCACCCTTTTCTCCCAGCCGATAGCCATAATGTGTACCCCATGACAAATATCCTTCAGTTCCTTAATTATGTTAACGGCAATATCTATTCCTGTCTTGGCTTTATCTTCAGCCGCAGCCATTCTGTCAATCAGTTCCTCAGGCACAAAGACACCGGCTACATTTCTATTCATGAATCGGGCCATACCAACCGACTTCAGGGGTATTATTCCAGCTAATATAGGAATTCTAAATCCCTCTACCCTCTTCATAAATTTAGCGAAGGCATCAACATCATAGACAGCCTGGGTTTGGAAGAATCTAGCCCCGACGGCAATCTTTTTCTCCATCTTAATAAGCTGTAGTTCAGAGGCAGCCTCAGTATCAGCCCCAGGGTTCACCACCGCCCCAGGGAAAAAGTCGGGCTTCCCTTTAAGCTCATTGCCAACTATATCGTAGCCTTCATTTAACCTACTTATGACCCACAGGAGCTGCACCGAGTCTAAATCATAAACTGGCTTGGCTTGAGGGTGGTCACCAAGCGCGGGCAAATCGCCAGTAATAGCTAGGACATTTTCAATCCCCAGGACATAGGCACTCAGCAGGTCCGATTGCAGTGCCAATCGATTTCTATCTCGGCAGGTCAACTGGAATACGGGGTCAAGCCCTTTTTCTTTCAGCAGATGACAGGTAGCCAATGAGCCTAGCCTCATTACTGAGCTTTGTTGGTCAGTAACATTGGTAGCGTCTACCCTTCCCTGCAAGAGCTCAGCCACCTCCTTGAGCTCGGTGACATCAGTTCCCTTTAACGGACCGACCTCAGCCGTCACCACAAATTTCCCCACTTCCAGTTGGGATTTTAAGCTCACTTTATCTTTCTCCTTCTAGCCAGATTGCTCCAGTGCCCACAGGGTGGTGGATATCATTTTGAGGCTGGGGCTCATCTTTCTATAATCCTTGGGGGCAATAAATCTCCTCAGTTTATCCAGTTAGCCCAACCCATGAATTTGTTATGACAAGACCCTCCAGCCCCGTAGTTGGTAATCCCTGGGAGGACAAAATTCTTTAAGATTCTGTAGCTTACCCTGTTTCTTCAGCTGCTCATATATCAGAACCCAGCCACAGCTCCTTTCCGGGCTGAGTTCACATTTGCCATTTTTACTCCCGCCACAAGCACCATTAAGTAATCCTTTGGTACATCTAGCAATAGGACAAATGCCACCAGTCAAGGCCAGGAGGCAATCTCCACAGCCAGCACACCTTTCCTCTAAAGTACCAGCCTCTCTCTCCTCTGCCCCCATGAAATGGGTATTTTGTGCCGGGAAGACAGGAATCTCAGGGAAGAGTTCAGCTAAAATTTGTGCCCCTATCCCACAAGCCAAAGAGAGCATTGCTTCCACCCCATCCATTTGAGGCTTAAGTGCAGAAGCGGTCAAATAAGAATCGCACTGTTTTGTCGCTGTGGTTGTTTTAAAGTTGAAGTTTTTATTTTTCAGCTTTCCACCAAGCTCGAGTAACTGACTTAAGGTCTCAGCCTCTCTTAGGCTTCTCGGTGGCTGGGTGCAGCCATCACAACCGGCGATCAGGATGTTGGTATAGGGGGAGATGAAACCTAAAATCTCATCTAAGGGCTTTTGCGTTGTTACTATCATTCTTTCCCTTCCTTTGCACAAATAGCTTCTATTTTTTGACTAAACTGCTTTAATTCCCTATCGAACCCCTCGGGGTATCTTGGGGTTACAGTGCAGAAGTGAAGCCTGTCTTGAAAGCCTACTTGGCTTAGCCTTTCCTTTAGTGCCACTACCAAGCGCTGTGCCTCCCTACTTCCCCCTACCCGGTGGCAATCCTCTTCAGAGCAAGCCGCTATCAAAACGCCATCTACACCTTTCTGGAAAGCCTCCAAGATGTGGAAAGCATCAACCCTTGCTGCACAAGGCAAATCTATGGACCGGATATTTGGTGCGAGTTCCCCATCCAGCAGCGGGAAAACAGCCCATTGACAGCGAAATGCCAAAATCTTTGGCTGTTTCATTTCCGATGATAGCTTGGAGATTAAGGTTGAAATGCGCTCTCTCTCCCAATTCTCTAAATCCAAGGCTAAAGCGGGACACATAGCGACACACAAGCCACAGCCTTTGCAGGAAGCTAAATTAAAACTGGCTACCCCCGGGCTCTTTAGCTTGATAGCCTCATAAGGGCAATAAAAGACGCAGTTACCACAGCTAATGCACAAATCTTCATTAAATTCGATTTTTGGTATACTAGGCTGAAGCTCTAAAGCCACACACGCTTTACAGCTTTTACACGGGCCACAACAGAGACACCTTCTAGCCTCCTCCACTGCTTCTTCCAGCGTGAATCCTTTCTCAAAGGGTTCAAAATTTAGCCTTTCCTCTACTGGCGCCCATACCAATTCAGGCTGAAGCTTGTAATTAGCACGCTTTGGGATAGGCGCACTCTCATACTCCTTCTTCCTCCTTGCCTTCAGCCCTTTACCCTTCAGGTAACGGTCTATGGACTCTGCTGCTATCATTCCGTCTCTCATTGCCTCTGCAGCAAAGCCTACTCGTCTCACATCGCCTCCGATAAAAACCCCTTCTTTGCGATTGCTCATTAGGGTAAGCTGGTCGATGTCAAGCCTTCCTTTCTTATCCAACAAGTCTTCCTGCTGGAAAAATGCCCGCTCTGGGCCCTGTCCTATAGTAACCAGCAACACATCACCCTCAAGATATATCGCATCACTTCGGTCAAACTTGGGATTAAAGCCGCTTTCATCAAAGACCGATGTGCATCGGGGACACTTCATCTTTCTAAATTTCCCGTCCTCTCCGATTATCTCTTCTACGCCTCGGGAATAGGTTATTCTTATTCCCTCTTCGCCACCACCTTCTATTTCTTCTACATCAGCTGGAATTCCATCTTTTGAAGATTTATCCTCACACTCTAGACAGACAATAGAAATGTCTCCGCCCAGCCTTCGGGCGGTTCTTGCCACATCAAATGCTACATTACCACCCCCCACCACTATCACCCTCCTACCCTGAAAGAGCTGAGGGGAGACCTTTCCTTGGTTCACGTCAGAGAGGAGGTTTAACCCGAACATGACCCCTTCCAGATCTGCCCCCGCTACCGGTTTTCCTTCAATAGTAAGAGGTCTGGGAATATGGGTTCCGGTAACAACGAATATAGCTCGGTAGCCCTCCCTCTTGAGGTCATCCAGTCTTTTCCCACCATCGCCCACTCTTACTTCGAGCCTAACTTCTATGTGGGCAATCCTTATCACATTACTCAAAGTGGTATCCATTATGTTTGCGGGAAGACGATATCGGGGGATGTAATTCAGGGCACCCCCTAACTGGAGGCTCTTTTCCAGAATGGTCACTTGGTAGCCCTTTTTACTCAGGATATAAGCACACATCAAACCCCCGGGTCCTCCTCCAACTATACCAACCTTTTCTTTAGTAGGAGAGGCAAGAACGAGTTTTTTATCTAGATATGGAAGATAATAATCGGTGAGGAATCGTTTGAGCATCTTTCTTCTTATTGCCCCAGTCTGGTCTTTGTAATTGCACTCTCTTTCACAAAGTCCACAGATATAGCCGCATATCAAGAATAGAGGATTCTTCTCGTACATTTCATCACCTATTCTTATTATCTGGCTGTAAGCCTCTTGAGCATCTGGGGGAAGGAGAGCAATCATGGCGTGAGTGCGTTGAATGTTCATTCCAATAGGGCAAGCTATCTGACAAGGAGGTAAATATATTTTCCCGCTCGCTTCATCAACTACCTCCTCAGCCTGCGCCCGGTCTTCTTCACAAGTCATTTTATTCAACTCTTTTCAGCCCCCTTAGAGGGATAAATTTTGCTACTCCGAATAGCCTCTCTGCCCCGCAAAATCAGGAGCGATTCCTTTACGCATAATAACTGATATATTACGCTAATCGCTGAGGAAACAAGAGGCTCTTAACGTTTAACAGTCCACTTTTTCAGGTGTTTTTCTACTTTGGCTAATAGCTCTTCAGGGCTAATAGGCTTATCGATTTAGTTGTCAGCATAGTATGACCCCTCATAGTTGTGGAAAGATGTTTGGTCTTTAAGAGCGGTGCTAAGTTGTTCCCCTACAGTTACAATACAGCAAGCGGCTTCCTGTACCAGAAAGGTGCAACAAAAAGGCACCCACCGCTTAATAGGCTACACTCTACAGACGGAGCTGTCAACAATGGCGAAGTTTTGCGCTTCAATGGAAGTTGGATGAACAACTTTGAGGACACACTTCAGGCACTTTTGGCTATTGACATTAGGGGGAGAAATAGTTTATCCTTTATAGTCAAAAAGGGAGGTAGAACTAATGCAAGCATACTGTGTGAAGTGCCGTGCCAAGAGGGAAATGAAGGATGCCAAGGCCATAACTATGAAGAACGGTAGACCGGCAACTCAAGGTGTGTGCCCCGTATGTGGGACCAAGATGTTCAGGATTGGGAAAGGTTAAGGCTGAAGCTTAATTAGGAATTGTTGTCCATAGAAGGCTGGGTATCTGCTTATAAAAATACCCAGCCTTTTTATTGCCAATAGAACATTCTGGGCAATTGTGCAGTGGAAAGGCACATAGTGTAGCAAACATGAAACTCTTAATGGTTTAGGCGCTAACTTCTCGCCAGAGTATACCAGGCTGCAATTTTTTGGTCTCTTAGCTCTGTCTCTGGCTCATCTGGGTCAGCAGCCAGGAGACCCATTGTTCAACTCCTTGACCGGTAGCACAAGAGATTTGGAAAATTGCGACCTTTTGGTTTATCCCCTTAATTGCTTGGGAAAAGGTCTCGGTATCAAACTTTAGATATGGTAAAAGGTCGATTTTATTTATTAGCACTGCATCCGCTTCATGGAACATTAAGGGATACTTAAATGGCTTATCATCCCCCTCAGGCATACTGGAAATTAAAACCTTTCTATGCTCACCGAGAGCAAACTCCGCAGGGCAGACTAAGTTGCCTACATTTTCAATAAGGAGTAGTTCAATATCTTGTAGGGGCATGTTGCTGAGGGCATTAGAAGTCATATTGGCGTCAAGGTGGCATTCCCCGCCGGTATTTATCTGGAGCACAGGCACGCCCTCTTTACCTATTGTCTCAGCATCCAGGCTTGAGCTTATGTCGCCTTCAATAACACCAATCTTAGTTTTCCCTTTCAGCCTCTTTATTGTTTCCAAAATAAGGCTGGTCTTACCGGCGCCCGGTGAGGACATCAGGTTCACAGCAAACACACCTTTGCTATCAAGTAACTGCTGGTTTCTCTGTGCAAGCTGCTCATTAGCGCTGAGAATGTCTTTAAGAACCTTTATTTCCATTTATTCCACCTCAATACTTTCTACAAAAAGTTCCTTACCAGCTATGATTTCCAGGCTATTCCCTTGACAATAGGGGCAAGTCCAATCAAATTCTTTGAGTTTAAAGGGCTTATTACAGTCCCGGCACCGAGCCATTGTAGGCACCATTTTGAAACAGAGAGCGGCTCCCTCAGCCGGGGTTCCCTTGTTAAGGAAATCAAAGTAGAACTGTACGCATTCTTCAACAAAACCGCACATCTCCCCGATAACCAGGTTGATTCTCCTGACTTCCTTGGCTCCAGCCTTCTCGGCTTGCTCCAAGACAAGTTCGAGCATACTCTGGGTAATGGCAAGTTCATGCATTTTAGCAAATCCTGGGTAGTAGGTCTCCAACTAACATATCAACTATTCGTGAAGCCCCTATTGAGGTCTTCATTACCACCCGGCCGGGATGTTCTGCCCTCACCTCACCGATGATGGCTGCATCTACTCCATAGCGGTTTCCTCGCATTGCTTTAAGCACCTTATCGATGTCCTCGGCCGGGACTATAGCCACCAGCTTTCCTTCATTGGCTACATAAAGTGGGTCAAAGCCCAGCATCTCACAGGCAGCGAAAACCTCTTGCCGCACCGGGATTTTTTCCTCTTCAATCCTGATACTTACCTTGGATTGCTTCGCCAGTTCATTTAAGGTGGTAGCCAACCCTCCTCTAGTAGGGTCTCGTAGGCAGTGGATATTTGGGCTGGCGGTTAGTATTTCAGCCACTAAACCACCCAGTGGAGCGCAATCACTCTCAAGCTGGGTGGAAAAGCTCAACCCTTCCCGTTGGCTGAGCACAGCAATACCATGGTCACCTATAGTCCCGCTTAGAATCACTCTATCTCCCGGTTTTGCGTTGTTGCCCGAGACATCAACCCCTTCTGGTATTATGCCTACACCGGCAGTGTTGATAAAGAGCTTATCAGCGCTGCCTCGATGCACTACCTTGGTATCTCCGGTGACAATTTTTACTCCTGCCTCCTGAGCTGCCTTCTGAACAGAGTCCACGATTTCGTTCAGCTCATGGTGGGGAAGCCCTTCTTCAATGATGAAGGAAAGGCTTAAATAAAGGGGTTTGGCACCGGACATAGCTAAGTCATTCACCGTGCCACAGACAGCGAGCTTCCCAATGTCTCCGCCGGGGAAGAAGATAGGACTCACCACATAGCTGTCGGTGGTGAAGGCCAGTCTGCCGTTGAAGTCAATAACGGCTGAGTCATCCAGCTTAGCTAAAAGGGGATTAGCCAAAGCCTTAAGAAAGCTTTGCTCTACCAGCTCGTGAGCTAGCTTGCCCCCACTACCGTGGGCAAGCAGGATTTTATCCTCCAAAATCTCCTCCATAAAGGTAATAGGCAGAGCAAGTGCCCTCTGAAGAGACCATACACGGTCCCACGGGATATTCTGGGGTGCAGGCTTTGCCAAAGAGTGGACAATCAGCAGGGGTCTTAACCCCCCGCAGGATATCGCCACAGATGCAGCCCATAGGCTCGTAAGGAGGGCCGGGAGCAATATCAAAGGTAAGCTCAGCATCAAAGCGCTGATATTTCTCCTTCAGCTTCAAGCCGCTATCGGAAATCTCCCCTATCCCCCGCCATTCAGCGGGACAAGGCTCAAATACCTGTTCCATAAGTTTTAGAGCCTCTTGGTTACCTTCAGGACGCACTCCCCGTCGGTAGGCAACTTCAACCTTAGACTCACCATTTTCAATCTGAGCTACCAGCATATCAATACATTGCAGAATATCCAGGGGTTCAAAACCGGAGACTACACAGGGGATACCATAATCTCGGGCAACGAATTCCCAGGGATGGGAGCCAATAATAGCACTCACATGTCCGGGGCATATCAGCCCATGAAGTTTTACATCACCTGAATCAAGAATAGCTCGAATCACCGGAGGGCAAAGCTTATGTAATGAGAGGACATAATAATTCCTCACCTCCCTCTCCTTTGCCTGGAGGATAGAAGCAGCGATGGTGGGGGCAGTGGTTTCAAATCCAATTCCAAGGAAGACCACAGACTTAGTAGGATTCCCCTCGGCTATTTTAAGAGCATCCATAGTGGAATATACCACACGCACATCGGAGCCGTTAGCTTTGACCTTTTGGAGGCTAGAATGGCTCCCTGGGACTTTCAGCATATCGCCGAAGGTGGCAATGATTACATCTGGGATTTGAGACAGGGCAATTGCTTTATCCAGGTCAGTGTTGGCAGTAACACAAATAGGGCAGCCTGGCCCGGAGACCATATCCAAAGTTTTAGGTAAAATCTGACGAATACCGTATCTAAAGATAGTTACCGTATGACCACCGCAGAACTCCATCAAACGCGCCGGGGTCTTGGACTTCCGATGAATTTGGGAGATTAACCCTTCAGCTAGTTCAGGCCGCCGAAATTCAGAAATAAATTTCAACCCTCCTCCTCAGCCAGCTTGGCTATTTCCTCTAACCACCTTAATGTTTCCCCGGCCTCTTCCTGGTCAAGCACATTTATGGCATAGCCGGTGTGAATTAGCACATAGTCCCCTACCTTAGCTTCGGGGGTGAGCCATAGACTGATGCGGCGAGATATACCTCCTATCTCAGCCTCAGCCTCTTTATCCTCTATAAGCTTAATGAGCGCTGGTATGGCAAGACACATATTAGGTTTTCCCTGCGCTTAGAATTTCTCTCGCTTTGCTAAGCGCAAGCTCTCTTTCATAAGAATATAGTCCTCTATCACTTGCTATATCTAATAATGCTAGGGCAGCTTCCCTGTTACCAATATCACCAAGAGCTCTGATAGCACTCTCTCGCTCATAGGAATTAAGCTGTTTATTTGTAGCTAAGGTCTTGAGTTCTTCAACCTCTTCAGATATCTCAGGCATTTTAAAACCCCTTACAATGTTATAGTAGACAATTCTGGTTTAGCAAGAAAAGTGAGTCTTGCTCTTTCTAAGTCGATGAGTTGATTTGGAGCCACATTGGCTAAAAATTCGGTGGCGTCCATGATTTCAAATAGTGCTGGCTTCCCCTCTTTTGTGAAGTGCACTATTATCGGTCCGATTTCTTCAGCATAGTCAATAGATTCATCGGAAGTCCTTACTATCAGGATGTCTTCCTCTCTATCATATCTAACCTTCATATTTCCGCCTCCTTGTAGGATAGAAGGTGATTACTCTAATTGAATCTTCCTTCTTTTCATATATTACCCTTATCATGTGAGTTTCGTCTATTGCACTCTGTGCAACTAAGCGACCCTTTTCACCTTCTATGATATTTTCAGGCATGTTGAGAGCATCTTCTACTTGTCCCTTTGCTATTTTGAAACCTTGCTCCTCCAAGTCTCTAAATTTTAATTCAGCGTGTTTGGTAAAGATTATTTTCATAGCATAGTCAAGATTTGACAAAATTAGCAATTACCGCTTGTCCTAAAGAAACCCCGCCATCATTGCACGGCACTAGATGATGAGTAAGTACGCTGAAGCCTTCCCTCTGTAAAGCGGAGCTAGTTAGCCTCAGCAGCAGCCGATTCTGAAAAACACCCCCGCTCAGCGCCACTTTAGTTATCCCAGTCTCTTCCGCAATCAATTTACACATTTGCACAATCATTTGAGCCACGGTGCTATGAAATTTAAGCGATATTAGGGGAACAGGGATTTTATTTTTAACATCTTGAACTACCGTTGCCAATAGTTGTGCTAGCTTTACAACTCTTGCTCCTTGATACTCAACGATAGAGAAGGGATAGGATTCCAACCCAAACTCGTCCACTTCGTTCGGAGCCAGCATCTCCAGCTCGATAGCTGCCTGACCTTCATAATCAACTTCTTGTCTCACTCCAATTAAGGCGGAAACGGCATCAAAAAGCCGCCCGGCACTTGAGGTCGGCTGACAGTTTATTCCTCGCTTTAGCTGCTGTTTTATTATCTTAAGCTCAGCGACATCGAGCTTGCTGATGGGGAGACCTTCCAAGGAGAGGTCTTCCCCCAGCAAGGTATAGAGATAGCTTAAAGCCATACGATAGGGCTTCTTTATGGCGGCTGCACCTCCGAGCAGGGGTGCATATTCTAAGTGTCCTACCCTTTGGAATCTGTGCCAATCAGCTACCAGAAATTCCCCTCCCCAGATTGTGCCATCGGTGCCATATCCTGTACCATCGAAGACTACCCCGATAACGGGTCCTTCGACCTTATTCTCCGCCAGGCAACTTGCAATATGGGCATGATGGTGTTGAACCGGGATAAGGCTTAACCCCTGCTCCGAGCCAGCTTTAAGGGCATATTTTGTGGAAAGATACTCCGGGTGCATATCATAGGCTATAATTTCGGGTTCAATGCGAAATAGATTTTTATAAAGCTCGATGGTGTTCTCGAAGTGTTCTAGAGTCTCCTCGTTCTCCATATCACCGATGTGCTGGCTAAGGAAGGCATACCCGTCTTTAGTAAAACAAAATGTATTCTTCAGCTCGGCACCGCAGGCAAGGATTTGCCTTGACTTGAAAGGAAGAAAAACAGGGTATGGGGCATAGCCCCGGGCTCTTCTCAGTGCCTGAGGTTTGCCATCTTCCACCATATAAACACTGTCATCATAACGGGCGTAGATATCCCGGTTGTGCAGCAGGAAATAATCAGCAATTCCTCCAAGCCTTATCAAAGCCTCATCGTTATCTTTGGCAATAGGCTCCTCACTAAGATTGCCGCTGGTCATAACCAGAGGAAGGCAGGTCTCCCTTAATAGATGGTGATGCAGAGGGGT
>SDBU01008956.1_pt1 | contig 11298 bp, 13 predicted proteins | sample 2277071 | NCBI WGS metagenome assembly SDBU01 (sample SAMN10397929, study PRJNA504765) | marine sediment metagenome | isolation source: marine sediment core GS08_GC12, 126 cmbsf | place: Arctic Ocean: Gakkel Ridge, Loki's castle | collected 2008 | reverse complement strand
GGCTGTATAGTGCTCTGATGTTGCTACCGGTGCCAAGTATTGTCGGGTGGTTCCTGGCTGTGGAGCAAGAAGGGGGATTCTCTGGATTTAGTTTTGAGCGCCTCCACGGTTTTGCTCCCTGGACGGGACTGAACTTCTTAGTATTGGCGGTGACGGTGGCTACATTCATTCGCCTGAGACAGCGCTGGTTAAAGGTGACGGTATTAGTCACATCAGGGCTTCTAACCTTGACTATGGTTACTTTTGGTAGTAGCAGGCTGGGTTTATTTGCTTTTATTGGCTTAATTCTACTTATGTTAAGCTTTTTGTTAGTTCCAGCCTTCCTGGAGCGGCGGATGAGACATGATAGCCAGCAAGTGGCAACCTAGGCTATTGCCTAGCTAGGGAGGTTTGCTCTGCAGAAGGTAGCCGTTATTACTGATAGTATAGCCTGTCTCACCAGGGAATTAGTTGAGCGGTATGGCATTGAGATTATCCCTCTCAACTTCTACGCTAATGGCAGGGTCTATAAGGATTGGGTGGATGTAACCCCATCTGAGGCTTATGAGTTACTCTTAAAAGACACTGAGTCTTTTAAGACATCTGCAGCCTCCCCTGAAGATTGTCTGAGAGCCTACCGTGAAGCCAGCAAGCGTGCCAATAGCATCCTTTGTATTACCCTATCGTCCAAACTTAGTGCAATCTATGATGTAGCCCGGGGAGCCGGGGAGCAGGTCAAGACTGAGCTTTCCCAGATATGCATAGAGGTAATGGATTCTCAGACAGCTACTGCTGCCGAAGGTTTTATCGCCCTGGCGGCGGCGCGGGCGGCAGAGGAAGGAAAAAGCTTGGCTGAGGTGATTAGAGCCGCCGAGGAAATGAGAGATAAGGTTAGTCTTGTTGCCTACATGGATACGGTTCGCTATGTTTACCGCTCAGGGCGCATACCCAAGATAGCGGCCAAGGCTGGCTCTATGCTTAATATCAGGCCAATATTTACTTTCTCTTCAGGAGCGCCCCATTTTGTAGGCGCGGTGAGAAGCAAAGAGCGTGGGATAGAGCGGATACTCAAGGTAATGAAGGAAAAAGTAGGGCAAAGTCCAGCACACGTAGCTGTGATGCATGTCTATGCGCAGGATGAAGCCGAGAGACTAAAGGAAAGGGTATCTGCTGAATTCAATTGTGCCGAGTTATGGCTTACCGAGTTTAGCCCCTTGATGGGCTATGCTTGCGGCACCGGAACCCTGGGGCTTGCTTTTTACAGCGGTGAGTAGAGGAAATTCCCAATGAAATGGTGGCGGAGACTGCAGTAAGCCTTTCAAAGCCCTGAAAGCCAGCTATGGATGGTTCCCGAAGCTGGTCACGTGAGGGTCCTATGTTATGTAGTCGGAGGAGTATATCAACAAGATAACCGCTTTCTTCGACAGGGTTTTAAGTTAAAACAGCCTTCTTACTCAAAGAATCGTCAAATTATTTTCCCAGACCATCTAGTAAAATGGGGGAAATAATTGTATAATTGAGGATGTGGAAAATGCCCAGGTTGTTTCTGACATGGAGCGGCTGAGTGAGAGCCTGGGGCAACTTACTGAGCCGGCAGCGGAGCCTGCCTTGATTGCTGTCAGTGGCTTGCCTGGCACGGGAAAGTCTTACTTCTGTAGCAGGCTAGCCGAGAGGCTGCCGTTTGTTATTCTGGAAAGTGATGCCTTACGCAAGGCCCTTTTCTCTTCACCAAGTTATAGTGCCAAGGAGAGTTCGCAACTTTTTCGGGTTATTCACCTTCTCGTTGAAGGATTACTAGAAAAGGGAATTTCCCTTATCTTGGATGCGACCAATCTATTGGAGCGGAATCGTGAGTATCTTTACAGTATTGCCGACCGCTGGGATGTTAAGTTAGTCTTGGTGCGAGTTGAGGCACCGCCTGAAGTAGTACATCAGCGGCTTGAGAATCGCCTGGAGAATACGGGAAGTAAATCAGATGCCGACTGGGCAATATACCGGAGGATGAAGCCCTCGGTTCAGAGAATCCGTCGCAATCACTATGCTGTGGATACCTCTCGGGATATTGCCCCAATCCTGGATAAGATTGTGAAGGAGGTGACGTAGATTAGCACTTGGCTGTTACTCACACGAAATATAGCTTGTAGGGGGTTAACAAGATGGTCTCTGGTTATAACGGGAAGATATTGAGGGTGGATCTATCCGGTGGTGCCATATCGGTAGATGAGCCAGATGAAGAATTTTACCGGCGCTACATTGGGGGTAGTGGGTTCATAAGTTATTTTCTCCTTCGGGAGTTAAGTGGTGGTGAGGACGCGCTCGGTCCAGAAAACAAGCTAATTTTTGCTACTGGACCAGTCACCGGAATTCCAATAGCCGGTAGTGGCAGGAACAGTGTCGGTGCCAAATCGCCACTCACCAATGGTCATGGTAATGCTGAGGTTGGTGGCTTTTGGGGAGCTGAACTGAGGCATGCTGGCTATGATGCCATAATTGTCGAGGGCAAGGCAGCAAATCCGGTATATCTCTGGATTGAGGATGGTAACGTAGAGATAAAAGATGCCCGGCACCTCTGGGGTAAAACTACCGGAGACGTCCAGAAACTCATCCAGAAGGAATTGGGCGGTGGTGGTATTCGTGTTTGTCAGATAGGAATGGCCGGGGAGAACCAGGTTCTTTATGCTTGTGTGATTAATGACATGAATCACGCAGCCGGTCGCTCCGGGATGGGAGCGGTGATGGGGTCTAAGAACCTGAGAGCGATTGCCGTCAGGGGCCATCAGAAGGTGGAACTGGCGGATGACAAAGCGGTTAGCTCTTTAGCCAGGTGGCTCAAGGATAACCTTAAGACTAACCGGGGTGCCGTTGACATGGGCAAGAATGGCACTGCCGGTGGGCTTATGGGTTTGAATACAGCGGGAGGTCTACCAACACGAAACTTCAAGTATGGTGTGTTTGAGGGGGCGGAGAAAATCTCCGGTGCGGCGATAAATGAGAACATCCTGGTAAGGAGAGGAGGGTGCTACTCTTGTCCCATTCGTTGCAAGCCTCACGTAGCTGTCGGTAAGCCATATAATGTTGAGCCTCTCTATGGTGGTCCCGAGTATGAAACCCTGGGCTCGTTGGGTTCAGATTGTGGGATTGACAATTTGGAAGCAATTTCCCTGGGCAATCAGCTGTGTGGTGCTTACGGTTTAGATACCATCTCTGCTGGAGCTAGCATAGCTTTCGCTATGGAGTGCTTTGAGAACGGTATCTTGACTGAGAAGGATACCGGTGGTTTAAAGCTCAACTTCGGTAATACCGAAGCAATGTTACAGTTGGTGAAGATGATTGCCCGGAGGGAAGGTGTTGGTGAAGTCCTGGCTGATGGTGTTGCCCGGGCGGCTTCAGCCTTTGGTAAGGGGGCTGAGAATTTTGCCATACACGTTAAAGGTCAAGAGTTACCGATGCATGAGCCGCGTTTTAAGCCAGGTTTGGGGGTAGGCTATACCATCTCACCTACCGGCGCTGACCATTGCCATAATATTCATGATAGTGCTTTTAATGTGCGGATGTCGAGTGGAATGAAGGCCCTGGGCATATTTGAGCCAATACCGACTCAGGAATTGAGTCCAGCTAAGGTCAGGCTGCTTGTTTACAGCAGTCTTTGGCAGCATACGCTTAATTGTCTGGTATTTTGTAACTTCGTTCCGTTAGCATCTGACAAAATGGTTGACCTGGTAGCAGGCATCACCGGGTGGAATACTAACACTTGGGAGCTAATGAAGGTCGGTGAGCGGTGTATCACTATGGCTCGTGCCTTTAACAACCGGGAAGGCAAAGGTAAAGCCGGCGATAATTTGCCGAAGCGGTTTTTGACCCCCTTTGACTCTGGTCCCCTTAAAGGGGTCGGCATTGATGAGACAGAGTTGACCCAGTCCATAGATACCTATTATGGCATGGTTGGCTGGGACAAGGATGGCAAACCTACTATGGCAAAGCTGCAGGAGTTGGGCATCGAGTGGGTAGCCGGAGTATAGGCATTTAGCTGGTGAAAGGATGGCTACGGTGGAGATTAAAGTTATAGCTGGAGATATTGCCAAGATTGAAGCTGATGCTATTGTGCTGAACTTCTTCGGGGGAAAGGAACGCCCGGAAGGTGCTCTGGCTGCTATCGATGAGGCTCTGGGTGGGGCTATCTCTCAGCTCATCAGCCAGGGTGAGATTAAGGGCAAGCTTAATGAAATTACTATTGTTCATGGACTGGGTAGGCTTCCAGCGGCCAGGGTGGTAGTCGTTGGCCTGGGCAAGCAGCAGGAGTTATCTCAGGATAAGGTTCGGGGGGCAGTGGCTGCAACCTGTCGTCTTCTGCGGAAGAAGGGTGTGGAGAGTATAGCTACTGTTGCCCAGGGAGCGGGAATAGCTGGAATAAGTCCGGAGGGTGCTGCTCAGGCAATAACTGAGGGTGCCCTGCTTGGTCTCTACACTTTTCGCAAACACAAAACTAAGGAAGCTGAGCATGGAGAGATTGAGGAGCTTACTATAGTTGATGCCGATGAAAATAAAGTCCCCGTTTTGGAGCAGGGCTGCCATCAGGGTAGGATTCTGGCTGAGGCAACTAATTTAGCTCGTGATATGGTCAATGAACCGGCTAACTTTATGACGCCCACTCATATGGCTGAGGAAGCAGCTAAATTAACGGAGACTTATGGGCTGGGGCTAGATGTCCTTGAGCGGGAACAGATGCAGGAACTGGGAATGGGAGCGCTGCTGGGGGTAGCTCAGGGGAGTCGGCAGCCACCGAAGCTTATTGTCCTCCGTTATCGAGGGGGTGACTCTGCGGAAACTGATGTGGCACTGGTTGGCAAGGCAATAACCTTTGATTCTGGAGGAATCTCCATCAAACCATCCGAAGGGATGGGTGATATGAAGGGTGATATGGCAGGGGGTGCTGCGGTTATGGCAGCCATCGCCGCCATTGCTCAGCTTAAGCCCAAGATTAATGTTATGGCGCTTGTTCCTGCTACGGAGAACCTTCCTGGTGGAAGTGCACTGAAGCCGGCTGATGTTCTCACGGCAATGGGTGGCAAGACTATTGAGATTACCTCTACCGACGCTGAGGGGCGACTTGCTTTGGCTGATGCTTTGGGATACGCCAGGGAGCAGGGAGCTAAACGCATAGTTGATGTGGCTACTCTAACTGGAGCCATGAGGATAGCGCTGGGCACTGTGTGTAGCGGTGCCTTTACCAATAATCAGGAGCTGGTAGATAAGGTAATTGCGGCTGGTGCGGAAGCCGGCGAGAAAATCTGGCAGATGCCGATGTATGACGAATATAAGGAACAGAATAAGAGCGACGTGGCTGATATTAAGAACACCGGTGGCAGGTCTGCGGGTGCTATCACCGCTGCCCAGTTTGTGGCTGAATTCGCTGGTGATACTCCCTGGGTTCACCTGGATATTGCCGGCACCAGTATGAGCGAAAAGGAACGAACCTACTTGACCAAAGGGGCTACCGGAGTGCCGGTGCGCACCCTGGTAAGTCTTGTCCTTTCTCTAGCTAAAGAATAAGGGAGGTTTTAGGTTTATGAAGATTAAATGGTTGGGACACGCATCTTTTCTGATTACCTCAGATACCGGGATAAAAATAATCACCGACCCCTATACTCCGGGTGGCTTCGGGCTGGACTATGGTGAGATTAAGGAGTCGGCTGATATTGTTACCGTGAGCCACGAGCATGGTGACCATAACAATGCAGCTGCGGTTGGGGGCAATCCTGAAGTGGTTAAAGAAGCGGCAGAGATTAAGGGGATAAAGTTTAATGGTATCCCTACCTATCATGATGAAGCTGGTGGGAATCAGAGGGGTAATAATGTCATATTCTGTTTTGAAGTTGACGGAGTAAAAGTCTGTCATCTGGGTGACCTGGGCCATCAGCTTAGTGAGCAGCAGGTTGCTGAGATAGGTAAGGTAGACATACTGTTGATTCCAGTGGGTGGTAATTTTACCGTAGATGCCAAGGTTGCCACCGAGGTCTGCGGTAAGCTGGCACCTAAAGTGATTCTACCTATGCACTATCAAAATGAGAGGTGCAGTGGTTTTCCGGTAGTTGGTGTAGACGAATTCCTTCAGGGGAAGACTGGTGTAAGCAGACCGGATGCCAGCGAGACGGAGTTCAAACAGGGAGAACTTCCAGCCACGACTCAAATTATGGTTCTCAAACCGGCACTATAAGAAGTGATGTTATATTGGAAGAGGGGGTAAGCCTTGATATTTGAGGCTTCGGAGTTTGTCTTCAAAGCACCACCGGTGGTGTCCAGGGCACGGCGCGTTTTGATTAAGCCCAGCGCCTGCTATCCGACGCCATATCCGGTAACTACCAGCCGGGACATCCTGGCGGCGATAATAGATGGTATCAGGCGTGTCAGCGATGCGGACATTATTCTACTTGAGGGCATTCCCGGAGGAGAACCGGTCTACCCGGTATTTCAAGCCTTAGGTTATAATTTCCCGCGGGTACTGATGCTGGATGTCAAGGATTGTATCTGGGTAGAGGTAGACAATCCGCTGCCCAAACCTTTGGCTGTGCCCACTTTTTGGGTGCCTAACGTTATCTTGTCCAGCGACTACTTAATAACTGTAGCCCCATTAAAGGTTGTTAAGGAGCGGGGTAGCCTCAGTGTGATGAACCTGCTCACATTGCTGCCAAGCAGGAAGTATGGTGGTGAGACGCCAGGGGGTTGGGAGACTCTGACCGACCTGGGGATAGATAAGGTAGTTACTGACCTCTATTTTACCTTACCCTTTGACCTGGGGATCATAGAAGCTCGCCAGAAATTCGTTGGTGGTGATGACCCTGTTCAGGGTGAGGTTGAGGATTATGGTAAAGTGTTTCTTGGTGACCCTTACCAGGTAGACCGTGAAGCTTCAGAGGCACTGGGGATTAGGACAGACTATCTGAACCTAATTAAGGTCGCTGAAGTAGGATTCGAGGCCTGAGACCTCGGGCAATAAGTAGTTTTGTGAATGGAGGAGATAATAGAGAAGATATGAGTGCTGAGCAGACCGAACCACGCTGGTTTATTGATTTAGGCTGGTATGAACCGAATTATCGTTCTTTTGTTACTCTGGCTCAGGGCTGTCTGTGTTCCGAGTGCCGAAAGCGGTTGAAGGTAGAAGAGGGAGAGGTTCCGGTGGCCGACCTCTTGATTACTATTAAGGATTGCTGCTCAGATAAGCCGGATTTTATTACCGGTAGATTACCTATTGTGGAGAGCATATTTCGCTTTTTCTTGGCTAACGGTAACCAGCCCCTTGATTTGGAAGAACTGGGAAAACAACTGAGCGAACGGCGCGGCGGAGATAGCTACCGCACTTCAACTGAGATTCTATCTCGCCTTCTTGAGAGCGACCGATGCTACGGGCTGAAGCAGGTTGAGGGGTAATTTCAGGTACTACCTCTCTCGGTGAAGAAGAAGAGCTGGTGGAGGTGACACTTCGTGTCCTGTTACTTACAGCACATAAAAGATATTCTTGATGAGGTCGGTATAGTCATTACTCCAGCGAACAGGAAGCAAGTTGACCAGACTATTCATCAGGCTGTCGGGGTTGCTTATAAAAATTGTCCTGCCACCTGGAAGAGGGTCAAAGAAGAGATAAAAGGTGATGAGGGAAAGCGCCATGCCCTTATTAAGCAGCTTCAGACAGTTATTCGTTGATGCAGAGACGAGGCGCAAACACTCTTGGCTCTAGAAGTTAGATTCACTAATTAATCCAAGCTAGTACCTTACACTGAAGCGAGGGTAACTCCCGGTATACTCTGACCAGCTGGTCACTACTCTTTCAACCTTGGCTGCTGGCGGCCCGACCTTAAGGTGGTCAATTAACTTCTCCAGTTGCTTTCTTTCTCCCTCAGCGTGAACCTCTACGGTTCTTTGCGGTGAGTTGCGCACGTAGCCGGTTAAGTCCAGTTCTGTAGCTTGTCTGAAGACAAAGGCGCGAAAGTAGACACCCTGAACACGGCCGTATACTGTTACCTGAATTGAGGCTAAGTCGTTCATTGCTTTATCTTAGGATAAACCTTAGAGGCAGTGGAAAGTAATCCTTATCCAGCCTGTCCAGGCCTTGCTGACGAGCCAGGTTAATGGCTTCCTTAAACTCCTCTCTAAGCAGAGGGCGGGAAACTAGTGGTGCATTAAAGGCTTTATGGGCGGGGCGATACTGAGCCATAATGTTCAAGTAGGTATGGGTAGAGACCTCCTGAGCAAGGAAGCGGACTACCTCCTGAGTCCCGGTCAGCCGATTGGGCAGTACCAGGTGGCGGACCAGAAGACCGCGTTGGGCCACGCCCTGCTCGTCTATCTCAAGGTCACCTACCTGGCGGTGCATTTCTTTGATGGCAGTCTTATTTACTTTGGGATAGTCCTTTATCCCGGATAATTGCCTGGCAGTTCTTTCATCAGAATACTTGATATCGGGCATATAGATGTCAACAATCCCATCCAGTAACTTCAGGGTGTCTAAAGAGTCATAGCCACCGGTGTTGTACACCAGGGGCAGGCGGAGACCCATACTTGTTGCCAACTCCAGAGCGTCCAGGATGTAGGGTACCACATGGGTTGGAGTTACCAGGTTTATATTGTGGCAGCCCTGCGCCTGAAGGGAGAGCATCATCCTTGCTAGCTCGTCCCTGCTTACCTTACTCCCCTCGCCTAACTGGCTTATGGTGTAATTCTGACAGAAGAGGCATCGTAGATTACAGTAGGTGAAGAATATCGTTCCTGAACCGTGCCTGCCTACTAACGGTGCCTCTCCCCCAAAGTGCGGCCCATAGCTGGAAACCATGACCTGATGTGTGATGTGGCACTTGCCACTCTCGCCAGCCAGGCGATTAACCCCACAGTGGCGAGGGCACAGGCAGCACTCTTCCAGCACAGCTTTGGCTTTCTCAACCCGGGTCTTTAGCTCCCCGGTTTGATGGAGCCGTTGGTAAGCCGCTTGCTGGCTTACTCCTCCTCTTCTTTCCGTTCCTTTTTCCTCTTCTTGATTACTTCCACCGTCGTGGGAGGTGGCAAGATAGTAGTAGCCGGTGTCTTCTTGATACCCTTTTTCGGTTTCTTCGATTCTCTGTGCCTGTAGTCTCGTTTACCCATAGTGACCCCTCAATGTGAGTGATTAGTTTGCGAATGTTATGATTAAAGTTTAGCAAAGAGAGATTGTCGTGTAAAGTCACTCGAAAGTTGTTCTAACGTTAAGCGGGCAGCTTCAGTCTCGGCCGCTTTTTTACTTTTTCCCGAGCCTCTACCGAGTAAGGTATTACCCAGTCTTACCTCAACGGTAAACCTTTTGTCATGGTCTGGTCCCACAGCTTCTACAACATGGTAAATGGGTATTTCTTGCTCCCTGGTCTGGATAAGCTCCTGAAGTTCTGATTTGTAATCAGTCCCTGTGCGCGGGCTAACGGCGGTCTGTAGCTCCGTATCAAGTAACCGCAGAATAAAGCGTCCGGCAACGGCGGAGCCCCGGTCAAGGAAAATGGCGGCTACTACTGCTTCAACGGCTCCCGCCAGGTTAGCCGGTTTATCTCGGCCACCGCTTGCCTCTTCGCCTTTTCCCAGGTAGAGGTAGTCACCAAGTCTAATGGCTCTTGCCACTCGGGCCAGGGTGTCTCGACGAACCAGGACAGAGCGGAGCTTGGTCATTTCTCCTTCACCGAGGTGAGGAAAGTTGCGATATAGCTTGGCAGCGGTTACCAGACCCAAGACGGCATCACCCAGGAATTCCAGTCTTTCATTAGAGGATGGAGCAAGGCTGGGGTTTTCGTTAACATAAGAGCTATGCACCAGGGCAAGCTCCAGTAGTGATACGTCTTTGAAAGAGACCCCAAGGGTCCGCTGCAGGTTAGCCAAATCAGCCAAAACCGGTTTCCTTTCCTGATATAATCCGAGTTCAGCATAAATGCTCAGGTTGAGCATGTCAAATAACCGAATATAACCGTTACTATAGGGCTTTGAGAACAGTTTGAAGCATTATTCCGCTATCGTGGATTAAGTCCTATTTCATTTACTCAATAACGATTTAATGGTTACCAGGGAATCTTCTACTATTCTTATATGGCGTTCCTCATCCAGTATTAAGCGGTCAATATCCCTGATGAGCAGGTCATACTGAACAATATTCTCCTCTGGTATATTCCTTTGCGTGAAGGCACTAAAGAATCCACCACTTTTGCGTGTTACTTTATTAACTGCAGCTATTTTCCGTGCTTCTATATAAAAAGCACGAGCAGCCTTTTCATTTTTCAATTGAGTCTCTAACATATCGGGGACTCCAACCAGTCTTGGTAAAGTACTGGGTGCCCACACTATCTGAGAACCTAGATTTCCTATTATCTTGTCTGTTACACCAAAATGATGTAGAGAGTCTGTCCCTAGTTTATTAATATCTCCTATCAATTGTGCATCTGTGATTTTTTCAAAATTGACTATGTGGTCAATTATCCTTGGATAATTCAGAATCATACTGTATTCTGCGACTACCGATTCATTAAACACTGCAGTAATAGCCCGTTTAGCCTGGTCTGTGATAGTTAATGTTTCTGTCATTATTCTTCAAATCTTCCAATATCGTGATTGAATTGTAGTTCCACCCTGCTAAGTTGTCAATACTAACTAAAAAAGGACTTAGAATCCACTAACTGAGGCTGAAATGGTAAGCAATCCTGTCCGTGATAGGGTTGATACAGGTGTTAATTTTAGCTATAATCAGATTACGCTGGGGAATCGTCTAGTGGTAGGACAGCGGACTCTGAATCCGTCAACGAAGGTTCGAATCCTTCTTCCCCAGCCAGTTTGGAAGCATTCCGAACTTCTCTCTGAAAAAAGCAACTAATTCTTTTTTGCAGGTGCTTCTATCTTCTCAGTGGGAAAACCGGGCTGCGCATAATCTCCCATTCTAAAAAGTCTTCCTTATCAGCAGAGCGAAGTTCACTGTGAAGTCTATGCCAGACCAGCTTCTGGCATAACAGCAGAGATTTGAGTATAATCCTACTGAGAGCAATACAGCATAAGACTGGTGAGATACAGGATATAAATGTTTAGAGTCCGCTACTTCAATAAGGATGTCGCCATCGGTGTAGTTGCCTTTATTGCGCTGATAGCGATGGGCATTGTTGCTTTTCAAATCGGCGGAAATCGCAACAGCCGGGAGACAAATTTGGCTACCGATTTAGCTGAAATACCCCGTATTGATGTGGAGGAAGTGAAGGACAAGCTGGAGGCGGGTTCAAACCTGGTGATTATCGATACTCGCTCCAGGGCAGAGTATGAGCAGATACACAT
>SDBU01008955.1_pt1 | contig 11300 bp, 12 predicted proteins | sample 2277071 | NCBI WGS metagenome assembly SDBU01 (sample SAMN10397929, study PRJNA504765) | marine sediment metagenome | isolation source: marine sediment core GS08_GC12, 126 cmbsf | place: Arctic Ocean: Gakkel Ridge, Loki's castle | collected 2008 | reverse complement strand
GTGGCGCGGAGCCGCTACATAATCTCGAGTTGAACTGAGCCGAGCGCCCCTGGATTGGAATTTAAGGGTTGCGAAGATTGTGAAGGACAGCTCGGTTCAGACGAAAACGATACAAAGATTATAGATGCTGCAGCGCACAATCCGCCATTCGGCATGCTATGGTCAAGAACAGCGCCCTATTCCTCGCATCCGAACAAGCAGCGTCCGCTCGGACGCAATCACAAATCTCATCCGCTGAATAATCACCTTGTTTATCTACAACCTCCTGCAAGATCGCAACACTTGACACAAATACGAGCCAACTCCCTGTATACTGGATTCCAAAGAACTATTTTCGTGGGAGTGCTATATGCCCGCCTTCGCCACGATCGATTTCCACGTGACTTCCCGCTGCAACCAGGAGTGCCCATACTGCTGGGGGCCGCAAGACTTCGATGAAACGGAAGTTGATTCCAAAACAGCCGCCGCAATCGTGCGCAAGATTGCCCAGAGCGGCGCACAGCGGATCGTTTTCACCGGCGGTGACCCGATCCTCCGCTCAGACATCGGCATGCTCATCCGCCTGGCAAAACAGGGTGGGCTTGAGGTGGCGCTCTCAACGACCGGCGACGAATTGACGCGCAGCTTCGCGCGCGGCTATGGCGGTTGGATCGACTTGATCTCGCTCCCGCTCGACGGCGCATCGGAGAGTGTGTCCAGCCAGACTAAAAAGAAAGGGCACTTCACGGCCATCATGAACTGCCTGGATTTCCTGGCCGGTTTCCCGGCGATCGATGTGAAGGTGGCGACCCCTGTCACGCTCCACAACATCCACGACATCCCCGCCATCGTAGCGCTGCTGGACGAGCGCGCGGCGTATATGCCCAATCACCTTTTCTACAACGTCTTCCAAGCCTATCCGCGCGCCATGCAGCCTCAAGCCTGGGACGAATTAGTGGTGAGCGATGATGATTTTCAGTCCTTAAAAGCCAGTGTCGAACGCTCCCAGCATGCTTTCAAGATCAATTGGCTGGATCATGATTCACTGGACCGGCTTTACGTCATGGTCTTCCCGGATGGATCGCTGACGATACCCTCGGGTTCAGACTATACAAACTACGGGGCTTTCCTCGAGATCAAAGATATTGAGGAGTTCCTCACCACGACAGATTTCGACGCACCCAAGCACCTGCGGCACTCGAAAGGCTGGTCCAAGGAACACAGGGGATAATCTCCGCTCTATCGGATACACACTCTAATAATGAAAACGCCACAGCTAAACTTATAGCTGCGGCGTTGATCGCAAACGTGCCGGCTTATTCAGCGCCGGCTGCCTGTGCGTGTGGGTTACCACGTCGAACGATGTAATCCTCAACCAGGAGAAGTTGATCGCTCGCTCGGCGAACGACCCCCAGCAAGTTGTCCATTGTGGAAACCTCTTCCAATTGTTCGTCGACGAACCAGCGCATGAAGCTCTGGGCGATGTGGTCGTTCTGCTTGATCGCCAGGTTCATAATATTGTTGATCTGGTTTGTGACCTCCAGCTCCCAGTCCAGCGCAGCCTTCACCGCGTCTTCCGCCGAGCCAAGTGTTTGCGGCATCGCATCGATCGCAGGGATCGATACTTCACCGCCAGCATCCAGAATATAATGCACGAATTTCATCGCGTGCATGCGCTCTTCATCGGATTGGCGAAAGAAGAAATCGGACAATTCCGGGAGCTGCTCACTGTCAAAATAGGAAGCAATAATCATGTACTGGTTTGAAGCCGCAAGTTCGCTCCCAACCTGGGCGTTCATCGCCGCGGTTAACTCTTTGCTTATTAACATCTTTCCTCTCCTTAGGTTTTTGGATCCGCGCCGGAACGGTGGAAGTCTATCTTGCCGCCCAGGCGGTCGTAAAATCTGATGTTTTCACATTGGAAGGTTAAAATCCAACGCCCAAGTATTCTAACGCATACTGCGCATCAAGGTAGTTCGGATTGACTTTTAAAGCCGTCCGAAAATCCTCGATCGCTGCGCCCACATCACCCAGTCGGTAGTGCGCCCAACCCCTCCAGAGCAGCGCTTCCTCAGCTTTCGCCGTGCGCTGGAGTGTTGCCTCTGTCAGCGCAATCACGTCCTCTGTCCGACCTGAATGGAAATAGGCTATGTAGGGACCGAATTGGTAGCGAGTGAACCGCCAGGGCAGCCCCAGAGTTAGAGCCGTGTCGTATGCATTGGCAGCCTTTGAGTAACGCTCAAAGTACAGCAGATTGGTCCCCAGATTAAACCAGGCAAATTCATCCTCAGGATCAAGGCCGATCTCATTCTGCGCGCGCTCTAATGCCCGTTCGCGGTTCACATCAACATCTAAGTCCAGGCCCAAAATTAATTCGAGCGGCGCGGGATCGGCAACTGGGTAGACGTACATGAATACGTAATTGAAGGCTTTCCAACCATCCTTAAGGTCGGTGTAAGTGATTTCCCGGTCAGGGCCGATGAATGAGTCCTGACCTATAAAAACCTGCTGCGAATCGTCGTATCCCGTAAGAAGCATATAATGACCCGCCCAGCCGTCATCAGGGCCATCGCTTTCGATGATATACCCCTTTTCAACCACGACCGGGTATCCCAACGCCAGGAAACGCTTCAAAATCTCGATCGTCCCACCCACACGAGAATCAGCTTCCAGCCAACCGGCTCGATTGCGAACGAAATAGATCAACTCTTCGATGTTAACGTTCTTGTCCCCGCGATCAGGTTTTAGCAGATCCGAAATCTCGAATTGATCCCCTTCCCAGCCATAAAAGTGCAGAGCAATCGCCAGCGTCGCCGGTCCGCAATTGTTCCAATCCTGCTTTTCCCATTCTGGTGAGGGGAGCATCACCGATTCCGGCAAAGGAATCGGTGTGGGCGCAGGGGTGGGACTCGAAACGCTCTGGAGCACCTCTGGCGTCGGGGAAGGTACGGAGGTTGGCGGGGTTGTGATCACCGTTGCGCCGGAGGGCGTTGGCAGCAGCTCGCGAGGAAATATCCAGCCGCGCACGATGCCGACCGCTGCATCAATGCGCCACTCGAGGTTAAATTTAACGCTCGGAATCTGATAGATCCCGGCCAGGAGCAGACCAACCAGAATCGCACCAACAAGAAACCACATTTTCCTTGACCGCATGGGCAGATTATATCAGCCTCGTCTGGTCCAATTCAGGTTTATAAGCAGCCTAAAAAGCTTCTTTCCATGCCATCCGAGCGACTTTCCCATGGCCAGAGAGGTCGCATTTGCTCCAGGCTGGGTTTATCATAAGCCCTTAATATTCCTATCCTACAATCCGACTTGTCGTATAAGGAGCCACTCAATGCAGACGTCATCTTCATCTCGGGGTGCCGTGCTCGGTGCTCTGACCAGCCTGCCCGTGGTGGCCGTCGGATATCTCGGACAGCGGCTCGCCGCCCTCCCATCCCCACCTTTCACGTTCTTCGATTGGCTCACGCGCCACCTGCCGGGATCGGTCGTCACATTTGGGATTGATCTCCTCGTTCGTCTGATACGCGGTCTCGGCCTGAGCTCGACCGGGGATGTGGCCAAGACCGTCGAGAGAGCTTTCGCAATTTTGCTCTTCGCCGCGCTCGGCGCGCTTTTCGGCGCCATGCTCAGCCGGGCGGGAAGAAAACAACCCCTCTTGCTGCCCGCGTATGGGGCTTTGGTCGGCTTCGCGGTCGCGGTCATCCTAGCGCTGATGCAAAGGAGCATCGGTTCATCAGATGCCGGCGTTCTCCCGGACTGGATCTGGCTGACATCCGTGAACATCGGGTGGGGCTACAGCCTGGGCTGGCTGGAACGAGCCTCCGACCTTGCTTTCGACGACGGTTCCTCATCTCCCCTCGCACGGCGCCAGTTTCTTTACCTGGTCGGCGGCGGCATCCTGACCGTCACCGTTGCGCCTTTAGCGCTCTCCCGCTGGTTTGACCGGGAGTCTCCCGAGCCCGCCAATATCTCCGCATCCAAGCTGGACCCGGGTCAAACATCCGGCCCGGCACAATCCCCCCCGCAGGGGACGTTGGATGTCCGCATTGATCCAGCGTTGGGCACCCGCCTCGAGCTGACAGCCACGGAGGACTTCTACACGGTCGACATCAATGCCCTTCCCCGACGCATAGACGGAGATTCCTGGCGCTTGAGCGTCGAGGGCTTGGTTCTAACTCCATTGTCGCTCTCACTCGCCCAGATCCGCGCCCGCCCTGCTATACGCCAGGTCGCCACGCTGTCGTGCATTTCCAACCCTGTAGGCGGCGACCTGATCGGAACAGCCGTCTGGTCCGGAATCAGATTGGGCGACATTCTGGCGGAATCAGGCTTGCAGAGCAGCGCCAAGGAAATCCGCGTCGAATCTGCCGACGGCTTCTTTGAGAGCCTCAGCCTTGATGACGCCTTCGATGAGCGCACGCTTCTGGTCTACGAGATGAACGACGAGCCACTCACCCAAGAACACGGCTACCCTCTGCGCATCTCCATCCCCGACCGCTACGGGATGAAGCAACCCAAATGGATCACACGCCTGGAAGTGATCGATCACGAGGGATCCGGCTACTGGGTCGACCGGGGCTGGAGCCAAGAGGCGTTCGTCAAGCAGACTTCTGTGGTCGACAACACCGATCTCGCAACCGTAAAAGCGGACGCCGACACTTTACCGATCGGCGGGATCGCCTACGCGGGTGCCAGGGGCATCAGCAGCGTCGAAGTGCAAATCGACGCCAACCCCTGGTCCGAGGCTCAACTGCGCACACCGCCGCTCAGCCCGTTGACTTGGGTCCAGTGGCGGTACGACTGGCCTTTCGAGCCCGGGGAGCACACAATCGGCGTGCGTGCCTACGACGGGAGTGGGACACTTCAAGAAACTCGCTCGGGCGGCGCGCGCCCGGACGGCGCGACGGGGATCCACACCTTCAAAGTCAGGATCTGACACCCCCTCAAGCCCCCAAATAAGCGTCGTCAACGGCGTATTCCTTCCGCGCCCGTTCAGGTCCAGGGTGCTGTATACTATTTTTATGCCACAAGACGACGTGGACAAAAGCCACCGGTGAGCACCGTTCCGGAATTGCATTCCGCCATCGATGAGCCCGGGCTTCTGCGACCTGCGAGTCGAATATGCAATTGGAAACTGCACTACTAATCATCCCACCAAAACCTGTTCAGGTCTTCTGCTTCCCGATTCGGGAGCGATACGATGTAGAATCCTTCAAGAGCAATGTCCCTGCGCATATTACGCTGCTCTACCCCTTCGTCCCGCCGGAACAGGTTGATACAGCAATTGAGGAGCTCAATCACCTGTGCACGGGGATACCTCCTTTCGATGTCACAATTGACGATTATGGGACGTTCAAAGGGGCGATATTCCTCGAGCCCTCAGACCTGGAGCCGATCGTGCAGCTTCATCACCAACTTTCACAAGCCTTCCCAGAATACCCGGTTTACGGGGGCGAACATGGGACCGAACTTCATCCCCACCTTACTCTGGCCCGCTTTGATGACCCCAGGGATGCGGATAAAATCGAGCTTCCTCCAGCACCCGTGTTCAACTTCACTGTCGACAAGATCCACCTCTACCTCGGCTCGGTCGAACATGATACCCCCTTCATCCCACGCGCCGTGATCCCACTCGGAAAAACGGTATGAGCCCATCTTTTTCCTTGCAAAACTATGGGGTCTACAGCTGCTTTCCCCTTCTTTGGGGGTTGGAGTAATCCATGGATTTGTTCGCCGAGTTCTTCAAAGAAATGCTTATCCCGGGCTCAACCATGTTCCTCATGATTGGTCTCATCATCGGTGTAATCCTTCTCTTCATCGGTTGGAAAACCGAGAAGTGGGGAAGACGCTGGCTGCTATTCTTATCGATCCTGTACGTATTGCTCAGCATCCCCTTCGCCGCCTCGCTGCTCGAACGCGGCTTGAGCGTTGGCTACGAACCCATCAGCTCTACGACAGAGGTCGCCGGCGTAGATGCGATTGTGATCCTTGGCGGAGGCGGCGCCTCTTTTCGGGCTGGAGAACTGGAAGTGGATACCTTAAGCGCGTCGAGCGCGCTGCGGGCGATGGAGGGCGCTCGTTTATATCAAATGCTCGATGACCCGATCGTGATCGTCTCCGGCGGCACCAACCCAAAAGCCGGCCTGCTCACACCCGAGAGCAAAGCGATGCGCGATGCTCTGGTGGAGCTGGGTGTCCCCAATCAAAGAATCTTTCTTGAGTCGGATTCCTTCAACACCCATGACCAGGCGCTCAACGTCCCGCCAATGCTCGCAGCGGCCGGCGTCGAACGTTTTATCCTCGTCACATCGCCAACCCACATGCGTCGGGCGTACTTCTCCTTCCTAGAGCAAGGCTTGGATCCTATTCCCGCAATCTCCACCCAGCACTCCGAAACGAGCAGCTTCTCATCGAACAGCATTGTGCCTGATCTTGAGGCGCTGGCTGTAAGCCAATCCGCGCTGCGAGAATGGATGGGCTTGATTTACTACACATTGCGGGGTTGGATCTAATGGAAATTTCAGCCCGCTTCTTCCAGTTCACACCTTCAAGCAATCTGGAAAACTGCATATAATTGACCTTCCATACCGATACATCCAAGTCCTTACCATAGGGTTGGGAGTTTGACAGATGCCCGATTTAACACCCTGGGAAACACTGAAACGCACGCTTGCGCTCGACCGTTCACCCTGGATGCAGGTTTTCGAAGATGATGTCCGTCTTCCAGACGGGCGCATCATCGAGGGGTACCTGCACCTGGAGACTCCCGGATACGTGATGATCGTGCCCGTGAGATCCGACGCGCAGATTGGCCTTGTTCGATCCTACAAGCGCGGCGTTGATGGAGTTGATATCCAACCGCCAGCGGGGATACTCGAGCAGGGGGAGAACCCATTGGATGCCGCGAAGCGCGAGCTCGAGGAGGAGCTTGGCTGTCTTGCTGAAACCTGGTATGAACTCGGAGATGTCGTCCTGAGCGGGAATTACTACGCAGGGTATGCACATTTCTTTCTGGCCACCGGATGCCGGCAGATTGCCGAGCCGGATTCTGGCGATCTTGAAGAGCAGGAGGTCATCTGGCTCCCGCTCGAAGAAGCTCGCCGCAGTTGGTCTGAAGGTGGATTTCGCCAGGTCGGCTCGGTTGCAGCGCTCGGGCTGGCTTTCCGGCAGCTCGAGAAAATTGGGTTCAAGTAAGATCTTGGTTATTCAAGGAATAGTCCGTTGACGGAACGAGATTTCGAACGAGCCGCGTTGCGCGGCGAACCATCCTATGTTTGGCGCGCTGGTCAGGAGCGCCGTCTGCGCATGATCCTTACTGGAGCAGACGGCCGCGAGTCTGGCGTTATCTTAGACAACGGCTGCGGCGTAGGCGAATACTTAACCCGCTTCGCTGAACACTCACCCCACACCTTTGGCCTGGAATTCGACCCCGATCACGTTTCAACTGCCTCGACACAGGGCCACAAAGTCGTCCACGGTGCCAGCGAGCATCTCCCTTTCAGCGACGAAGCCTTCGATCTCGTCCTCTCCCATGAAGTGCTTGAACATGTAGATGATGATCAGGCTGCGCTTGAGGAGATCGTCCGTGTGCTGCGTACTCCCAAATCAGAGTCTTCAAGCGGAGGCAGGCTCATTCTCTTTGTCCCTAATCGCGGCTATCCGTTCGAAACCCATGGCATCTATCTCCGCGGCCGGTACCGCTTCGGCAACATCCCGCTGGTCAATTACCTCCCCCGTCAACTTCGCGATCCCCTCGCCCCGCATGTGCGCGTCTATACACGCGGAGATCTCGAGCGGCTCTTCCGCGGCTTGCCAGTCAAGATTATTTACACCACAAGGATCTTTGGGGCTTACGATAACATCATCGCTCGCTGGCCGAGCGCGGGGAAGCTGCTGCGCACCCTCCTCCAGGCGCTAGAAGCGACTCCCTTACGGGTTTTCGGTTTATCTCACTTCTGGGTCATCGAGAGGGTTGAATAGTTCTCAACCAAGCCCCGGCGATGCAGATATCCTCGCAACGGGGAATACTTCAATCTGGCCTAACCGATCTGACCTCAACCCGCCCTTATGTGCCCGATTTCTTGAATGTCGACCGGCACACCTTCGATCTCCGGCGGAATAAAATCCTCAGGTGCCAATTGAGCTCGGGGCACTTTTCGGGTGACCATCACGACCAAAACCATCTCGTCGGTCATTTCCCCGGCGCGCATGCGCAGCCCCACACCCACGCCCTCAACGTTGGCTTTATTAAGCAAAGTTTCCTCGTGCTTTTCCTTTACCGCGATTGCCTTTTGGTAGGCCGCAATGGGTTTCGTCTCAGATTCTGAAGGAGTTGTCATAGAATCACATCCAGAAAGTCCAACACGGATTGGATTGGATTGTGCAGCGTGACTTGATCAGAACCCGCAAATAATAGACCGACCGCCTGCAAGGACTCCCCAGCCACGAGAAGAGAGCCGGAATCACCCGGCTGCGACATCGCCGTGGTCACAATCTGATCCTCGAAACGCGCGCTTCGATCACCGTAGTCGATGGTGACGGTCGCGTCCAGGACCCTAATCTGTCCCGTCGTCAACCCCGTCGTCCTGCCGGATTTTCGTACACGCATACCAAGCATCGCCGGGAGAACGCCGCTTATCGCTCCAATCTCCAAGATCTCGTCGAGAACTTCCATATCGTTAAGCGGCTTGGCAAGGGCGGCGTCGACCTGATTCGTCGCCTGTGGGTCACTCCAGTAAGCTTGCACACGATGCTTAGACCCCAATAATTTCGCCATCGCATTGCCTAATCCAGCATATACTTCGGCTGTACGGCAATCAACTGGACCCTGACTGAAGCGGATCGGGTAGAAGCGTTCCAGGGTTGCGAAAGTGTCTTTCTCTTCTCTGCCGCCGTCGACCGCGCCTGGCTGCAGGATTGGATCTCCTTTTTGTCCCTGATTGTTATTGGCCAAAACGTGATTATTCGAGAGAAGCAAGCGTGTGCCGGTTTCTCGGTCGCGGACAACCACCCCAAAGGTCCCGGCGGTAATCTTGTAATGCCCCAAACTGACTCCCCCAAGCGCTGGGCGCCAACGGTCGGTGCGCTCTTGTTGGGCACGCAGGAACCCAACCTGGATGACATCCGTGGAAATCCCTTCGACTTCAGCGGGCACCAACTCTGAGGGATCAAGACCGGCTCGTGGAATTTTCTGACTCACCATCGCAATGACACAAAGATCTCCAAGCTGCTTTCCATTCCGGGTTTTATACCCTGTTCCCACACCAAGCACATTGGGTTTCGCAAGGATGGATTCCTTGTGACGCTCTTTAACTTCGGTTACCTGTCTGCGCTCCCACATACCCTTCCTCCTCAGCTTGATCAAAACGCCTCATATTCCAGTATACGCCGGGAAGTGCACATTCCGTGCCTTTTTCTTCGAAGTGACAATGTCTATGGATAACCTCCCGCAGGTTTTGAACCTGCGGGAGGTTTAAAAGGGGTTAATTACCCGCCTCGGTTATTTCTCTTGTTGAATTCCGGAATATGCAGGACAACCCCTGAAGATACTACATGTGGATCGCGTGACCTTCCGCATGATGAGCGGCTTCCATCACAACTTCACTCAACGTAGGATGCGCATGTACGTTGCGCGCGATCTCCGCAGGCGTGAGCTCCATCATCTGCGCGAGGGTGAGTTCCGGTAGGAGCTCGGTCACTTCTGGCCCGATCATATGCGCGCCCAGGATCTCTCCACATTTTGCATCCGTCACGATCTTGACCCATCCACCGTAATCTCCCAAGCCTAAAGCCTTTCCGCTCGCCTGGAATGGAAAACGCCCGATTTTTATCTCAAAACCACGTTCCTCCGCTTGCGCTTCGGTCAGTCCGAATGATGCGACCTGCGGCTGGCAGTACGTTGCCCGTGGCATCATCTCATAATCCAGGGTTGTCGTTTCGACGCCAGCGATATTCTCGGCGCAGATAATCCCCATCGCAGAGGCGACATGGGCGAGCATGAGCTTGCCAGTGACGTCGCCGATCGCCCAGATTCCAGCGGTGGGCGTCGCCATTCGTTCATCGATCTCAGGGAACCCGCGCTCGTCCAATTTAACTCCCGCGGCCTTAAGGTCCAGATCCTTAGTGTTCGGCCGGAAGCCCATTGCCAGAAGCGCTTGCTCGGCCTCGAGAGTCTGCTCACCGTCCGTTCCGGAAACGGTGACTTTCACTTTCGTTTTCAGCCGTTCAATCCCCTCGACTTTCGTCCCTGCCAGCACTTTTATGCCCCGTTTATTAAATGCTTTCGTGAGCTCCTGGCTCACTTCCTCATCCTCTAACGGTGCGATCCGCGGCAACATTTCCACCAGCGTCACATCCACACCATAAGCGCTCCATATCGTTGCAAACTCGAGCCCGATTGCTCCCGCTCCAATAATCACCACGGATTTCGGCAGATGCTCCTGCAGAATCGCATCTCGGTAAGACAGCACCCGGTCTCCATCTGCTTCCAACCCCGGGATAACCATCGGAGTAGCGCCCGTCGCCAGAACGATATCCGTTGCCGTTAACGTCGTGGTTTCACCCTTATCATCTTCCACAGTGATTGTTTTCGGCCCGGTGAAAACAGCACGCCCCATGTGGACATCGACCGTATTCTTTTTCATAAGAAACCCGACGCCTTTTGCCAGCCTCCCAGAGACTTTACGGCTTCGCTTAACCGCCGCGCCGTAGTCCAGCTTCAAACCATCCACTTTGAAACCGAATTCGTCTCCCCGTTCCCGCAGCGTGTGGGCGACTTCGGCGTTCTTCAACAACGCTTTTGACGGGATGCAGCCGACGTTCAGGCAAACCCCGCCCAGAAACTCCCGCTCAATAATAGCTATCTTTTTACCCAATTGGGCAGCTCTGATCGCACAGACGTAGCCGCCGGGTCCAGCGCCGATGATGATTACATCGTATTCCGTCATTGAGAAAACCTCCCGATATATGTGATTGTTATTTTAACCCATACCTGCGCAGAAGCGCATAGCCGCTCGACTCAATTGCGAGGATATATCTTCGATGATAGTAAAAGGGTTTAATTCAACAGCAGCGAGATGCGCGCATCACCTTCTGTCGCTCTGTCTCGATGGGAGTTCGGAAATTCGAATGACTGGTGATTCTGATGCCTTCGGCATGGCCCCTGTGGGAACAAACCAGCATTGGAAAGCTTGGCCACTCGCTCAACTTTGAGGGGATTAGTGAATACTCCCCGCCGCACACCGTCCTGGTGTCTTAGGAAGCGACGGGGCTTCTAGGCCAAAGCCAGAGATTGTATCCCCAATCTCAAAATATTG
>SDBU01008954.1_pt1 | contig 11302 bp, 5 predicted proteins | sample 2277071 | NCBI WGS metagenome assembly SDBU01 (sample SAMN10397929, study PRJNA504765) | marine sediment metagenome | isolation source: marine sediment core GS08_GC12, 126 cmbsf | place: Arctic Ocean: Gakkel Ridge, Loki's castle | collected 2008 | reverse complement strand
CTGTAAGAAACTGCATGTCCAGAAGTTCCAGGACGACTCCAGAACCGTTATATACGTGGGCGACGGCCTCTCTGATAAATACGGGGCCAGAGCGTCGGACGTGGTGTTTGCGAAGAGTGAGCTAAAGGGGTATCTTATGGACAATAACGTTGATTTCATCGAGTTTGGCAATCTGAGTGAGGTCAACGCGTGGATGGTCAAGCTACTGGCTGGCGATATTGATCTCCCCGTAAAGGACGGAACTGAGGATGCCTGTCAGGAGGATGCCTTCCTCAAGAAAAATCGTGCGAAGCAGAAGAAAAAACATGCTCCTAAAAAGCTCAAAATGGAAAAACGCGTTCGTGATATGGACGATGGTCGGTATATAGTGTACTATGATTGGGCTTAGATCTAAGTAGCTGTAGGAAAACAAATTCCCCATTTAGTAGTGGCATCGTGCGCCGTTCGAAAAATCCCCCTAACCCCTTTATAAGGGGATCGCTTGGCATGTCCTGTCCCCCCTTATAAAGGGGGTTAAGGGGATTTTTCGGGCAATGGAAAGTTACTCTTCTACAAGCACTAATTGGAGAAGTAAAGGAGAACTGAATCTATGTCTGAATTGCGCTGGAACCCTGTATTGGAAGAATGGGTGATAACGGCTACTCATCGGCAAAAGCGGCCTTTGATGCCGAAGGCAGGGGCCTGCCCCATCTGTCCCGGTGTATTGGAGATCCCCGAGGACTACAATATTGTGGCTTTTGAGAACCGATTCCCGTCGCTTCATCAAAATCCACCGACTCCCGTCGTAGAAGATGACGATCTCTATAAGGTGCGGGAGGCAAAGGGTATATGCGAGGTGGTGGTCTATTCCTCTCAACACGAGGGCAGCCTGGCAGAGCAAAGTTTGCAGGATATATATAACCTGATTCGTGTCTGGAAGGACCGCTATGAGGAATTAGGGGCGCGTGATTTCATAGATTACGTCTTTATATTTGAGAATAAAGGCGAGGCCATCGGGGTTACGCTGCCGCACCCGCATGGTCAGATTTATGCTTTCTCCTATATCCCGCCGAAGATACAGAAAGAGCTGGATTCCGGCAGGAAATATAAAGAGAAAAACGGCAGATGTCTTTTCTGTGATATTCTGAAAAAAGAGAAGGAAGACGGAAGGCGATTGGTTATAGAGAACGACAGCTTTATGGCTTTTATCCCCTTCTATGCCCGCTATCAGTACGAAGTACATATCTACACACAAAAACATCTGCTATCCATAGCGGAGTTCGATGACGCGCACCAGAAGGATCTGGCAGCCATCCTGAAGATTGTCATGATGAAATATGACAATCTCTTTGGGTTCTCGCTTCCATACATGATGGTAATGCACCAGGAACCCACTGACGGCGAAGACCACAGCTATTTTCATTTTCACATAGAATTCTACCCGCCGCATCGCGGCAAGGACAAGATCAAATACCTGGCGGGATGCGAGTCCGGAGCGGGGAGCTTTATTAACGACTCAGCAGCGGAGGAAAAGGCTCAAGAGTTAAGAGAGAAACCGCCTCACAGTCTGTTACAAAAATAAAGGATAGCCCGCAGATTCGCGCAGACTTCGTAACGCAGATGAACGCAGATAGAACAGAGAAAAAGTAAGGAATCAGCGTACCCGAAAGATCAGTGGGTTATCAGAGAGGAGAAAACAGTGGCTAATGAACGGATGGAAATGCTTATAAATGGTTTCAGAGAGCGTTTCGGCGGCGAACCGGAGACGATAATGCGGGCGCCGGGGCGCGTCAATCTTATAGGTGAACATACGGACTATAACGATGGGTTTGTTCTGCCGGTAGCTATTGACAGGGACATTATGGTAGCTTCGCGACGGCGGGATGACGGGCTTGCCCGGATTTTCTCGTTTGACCCCGATATTTTGGTCGAATTTCCCATGGACGATATCGAATATGACTCTGAAAATAGATGGAGCAACTATTCCAGGGGGGTAGCTCGCCATCTTCAGGAAGCAGGCCATAACCTCAGTGGCATGGAAGCTGCCTTTCTCGGGAACGTCCCACGGGGGGCGGGATTGAGTTCCTCGGCAGCTCTGGAAGTATCCATGGCCATGTCATTTGAAAAGGTAAGTGGCCTGGAGATCGACCCTGTAGAGATGGCGCTTATATGCCAGAAGGCGGAGAACGAGTTTGTGGGGGTCAACTGCGGAATAATGGACCAGTTCATCTCCCGGATGGGGCGACGGGATAACGCATTGTTATTGGACTGCCGCAGCCTGGAGTTTGAACAGGTGCCGCTGAATCTTGAGGGGATAAAGATCGTCGTCTGCAACACTGGCGTGCAAAGAGGGCTGGTGGATTCGGAATATAACGAACGTCGGAGCGAGTGCGAGCGCGGCGTGAAGATCCTGGAGGAACTCCTGCCGGGTATCAAAGCCCTCCGGGATGTTGATATTAGCGATTTCCATAAGTACAAAAACCATCTACCAGAGATCACTGAAAGGCGATGCGAATACGTCATCGAAGAGAACAACCGCGTGCTGGAAAGTGTTCAATTGCTTGAGGAGGGCGACCTGGTCGGTTTTGGTATCTTGATGAACGAATCTCACATCGGCCTGCGGGATGAATACGAGGTAAGCTGTCCGGAACTCGACACTATGGTAACAATAGCATGGAGTACGGAGGGCGTTATCGGCTCCAGAATGACTGGCGCGGGATTCGGCGGATGCACCGTAACACTGGTACAGGAAGACGCTGTAGAGGAACTAATACGAAAGGTCAACAAAGAGTATCCTGAAATCACCGGATTGCAGCCAGAGATTTATATATGCACAGCAGAGGATGGGGCAGGGGTCGTGGAGTGAGTTGAAGTGACTAAAGTTTGGTTTGACTCAGCAGTAGAGAATAGTTAAGGGATAGAGATATGCTGAGAATACCTGAGAATGGCATGACGTTGTGTGCGGCAGTCTTTCTTATCTGCATCAGTATCGCCGCTTGTGGACAGGAAGACAATCCCTTGAAGCGGATAGCATCGGAAAGCCCCATTGCTCAGATTGACTTCTCTTCGTGGCAACAGGAGACCTTCAAAGCAAGCCCGGACTGTAAACACGTGGCCTATATGGCTGAAGTAAATGGTAAGCAGTTTGTAGTCGTGGATGGAAAAGCGGGGAAAAGATACGATGCCGCCAGCGCGCCTATCTTCAGTCTGAACAGCCGTGTAGCCTATGTAGCCAGGGGAGCCGGCGGCAAGCGATTTGTGGTCGTAGATGGAAATGAGGGGAAGAAATATGATGCTGTTGAATCCCCTATCTTCAGCACAGACGGCAAGCGCGTGGCTTACGCGGCCAAGAATGGCAAGAACTGGTTCGTGGTGGTGGATGAAAACGAGGGAAAGGGATACGGCGACGTTGGCGCTCCTGTTTTCAGCCCGGATGGCAGGCGAGTCGCGTACCTGGCTGCAACGGGCGAAAACGTGCTGGTGGTCGTAAATGGAAAAGAGGGTAAAGGATACGAAAATATCGCTCGCGGCACTATTGCTTTTAGCCCGAACAGCAAGCGCGTGGCCTATGTAGCTACCGTAGGAAGTAAGCTGTCTGTAGTGGTGGATGGAAAGGCCGGGAAGAAATACGATGAAATGGACGTGTCGAGACCGCCTGTCTTCAGTCCAGATAGCGGACGAGTGGCTTATATAACAGGAACGACCAACAGGTGGTCTGTGGTGGTGGATGGAAGGGCGGGAAAGGAATATAACAACATCGGCATAAGCGGCATCGTTTTTAGTTCGGACAGCAAGCATGTAGCCTATGTAGCTCACGTAGGCAGCAGACGCCGTGTAGTGGTGGATGGTAGAGCAGGGAAAACATACAGCGCCGTCTCCAAACCAATTTTTAGCCCGGATGGTAGTCAATGGGTCTATGTGGCAAAGACAGGTAGTATGTGGGCTTTAGTGGTGAACGGAAATGAAGTGATGCAGCATCGTGGCATAGATATCCCTGTCTTTAGCCCCGACGGCAGCCGGATGGCCTATGGGGCTGTGGTAGAGGGGAAAATCGCTGTGATCGTGGATGGAAAAGTGGGGATGAAACTCGATGGCCGTTCGCTAAATGGCGTCACCTTCAGTCCAGATGGCACGCGCGTGGCTTGCGCGGTTAGGGCAGATGATAAGTGGTCCATAGTTGTGGATGGACAAGCGGGAAAGCAGTACAGCGACATTATTGCTCCGGAGAAGCGAGGAGTTATATTTGATTCTCCAGACAGATTTCATTACCTCGTCCAGGAAGGTAATAGTATTCTCCTGGTGGAGGAGACGATAGAAGAACCTACGGACTTATGAATCTGATTCGTGCCAATTAGTGAAATTCGTGATTGTCAGGGTGGTTGTTCAAAGTGGACGTCGGCAAATTCCTAGACGAGATAATGCACTATCCCAGCTACAGAGGGCAGATAGCGCATATAGAGGATATTCCCGCAAAGCCGGCTGTATATGGCGAACTTGAGAAGCCGCTGCCGCCGCAGATCCAGGAGATGCTGGCGGAGCAGGGCATTGAATCGCTCTACAGCCATCAAGCGGATGCCATCAACGCTGTTCGCGATGGGAAAAACGTAGTGGTGGTCACTGCGGCGGCCAGCGGGAAAACGTTGTGCTATAACATTCCCATATTAGAGCGGGCCTTGCACGATCCCGAGATGACAGCCCTCTATCTCTTCCCGACTAAAGCCCTGGCGCAGGACCAGCTCAGGCGGCTATTAGAACAAAAAGAAATCTGCCCTGAACTTCCCGTCATAAGTGCTTACGATGGCGATCTTTCCACGGCGGCGCGCAAGAAAGTACAGGCCCAGGCCAGAATAATACTCACCAATCCGGACATGATCCACGTGAACATGCTGCCGAACCACCCTCGCTGGAACCGCGTTTTTCAGAATCTCCAGTATGTCGTCATAGACGAACTCCATATATATAGGGGGATATTTGGCTCGCACTGCGCCAACCTCTTCCGCAGGCTTAACAGGATATGTGATCACTACGGCGTAAATCCGCAGTTTATATGCTGCTCCGCCACTATCGGGAACCCCCAGGAACACGCCAAAACGCTGACCCACCAAGAGATGACGCTCATAGATAACGACGGCGCTCCGCAAGCTCCGAAGAAGTTCGTTTTCTGGAACCCGGGCATAAAAGATTCGGGGACGCTTCAGCGTTTCAGCGGGAACGTGGAAGGTGTGGAACTCATGGCGGATCTCATAAAACGTGGGATACGCACTATCGCTTTCACCAAGAACTGGAGCGCCACGGAGCTAGTGCTGCGATATTGTCGCGAGAAACTTGGACGCATATCCCCGCAATTGGCTGATAAGGTAAGCTCTTACCGAGGCGGGTATCTTCCGCAAGAGCGAAGGGAAATAGAAAGACGGCTTTTCTCCGGCGAACTTCTGGGAGTTGCCAGCACCACCGCGCTGGAACTGGGTGTGGACATCGGCGGCCTGGAAGCCTGTCTGATCATAGGGTATCCTGGAACCATCTCCGCCACGTGGCAGCAAGCTGGCCGCGCCGGTCGAGCAGATGAGGAATCGCTGGTGGTGATGGTGGGGTATGATACGCAGATCAACCAGTACGTGATGAATCATCCTGACTATTTTTTCGACAGACCTCACGAATTGGCACTTATTACACCGCGTAACCGCTACATTCTGGGCGGTCAGTTAGCCTGTGCATGTCACGAACTGCCTCTATCAGACGAAGAGGCGGAAAGCTTCGGAGAGGACGCTCTGGCCATACTCAGCATAATGGAAGAAGAGGAGATGGTCTACCGCTCCAGGGACGGTCGGTGGTACTTCTCAGGCAAGCAGAACCCCGCGTATAAGGTCAGCTTGCGGAACATCACCAGCCACAGCTATACCATCGTTGACAGGTCGAATGATGATGAAGTAATAGGAACCGTTGATCAACTCAGCGCGTATCCGGTAGCGCATCCAGAAGCCATATACTTCCACAACGGTGAGAGCTACTTCGTGGAGGATCTGGATCTGGAGAAGAAGATGGTGATCGTCAGGAAGGTGCATACGGACTATTACACCAGTCCACTGGGCGGAAGAGGTGTGCATCAGGTGGATACGCTTGAGGATGAAAAGCCGCTTCCTGGCCTGGGAAAAGTGTTTTTTGGGGAAGTAACAGCGCACTTCAACACAGGGGGCTACAACAAAATCCAACTCTGGACGCGGGATGTGTTCGACACGCGGCCAGTGAACCTCCCGCCGCAGATATTGGAGACTATGGCTTACTGTCTGGTCCCCGACGACGAAACCGTCAAGAGGATGCTCGCCGCGCATCGCATCATTGAGGACGGCGTGTATGGTCTTGGGCAGGCTTTGATGGTGATCACGGCGCTGTTTGCCCACTGTTATCCGCTGGATGTGCGATATAGTCAGGGCGATGAGTGTATCACTCCGTGGGTTCCGGACTATGCTATGTTCATATTCGATAACTACCAGGGTGGTCTGGGATTCACAGAATCTGCTTACGGGGTGATAGAGGATGTGCTGGAGACGACGCTATCTCTGATTGGTGAATGCGAATGTGAGGACGGCTGTCCATCCTGCGTAGGATTTTATCTACGTCCGCACATTCGCCACGACCCGGAGAACTGGGAGGGTCGGGTGCCGGACAAGGAGGGAGCGTTGATGCTGCTCCACGATTTCCTCGGATTGGAGCCATACAACCCCAGACCTGTTTCCGAAAAATACCGATCGTGGCATCAGCGTATGGCAGAGCACGAGCCGCAAGAATCAGCATACCGCGAGCAGGAACGTCAGGAACGCAACGTAGAACTCCCAGTAGGATTGAGGCTAAAGCTGGAGAAGAAGATGGGGAAAAAGGCGAAGTTATGACATGGGAACGCGGTCATCATGACCGCAACAAGGAGGATGAAAAATGTTAGCGGCTAAACAATTTATCTCGTCAATGGTGGTATTTCTCTTTCTGTTAACCAGTTACACGTATGCCGGGACCATAACAGTCAATTCCCTGGCAGATACGGATGCACGGGGTGGCGATATTACCCTCAGAGAAGCGATCATGCTCTCTGAAGGAGACCTGAATTTTGACTTATTGTCCATTGAGGAACAGGTACAGGTTTCTACTCCTGTGGGAAAAGGGATAGCTGATACCATAAACTTCGGTATTTCCGGGACAATAATCGTGAGATCTGATCTACTGACCATTACCGATAGTGGAACGGTGATTGACGCTAGTTCCCAGTGGAGTGGAGTATGGTCTGGCGGTGAGCCGGGAGTGACTCTCAGCGGTGGATGGAATAAGATCGGCTTGCACATCAACGGCGCTGACAACTGTCATATCCGCGGGTTGTTCATAACAGAATTTGTGAAGGGCGTCGAGATCAGTGAAGGTGCTCAGTTCAACACAATTGGTGGTTTAGGTATAGGAAATCGCAATGTCATCTCAGGAAACGGCGAGAGAGGCGTGCTCATCCATTACCCAGGTACAGACAACAACGTCGTCTCCGGAAATTATATTGGTACCGATGTCACTGGAACAGCGGATCTGGGGAACTCGGAGTTTGGCGTTGACATTGGTTATGGCGCACAGTGGAATACCATTGGTGGCACAACGGCGGCGGAAAGGAATATCATATCAGGAAACGACGGCTGGTGCGCAGTAGTGATCGATGGCTCAAGAACAGATAACAATGTCATAAAAGGGAACTATATCGGCATTGATGTTAGTGGAACAGCCGCGTTAGGGAATTCAGAAAATGGCTCTTTCATTGGTGGCACAGCCGCTGGAGAGAGAAACATTATCTCAGGGAATAATGGGGGCGTTGGAGTATTATTGGTTAATGCCGCCAACAATACGGTATCAGGGAACTATATCGGTACCGATATCACTGGAACAACTGCCTTAGCCTGTTTCCAACACCTCGTCGAATCCTATTAAACCGCATAAATGCTGGATTTTCGTACTTGACAAACCCAACTTTAGCTTGAAAAATCGCCTTTTTTGACCCAAAAGAGGCCCTAAACCCAGTGTTTATAGGTGTTGAATACAGGCTAAGAAATAATGAAACATCAGATGGTTACAGGGCGGAACTCATGATCGTTCCAAGAGCATATTTCTGAAATGTATATTTTCGGGGGATATGCAAAAAAAAACATTTATGCTATGTTAGGGAATTTCAGGGATGATTTTCCGCTCAGGACATGGGGCAATCAATACACAATCATGAATTTTGTCAGTCAACCAGACTGTGTTACTGTAACTCTTGTGTATTATTGGATGGTCTTCAAATCTGGCAGTATCATTACCAATTCAGGAGGGATGTATTATGAGATTCTTTGCAGCAAATTACAGCGCTGTGACACTCTCAGCAATCGCCGCTATGATGCTCTGGGCAAATGTCGGCATGGCTCAGACCGGTGAAGCGATCATCATCGGCCAGAATGGTACGCCGATGGCACTGATCCCGGAAGGCGAGTTCCAGATGGGCAGCAACTATGATGAGACTGAAAGACCGATACACACGGTCTACCTTGACGCCTTCTATATGGATGCTTATGAAGTGACAAATGCTCAATACAAGAAATTCGTGGATGCCAATCCGCAGTGGAGCAAGGATCAGATTGATGAAAGGTACCACGACGGCAATTATCTAAAGCACTGGAGTGGGAATGACTATCCCAGCGGGGAAGGGGATCACCCGGTGCGTCATGTAAGCTGGTATGCAGCGCAGGCTTATGCTGAGTGGGCTGGCAAACGCCTGCCAACGGAGGCGGAATGGGAAAAAGCCGCGCGCGGAGGACTGGTGGGGAAAAAGTATCCCTGGGGGGATGGCCTCATCCATAATTATACCAATTACGATGGCACCGGCGGCAGGGACATCTGGATGGGAACTGCTCCAGTTGGCAGTTTTCCGCCCAACGGATACGGTCTCTACGACATGGCTGGAAATGTGCGGGAGTGGTGCGCTGACTGGTATGATGAGAATTACTATGAAGGCTCGCCCAGCGAAAATCCAACAGGGTCGGACTGGGGAATCGTTCGCGTCAAGCGCGGCGGCAGTTACCAGGTCGGTTATAGCGATCAGGATCTCCGCGTCGCGTGGCGCGGCTCGAGAGAGTATGAAGAACAGGAAAATGCTCGGTGGCGCGTGTGGCCGGAGGAGCCGGGTTTTGGATTCGAGAATCCCCGCGATATAGCGTTGGACAGCTCCGGGAATATCTATGTGACTACTGACCATCGTATCTTCAAATTGTCCCCGGATCTGGAGTTGCTGCATACATGGGGGACGCACGGCTCCGGCGATGGTCAGTTCGTTGAGCCTGCTGGTATAGATATAGCAGTGGATAGTTCCGGGTTTGTCTATATTTCCGATGAGGGGAACGGCCGCATCCAGAAATTCACGCTAGATGGCGTATTTCTGGCTAAATGGGGAACTCCGGGTAACGGTGATGGACAGTTCAATGCTGTGAATGGTCTAGCAATAGACAGCTTTGGAAACATCTACGTAGTTGATAACTACAACCACCGCGTCCAGAAGTTTGCATCAGATGGCACGTTCCTGACCAAGTGGGGAAAAGCGGGCAATGGTGACGGACAGTTCGACGGCGCCGGTGCTATAGCAGTAGACAGTCAAGGGAATGTCTACGTGGTTGATACTGAAAACCGCCGTATCCAGAAGTTCACGTCAGATGGCATATTCCTGACTAAGTGGGGGACACAGGGCACTGGACGGGATCAGTTCGTTTTCCCGCAGGGCATAGCAGTGGATAGCATGGGGAATGTGTATGTGGCTGATGTAGGCAGTATCAAGAAATTCACATCAGATGGCGCTTTCCTGGCCGAATACGGCGAACACGGCAGATATATTGGGCAGATGGATTATCCCCTGGGTGTGGAAGTAGATGACTGGGGGAATATCTATATTGCTGATACCGAAAACGACCGCATCCAGAAGGTAACGCCGGTTGGCGCGCCGACGTATGCGCGCAAGGACTTCGGCTTTCGTTGTGCGCAGGACGTTGCTGAGGCAAGAACTCTGGCTATAGGCTCAGTAGATGTCCTGCCCGGCGATTTCGCTGTCGTTGAACTCAGCATCAGCGATGCCGCAGGTATGGCAAGCGGAGATATGCTCATAGGATACGATCCCAGCGTGATAACTGTTGACGAAATCATTGCCACTGACCTACTTTCAGGTATAATCCTGATACCCAACACAGGGACGCCTGGTGAGATAAGGCTGTCAATGGCGGGAGCAAACGGGATACCATCAGGAAGCGGCGCTCTGGTGGAGATCAGCTTGACAGTGAGCGCTGATGCAGAGATCAATACTGAAACAGTTCTGGACTTCGGAGATGGCAGGATATACGATGAACTGGGTGAGGTGATCCCGGTCAGTTTGGAGAGCGGCTTTGTGAGGATAACCCAGCCGGGCATTAAGGGGGATGTGAACAACGACGGCACGGTCCGCTCCAATGATGCTACTATGACACTGCGAATTGCGGCGCAATTGATGATTCCTACCGAGTATCAGTATTGGGCGGCGGATATGAACGACGATGGCGAGGTCAAGTCTAATGATGCTACGCTCATACTGCGAACAGCAGCAGGATTAGCCGCGCCGGGAATTGCGACCGGGAGACAAGGAGACATGGAGATAGGGAGAATTGCTCTGTCCCATATTACCGTTGGACTGGGTGAGGCTCATGGCATTGCAGGTGAGAGGATAGCAGTGCCAGTAAGGGTTGACGATGCTGATATGCTGGCGAGTGGCGAGATCTGCATTGCATACGACAGCACAGTGCTTCGTGCAGTTGACGTTTTATCTGATTCGGGCGTGCTGCTGGTGAGCAATGCCACTGAGCCGGGAATATTGCGTATAGTCTTCGCAAGCGCCAACAGATTGAATAGCCAGACCATAGCTGAGATACAGTTTGACGTGTTAGCAGATACTTCATCTCTGCTGAAGTTCAGAACGGTGGAGCTTTACGACCCTGATGCGCGTCTGGTGAATTCCAGAGGTATAGACAAAGAATTCAGACCCAGGACGATGATTCCCAAACGTAATTCACTACTGCAAAACTTCCCGAATCCGTTCAATCCAGAGACGTGGGTCCCCTACCAACTGGCTGAGGATTCAAACGTAACTGTCAGAATCTACAGCGCAACTGGACAATTGATTAGAGAGATAGACCTGGGTTACAAGGAAGCTGGCTCTTATGTGACCAGGGATACAGCAGCATGCTGGGACGGAAAATCCGAGGCCGGGGAACGAGTGGCCAGCGGGGTGTATTTCTACTCAATTCAGGCT
>SDBU01008953.1_pt1 | contig 11303 bp, 11 predicted proteins | sample 2277071 | NCBI WGS metagenome assembly SDBU01 (sample SAMN10397929, study PRJNA504765) | marine sediment metagenome | isolation source: marine sediment core GS08_GC12, 126 cmbsf | place: Arctic Ocean: Gakkel Ridge, Loki's castle | collected 2008 | reverse complement strand
GTTGCTACACTGGTAGATAAGTGCGACTACCTTTTCATACCGGTCATTCGCAGTGTGAAAAGCAAGGTTTACAACTGCTCCAAGTTTCTCGGCTTGCCCGATATGACCAAGGCGGTTATCCCAGAATGCCCCCCTATCCTAGATATAGAGATTGATATTAACCGGGGGAAGCGTGCACTGTATCAAGCCATCTACAACCTTGGCCGACACTTCACCTGGAACCCGCTCAGGATCAGGCGAGCAGCCATCGCTGCCTGGCAGGCTAACCCGAGATATCGAGAGCTAATGCCCAGCCAGCGGCTGATACCGCTACAGGCAATAGAAGGAATCTCTGGCAGACCAAAGCCACCACCAGAAACCAGTTCCAGTGACCCCAGCTTGGTCCAAGGGACGATCGCTCTCATTGGTCACCCCTACCTCCTCTACGATGAACATATAAATTACCGTCTTATCCCGCGGCTAGAGCAGGCTCATTACAGGGTATTGACCCCAGAAATGGTAACAAGAACACGGCTTGAATCGGCTGTCGCGGCAATGGTCGACAGGACCTACTGGACATACGAAGAAGAGGTAGTTGGTGCTGGGGAGTACTATCTGAAAGGTGGGACGAGCGGTGTGATTGGCATAATGGCCTTTGGTTGCGGACCAGATTCGTTAATGATGGACATGGTGCGTCGGCACGCAGCCAGGCTGAGGACTACCCCGTTTATGAGCCTGACCCTGGAGGAGCATACTGCTGAAGCTGGCTTGGTTACCCGACTGGAGGCTTTCCTTGATATGATACAGAGAAGGAATAAGAGGCCAATATGCGTATAAGCATGCCCCATATGGGCAATTTGTATATACCGTTCAAAGCCCTGTTTCAAAGGCTGGGTATTGACTACGTAATACCACCGATCACTAACCAGCGCACCCTCTCGATAGGGGTCAAGCACTCTCCCGAAGGGCTTTGTATACCATTTAAGCTGACTCTGGGCAACCTGATTGAGGCTGCTGAGCTGGGAGCAGACACTTTACTCATGCCCGCCGGCTACGGCATCTGCCGCCTGGGCTACTACGCCAAGGTCCATGAACAGATTCTCCACGACCTGGGACATAATATTGAGATGGTTCAATTAGGGGTTTCGGAACGCAAGTTATTCGGCCTGCTGGCGATGATCAAGCACTTGTCAAATAATGCCCCCTGGTCTAAGATTATATCAGCCTTCCGTTTTGGTCTGGCTAAATTAAACGCCCTGGACGAGATAGAGCAGGTGGTACAAAAGGTACGTGCCATCGAGCTAGTAAAGGGGACAGCCAATAAGCTATTTGCCAAAGCCATTGCGGCCATTGATAAGGCCGACGACTATAAGAGCCTGAAAAAGGTGCGGATAGAATATATTGACCAGCTTGGCCAGGTAAGCAGGGACAGCCAAACCCGACCACTACTTGTGGGCATCACCGGGGAGTTCTATGTTGTCCTTGAGCCTTTCTCCAATCTCGATGTCGAGAGTGAACTGGGCAAGCTGGGGGTGGAGGTAAGGCGGATGACCTTCACTTCCGAGTGGACTAAGTTCAGCCTTTTCCTTAACCCCCTGGGGGTAAATGAAAAGGCCAGGGTTCACAGAGCAGCACTGCCCTATCTCAAGCGAGATATTGGTGGCGATGGCTGGGAAACAGTGGGGGAAAAGGTGCTCCATGCTAAAGAGTATGACGGTCTAGTACACCTGGCTCCCTTCACCTGTATGCCGGAGATCATAGCCCAAAATATCATGCCTTCCACCAAAGAGAATATCCCGGTGCTCACCATACTTTGTGATGAGCAAATAGCCAAGGCAGGCATGTTGACCAGACTGGAGGCATTTGTTGACCTGCTGGAACGCAAGCGCCGGGTACAGAATAACAGCCAGAAACAGGCCAGTGCAAGGGGTATGCATGGAAGCCTATCTAGGTATTGATGTCGGCTCAGTAACTACCAAGCTCGCCGTGCTGGATAAGGACAACGAACTGGTTACCGCCCTCTACATATTGACACAAGGCAAGCCGATCGAAATGGTGCAGTACGGGCTGAAACAAATAAACCAGCAGCTGCCGAAGGACGTTGATATCTGCGGCGTCGCTACCACCGGGAGCGCTCGCTACCTAGCTGGCATTGTCGTCGGCGCTGACCTGGTCAAGAACGAGATTACCGCTCACGCGGTGGCTGCCATGTTCTACATCCCTCAGGTGCAGACAATCATTGAAATCGGGGGGCAAGACAGCAAGATCATCATCATCAGGGACGGGATACTAACTGACTTCGGAATGAACACCGTATGTGCCGCTGGTACCGGTAGTTTTCTCGACCACCAGGCACTGCGCCTCAATACGAGTATTAACGAGCTCAGCAAACGGGCACTGGAGAGCAAGAACGCGGTGCGTATTGCCGGCAGGTGCACCGTGTTTGCTGAATCAGACATGGTTCACAAACAGCAGATGGGGCACCGCATGGAGGATATTCTCTACGGACTGTGCCAGGCACTGGTTCGTAACTACCTTAACAATGTTGGCTCGGGGAAGGATATAAAGCCCCCCATAGTATTCCAGGGTGGAGTTGCCTTTAATCAGGGTATAGTGAGAGCACTCCGGGAAGAGCTGGGCTGTGAGGTCATTGTCCCGCCTCATCATGAGGTTATGGGGGCAATCGGTGCCGCCCTACTGGTGCATGAAGAGGTGACTGACAATAACCTTGAAACCAAATTTCAGGGATTCGGCGTGAGCGAGATAAAGTACCATACCTCCTCATTCGAATGCAAGGCCTGTCCCAACCTATGCGAGATAGCCCGGCTCGCGGTTAATGGCCGGGTTCTTGCCCACTGGGGTGGCCGCTGCGACCTGTGGGAGAGAAGCCCAAGCAACCAGTAGTGGGGATGAGACGACTATGAGTCCAGTCCAAGCTGCCAACGCTGCCCAAAAGAGCTCGAGTAACCAATAGTTTGGGGATGAGATGCTAATTGCCGTTGATGCCGCCGGCGGGGAATATGCCCCTCACGAAATAGTCAAGGGAGCCATAAAAGCTGCCCAGGAGTACGGGGTAGATATTGCCCTGGTCGGCAACAAAGCCATGCTCCATGTCCTCGCCAGCCGCTATTTGAAGAAACTGGATATTACCATCATTGACGCCAGCCAGGTTATTGGGCCCCACGAATCACCAATCAAAGCCGTGCGCAGCAAGCCAAACTCGCCGATAGTGGTCGGTATTAACCTGGTAAGGGATGGTACTGCTGCTGCCTTTGTCTCTGCGGGCAATACCGGCGCAGTATTCTTTGCCGCCCTCCATAGCCTGGGAAAGATAGCAGGCATTGACCGCCCCGCGCTATGCAGTCTGCTTGACATTACCCCGGCCGAGCCCGCATTGCTTATCGATGCCGGGGCCAATGCTGACTGCCGACCAAGCCATCTCGTTCAATTTGCCCAGCTCGGCGCTATCTATTGCGAGCAGGTCATCGGCATCAGCACACCACGTATCGGCCTGCTGAGCAATGGCGAGGAGGAAAAAAAGGGTAACCGGCTGGTTCAAGAAACCTACCAGCTTCTGAAGAAGACAGACCTAAACTTCATCGGCAATATCGAAGGTCAGGATATACCGAAAAGAAAAGCCGATGTCATCGTTACCGACGGCTTCACCGGGAATATAGTCCTCAAGACTATTGAAGGACTGGGGGATTCCTTCGTGAGTTCGCTGCGGCAGGTTGGACAACTCTTTTCCAGTGCCTATCATCTCCAGGGGCGTGCCCTCCTCCGCGATATCGGACTGGCGAAACGGGTGGACTTTCGGGAATACGGCGGCGCATGTCTCCTCGGGATAGACGGAAATGTCATCATCGCTCACGGGCGCAGTCAGGCGAAGGCCATTAAGAATGCCATTGGTCTAGCCAAACAGACCGCGGAACGAGGCATCGGAAGAATAATCAAGGAGGAGAGTAATGGGTGAACCCACCTCAGTAAGCGACAGCAACTTCGACGAGACCGTGCTAAAGGCCAAGCTGCCAGTGCTGGTGGACTTCTGGGCAACGTGGTGTGCGCCCTGTCGCATGGTTGCTCCAGTGGTAGAGGAACTGGCGAAGGAATATGAAGGCAGGATAAGGTTTGCCAAGCTCGATGTCGACCAGAACCCGAAAACAGCCAGCAAATACAGTATAATGAGCATTCCCACCCTGCTCATCTTTAAAAATGGAGAGCCGATCTCCCATATAGTCGGGTTTCGACCTAAAGCGGAGCTGAAGCGTAGTTTGGATGCCGCCCTTGATTAGCCGGAGCGACGCCTAGTTGCTGCTGGGACGAGAGAGGAATTAGATGATGAAGGAATACGATGTAGTTATTATCGGTGGTGGACCGGCGGGACTGACCGCCGGAATTTACACCTCACGGGCCAGGCTTAAAAGCCTGCTTATTGAAAAGGAGTTAGTCGGTGGTCTGATAACATATGCCGGGCAGGTGGAGAACTTTCCCGGTTTTCCCGAAGGCATCTCAGGCATGGAGCTAGGGGAACTGATGCACCAACAGGCGACCAAGTATGGGCTGCAAACTATTACCGCCGAGGCTACCGGTATCGAGCTTCACGGAATGCAAAAGGTGGTAACCACCACTGAGGGCGACTTCGCCGCCAGGGCGATAATTATCGCCAGTGGCTCAGAACGGCAAAAACTTGGTGTCCCCGGGGAAGCCGAGTTCACCGGGAAAGGGGTATCAGTCTGCGCTACCTGTGACGGTGCCTTCTTCACTGACCAGCCGGTAGCCGTCGTTGGCGGCGGCAATGCGGCGCTTAACGAAGCCCTCCACCTCACCAAGTATGCCTCCAGGGTGATCCTTATCCACCGCCGCGATCAACTCCGCGCCACCCGCATTCTGCAGGAAAGGGCCTTCGCCGAACCCAAGGTAGAAATTCGGTGGAATACGGTGGTTGATGAGATTGAGGGTACGGACGTCGTCAGGCAGCTAAAGCTCCGCGACGTGACAACTGGAGAAAGAGCGACAATGGAAGTAGCCGGGGTTTTTGTCTCCACCGGGCTGAAGCCGAACACCGACTTCCTTAAGAGCCTGTTACGCCTAGACGACATGGGTCAGATTGTCACTAATGAACGGCTGGGGACGGAAATACCTGGTATTTTTGCTGCCGGCGATGTCCGCAGAGACTCTGGCCAGCAGGCAATAACCGCTGCCGGGGACGGCGCCACCGCCGCCATCTACACCGAAAGATTTCTCTCCAAATAGCTTGGGGCTTCCCTGTTTACCACCAAGTGAAGTATAATTAAAAGGAGAAATTATGAAGGTTATCTTCCTGCAGGATTTGCCTAAAGTGGCTCGAGCCGGTGACACGAGAGATGTGGCTGATGGCTATGCGAGGAACTTCCTTATCCCCAAAGGGCTGGCTGCAATCGCCAAGCCCGGGGCAATCAACATAGTAACCGCCCAGCAGGCAAAAACATCGGCTGAACTAACTGAACTGGCTCAAAAACTGGAGGGGCTGGAGATAGCCCTTAAGGCGCGGGCCGGATCCAAAGACCGCCTGTACGGTGCAATCACCACGGCCGATATCGCCTCAGAACTAGCCGAGACAACCGGCTTAGTTATTGACAAAAGGAAGATAGAGCTAGACCAGCCTATCCGCCAACTCGGCAGTTACGAGGTAGCCATCAAGCTGGCTAAGGATATAATACCCAAAATAAAGGTTACCGTCGCCGAAGAGGAGACCGAGTAGAGTGTACGGTGAAAAATTGCCCCCACACGACACTGATGCTGAAGAAGCAGTAATTGGCTCGCTGCTGATAGACGGCACAGCGATTTACAAAGTTGCTACCCTTCTCCAGCACCAGCACTTCTACAGCGAACAAAGCCGGGAGATATATCAGGCGTGCCTATCACTCTACCGGCGAAACGAGGCCATAAACCAGATCACCGTTGCCCAGGAGCTAGCCCGACAGGGAAAACTAGAGGCATGCGGTGGTGCCGCCAATCTAAGCCATCTGGTAGCAATATGCCCCACCTCCCTTGATATCGAGCACTATGCTCAGATTGTCTACCGCTTATCGCTGATGCGTAACCTCATCACCGCCGCCCGTCAGATTGAAATTATCGGCTATGAAGCCGACCCGGATGTTGACAGCGTTAGCCGGGCAGAGGATATCTTGTTTAAGCTGCGCCACAGGCAGAGTCCCCAGGACTTCGTCCATATCCGCCAGGTCCTGGATAAATACTTTGAAGCCGCTCCCGGCCCTGCCGTCGTACGAGAAGGCTATCCCCGGGCAATGCCCTATGTACTATCAGGTTTCAGCGGTCTCGATGAATTCCTGGGTGGCTTTCAGCACTCCGATCTAGCTATCGTTGCTGGCAGACCCAGCCTGGGTAAAACAAGCCTCGCCATCAGTATCGCCAGAAACGCCGCTATCGAGCAGGGGGCCTGCGTCGCCCTGTTCAGCCTCGAGATGGCGCGGGAATCACTGGGACTCCGTCTGCTATCAAGCGAATCCAGGGTTGATTTAAGGCGCATTCGCCTCGGGCAGCACGATGAAGCAGATGAGCGACGAATCATGGAGGCGACCGGCAGACTTTCTGAAGTGGCAATCTACATTGATGATTCGCCCCAGCTCCGGGTGGTGGAAATGCGAAGCAAAGCCCGCCGTCTCCACTTCGAGCAGGGCATCAACCTCATTGTTGTCGACTACCTGCAACTGATGCAGGGAGAGGGACGAGCGGAAAACCGGGTTCAGGAGATTAGCTACGTCTCACGCTCCCTCAAGGCCCTGGCTCGCGAGTTGGACGTGCCCGTGCTCGCGGTATCACAGCTTAGCCGCGCTGTAGAATGGCGGGCATCACACAGACCGCAGCTCTCTGACCTGCGCGAAAGCGGCACCATTGAACAGGACGCCGATGTGGTTCTCTTCATCTACCGGGACGATTACTACTTCACCAGGGACGAATGGGAAAAGGAGCACCCGGACAAAGAGTACCCAGAAGGCATCGCCGACATCATGATTGCCAAGCACCGCAATGGCCCAATCGGGCATGTCAACCTGCGCTTCATACCCCGATTTGCCAAGTTTGAGAATATTACCAGCCAAGAGCCGAGTCTGCTATGAAGTATCTGAAAAATAGCCACGTTGGAGGATTTTAACATTGCCAGGGCCTAAGTCTACCATGATACCATTTAAGGGTTTCCCGGCCAGGATGCAGTTTACCCCGCTACCCAACGTTTTCTTCAGCACCCTGCTGCCACAAATCAGCGACATTGCTGAGTTAAAGACAACCCTCCACATTTTTGCGGCACTTTACCGCAAGCAGGGCTATCCCCGCTTCGTCACCTGTGGAGAGCTTTTGCGTAATAAGAGCTTGATGAGCAGCTTAAGTGAGACGGCGGCACCGCTAGAACAGGTACTGCGAAACGCCATGGAAATGGCTACCACGCGGGGGATATTCCTTCACCTGCAATTGGATAGAGACGGAATGACCGAGGACGCTTATTTCCTCAATACTGAAGCTGATAGACGGGTTATCACCAAGATTCAAAGCGGCGAGCTAGAACTCCCCGGACTGAAAGTAAGGGAAGTAGTTTATGTTGAAACTGAGGAGCCACCAGATATCTTCACTCTCTACGAACAAAACATTGGCATGCTAACCCCTATGATCGCCGAAGAGTTGCGCGAGGCAGAAAAGCTCTATCCTGAAACCTGGATCAGAGAGGCCATCAGAGAGGCAGTTAACCAAAACATACGCAAAAAGAGCTATATTTTAGCAATCTTAGAACGCTGGTCAACAGAAGGCAGAGGGAATGGAACATATCGGCGAGATTTTAAGAAGACAGCCCCGGATAAATACATCAAGCAAAAATATGGACACATGGTCCGGCGCTGAAGAGCCAGCAGAGACATCACCAAGTTCCTCCTGTCCCATCTGCCAAGGGGCCGGATTCGTTCATCCCCGTCTACCTTCAGGTAAGCCGGATTACTCACGGGTTATTGTCTGCCGCTGCACCAGGAGGGAGCTAAATGAGGAACGTCAGACCCGCCTGCAGCGATACAGTAACCTCGGCTCACTGACCCGGCTTACCTTTGATAACCTGATACCTCAGGGGAGAAGTGGCGACCCGGCCAACCAGAAGATATTTGCTGCCACCTATGAGGCGGCCAAAGCATTTGCCAGCGAACCTCAGGGATGGCTGGTACTGGCTGGTCCCAGCGGTTGTGGCAAGACCCACCTGGCAGCGGCTATCGCCAACGAGCGGCTCAAGTACGGTAACCCGGCATTCTACATCACCACTCCTGACCTGCTTGACCACCTGCGCTCCGCCTTTAACCCAAATAGCGAAATCCCATATGACGAGCTCTTTGATCAGGTGCGTAATGCCCCGTTGCTAATCCTTGATGATTTAGGAGCGCAGACCAGCACCCCCTGGGCTAAGGAAAAACTAGAGCAGCTCTTAAGCTACCGCTTCGATGGCAAACTGCCCACAGTGATTGTTGCCATCACCCCCATTGACCAGCTCGGGGAAAGAATACGCACCCGCCTGACCGACCCCAGGCTCAGCCAACTGTATGCGGTTGAGGAAAAACAAGCCTCATCAGAATACAGCTGGGGCCCGGAGTTTGAACTGCAAAAAAGTATGACCTTCGCCAACTTCGACTGGAGGCGAGTTAATCTGCCATCGGAACAGCGGGAGAATTTAGAACAGGTATACCGCACAGCCCTGGACTTTGCTAAATCTCCCGAAGGCTGGCTGGTATTCCAGGGTATTACCGGCTGCGGTAAAACACACTTAGCCGCTGCCATTGTTAACTACCGCTATCAGGCTAAAAAGCAGGCCAGGTTCGTGGTCGTCCCTGATTTTCTTGACCATTTACGCTCCACCTTCAGCCCGGAAAGCAAGGTGTCCTACGACCAGCTCTTTGAATCGGTAAAGAATGCCCCGCTGCTCGTCCTCGATGACTTCGGTGAACAATCAACTACCCCTTGGGCACAGGAAAAACTCTACCAGGTCATTAACTACCGTTATAATGCGCGGCTGGCGACAGTAATTACTACCCGCTGTGCTACTGAAGAGCTTGATGGCCCGGTCGGCTCCCGGCTGGTAGACCATAAGAACAGTACATTCTGGAATATGAATGTCCCTGACTACCGAAGTGACCAACGCTTTACTCCGAAGACAACGAGGACATATCGCCGGGGAAAGAGAGACCGCTGGGAATAAGAGGGCTACGGCTTGCACAGCCTGACGCATTCTAGTAAAATGGGTAAGCCTTTGTATCAAAGGAAGACATGATAAACCTTCCCGTACTGGTGCTGAATCAGAGCTACGAGCCACTCAACATCTGCAGAGTCCGGCGGGCAATAGTATTACTCTACCGCGGCAAGGCGGAGATGTTAGAAAATGGCTCAGGCTTTATCCAGTCAGCCAGTTATGCCTTCCCTGTACCCTCGGTAATCCGAATAGCTTATACGATAAAGCGTCCCCGGCCTCAGCCAAAGCTAACCCGCGCTGAGGTCTTCAATCGCGACCGCTATACCTGCCAGTACTGTTGTAAGGAAACCAGGCAACTTACCCTGGATCACGTCATCCCCCGCTACCGCAGTGGTAAACATGTCTGGGAAAACGTGGTTAGCGCCTGTATCCCGTGTAACCGTCACAAGGCGGGTAGAACCCCGAGCGAAGCCGGGATGACACTAATGCGCCAGCCCTCGCCCCCGCCTGTCCGCTTCTTTTCCTATATCCCCTACCACCACCTACAGATCAGGAGCGAATGGCAAAAATACCTTCCTGGGTAAAGGACTTACAGGGACACATCTTCAAGTCAAGCTCCGCTCTGCAGTTTTGAGCCCTGGGAGTTTACGATAGGTTACTTTGCGGCTTCTTTGCCTGCTTCCTGGCCCGCTTGGACGAGGTCTGTTCGCCAATGACGGTAACCTCGGTGACCGGCAATTCCACAGCCGCTTTACTCTCCAGCTCAACCAGTACCGTTTCCTTCAGAGGGTTGCTCCCGACTACGTTCGCCATCCCCATGCGAGTCGATACCCGCTGCCCCTCCTTGGGCAATTTCTCCTTCACTGCCCGGTACTGCTCATTCTCAAAGCCCAAGCAGCACAATAACCGACCACAAGCGCCTGATATCTTCGCAGGGTTAAGAGGCAAGCCCTGCTCCTTAGCCATTCTGATCGAAACCGGGGCGAATTCGGTTAGGAAACTGGCACAGCACAGAGGACGCCCACACCGGCCAAAGCCAGCTATCAGTTTAGCCTCGTCCCTGGGCCCTATCTGCCGCAGTTCTACCCGCGTTTTAAGACGGCCTGTCAACTCACGAACGAGTTCCCGGAAATCCACCCTCTCTTCAGCGCTAAAGTAAAAGGTAAGGCGACTGCTGTCAAGATTGTATTCCGCAGCTATCAGCTTCATCGACAGGTTTAGCTTAGCAATCAGCTCGCCACATATAGTTAGGGCTTCCTTTTCCTTGTCCTCAAACGCCCGGGCACGTTCAATATCCTCAGTCTCTGCCTTGCGCAGCACGGGTTTAAGCGGCTCAGTTAGTTCACTGGCTAATACCTGCGCCGGAGAAATGACCACCCACCCCAGCTCCAGACCGCGGGTTGTCTCCACCACAACGTAGTCACCCAGCTCCAGGTCGATATCTGCCGGGTCAAAGTAGTACACCTTACCGGCTCTCTTAAACCGTATTCCAACAACACCAGCCATACTCTACTAACTACCCCCTCCTCGGAATGTCCAGCATTAGCACCTCCAGTGCCAGCTGTGGATTGGCATTCAGTCTCAGCTGTTCCCTAGCTGCCTGAATGCTTCCGATGAAATTCTTAATCTGAAGCAGACCGTAGTGCCTCGCCTGGTCAACAAACGTAGCTGACATGTCAACATTGGTAATAATATCACCACAGCCCGCCTTAACTAGCAGCAGGTCACGCCACCAGTCACACCATAAGTCCAGCACCTCCCAAGCCAGCCCCCTGTTCTGGCCGAACTGAGTTGCCAGTTCAGCAGCGTAGGCAAAACACTCTTCATAATCGGCAGTGCTGACATCAAGCAACCTGTCAATCCTCTCCGCACGCTGCCGCAGCCAGCTATCGTCAGCGGCCGCTGATATTGCCCAACCCAGGCAGCCACGGCAAAGCCGAGCTAGCAGCCCGGCCTTCTGTGGACTGGTGCCCCAACGGTTGACTAAGGCAGCCTCCACCTCGGAAGCCGCCAGGGGAAATAACTCCAGTCGCTGGCAACGAGAAACTACTGTGGCTGGCAGAAGCCGGTCATTTGTGGCGAGCAGGAGAAATATCACCCTGCCTACTGG
>SDBU01008952.1_pt1 | contig 11303 bp, 7 predicted proteins | sample 2277071 | NCBI WGS metagenome assembly SDBU01 (sample SAMN10397929, study PRJNA504765) | marine sediment metagenome | isolation source: marine sediment core GS08_GC12, 126 cmbsf | place: Arctic Ocean: Gakkel Ridge, Loki's castle | collected 2008 | reverse complement strand
ACCTTCAATCACGCCTTGCGTTGTGATTCCCTTCACATCAGAAATTAACTCGGTCAGCAAATCGCCGTTGCGATTACGTAGGCTCGTCACCTGTTCTACTTTGTCGAGTTGCGCGATACCCACAGCGGCTTGTAATTCCGTCATCCGATAGTTCATCCCCAGCATAATATACTGCCGCGCTCCTGGCACCCCGCGTTGCCAGCCTTTATCGACGAAGAAAGTCCCGCGTGCCCCATAATCATCATTATCAGTGATAGTCATGCCGCCATCGCCTGTCGTCATATGTTTGCTTTGTTGCAAACTGAAGCAGCCAATATCGCCGATTGTACCTACCAACTTGCCTTTGTACGTTGACCTATGCGCTTGCGAACAGTCTTCAATTACGGGTATTTTATGCCGTTGCGCTACTTCCATAATCGCGTCCATGTCCGCCGCATTGCCGAATAGATGTATTGGGATGATGGCTGCCGTTTTGTCCGTAATCTTACGCTCTAAATCCGCTGCATCCATGTTCCACGTATGAGTTTCAATATCTGCGAAAATTGGGATGCAGTTCTGGTAGATGATGGGAATCACCGTTCCAATATCGGTGATAGGACTTGTGATGATTTCGTCACCCGGATTTGGATTGACCATCGCTATTCCGACGTGAATAGACGATGTGCCCGATGTGCTTGATACGCAATACTTCGAGCCGTACATATTCGCAAAGCCTTCCCGAAACTCTTTGACCTTCGCGCCGTGAAACATATTCCCCGACGCGATGACTTGTTCGAGTTGCTCCAATTCCTCTTTGCCAACTTTTTTTCCTGATGGAAATGATTTTGTGCGGACAGGCTGTCCGCCATCAATTGCTAATTTCTCCATTATTTACCTCCATGCTTATAAAATATGGGACAGTTCGTTTTCCCTGAACGAAGTGAAACGTTCTCTTTCAAAAATGCACATGCTCACTTTTTACTTTACACCTAATTTGTACGGAATGTAGGTTATGTTATCATAATCTATATTCTATGTCAATTAAGAAAAATCTGTTAGGCGAATTTTGCATTGATGGAATTGGCCTTTTATGATAAACTTTCAAACTTGAATGACATTCTGTCTGTTTTTTTTCTTCTGTTTACTAAATATTCCCTTAGATTTTCTATCTCCTCTTTTGAAAGTTTCACCTCCTCCTTTCCATAAATTAAGGAGAAACGGTTGTTTGAACAGTTCCTTAGATGACAGAGGTATTTTCATTGGAGTACAACGTTCCGATAGATAATCTACAGTTTTGTTAAGTTTATCAGTAGCCCTTGACTTGCCAAGGATGCTCATCTTAATTTTCGTTTTTATATTCAGATAATACCCTAAGTAGACGATTACGAAACCAATTAGAAACCCTTATGTCTAAAGCCTTCATCGCTGGTTGCCTTGATGCAAAAGTAGTATTCACGCTGCTTTGGCAGTCTTAGAGCCAGGAGGAGAATATCTCAAACGTTTCTGCCTTGGGGACGTCACCACCCACAAGTTGCTTTGATGGGCAATGGGTTCTCCGATATGAATTTCACCTTTGATTTCCTTCCCTCTACCCCAAATTATGGCTCCCATCTCATCTTCTGACAACTTCCTGGTTTGTCCATGAGCAGGAAAGAGCGAAACAATTCCCATAATGAATAATTCTGCTATAATACAGGCAGTACCAATTGATATTTTTGTTGATATTTTTACCTTCATGAAAGTGAAGCCTCCTTGTAACATTTTGAAGTGATATAATTTAGCAGCGTTTTAACCGAAATAAACAATTCTGCTCTCAAGTCCTCGCCTTTGATCTTTATATCGAATTCTCTTTCAAGTTTGTCTATGAGTTCTAGTAGTTGCTCTGACATGGAAGATAATGGTTGACTAAACAGAATATCGTCGTCGCCTATCTCGGAGGGAGCAAGTTCTATTTGAAAAACTTCCATGAGTGCCTTTTTTATTTTGTCTTTTTCAATTTATTCCATTGACGATAAAGAATCAGAAACCGAGTTTTTGCCAAAAACTCGGTTTCTATGTATCCTCTTCTCACTCAGCAAAATAGTCGATGACAACTCAATTTAGATGCATCTATAATAATTAAGACGTAAAATTTGGGATTTTTTTGGGATTTTTTGCCAAAAAAAATTCATTGAACCTGTCAAAGTATTTTTTTCTTGAAAAATACGATGCAATGTTGTAAGATGATAGGTCACTGGAAAATTCTATACTCAAAGGAAAATAAATCATTATGACCCCAAGAGAAAGATATTTAGAAACACTACTGTTTGGGAAACCCGACAAGGTGCCATTCAGTCCAGGCGGGCCGAGGGAATCCACCCTGGCAGCGTGGCGTCAACAAGGATTACCAGAAGGAGTCAACTATTATCAAACCTTGCTAGACATTCTGGGAATAGAACCAGAAAAATCCACCGGGCCACAGGTAAGCTTGGGTGTGTCCTTTCGGATGATTCCCACATTTGAGGAGAAAGTCCTGGAACATAAGGATGGACATTACATTGTGCGGGATTGGATGGGCGCCATCACGGAAATTTCGGATAAATATGATTACACCTATATCCGCTCAGCCAGGGATTTCGTGACCCGCAGGTGGCATAAATTCCCGGTGGAAAGTCGCGAAGATTGGGAGGAGATGAAAAGGCGTTTTAATCCAAATACTCCCGGGCGATACCCAGAGGATTTTGAGGAACGATGCAAAGCTCTCCAGAATCGTGATTATGTCGTTAGTTTTCGCTTCAACGGTCCATTTTGGCAGTTGCGTGAATGGCTCGGCATGCCTAATCTCTGTATGATGACGATTGATAATCCTGGATTCGTGGAAGAAATGATTGATTTTTGGACCGATTTTGTTTATCGAACGATGGAGCCAATTTTAGATAAAGTAGAAGTGGACAGCGTTGGCATATCGGAGGACATGGCTTACAAAGCGCATAGTATGCTTTCGCCTGCGATGGTTCGACGATTCCTGCTACCCGCTTATAATCGTTGGATTCCAGCGATTAAAGACAGCGGATGCCCCATCATTGACATGGATTCTGACGGTTACCTTGGTGAGCTAATTCCTATCTGGATAGAAGCGAACATCAATTGCTGTGACCCCATAGAAGTCGCCGCTGGGAATGATATCGTAGAATATCGGCGGCTCTACGGCAAGAATATGGCTTACAGAGGTGGTATTGATAAACGTGCCATCGCTAAAGGCGGCGAGGTAATTAAGGAGGAAATGATGCGCGCCATTCCACCACTGTTAGAGGAAGGCGGCTATATCCCAGGATGTGACCACGGTGTCCCATCGGATATATCGTGGCCCAATTTCGTCGAATATTGCCGTCTTTTAGCGGAACTTACCGGTTGGCTATAATATCTTGACTTTGGTAGATTAAAAACGGAAAACGGAAAACAGAAAACGGAAAAACCGAAGGCAAGCGAAGCCGAAGTAGGCGCCGTTGCGAGGCACGAAGCAATCACGAGCAAAGCGAAGCAATCACGAGCTTTGCGAATGGAGGCGAATGGAGGCGAAGCGAAGCCCCGCGCAGCGGACGATGCCCCGCCTCGCGGACAATCACGAGCGAAACGAAGCAATCAGAAGAGGAACGGAATGAAGATTGAAGAATGAAGATTGAACATTGAAAAGACCAACAATCTTCAATCTTCAATAGACAATCTTCAATCTCCTTGCCCCTCCCAATTTTTCCGTTTTTAATTATGTATATTTCCTGCGCAACTGTGTTCATTTTCTGTCCAGAAGTTTTATCTAATTGGGATGATTCATAATCCCAAAGAAATTTAAGTAGAGTTGATAGATAAAGAGCAAAGCGGAAAGTGAGTAGGTGAATAAACAGCTCACTCACCCACTTGCCTTTTTGTTTGGGTTGGCATGATGTTTGCTTAACTAAAGCCAGATATTTCAGCCTGACTTTGGTAGATTAAAAACGGAAAACGGAAAACGGAAAAACCGAAGGCACCGTTGCGTGAGTTGGCGAATACCGAGTTGTAGCCGAATCCCGAATGTAGCCGAATTCGCAAGAATTCGGGATTCGGCATTCGGGGTTCGGCTACGATAGAATCTTGGTCTGCATTCCAATTTACCAAAATCAAATTAGAAACGGAGAAGAAAATGAAAATCCCAAAGGCTCGTTTCACATTCACCATCTTTTTAACAATATTCATCTTCGCTATATTCTTTGTGGCAGTTGGTAAAAGCGAGAAACCTAAAAAGGGAAAACCCACGCCATCATTAACCAGCGCTCCCAAAGCGGATGCTGAACTTAAAAGTGAAGTTTTAGTCGCTATTGACAAAGGGCTGGAATGGCTGGAAAAGCAACAAGATGAGAAAGGCGCTTTTCATGCGCCCATTGGAATGACAAGTTTGGTAGTCACAGCTTTTTTGAAACACCCAGAGCAAAAGTATAGGGAGAACACACATCCTTTCCTGCAAAAGTCGATTGCATATATCGTATCTGAGCAGAATGAGGACGGTTCCATCTATGATAAGAATACCCCACCTGCTCTGCCGAACTACAACACTTCAATTTCTTTAATGGCGCTCAGTGCCACAGGAAATCCACAATACGCTGACATAATCAAAAAAGCCCAGCGGTACGTCGTTGGGATTCAATTAGATGAAGGCGAAGGCATTACACCTGATGATAAATTCTATGGAGGGATTGGTTACGGGAGTGACCCCTCGACACGCGATTTATCCAATCTGAATGTCGCGTTGCAAGGTTTGAAGGAGAGTGGATTGCCCGAGGATAATGATGTTTGGGATAAAGCGATTAAGTTCCTAGAGCGCTGTCAAAATAACAGTGAAACCAATGACCAAAAATTAGTCGGCAATGACGGTGGTTTCGTCTACTATCCCGGCAATAGCAAGGCAGGCAACGACGAGGAAGGCATACCGCGGTCGTATTCCGGTATGACGTATGCCGGGCTGCTCAGCTTTATCTATACCAACGTTGATAAAAATAACCCGCGCGTGCAATCGGCGGTCAGATGGATTAAAAATCATTACACTGTAGACGAAAATTATGGCATTGGTATGGAAGGACTTTACTACAATTATCACACAATGGCGAAGGCGCTTGTTGCTTATGATGAATCGGAAATTACGGATGCAAAGGGCATAACACACAATTGGTACTCAGAACTTGCCAAAAAACTAATTTCACTTCAGAAATCCGATGGGTATTGGATAAATGAAGAAGACCGCTGGATGGAACAAGACCCTGTGTTAGTTACCTCTTATGCCATCCTCGCATTAGAAGCAGGTTTTCCAAGATAAATGGCGGTAAAACCTCCAGTAGCTTCACCCAAGTCTACCCCTAGTGCGGCATTCTTACCAGGAGCAAACCGGGGTAATCATGATAGGGGAAGCTACTGATTTTGAGGTTAACTAATGGTAGACAGGTTTATGCCCGCTTGTACTAGTAAATGCGGCCGTAAATCCACCTACCATTATAGTAGCACGAATCATTTGTCAGGGCAGATGAACTTTAAATATTCAAGATGCTACTTTCTATGCTGCTTGCAATGTTGCATCTTGCTCAACTTATCCCGCAAACTTAGCTTCGCTCCACATTCCAAACACAATTTGTTTTCCAATCGATATTTGTGTAATTCCTGTTCTTTTCGCTTACGCTCGGCTTCTTGTTTTCGACGTTTTTCCTCCTCCTGTTTTCGACGTTTTTCCTCCTCCTGTTTTCGACGTTTTTCCTCCTCCTGTTTTTGACGTTCTTCCTCCATAAGTCGTTCAGCTTCCTCCTTCGCTTCTACCTGCTCTTCAAATTCTTGCCGCGAAATGGTGCATATTATCCTCTGATGGATTTTCCAAGTATTATCACTATTTTCGCTAGCCAAATAGCTACCATCAGGGGAGAAAATAGGAGACGATTTACTACTTAGTGTAGTAATCTCCTTAACTCCATCAGTCTGATAAATTTTGTAAGCACCATCACTACTTTGGATAGCCAAATAGCTACCGTCAGGGGAGAAAACAGGAGACGACTTATTATTTAATATATCAATCTCCTTAAATCCATCAGTTTGATAGATTTTCCAGGTATCATTACTACTCTGGATAGCCAAATAGCTACCATCAGGAGAGAAAATGGGAGATAACTTACTACTTGCAATTTCCTTAAACCCGTCAGTCTGATAGATTTTCCAGGTATCATCATCATTTCCGCTAGCCAAATAGCTACCATCAGGGGAGAAAACAGGAGATAACTTACTACTTACAGTTTCCTTAAAATCCCAAGTCTGATAGATTTCCCAAGTATAATCACTACTTTGGATAGCCAAATAGCTACCATCAGGGGAGAAAACAGGAGACGATTTACTGCTTATAGCCAAATAGCTACCATCAGGGGAGAAAACAGGAGATAGCTTACTACTTAATGCAGTAATCTCTTTAAACCCATCAGTCTGATAAATTTTGTAAGTATCATAACTACTTTTGATAGCCAAATAGTTATCATCAGGGGAGAATATAGGAAACCACATACTACTTAATGTAGCAACATTCTTAAACCCATCAGTCTGATAGATTTTGTAAGTATTATAACCACTTTTGATAGCTAAATAGCTACCGTCAGGGGAGAAAACAGGAGGCGGCTTACTACTTAATGTAGTAAGCTTTTTAAACCCATCAGTCTGATAAATTTCATAAGCATCATCACTACTACTTTTGATAGCCAAATAGCTGCCGTCAGGGGAGAAAACAGGAGACGACTTACTACTTAATGTATCAATCTCCTTAAACTCGTCAGTCTGATAGATTTTCCAGGTATCATCACTGCTTTTGATAGCCAAATAACCCCCATCAGGGGAGAAAACGGGGGACGACTTACTACTTAATGTATCAATCTCCTCAAACGAGAAAGGTGGGATTTGGTCAAAAGTTTCCTTAGCCTCTTTTAAAGAGGACAAGACATCTAGGCTATCAAAGTAGGTATCCTTGTCACTATAAAGCGATTCTGCCTGTTCAAGTGCTTTTCGGATTTCACCTTCAGTTTGTTTCGCCTCCGCACTTTGGTAAACCCAATCATTCGGCAGTTTTTTTATTGTTTCAATGGTTTCCGTAGCTTCCTGCTTTACTTGTTGGCGCAAAGATTCAAAGAGCTTGGAGACATCTTCGCTAACACTGTCGAAGTCCCTGTCAGCATCAGCTTTGATGCAGTAATTCCGGTCAGCTTGGATAGCGGTTTCGAGGCTGTTGACCGCTGTTTCACTATCTCCGAGCAAAGCAGCGAATTTGGCATGATGATAAAAGGCTTCTGCAAGTTCTGGATGGACTTCCGTCGCTTTTTGGGATAGTTCCAATGCCTGTTCAGTAAGATGCTTTGTTGCTTCGTTATCTCCTGCCGACTGTTTTTCGTTGGCTTGGGCATAGCAAGAGATAGCCGCGTGCAGAAATGCCTCGCTGCAGAATTTCGCAGCATCTGGTAGATGTTGAATTTCGCGGTAGGCATAGCGGGCTGCCAAACGCAGGTGTTTTTCTGCACTCGGTAAGTCGATTACATTATCAGTCGGATTTTGCCCGTAAAGATACAGTTTTCCGATTTGAAGTTGCACCAGGAAATCCGTCTCATTTTTCTCAGAGGATTTTAAAAAAGCTTCCAACGCTTCTGGCAGTAACCCTTTCTCCAATCGTTCCATTCCTATTTTTGACAGTTCTCGCGCTTGTGTGAGTAGTGGATATTTCAATGTTTCGTGAATGGCATCCAATTGGTCGAGGATGCCATCTAAAGTTTCTTGTTGAATACGCAACTGTTCCAGCACCAAAACTGTTCCATACCTGAAATCTGACCGCAATTCTGAGATTTCGCTGGCAACCTGCCCAAAACCCCATTCCAATGTCGAGTTGACGCTGTCAAAGCCTGCACCAAATTCTCTAGTAAGCGCATCATTAGAGGCAATAATCTCTCGGGTTCGGTCAGAAATCACTGTCTTAATCCCTTCACCGCTACGCTCCATAATCTCGCCTGCAGTACATTGGGCAAAGGAATCAGCTTCCAAAGATTGCTCCCAGGTTAGACTTGAATTTCGGTGATATTGACATAATTTACCTCCATTCAAGCTCTCAGTTTTTTCTAAATCTAAATTTTTTTCCATGTTCTTTTCCATTCTCATACACATATTAATTTCTAAAAGAGTTGAATCTTTTTATCAGGCCACTACCATCGGCTTTTTGTTTTCTTTCCGTAGACTTAAAATTCATATCAATGTTCTTCAAAAATTATGTTTTTATATACTTTAGTAGTACACTTTTTTGCACACAAGGCTTATTATAAATTTGCTCAATTAGCGTGTCATCTATGAACTTTGAACTAACCACATCTTACTAGCGTATTTACTATTTTCACGTTAATTCGCAAATTACATGCCAATCCATATCCAATTGAAGAGGATTGCATCCCTGATTTTTCTAAACTCGCCAAGAGACAACTCCTTCCGAACGGTGCTGAACGAGCATAGGATAGAAAAACGGCATCTGCCGTCCGCGCGGTAAATACCGCTATCATGAAACAACAGATGCCGTTAACTTATCATAAAACATGGATAAATCTGAAACTATATATCTTTTAACATCGAATAAAGCCCACCGAATCCTGCTGCAAGCCCCAATAGCAGAAGCACAATTGTCATCCATGGCGAGGTATTTAATCGCTTGTCGAGGTATATACCGATAAAGCATGCAGCGATTATTGGCCCCATGAGCCCAAAAGCTATTTTGCCCGCCATTCCCACATATTTGAAAGTTGAATCTGATTTTTTTCTATTGGGTTGCATGACAAATCTATTTAGGCAATTGGGTACTTACCAAATTACCACTTTTCCAAGTTTCCAAATTACCACTTATTGTCACTTACTTCGGACCATTTCCTTTATTTTCATCAGGCGTGTGAGGTTTGAACGCTCCATCTCATCTAACCTCATCTTGATATATCTGATAGTTTCCTCCAAATTTGGAATGAGAACGTGCTCCAAAGCATTTACGCGCCGTCGAGTTTTTTCTATTTCATCTGCAAGAAGCTGTATAGCGCTTTCGGCTTCAGCTAATTTGACCATTTCCGGCAGCAGGTCAGAATACACTTGTAACGCGGAATCTAGTTCAGCAGAAGTGTTTATGAATCCGTATGAATGAACTGTTCCTTCAGATTTTAGCTCAAAACGCGGTACGCGCAAATTCATTATTGATGCTGTTGAAACGGATAACTCCAACTTCTGATTGGGAAACATAATGGCTTCTTCCATACTTTCTCTGTCCATGACCGCTCGAGCCATCAGAAAATTTCGAAATGCCACTATAAGTTGAGCTTCCAGTTTTTCTCTCAAATCCCTGTTTTTATTAACTAAATCGAGAAACTGCCGCATCAGTTCATCTTCTTTATCTTTGAGCAGTTTATGCCCTCGTCTGGCGAGCACAAGCCGCTTTTTGAGCCGCAATAATTCCATCCGAGTGGCATTGACTTCTAAGAGCATTTCACCATATCTCCTTCTAAGTAACAATACGCTTCGCGCACCTGCGATGGCATGGGGTAATTCGTAATTCGTAATTCGTGATTCGTAATTCGTTCACTCTTCTTCTTCAGTTTTCGTGAGAAATTTGGGCAGAAATTCTTCGAGATATTCCGGACGAATGCGTTTTAACTCCATAGTTGGAAGCATGGAGAGCAGGCGCCAGCCAGCGTCCAAAGTTTCTTCAATAGACCTTTCTTCGTACTCACCCTGGTTTATATATTCTTTTTCGAACAACTCCGCGAATCTGTAATATAATTTATCCAATTCGCTGAGGGCAGCTTCTCCCAAAATAACCTCCAACTCTCGCGCTTCCAATCCTCTAGTATAAGACTCTAGCAATTGATTAAATATGGAGGAATGGTCTTTGCGGGTTTTCCCTTCGCCGATGCCTTTGTCTTTCAAGCGGGAAAGAGATTGTGGCACGTCTATGGGCGGATAGATATGTTTACGCTCCAAAGCTCTACTCATCACAAGCTGCCCTTCGGTGATATACCCTGTTAGGTCAGCAATCGGATGGGTTTTGTCATCCTCTGGCATGGTAAGAATAGGAATCTGCGTTATCGAACCACTTTTGCCTTTAATCCTGCCGGCTCTTTCGTAGATGCTTGCTAAGTCGGTATACATATATCCAGGATAGCCTCTTCTGCCTGGTACCTCTTTTCGCGCGGCGGAGATTTCACGCAATGCCTCACAGTAATTGGTCATATCTGTCAGGATAGCCAGCACATGCATATCTTTTTCATAAGCCAGATATTCAGCAGCGGTTAAAGCCATTCGCGGCGTAGCAATGCGTTCAATAGCTGGGTCATCAGCAAGATTGACGAATAGCACAGCACGGTCGATAGCGCCTGTGTTGCGGAAATCGGTGACGAAATAATCATACTCTTCAAACGTTATCCCCATTGCCGCAAAAACGACCGCAAAGTCTTCTTGCGTTCCTAAGACTTTTGCTTGTCTGGCTATCTGCGCGGCTATTCGGGCATGGGGTAATCCCGAGCCAGAGAATATTGGTAACTTCTGCCCGCGAACTAGTGTATTTAAACCGTCTATGCAGGAGATACCTGTCTGAATAAATTCAGATGGATAATCTCTCGCGCACGGATTTAACGGGCTGCCGTTAATATCCAATCGTTTTTCCGGCAAGATTTTCGGACCGCCGTCTATCGGATTGCCGTTGCCATCAAAAACTCGTCCCAACATATCAATAGATACTGGGAGTTCCACTCCTTTGCCTAAAAAGCGCACTTTGCTTCCGTAAACATTCACGCCTCTGGGGCTTTCAAACAATTGTACCAGTGCTTTGTCTTCGGAGACTTCAAGCACTTTTCCGCGTCTGATTTCGCCATTGGGCAGTTCGATTTCAGCCAGTTCTTCGTATTTGACATCTTCTATTTTTTCCACAATCATTAACGGTCCGGCAACTTCGGATACTGTGAGATATTCTTTAATCATTTTACTTCCTTCGTTTTAAACCTTCCATTTGAGATTCGATGTGTTTTCTAATTTCCTCAAACTGGCTTAGATTTTCCTCTGGAATGTACTTTGCTTGTGCAATTTCTTGTCTCACATCCAGTTGTGCTATATCATCAATAGAAATGCCGCTTTTGAAGCACTCCTCGGCTCTTTCATGAAAAAGCATAATTAGTTCAAGCATTTTATACTGTTTGTCGAAAGAGGTATAGGTATCGATTTCATGAAAAGAATCCTGATGCAGAAAATCTTCTCTGATTGACCGCGCCGTTTCCATAATCAATCTATTT
>SDBU01008951.1_pt1 | contig 11304 bp, 8 predicted proteins | sample 2277071 | NCBI WGS metagenome assembly SDBU01 (sample SAMN10397929, study PRJNA504765) | marine sediment metagenome | isolation source: marine sediment core GS08_GC12, 126 cmbsf | place: Arctic Ocean: Gakkel Ridge, Loki's castle | collected 2008 | reverse complement strand
CACCGACGCCTGGCTGGTTTCGATACGGCTTCGCTGGTTTCGATACGCTACGCTACTCAACCCAAGCCTCAACCCAAGTCGCTGGGCTTACGGAACTACAGAAAGTTGTGATACCCCTTTAGATAGAGATTTAAACGCCGCAAAAAACATTCACCGAGTTGGGGCGTCAACTCTTGGGTTAGGCGATGTAAGACCATCTGCGACGGCAGTTGCTGTTTGACCCGTAGTTCCGTAAGCCCAGCGAAGCGCCAGGCGTCGGGTTTCATCCGAGAATCCCAAGTTCTTTAGACTTGGGAGTACGTCAAAATCATGACCATGCGTATACAGTAGAATTGTGTTTCTTGTTCTAAAAGCTCAGTTTTTTTCTTTTATGGTAGAATCAAATAGAAGGAGAGTTTCTTAATGAAAATCTGTATCTTTGAAGATGAAAAATTCGATAACTTGTATCCTTTGACACTCACGCGTCCGGTATTCGAGTTGAGGTGCGGTTATATTTCTCTCGCGGAGAGGATTACGCGCAATTTTGCTGGGACTGATATCTATTTCTATTTACGCGAATACCTTGTGCCGACCTTTAAAAAACGAACGGGCGCTAATATCATAGATGGAAATAAATTACAATCAGACGATTTTCTGTTTATCAATGGGCGTTGTTTGATGAATAAAGGAGAACTAGAACTGGATGGCCCAGAAGAACTTGGTGTATCCGGAGAAGATATAGTCTACGCTCGCGCAAGGCAACAAACAATACGCGAGTGTTTGGCAGATACTCCCGAGGGATTTGCCAATAATCTGGATGCCAAGTTACCCAAAAAAAACGTGGAGGCAACTTTAATTACCTATCCCTGGGATTTAATTAGCAACAACCCTGATGCTATGGAAGCGGACTTTGATTTCTGTGGCAAAAAAGGCATACTGGGTGAATTCTCCGAACATTCAGTGGTGTATGGTGGTTCAGAAGATGATGTCTATGTTTCAACGAGTGCCACGATACAACCTCTCGTTGTCTTAGATGTTACACACGGCCCCATTTTCATAGATGACGAAGCGGTAGTGTTTCCACATACACGCATCGAAGGACCTGCATACATTGGGAAAGATACGCGTATCGTCGGCGGCAAAATCCGTGAAGGCACATCCATTGGGCCGGTATGCCGTGTCGGCGGTGAAGTAGAGGAAGCTATCATTCACGGCTACAGCAATAAATACCATGATGGCTTTTTGGGACATGCCTACGTTGGCGAATGGGTCAATCTCGGCGCGCTGACTACCAACAGCGATTTGAAAAATGATTACAGCACTGTGGATGTCTTCGTGAAAGGTAAATTGATGGATTCCGACGATACAAAAGTCGGCTGTTTCATCGGCGACCACACGAAAACAGGACTGGGAGCTTTATTTAACACAGGCACTGTTGTCGGCGTAATGAGCAATATTCTTCCCGCCGGCGTACTTTTGCCCAAGTTAATTCCGTCGTTCTGTATATTCCATGAAGGACGGGTCCTCAGAGGGCGGATGAGAGACTTGCTCACAACGGCGAAAACAGCTATGGGGCGCAGAGACGTCGAACTGACAGAAGCAGATATTCAGCTTTTCGAATATCTATACGACTTGACCAAAGAAGAGCGAGATGAGTGGATACGAAAAACACGACGGTAAAACGGAAAATGGAGAACGGATGTCGGAGAACGGAAAAGGGACTTCCGTCTTCCTATGATATGGAGGAATGAAAATGCGCTTCAATATCACAACAACTTTTTACGAAGATACTCCCATTATGCGTGTCGAAGGTAAAATTATCACGGATGAACAAATTGACCACCTCAATCTTGAAATACAGAAACTTGTTCAAAGCGGTCATAACAATCTTATCATTGATTTATCTGAATCACCGATAATTCGAAGTCGCGGCATTGGTGTTTTGATGCGTTATCTAGTTTCTCTCATGAGGCAGAATGGGAAACTCATTCTCTTAAATCCATCTAGAACCATTAGCACTGAACTTATGAGAGCACGCTTAGATTCGGTCTTTGAAATTTATCACACCCAAGAGGAGGCATTGAGTGCTTGCCATAAAAATGCTTAGGGGCTTTGAGAAGCACTCTCGCCTTCCTTAGAAGGAACGAATTGAGGAACTAACGGTGAAAAAAAATAATGGCTCAACATACGCGGAAGCAGGTGTTGACGCCGTCCAAGAAGATATAGCTTTAAAACATATGCTGACATGGATTACGAAAACCTTTGCTTTCCGACAACAGGTCGGTTCCATTCAGTTGGATATTGGATATTTCGCCAATGTTGTTGACATTGGGCATGGAATAGGGTTGGCGTTATCGACTGATGGCGTGGGTACCAAAATCCTCATCGCGCAGATGATGGATAAGTACGACACAGTAGGGATAGATTGTGTGGCGATGAATGCCAACGATGTTATCTGTGTCGGTGCAGAACCGATAACAATGTTAGATTATATCGCTGTCGAGCAAGCTGACCCGGAATTACTTGAATCGCTTGCCAAAGGTTTACATGACGGGGCAGAAATAGCGCGCGTGACCATTTCCGGCGGCGAAGTCGCGCAGGTCAGAGATATAATAAAAGGGCAACGTCCAGGTCGCGCATTTGACCTTGTGGGAGTATGCGTTGGTACAGTGCCGCTGGATAGAATCATCACCGGAAAAAATCTGGAGGATGGCGACGTACTCATCGGACTGGCTTCAAGCGGTATCCATAGCAATGGCTTGTCATTAGCGCGTAAGATATTTTTTGAAATTAAGCAATTTCCGCCGGATAAATATCTTCCAGAACTCGGCAGAACTATTGGTGAAGAGCTTTTGGAGCCAACACATATCTATGTGCCGGAAGTAATGGAAATGCTCAATGCGGACATCAACATCAAGGCATTGTTCAATATCACGGGCGATGGTTTACTCAATATTATACGCGCGCAATCGGTTATGGGTTTCGTCATAGATTATCTCCCAGAACCGCAACCAATATTTCGCTTAATCCAGGAACATGGAAACGTCAGCGATAAGGAAATGTATACTGTCTACAACATGGGCATCGGATTTTGCGTGGCTGTTTCTCCGTCAGATGCCTCTAAAGTTCGTGCTATCGCTGAAAAACACGGGGTGGCAAGTTATGAGATGGGCTATGTTGTGCGAGAACCGGAAAAAACAATAATTGTTAAGCCCAAAGGACTGGTAGGAAAACAAAGTGGATTTTCTCATTAAAGTGGCAATTTGGTAATGTGGCAATTACTGTCTTTCCTAATTACCCGATTACCAAATTACCTAATATTTCCTTGACATTTCAATTAGAATTTGGTAAAATATATTATCGAGATGATAGTGTTTTTGGCAACCTCATGATTCTCATTCTGACAAGCAGGAGAATATTGTATATGGACGAAATTCAACAGAGAAGGAACCAATTTGATTATTTGCACAGGGACAAAGGAGGCTTTGAGAAACTTTGTCATTTGTTAGATGATTATACTTTTAGCTACAGCGAAATTGCCCAATATTTTGGTTTTTTTAGTGGCCGTTCCTACATTGCTCAACTTCTCCAACGCCTGGGTTTGGATAGTAAACGAAACTATTTAACCTTGCAGGGGATACGCGATAATTTCAATAAAATTTATAAGACGCAAGAAGGAGTAACAAAGTTAGTGGAGATGCTTGAAGCGCAGGCCTCTGATAAGGACATTGCTGAACAATTTAGCATTGCTGAAGAACGGGTTGAGCGAGTATTGCGACGATTGGGATTTCATCGGCGGAATTTTAGGATAAAATACCAACTTTCTCCCAGAGAACGCTTTGACCAAAAGTATCAAAATCAAGGAGGCATAGACCAATTTATTAGAATGGCTAAAAACCCACAAGTTAGCCTTCAAGATATAGCTGAACATTTTGGTTATAAAAGCGGCAGTGGAGTTTGGAGGGCTATTAAAAGATTAGGTATGGATTATGTAAAGAAGAATATAGGGGAATGTGAAACGTGAAACGCATATAGGCAAAAGGGCAAGAAAGTCAACGGAAATTGGAGAGTGGAAGTCGGAATTCGGAGGACGGATTTTCCGTTCTCCGTCCTCCGTTTTCTGTTTTCCGTTACAGGATTGGCCCCAAAATCCACGGCGAAAATTCTTCTTCTCCCACATCACTAAGTTCGCTTTTCGTTTTCTTGCCTGAAGCCACTGCGATAATTTCTTCAAAGATGGAATATCCAACGTCCGTGACGCTCGCGCCATTGAGTACAACACCGGCGTTGATGTCCATATCGTCCTCCATCCTTTTATACAAAGTCGAATTGGTAGCTATCTTGATACAGGACGTAGGTTTGAAACCGAATACCGACCCGCGTCCTGTGGTAAAGACAATAATATTTGCACCGCCGGCTACCATTCCGGTGACGGACGCCGGGTCATTGCCTGGTGTATCCATTATGACCAACCCCTTCTCGGTAACGCGTTCAGCATATAGATACACCGCGTTGACTGTGGTCGTACCGCCTTTGGCGATGGCGCCCAGGGATTTTTCGTAGATGTTAGTCAATCCACCGGCAATATTGCCGGGCGTCGGATTGTTATTGATTTCCGCGTTGTGTACTCGTGTGTAATGTTCCCACCATCGAATACGTTCGACCAATTTCTTACCGACGTTCTCATTCTTCGCTCTGCGGGTTAAAAGATGTTCAGCGCCGTACATTTCAGGAGTTTCCCCTAAAATAACGGTACCGCCGTATCGGACTAATTCATCCGCCGCGACACCGACAGAGGGATTGCCGGAGATGCCGGAGTTCGAGTCGCTTCCACCGCATTCCGTCGCCAATACTAAAGCGGATACCGGCTGTGTACTTCGTCGGTATTCATTGGCATACGGCAACAACTCAGCTACCGCCGCGACACCTGCCTCGACAGCCTTTTGGGTCCCACCACATTCTTGAATCAAAATAAGCTCCGCGCGCTGCTTCTGGAAACCTAAATCCAAACTATGGTTTTTGATTAAAGAATCCGATTGATTTACCTCACAGCCAAGCCCAACAAGAATATAACCAGCGACATTGGGATGCTCCGCAAATCCCGCCAGGGTACGTTGAAGCTGCATGACATCTTCGCCGTCGATACGTGTGCTGCATCCACCTTTGGGGGTGATAGCAAAAACGCCATCGACATTCGGATAATTATGAGATAATCCATCGCGAAATCGTTCTGCGATATAACGCGAAACGCTGGCAGAGCAATTCGATGTCGCAACAATTGCGATGTAATTGCGGGTGCCAATTCGACCATCTTCGCGCTCGAATCCCATAAACGTGCGCATCTCATGCGCTGGGTAAAACTCCGTTTTTTTTACCTCTGTTGTGAACTCGTATTCACGGCGAAACTCTCGCATTCCAGTATTATGGGTATGTACATAATCCCCGACGGCAATATCATCCGTCGCAAATCCAATTATCTGACCGTACCTGCGGATAGGATTGTTACACCGAATTCCTGTCAGCGCAACTTTATGTCCCGCAGGTATATCCGTTTTCACATAAATATTTTGCCCATTATATTCGAGCATTGTGCCCGCGTCAATGGATTCTGTTACAACGGCGACGTCATCGCCGGATTTTAAAATAATTGATTTGTCCAATAAGTCATAAATAGCCATCTGTTTTTTCCTTGTAAAATTTGGTTTTTCAAATTTCTGTTAAAAGAACCGTTCGTGCCTATAAACTAGGAAAAAATGGTAAAGGGCAAGAAGGCAAAAAAGATACCCTCTAACCCTCTTGCCCACTTGCCATTTTGTCATTGTATTTCATAAAAACCCCATTTTTCTGGCTTAGGTGAAGATACATCCCACTCTTTGAGCAACACAAAAGAAAAATTGGAGCCCAATTGATTCTGCTCCCTTTCCATTGCCTGATGAGGAATAATATACGCCACCTGTCTGCCTTGAGACAGAAACGATGCTATTAGTTCGCGTTTACTCTCCAACAATTGCGCATCATTCAATTGTTGATAAAAAGCTTGGAAACGTTCAGTACGAATAGGTTGGCGCCTGGGGACGGAATTTTTTGGAAAGGCTGAGTTCCCATAGGCGGTGGAAAAAATGCGCAAGTCATACAGGCGAAAATGCTGGCGCGTGCCGAGATAACAAAAAATCGGTCGTTGGGAGAAGATGACCGCGTCGTCGCGCAGTATCTGCGAAGCAATGTGCGAAGCCTGCGCTAAATTTCGTGAACCAGGGTCAGAAACCACACCTCGTAAGCCTCCTTGGGTATCTGACCATCGTGCGGCGATGAGAAAAAGCAAGATTCCCGCCATCGCTACAATTTTGCGCGCGTGTGAAAGGCTGTTTCGCTTGTTGTGAAAGGGACTAAGTACCCCTTGCCCTTTTACCCTTTTGCCCCCTTGCCCCCTTGCCTTTTTGCCATCCTGATCTATAGCCCCACTGCCCTCCCCGCTGTGCGGGATGGCTTCGCCCCCTTGCCCCCTTGCCTCTTTGCCCTCTAGCCCTCTAGCCCTCTTGCCCACTCGCCCTTTATCCATAGATACATGGTCTATCAACGCAAATGCACTGCCGATAATCACAGGGAACGTGCAAATCAAAAAGCGCAAATATGCCATGCCCGACGGTCCCCAGTAATACGAGGCATACGTAAAATAAATAGGCACGAACCACAACAGCCGCATGATGCTTTCGCGAATCGGACCAACTACAAGCATGCCCGCAATACCCAGCGGAAAGACTAAAAACAAGGCTTGGTAATTTAAGCCATTATTCAGAATCGGAATATTCCGCCCCAGTTGCCCCCACTGAAAAGCGAATTGTTCGTTTGATAAACCATATCCTGTCGTCCAGGGCTGACCGAATATAGACCAATTGTATATTGCGAGTAAAAAGGGAAAGACAGCGTAGCATCCAAATAATATCCCCGCCGCTTTGAGAAAGGATTCGTAGAAACCGAGTTTTTCTGAAAAACTCGGTTTCTGTTTCTTTTTCTGAATGTCTATAGTTACCTCATAGAATCGGCTGCCAATCGCCGCAAGAACCACCAGCACCATCAGCAAACTTGTGTGTCGAATGATACCGGCATATCCTAACAGCAACCCCGCCGGCACGCTGTAACGAATATTTGCCTCACGAATCCACTTCCAGAGAAAAAACATTCCCCATGTGATAAAGCAGATGTTGGAGGCGTGTGTGAGCAGATATCCCGAGTAAATCAGCATCATGGTATTGGTAGCCAGACATGCTGCGGCTATCAACGCCGCCATACGAGACATCCACAGACGAAACAGGAAATACGCGCCTATTATTGCAATCCCGCCGCACAGCGGACTGACTATGAACATCGCGTCATCGCCGCCTAGCCAATAAAACAGCGCCATGAGCAAAGGATATCCGGGACTGAATTTGGGAATCACTTCCCCACGCGCATTTTCGACCCAGACGTGCGAGTGATGCATGAACATATCATCCTCTTTTACCACCATTGGTCCAAAATCAGCAAATCGTTTGGCTAACACAAGATAACCGTCCGGGTCAGGCTCCTGGTAGCCAGTCGTAAAATGGCGAATCTGGATACTGGCGTAGAATATCAATATTAATCCCAGGCCGATATATGCTAATAAGTCAGAATATTTTGTGAATATGTCAATTAATCGCTCTTGCTTTTTCAAAATTTTCGTTCCAAAACATTGTGATTTGCGAATTGAGCAACATTAACTCGTAATTCGTAACTCGTAATTCGTAACTCGTAATTCGTAAGTCGATTCACGGCATCAGACCTGGAAAATCCAACCCTGCCGTTTCGTCAAATCCCGCCATAAGATTCAGGTTTTGCAACGCTGCCCCTGAAGCGCCTTTTACGAGATTATCCAACGCCGACATGACAACAACTCGTTTGGTACGGACATCCACATCCAAACCGACATCACAGTAGTTACTCCCGTAGACAGCTTTTGTCTGCGGGTATTCGCCCGCTCCTAACACACGGACGAAAGGTTCGTTTTTGTAAAATTCAGCGTAAATCTCCAGCAGACTTTCTGCTGAGATTTCCTTTTTGAGTGTAAAATATAAAGTACTCAAAATACCGCGGCTCATGGGCATCAGGTGTGGTGTGAAATTCACAACTATTTCGCGTCCTACAAATTGGCTTAATTCCTGTTCAATTTCGGGAGTATGGCGATGAATGCCAATATTATACGCGGTGATGTTGGATTCGCGATTGGGAAGGTGTGTCGTATTGCTCGGCTTGCTGCCCGCGCCGGAGATGCCTGACTTTGCATCAATAACGATGTTATCCGTAAACACTAAATCTTCGCGCAACAACGGGAGCGAAGCTAAAATCGCGCCGGTCGGATAGCAGCCCGGATTGGCGACCAATTTCGCATCGCGAATTTCTTCACGATGTAACTCCGGCAATCCATAGACAGCCTCTGGAAGCAAATGAGGACTGGTGTGTTGGACATCATACCATGCTTCATACACCTGCGCATCTTTTAAGCGGTAATCCGCGCTGAAATCTATTACTCGAATACCTTGTTCCAAAATCGTTGGCGCAAACGACATGGCTATTTTATGTGGCACGGCTAAAAAGACGAAATCAACCCGACCTTTGAGTTTTTCCGGTTCAAGTTTTGAAAATTTTAAGTCTATGAAACCGCGCAGGTTGGGCATGACATCGGTCACAGCCTGACCTGTGTAAGTTTCAGATGTTGCTAATTCAATTTTAATTTCGGGATGTTTTATTAATAATCGTATCAATTCGCTGCTGGTATACCCAGAAGCACCGACTATGCCAATTTTTAACATTATTTTTCTCCTCCGATTAGTAATACAACGAGACTTCGAAAAGTGGTGAGTTATGAATAGTCAGTTGAAATGCGGAACGTGAAACGTGTTGCGTGTTCCGTGTTCCGTGTATCGATACGCAATACGCAACACGCTTTACTCTCTGTTTTATGGTTCACGAAAGTTTATGGGCATTCTCAAATCAACCAGACTAAAATCTCGTTGTAGTACTAATCAATCCTAAATCAAAAATGTCACAACTTTCCGCTTTACGTTGCATTTTCAGGAGCAATATAACATATTTCACATTTCAGGTCAATAGAGAACTTATGCGTTCTTTAGCAGTTTCGCGCCCGTTACCCCATTTTAGAATATCCAAAAAGTATAAGTCCGTTGCTGTAGAATAACGCTGAGAACACTCCAGAAACCGCCGACGACGAATTCACCCAATATTAGCCCCAGGAAAAATGGAATTGCGTTGCGATGTGCTTTTAGACCGCCGTATCGAAGGATGACCCATTTTGCGCAAGAACTGATGACAAGACAGAACCAGATGTAGTCGATGCCAAAGTTGGTGGACAGCGCGTAGCCGGCGGGATGGAACGGCCACCAGAGAAAGCGCATTCGCATCGCCATCAGTAAGAACGTGAATGCAAAGCCGGCCCCCAAAAAAGCGAGTGCGGGATAATTTGTGGGCGATGGGTAATTAAGGTAGATTGGTAAGCGGCGAAATGTCTCCCATGCAAACCATCTGCCGGGCGCATCGGCTACTTTATACGACATATGCAGCATCGCCCAAAAGGAAGCTGGGACTGCGATGACGACGGCGAGCATCATAGCGAATACTAATCTGCGATTGTCCATATTCGTCCGCTCCGCCATTTTGAAGCCTTCGAGTTGCTGCGGCATCGGATGGTTTCGATATGACCGGTTAAAAAACCAGTAGAACGCTATCATTGTGAGATTTGCTGCCCCCAGCCTTCGCGTCCCAAAGAAGTCTACCATGATGTGTCCGGCATTCATCGGCGTGAGTTCGTGGGTCGGCGGGCCTAACTCCGCGCGCATCCGAGTGATGGCGGTCGATATTCCGAAGTAGAGCATGAAAAACACCACCGCAGCCCAGATAGTCATCCCGGCGCGGACGGAGAATGCTATCAAAAAGAACAATCCGCCGATTAAGCCGAAAAATGCCCATCGGTATGAGAGCGGTTCTCTCGCGTCATCAACCTGAGATGAACGGACGAAAACTCGTTTTAAAACCGTCTTCAGATGACGGCGGGTTATCCACACCGCCAAAATCCCCAAGGCTATCCATGCGCCCGAAGATTGTTGATTTAGATATGGAAATCCGGGGAGACTGCGGAGTCCGATGGCCGAGCCGGAAACCTGCTGTGCTTTCCGAAATAGGTAGAAAAACCAGGTCGAAAAGGATAAATCCAATGGTAGGAAAAAACTTAATCCGATGGCGAACGGGTAAAACGACAGCGGCAACCAGCCGATTGCATTCCAGGGTTTGGTCGTGAAGTAAATTCCAAGATTATGCTGCGAAACTTTGACGGGGATTGAGGGCATGGAAGGAAAGTAGAATTGCAATCCGTTGAGCAAATTCAAAGCGCCAGCCAATCCACAGCCAACCCACATCAGCCGATTTGAAAAAAAGCCCGAAGCGCCGCCTTTTTCGGTGATTGCCAGCGGAAGTTGAATGATGGGGTAAGTCAGCTTCTCTTGTTCAGTCCATTGCCGCCGTACAATCACATTCACACAAACCATAACGAACAACAGCGCAAAGATGAACGATGTCCACCAGAGCATCGGAGCCAGCCATGCCTTGAGATGCGCGGCGGTGTACAACGTAGAATCGCCTTCGTAATATCCGCGCAATACGCTTTTATCACTTATCGACAACCAACTCGGAATGTACCCTCCAAACAACTCCGACCATTCATTTTCAGGCGTCGAATACCATGATATGTATGGGACAGCGGGAATGAGAATTTGCAACATATCGTGGGAGGATATAGTCGAAGCTATGCAGAGAATCACATAGATTGTCAATAATTCGCCTTGACTAAGAGCGAATTTAGGCGCGAATTTTACAGCAATCAGGTTACCGACTATGATAGCAACTAAAAGAAATATCGTATTAAAAAAAAGCGATGCGCATGTCGGATGACCAGAATACCAGACAATTTCTATCTGAATGACCCAGTATGCGTTGAGAGGAATTAGTATCAGTCCGATGAGCAATGCTCGCCACGTCACGCTGGGTGTTTTAGATTGCACGGTTTATCTATCCTTCGCAGAAGACCCAGACTGAGTTGGAATGAATGGGGGAAGGTATTCCCCCAAACCCCCTTCTAAGCGGATGAATGGAAATTCAGTCTGGGATGAATGCGAATTTTCCCACTTGACAAATTAATGAAAATACTGTATAATATGGAAAACAATTAGGCGGGGGCACCGCCTTCGGGGATAGGATAGCATTGGCATCCTAAGCGAACCGAGAAGCCCCTTCTGA
>SDBU01008950.1_pt1 | contig 11304 bp, 15 predicted proteins | sample 2277071 | NCBI WGS metagenome assembly SDBU01 (sample SAMN10397929, study PRJNA504765) | marine sediment metagenome | isolation source: marine sediment core GS08_GC12, 126 cmbsf | place: Arctic Ocean: Gakkel Ridge, Loki's castle | collected 2008 | reverse complement strand
CGTGACGCACGGCCACGTCTTCGACACCGTCTGCTGCGCCGCGGCCTTGAAGACGGCCAGCCGCTACATCGGCATGATCGGCAGCCGCAAGAAGATCGCGATCGTCTTTGCCGATTTAAGAAAAAAGGGATTTTCAAAGAAGGATCTGTGTCGTATCGTGACGCCGGTGGGGCTTGACATCGGGGCCGAATCACCGGCGGAGATCGCGGTGGCGATAGCAGCCCAGATGGTGCAGTCTCGGACGAGACCTATAAGGTGAACGAAGCGGCAAGGCCAACGCAGCAATTGCGGTCTCGCCCTCGTTATCCCGCCTTCGGCGGGATGTCACTCAATGCCCGCCTGTCGGCGGGCAGGGGTGTTCCATCCCGACTTCGCAAAATCGCTCAGCCGGGATGTCACTGAATGTCTGCCTTCGGCAGACAGGGGTGTTCCATAAGGATGTTATCTTTACGGGATAGCTTAAGCGGGTAAAGGAGGAGATATGTCGAAGGATGTTATCAGACAGATGGTGCAGGATGCGGGGATGGGGTATTTAGCGACGTGCGACGGCGACCAGCCGCGGGTGCGGGCCATGATGCCCATACTGCGCGACGACGGTACGTTATTGGCCGCGACCTTTCCCGGCACGCAGAAGATCCAGCAGATCAAGAAGAACCCGAAGTTCGAGATGTGCTTTGTGGACCGCAAGTTGAGCCACTGCCGCTTTGAGGGTAAGGCCGCGTTCAGCGACGACAAGACGCTCAAGGAGGAGCTTTGGAACAAGCAGATGATGCTGCGCCAGTTCTTCTCGGGACCGCAGGATCCGGGCTTTGTCCTGATCGTCTTTAAACCCACGCGCGTGACGATGATGGACGTCGGCGCGAAGGCGTACACGGAGGTCACCCTTTAATGGCGCGCACCAAGGTTGGTCCCAAGAGGGCCGGTGTCCATGACCCGGACCTGTGCAGGCGGTGCGTCGTCGGCAGTTGCTGCTGCGACGGGGTGGAGCTCGACCTCTTCGAGGTCGCGCGGATCCTGAGGAGGGATCCGGATGTCCCCAGGCCGTGGTTCCGGTATCTGAGCCGCGACAAGAGATTTCCGTCGGGTTTCCGTTTCACGACGACCGTGCGCAACCGGCGCTGCGTCTTTCAAGACGCGGACCGGCGTTGCGTGATCTACGATATCCGGCCCCGCTTCTGCCGGGAGTTTCCACTGGAGGGAGGACGGCGCGCGCCGCTGTATCTGTATCTGTGCCACCAGGCTAAGATGAAGAGGCGCGCCCGGGCCAGGAGGAGGACGTCGAGGAGGAGACAGGGATGAGCATCCTGGTCCTGGGCACCACGGCCTTAGATACCGTCACGACGCCTTCCGGCAGGCGCCGGGAGATGCTGGGCGGTTCGGCCGTCCACTTCGCGATGAGCGCGACCCGCTTCACGCGGGTCAACCTCGTCGCTGTCGTGGGCAGGGACTTTCCCCGCCGGCACATCGATTTTCTAAAGAAGAAGGGCGTGGGCGTGGCCTCCCTGTCGATAGAGGATGGCGTTACCTTCCGCTGGGAGGGGGAGTACCACGGCGACCTGAACACGGCGCTCACCCGGAGCACCCGGCTGGGGGTCTTGGCGACCTTCCGGCCGCGCATCACCGAAGAGCAGCGCCGTATTGAAAATATCTTTTTGGCCAACGTCGATCCGGATATCCAGCGCCACCTGCTGGAGCGCATGCGCGCACCTCGGCTCGTGGGACTTGACAGCATGAACTACTGGATCGACCACAAGAGGCGCGTCCTCGTGCGGCTGCTCAAGAAGGTCGACATCTTCGTCGCCAACGACGCCGAGGCGCGCAGCCTCTCGGGCGAGACGCACCTCATCAAGGCCGCCCGGGCCTTACGCAAGATGGGGGCGCCGATGGTGGTGATCAAGAAGGGCGAGCACGGGGTCTTCGTCTTGTTCAAGGACCGCATCATCTGTCTGCCCGCGTATCCCGTGGAGACGATCGTCGACCCGACGGGCGCCGGCGACACCTTTGCCGGCGGCTTCATGGGGTATCTCGCGACGGCAAAAAAGCTCCACGCCGCGGCGATCAAGAAGGCGATCTCTTACGGCACTATCATGGCGTCGTTCAACGTGGAAGGTTTCGGCGTGGAGCGCACCGCGCGGCTGACGAAGAAGGATATCACAGGACGCCTGAAGCGTTTTCGGGATATGGTCTCCCTTTAGCCATGATCGAACGTCTTAAAAAAATCCTGGTGATCGCGTTAAGCGCCCTCCTTGTCGTGGGGGCGGTGTGGATCGGGGTGCGCGTCGCGCGCCGCCGGTCCGAGAACGAGGCGCTCAAGCAGATCATCGCGCGCCTGGAGGCGGATTCGCGCATCGCCCAGGTCCTGGTGACGGACGTGCGCGACGACCCCGCGAGCGGCCAGGCGCTGACGACCATCAAGATCCTCGAGTTCGACGCCCAGGGCCAGTCCCTCGTGCCGCTCACCTTCACCTTCTCCGGCAACATCATCCAGTTCCAGTCGCTCGTCGTGCGCTTCGACGATTTCCACGTCAAGAGCGGCCACCGCCTCAAGGGCAAGAGCGCGTATCTCTTCCTGAAGGTCTTTTTCCTGAACGGCCCCAAGACGGAGGAATTTGACATGACCCCCTTGCGGGAAATCCCGGAAGGATATAAAATAGATTTCCAAAGCACGGCCGCCGCCGGCGTCCAGAAGGAGTTCTGGGACCAGTTCTGGGCGTACGCCCTGGACCCGGCCGCGCAGCGGCGCGCCGGCATCAAGAACGCGCAGATCGAGGCCCCGGGCACCAAGTTCATGCCCGGGATCCTCTATACGATCAAGATCGAACACGACGGCGGGATGCGGATCGACAGCGAGCCCATCCCCGAGATCCTCAGGGGAGAAAGGATCGTCTTTTGAAGAGCCGGCACCGTAAACACGGACTTTCACGCGTCGCGTATCATGCACTCACCAGGCGTTATCTCCTGTGGATGTACAAGATGACGAAGGACGAGCTGGACCGCATCGACCGTAAGTTCACGCAGCTCGACGTCGACCGTTTTATCGCGGACTACTTCTTCAAGCTCTCGGGCCGGCTGAACAAGAAGAGCCGCGACGCCCTGAGTCCTTTCTTCCGGGAGTGGGACGAGTACATCGAGACAAAGGAGAAGGATGCCGAAGAGTTGAAGTATGTCGGGCCGGAAGAGCTGGAGGCGCATTATGCTTTTCTGCACCTCAAGCTTCAGGCGGTCCTGGTCGCCGTGCGCCGTTTTCTCGGGCCCAAGAGCATCCAGGAATTTCAACGCCTGTACGAGGCGAAGGCCGTCGAAAACATCCTTGCCGATACGTCAGGACGCCGATGAAGAAGAGGACCTTTTTGGTTTTGGTCGTGGCCTGGGCGCTGGCCGGTTGCGTGACGGGCGCCCGCGAGCACCTCGCGACGATCGAGACGCTCGAGGACCAGCTGGCGCGCAGCCGCGTCCAGGCGGCCGCGCTCGAGAAGGAGAATCTTGAGATCAAGGAAGAGGTGGACATCTACCGCAAGGTCCAGGACGTCGATCACGACCAGCTCCTGGCGGCCCGGGACGCCTTTGCCGAGGCCTTCAGGGAGACGGTCGCCGAAAAGAGCGTCGCGGTGTCGGTGACGACGCGCGGCCTGGACATGGTCATCGCCGCGGAGAAGCTCTTCGTCTCCGGCAGCGACGGCCTGAGTCCGGAAGGCAAGGCCCTCCTCGACCGTGTCGCGCCCCTCATCGACGCGACGCTGCCCGGCCACTACGTCTATATCGAGGGCCATACGGACAACCAGCCCCTGGCCGTCTTCGAGTGGAAGTCGGACTGGGAGTTTTCGTTCGCGCGGTCCTTAAGCGTGTTGAAGTATTTCACGGAGGTCAGTAAGATGGACCCCCTGCGGTTTTCCGCGGCGGGGTTCGGCCAATACCGGCCCCGCGCGACCAACGACACGAAGGAGGGGCGCAGCCAGAACCGCAGGGTGGAGCTGGTTATCTCTCCCCAGAGGATCCCGTTGCCCGACGAGCAGCCGCCGGAGTCTTATTCCGATGAGTGATATCTTTCTGACGCAGAAGGGCTACGAGAAACTCAGGGGAGAGCTGGATGATCTCAAGGGGCCCCGCCGGCGCGCCATCGCCAAGCAGCTCGCCAGGGCCCGGTCCATGGGGGACCTGACCGAGAACGCCGAATACGACGCGGCGAAAGAGGCCCAGGTCCACCTGGAGAAGCAGATCTGGGAGCTGGAGGACAAGCTGGCGCGCGCCCGGATCATCGAAAACGAGGATATCCCGACGGACAAGGTCTATGTCGGGGCGACCGTGCACCTCAAGGACCTGGATACGGACGAGGAGTGCGTCTATACCCTGGTCTCGCCCCCCGAGGCCGACTTTGACCAGAACAAGATATCCATCGAGTCGCCGATCGGCAAGGGGCTGATGGGGCACGCCGAGAACGACAGCATTACCGTAGAGGTCCCTGCCGGAACACTGCGCTACAAGGTCCTGAAGATCACGCGCGGGTAGCCATCCTGTGGCGGGGATCCCGCCACAGGATGTCGTCCAAGGGCGGCAAGAAAGGATTGCGGGCATACCCGAGGGACTCCATGGACCGAAAGAGACAGCTTCTTTTCATTTTAGGCGTGGCCGTCGCGGCCGTGGGGATCTACACGGCCGTCCGGTTCTTTTCCCAGACCGAGGAGTCGCGCATCCAGCGGGCCATCTACGCGGCGGTGGCCGGCGTCGAGCAGGACGACCCGCAGCGCTACGGCCGCATCCTGTCGCTCTCCTTTCGGGATGACGTCGGCCGCAACAAGCTGGTCCTCTTGAGGATAGTCGAGGAGATCTTCCGTGAGTTCCGGCCGCTGCGCGTGGAGATCAAGCAGCTGACGATAACGCTCGGAGAAGAAGAGAAGGACACGGCCGAGGCGGTCATCGGCTTCAAGTGCTATTTCAAGCACGCGGGGGACGGCAAGCTGTATTACGAGGCGGGACGCTTCGAGGCCGACTTCCAGAAGGAGGGCAGGGCGTGGCGGATCCGCTCCCTGCGCTATATCGACGCCGACGAGATCATGTTCATCCAGGCGGTGGCTTGAGACAAAAGATGAGACAAAAGGTCAGACCTTTTGTCTCATCTTAGAGGGTGACGGGCATCTTCGCCGGCGAGAGTCTTTCGATGAGAGCGCCTAACAGCAGGCGCTCTCTTTTTTTCATGGCGAGGTCTTTGGTGATATCCAGCGCCTCGCGCTGGAGACCCTTCATGCGTCTGAGGCAGGAGGCGTAGGCGCCGCTCGCGATGATGAGGTACTTGAAGGCCTCCAGGTCGCGGGCGGTCTTTTTCTTTTTTTCGAAGATGGTCCGGAAGCGCCGCCTCTGCGTTCCCTTCAGGCGGCGCCAGGCCGCATAGACGAGCAGCGTCTTTTTGGACTCGGCGAGGTCCGTCAGCACGGGTTTGCCGATGAGCTCTTCGGTGCCGAAGGTGTCCAGGAAGTCGTCGTAGATCTGGAAGGCCTGGCCGGCCGTCAGGCCGAGGCGCGAGAGCTTGCGTGATTCCGGCAGCGCGGCGCCGGCGAGCGTCGCCCCCATGAGGAGCGGGCACTCGAAGGTGTATTTGGCGGTCTTATAGATATAGGTATTAGAGATGTCTTTCTCGCGTATCGCCGCGAGCCGGGTGTGGCCGGAGATGATATCGATGAACTCTCCCGTGCCGGTATAGGCGGCCGCGGCGAGGAAGTGGCGCAGGGCCTCTTCTTTGCGCCGGGGGTCTTCCCGCACGGCGAGGAACGCTTCAATCGCGAGCGCGAAGATGATGTCCCCCGCGACCACAGCGAGGCTCCCGCCGATCGCCGCGCCCGAGGCGGTCTTTACCTTTTTATCGAAGACGCGGTGCAGGGTCGGCTTGCCCCGCCGGGTATCCGCCCGGTCGATGACGTCGTCATGGATGAGCATGTAATCGTGGAGCAGCTCGATGGCCGAGGCGGCGGTGAAGAGGCCCGGGGTGTCAGACCGCCTCTTTCCGGTATAGCCCTGATAGGCCAGGAGGAAGAGGAGCGGCCGGAGGCGCTTGCCGGGCCGCAAGACGAAGTCCCGGCATGCGTCAAAGAGGAGAGGGGAGATCTTACGCAGGCGGTAACGGCGGTCGATATCCTTGAAGAGGCGCTTCAGGGCGTTGTTGATGCGGCGCACGGTATTTTCCATACGGCGTTTATGCTAACACAAAAGATGTGGCCGGACAACGGGTTTTGCCGTCAGGCCGTTGTGCACCACCTATTGCAAAGGGCCGACACTTATACTATTATATGGGGTATTGTTGTGGGGGGATCCGGGGGTTTGCGTGGGGGATATCGTCGTCATCGGTGCGGGCTTTGCGGGGTTGCGTCTGGCCCGTATTCTGGGGCGCCGGCGCAGGCGGCTCGAGGGGCGCCAGGTGCTCTTTATCGATGCCAAGGATACCTTTGATTATCTGCTTGTGCTGCCGGATGTGGCCGGCGGCCGCCTGAAGGCGCGCCATGCGCGGGAAGAGCTGGCGCCTTATCTGGCGCGCCTGGGCGTGAACTTCACCCGGGGCGAGGTGGTCCGGGTGGACACGGACGCCAAAGAGGTCGTGCTCGCCGACGGCCGCGTCCTCGGGTATGCCGTCCTCGTGATCGCCTGCGGGGCGGCGACGGACTTTTACGGCCTCGCGGATGTTGAGAGAGAGGCCTTGACGTGTGATACGGCACAGGACGCGGCCGCCCTCCTGGAGGCCGTCGCAACGCGCCCCGATAGGAAGTTCGTCGTGGTGGGCGCCGGCTTCACCGGCGTCGAGCTCGCGAGCCACCTGGCCGTCTCCCTGCGGCGCCGGGGAATCAAGACGGCCGCGGTCACGCTCGTCGAGAAGGCCGGGGAGATCCTGAGCGCGCTCCCCGAGTGGATGCAGGACTACTGCCGCGTGAACCTGAGCCGCCTGAAGGTGGCGATGTACCCGGCCTGTTCGGTCGCCGAGGTCAGCGCCGGCCGCGTGAGGCTCTCGAACGGCATCAGCGTGAGCGACGCCGTGTTGATCTGGACGGCCGGCGTGCGGCCGCCGGCCTTTGTCGACACGCTCCCCTTTAAGAAGGACGGGCAGGGGCGGTTGGTCGTGGACGCCGGGATGCGTTGCGCCGAGGATTGTTTTGCCGTCGGGGATGCGGCCTCGTTTGAACACAGGGGCGGGCCGTTGCGCATGGCGGTCCTGTTTGCCGTTGCGCAGGCCGATGTGGCGGCCGCAAACGTGATGCGTGCGTGTCTCGGCCGCGGACGCGCGAAGAGATTCCGGCCCATCGATCTCGGGTATCTTATCCCGATGGCCAACCGCCATGCATGCGGCAAGGTAGCGGGTCTGCGGATATGGGGATGCCTCGCGTGGGCCTTGCATGATGTCATGAGCCTGTTGTGTTCGGTCTCCTGGCGCATGCGGCGGGGGATATTCAGGGACCTGTTGACGGATAACGTTATTTTGAGGCGGTTCCATACTTGAGCGGCCAGATCCATCCGCGGCCATCAGACCGCGGATGGTGACCGCTCAAGTATTCCGCCGAGAAGGGAGTAGAGGGGCTCCATTGAGACGTCTTCTTTTTTTCGGGATGATCGCGGCGGCGGGCCTCCTCGCCGGATGCGCGGCCGGGCCGCGCGGCGGGACGTTTGGTTATGAGACGGTCGTCGTCGGCGAGGCGCGGTATCTTTCGCTCGTCGAGCTGTGCGAGCGCGAAGGCCTGGCTTGGGACTTCGACCCCTTGAGTCAGATCGTGATCATCAAGAAGGGCGCGACCGAGGCGCGCTTTCTCATCGGCAGCCGCAAGGCCGTCGTGAATAATGAGATCAGGGATCTCTCGGCCCCCGTGATCGTCAGAGAGAGCGTCGTCTGGGCGCCGATGGAGGTCCACGAGATCTTTGTCCCGCGCGCCAGGCGGGTTCCGGCACCGCGGGTTGCGGATAGGGAGATCTTTCTGCGCCGCATCGAGCACGTGGTGCTGGATGCCGGCCACGGCGGCAAGGACCCGGGGGCCGTCGGCCGCAAGGGCCTGCGCGAGAAAGACGTCAACCTGGATATGGTCTTCCGGCTCAAGAAGGAGCTGGAGCGTTGCGGCCTCCAGGTGACCCTGACGCGCATCGACGATACGTTCATTCCGCTCGCGCAGCGGGCCCGGATCGCCAACAACAGGGGCGCGGACCTCTTTGTGAGTCTCCACGCTAATGCCAACCATGCGCGCTGGATCGAAGGCTTTGAGGTGTATTATCTGACGGAGGCTGTCGATGACGACGCGCGGGCGCTGGCGGCGGCGGAGAACGTGCCTGATGAGGTGGAGCCGGGGGTCTTTAGGAAGCAGGTTCTGACGCTCAAGGCGATGCTGTGGGATCTGATCTTCACGGAAGACCGCCGGGAGTCGATAGAGGTGGCCGGTAAGATCAGCCAGGCGGTGGCCAGGCGCCTGGGCATGAAGCTCTTGGGGATCAAGGGGGCGCCCTTCGTGGTTTTGAGGGGGGCGCGCATGCCCGCGGTCCTCGTTGAGGTCGGGTATCTCTCCAACCTCGGCGGCGAACGCAAGCTTAAGGACCCATCTTACCGGCAGAAGATGGCCGAGGCCATCGCCGAGGGGATCATGGATTTCAAGAAGTACGCGGAAGGCAGCGGACAAGACAACTCGTGAGGAGTCCGGCGTGGACAAACCTATAGGCATATTCGATTCGGGGATCGGCGGGCTGACGGTCGTCAAAGAGGTCACCAGACTCCTGCCCTACGAGAAGATCGTCTACTTCGGGGACACGGCGCGCGTCCCGTACGGGGTCAAGTCGAAAGAGACGATCGTGAAGTTTTCGATCGAGAATACGCTTTTTTTGTTGAAGAAGAAGGTCAAGATGATCGTGGTGGCGTGCAACACGTCGTCGAGCTTAGCCCTGCCCGAGATCCGCCGGCACTTCAAGATCCCCATGATGGGCGTGATCGGCCCGGGCGCCAAGGAAGCGGTCACCGCGACGAAGAACGGCCGCGTCGGCGTCATCGGCACGCGCGCGACCGTCAACAGCGGGGCGTACGAGGAGGAGATCCGGCGGCTCGACCCGCGCGTGAAGGTCTTCATGCAGGCGTGCCCGATGTTCGTGCCGGTCGTCGAGGAGGGGTGGGCGAGCGATCCCGTGGCAAAGAGGATCGCCGAGAAGTACCTCGTACCCCTGAAGGCGCGCAAGGTGGACACGCTTATCCTCGGCTGCACGCATTATCCGCTCCTCAAGCCGTTGCTCCACCGGATCATGGGTCCGGGCGTGCGGCTGATCGATTCGGCGCAGCAGGTCGCGGCCGAGGTCCGTCAGGTCCTGGCGCAGGAGGGGTTGCTGCGCGCACGCACCGGACGGGTGCGGCACGAGTATTATGTCAGCGACGAGGTCGCGATCTTCAAAAACGTCGCCAGGCGTTTTTTGGGCAGGGAGCTGCGGGGCATCAGGAAGGTCAACCATGTTTGAGGCGGTCGTATCGATGGATTTCAGCGCCGCGCACAACCTGCGCGGGTATAAGGGCAAGTGCGAGGCCCTGCACGGCCACAACTGGAAGGTCGAGGTGGCGGTGGCGGCCAAGCGCCTCGATAAGATCGGCATGGTCGCCGACTTTGGGGAGATCAGGAAGCGCCTGGGCTCTGTCCTGGATGATCTGGACCACCACTACCTGAACGACGTTGAGGCGTTCGGCCTGACGAACCCGACCTCCGAGAATATCGCCAAGTGGATCTTTGAAAAGATGGGGCGGCGCCTGCACTCGGCGCGCTGCTATGTCGCCTGGGTCAGGGTCTGGGAGACGGACACGAGCTGCGCGGTGTACCGGCAGCCATGAATTCCCCTGTCGCAACCCCATTGCCGGCGCCGGGGGACGTCGCCTCGCGAAAGGACAGAAGGGGCTTCCGGAAGGCGGTCGTTCTCTTATCGGGAGGCCTTGATTCGGCGACGACGCTCTACGCGGCGCGCGGCCAGGGGTATCGGTTGCGCGCCCTGATCTGCGATTACGGCCAGCGCCACAAGAAAGAGGTCGCGGCAGCCAAACGGATCGCCCGCAAGGCCCGCGTGCCTTTTGACGTGATCCGGATCAAGCTCCCCTGGAAGGGCTCGGCGCTGCTGGATAGGAAGATCAGGGTGCCGCGGCCATCGCGGCGTCGGGGCGCCGACATCCCGGCGACGTACGTGCCGGCGCGCAATATCATTTTTTTGAGCCTGGCGTTGTCGTGCGCCGAGGCGTGGGGCGCGCGCTCCATTTTTATCGGCGCCAACGCGATCGACTACTCGGGGTATCCCGACTGCCGGCCCGCCTTTTACAAGGCCTTTGCCGTGGCCGCGCGCCGGGGCACGAAGGCCGGCGTCTCGGGCCGCGCCGTCACGATCAAGACGCCGCTTATCCGTTTGACAAAGGCACAGATCATTAAGAAGGGCAGACGCCTGGGCGTGCCGTACGCGTTGACGTGGTCGTGCTACAAGGGCGGGGCGCGGCCCTGCGGCGCCTGCGACAGCTGCCGTCTGCGCGCCAAAGGCTTCCGCGAGGCCGGCCTCCCCGACCCCGCAAAATAAGGAAACAGTTTCGAAGTTGTTCGGGAAACAGTTTCGAAGTTATTCGGGAAAGTGTATACCGGATCATCATGAAGGCGAAGATCGCTGAGATTTTTGAAAGCGTCCAGGGCGAGGGGGTCTATACCGGCGTCCGGCAGGTCTTCGTGCGGTTTTTCGGCTGTAACATGAGCTGTTCCTATTGCGACACGCCGTTGGCGACGTTCCAGGAGTACTCCGTGGCCGGGCTCACGGAGGCGCTGGCGGCGTTCCGCGATTACCACTCGCTGAGCCTTACCGGCGGGGAGCCGCTGTGCCAGACGGAGTTTCTGCAGGTCTTCCTGAGCCGCTTCAAGCGTGCCGATAACCTGGTGTATCTGGAGACGAACGGCACGCTGGTCCACGAGCTGGCCAGGGTCCTGGACCTCATCGACATCGTGGCCATGGACATGAAGCTGCCCTCGTCGGGCGGCGGGGCGCCCCGGTGGAAGGAACACGAGGATTTTCTGCGCCTCGCGCAGGATAAAGATGTCTTTGTCAAGATGGTCGTGAACGAGGAGACGTCCCGGGAGGACGTGCGGGCGGCCCGCGACGTGATCCGGCGCGTCAAGCCGGACGTGCCCGTCGTCCTTCAGCCGCAGTGGGGCTGCGACAGCGAGGCGCTCTACCTGAAGATGATGGGGTATCAGCAGGACCTGGCCGACGCCGGCATCACCAACGTTCGGATGCGGCCCCAGGCCCACAAGCTCGCCGGCATAAAATGAGACAAAAGGCCTGGCCTGT